>Ga0066798_10000441_pt1 | contig 21726 bp, 21 predicted proteins | sample PersoiDNA2013203_FD_70961 | JGI IMG/M metagenome (GOLD analysis project Ga0066798, IMG submission 70961) | Permafrost soil microbial communities from the Arctic, to analyse light accelerated degradation of dissolved organic matter (DOM) -... | ecosystem: Environmental > Terrestrial > Soil >... | reverse complement strand
ACGAGGCGCTGCGTCCTATCCTCGCATCCACCGATCGCACCCAGTCGGCGGGTCTTCATTCCGGTAGAGGTTTTAGGACGCCAATCGCGCTACACAGCCTCGTCTCTCATAGCTCGCGTCTTGCTGTGTGCCTAAAGAGCGCCCGGCCCCGTGGGCCGGGCGCTTCGCTTCTCGTCTCTCGCTCTCACTCGCGCGTCGCGCGACCCTAGAACGGCCAGGTCCAGCCGCTCACGTCCGGATTGTCCTCGCCGTACTCGCGCGTCCAGGCGCGGCAGCGGATGCGCGTGTCGACCATCTGCTGGCGCAGGTGAGCGGCGCACGAGCTGAGCCCCGGGACGCGGTCGATCACGTCCATCACCAGGTGGAAGCGGTCGAGGTCGTTGAGCATCACCATGTCGAACGGCGTGGTGGTGGTGCCTTCTTCCTTGTAGCCGCGCACGTGCATCTGATCGTGGCCGTTACGGCGATAGGTGAGGCGGTGGATCAGCCAGGGATAGCCGTGGTAGGCGAAGACGACCGGCTTGTCGGTGGTGAAGAGCGAGTCGTACTCCTTGTCGGAGAGTCCGTGCGGGTGCTCGCTGGCGGGCTGCAGGCGCATCAAGTCGACGACGTTGACGACCCGTACCTTCAGCTCGGGCAGGTGCTCGCGCAGGATCGCGGCGGCGGCCAGCGTCTCCAGCGTCGGGATGTCGCCGGCGCAGCCGAGTACGACGTCCGGCTCGACGCCCTGGTCGTTCGAGGCCCATTCCCAGATGCCGATGCCGCGCGTACAGTGGATCAAGGCCTCCTCCATCGAGAGGTAATCGAGCGTCGGCTGCTTGCCGATCACGATCACGTTCACGTAGTGGCGGCTGCGCAGGCAGTGGTCGACGGTGGAGAGAAGGGTGTTCGCATCCGGCGGCAGGTAGACGCGGATAACCTCGGCCTTCTTGTTCATCACGTGGTCGATGAAGCCCGGATCCTGGTGCGAGAAGCCGTTGTGGTCCTGGCGCCAGACGTGCGAAGTGAGCAGGTAGTTGAGCGAGGCGATAGGCCGGCGCCAGGGAATACCGCGCGTCACCTTCAGCCACTTGGCGTGCTGGTTGAACATCGAGTCGATGATGTGAATGAAGGCCTCGTAGCAGTTGAAGAGACCGTGCCGGCCGGTCAGCAGATAGCCCTCCATCCAGCCCTGGCAGAGGTGCTCGGAGAGGACTTCCATGACGCGGCCTTCGGGAGCGAGGTTCTCGTCGGTGGGCAGAATCTCGCCCTCCCAAACCTTGTTTGCGGCTTCGAACACCGGACCGAGTCGGTTCGAGGCGGTCTCGTCCGGCCCGACGATGCGGAAGTTGGACGGGTTCTTCTCGATGATGTCGCGCATAAAGGTGCCGGCGATCTTGGTCGCCTCGCTGGAGGTCGTTCCCGGCTTTGTGACCTCGACTCCGTACTCGCGGAAGTCCGGGAGGACGAGGTCGCGCAGGAGCACGCCACCGTTCGCGTGCGGGTTCGCGCTCATCCGCCGCTCGCCCTTCGGCGGCAACTCCTTCAGCTCGGGAATGAGCGTCCCGTTCTTGTCGAAAAGCTCCTCTGGCTTGTAGCTGCGTAGCCACTTGTCCAGCAGCTTCAGGTGCTCGGGGTTCGTGCGCACCTCCGAGAGCGGCACCTGGTGCGAGCGCCAGCTGTTCTCCATCGGCTTGCCGTCCACCTTGATCGGCCCGGTCCAGCCCTTGGGCGTGCGCAGGATGATCATCGGCCAGTGCGGTCTCTCGGTAACGCCGTCCTCGCGCGCGGCTTTCTGGATCTGCGCGATCTCGTCGAGCGCCTCGTCGAGCACGGTTGCAAAGCGCTGGTGCACTGCTGCGTGCTCCTCACCGTCGAAGCCGCCGGTCATGATCAGGGGCCGGTAGCCGTAGCCCTCGAAGAGCTTGAACAGCTCCTCGTCGGGGATGCGTGCGAGCACGGTCGGGTTGGCGATCTTGTAGCCGTTCAAGTGCAGGATCGGGAGCACGGCGCCGTCGGTTTTCGCGTTCAGGAACTTGTTCGAATGCCAGCTCGTCGCCAGCGGTCCCGTCTCGGCCTCGCCGTCGCCGACGACACAACCCACAAGCAGGTCGGGGTTGTCGAAGGCGGCGCCGTAGGCGTGCGCGACCGAGTAGCCGAGCTCACCGCCCTCGTGGATCGAGCCGGGCACCTCGGGCGCGACGTGGCTGGGGATGCCGCCCGGGAAGGAGAACTGGCGGAAGAGCGCGCGCATGCCCTCTTCGTCGCGCGAGACGTGGGGGTAGAGCTCGGAGTAGGTGCCCTCGAGGTAGGTGTTGGCGACCAGCCCGGGGCCGCCGTGGCCGGGGCCGGTGATGTAGATCGCGCTCAGGTCGCGCTGGCGGATGACGCGGTTCAGATGCACGTAGATGAAGTTGAGACCCGGTGTGGTGCCGAAGTGCCCGAGCAGGCGCGGCTTGACGTGCTCGGGTGCGAGAGGCTCCTTGAGAAGCGGGTTTGCGAGCAGGTAGATCTGCCCGACCGAGAGGTAGTTGGCCGCGCGCCAGTAGGCGTCGATCAGCCGCAGTTCCTCGGCCGAGAGCGGGCCCTCCGCCGCGATCGCCTTGTTCGAGGTCTTGCTCTTCTCGGACACCGTCAACCTCCCACCTCGTTCGCGTCGCTGTCAGTGGCAGCCTACCCTGGTTTCGCCCCTTTTAGCGCGATCGCATCCGTGCGCCGTCCGCGAAAATTGGTAAAGCTTCTCTTCGACCATGACGGCAGTGATTCGGGCAGAGGGCCTGACAAAGTTCTACGGCGAGAGTCGGGGCGTCGTCGATCTCGGCTTCGATGTCGAGGCGGGCGAGGTGTTCGGCTTCCTGGGCCCGAACGGCGCCGGCAAGACGACGACGATTCGCCTGATGCTCGACCTAATCCGCCCGAGCGTCGGGCGGCTCGAGATCTTCGGCCTGGACGTTCGCAAGCAGAGCGTCGCCGTTCGCAGCAGGACCGGCTACCTGCCCGGCGACCTCCACCTCTACGAGCGCCTGACGCCGCGCGAGTACCTGCGCTACATCGCCGCGCTCCGCGGTCTCGACGGGCTGGGGGAGGGAGAGGCACTCGCCGAGCGCTTCGAGCTCGAGCTCGAGCGGCCGATCAAGGCGCTCTCCAAGGGCAATCGCCAGAAGGTCGGTCTCGTCCAGGCTTTCCTTCACCGCCCCGACCTGCTTCTGCTCGACGAGCCGACGGCCGGGCTCGACCCGCTCGTCCAGCAGACTTTCAACGAGCTCTTGCGCGAAGTCGTGGCGGAAGGACGGACGGTCTTCCTCTCCTCGCACATCCTCTCCGAGGTGCAGCGTCTTGCCGATCGCGTGGCGATCATCCGGGAGGGCTCGCTCGAGCTGCTCGAGGCGGTCGAGACGCTCCGGGCGAGAGCGTTCGTGCGCGTCGAGGCGACCTTCAGCGAGCCGCCGCCGCAGGAGGCCTTCGCGAACCTTCCCGGCGTGCGCGAGCTCGAGCGGCACGGGCCGGTCGTGCTGCTCGCGCTCGAGGGCTCGGCGGATCCGCTGATCAAAGCGCTGGCTCGCTACGAAGTACTGGCGCTCGACAGCCACGAGGCCGACCTCGAGGACTTCTTCCTGGCGCTCTATCGCAAGGGGGCGAGCTGTGCTGAGTAGCGTCTTCCTGAAGACGCTGCGCGATCGCCGGCGCGGCTTTATCTACTGGGCGCTCGGTCTCGTCGCGTTCATCGCCATGGAGGTCGCCGTCTATCCGACGGTGCGCGACAACCCCGAGTTCAAGAAGCTCAGCGAAAACTACCCGGACGCGGTCAAGAGCTTCTTCGGCTTCGGCGGCCAGTTCGACATCACCTCGGGCGCCGGCTTCCTCGGTATCGAGGCCTTCTCGATGATCGTCCCGCTGATCCTCATCTTCTGCACGGTTGCCGCCGGAGCGAGCGCGATCGCCGGTGAGGAGGAGCGCGGCACGCTCGACCTTCTGCTCTCGCTACCCGTCTCGCGCTCGCGCTGCCTGCTCGAGAAGCTCGCCGCGCTCGTCGTCGAGACGCTCGCGCTCGGGCTCGTGCTCTGGACCGCGCTCGTGATCGCGGTTCCGCTGGCGAAGATGCACGTCGGTGTGGGCGAGCTGCTCGCTGCGTCGCTGCTTGCCACCGCTCTCGCGCTCGTGCTCGGGATGATCGCGCTGGCCGTCGGCGCCGCGAGCGGCAGGCGCGGGCTCGCGATTGGCGTTTCCGCCTCGCTCGCCGTGGCGACCTATGTCGTCAACTCGCTCGCCTCGCTCGTGGGCTGGCTCGAGCACCTGCAATGGGCTTCGCCCTTCTTCTACTACGCCCGTAGCGACCCGCTCCGGAACGGGCTCGACGTTTCCGATCTGCTCGTCCTGCTTGGGATCGCGCTCGTCGCCGCCTGCCTGGCGCCGATCGCGTTTGCTCGCCGAGATCTGTCCACGCCGTAGCGCTCGGCGAAGGAGTCCGCGCGGCCGTGTCGCACAACGGTTACGTGTGGCACGACATCTTCTCCATCCAGATCAGCGTCGGCGACAAGATCCTCCGCTCGATTCTCATCTACGTGTTCCTGATCGCCATGTTGCGCATCGTCGGCAAGCGTGAGCTCGGGCAGGCGAACACGCTCGATCTTGTCGTGCTCCTGCTGGTAGCGAACGCCGTTCAGAACGGGATCATCGGCAACGATCTCTCGGTGACCGGGGCCGCGATCGGCGCTGCGACTCTGTTTGGTATCAACGAGCTGTTCTCGCGCGCGACCTATCTCTCACCCTTTGCTTCGCGCGTGCTCGAGGGCGAGCCGACGCTGCTGATCGAAGAAGGAAAGCCGATCCGAAAAGCGCTCCGCTCGACCGGTATCTCACTCAGCGAGCTGCGCGCGATCGCGCGCCGTCAGGGCTTCATGCACCTCGGCGATGTCCACACCGCGATCCTGGAGACGAACGGCGTCGTGACGATGTTCAAGGAGAACGAGCCGCTCATCTATCACCCGGCCGAGCCGGGGGGCCTGCGCATCGGCAAGCGCTGGCGCTCGCGCGGCTAGCGCGCCAAGGTCGATAGGCGCCTCACCGGAGTCCCGAGACTCCTACCGGACGAGCACGGCCCGCGCCGGCGCCCCGTCCGAGCCGGCGAGCTTGAGCGGCAGGCAGACAAGCTCGTAGGAACCGGGCTCGATCTCGCGTAGGTCGAGGCCTTCGATGCAGACAACTCCGGCCGAGAGCAGAACACGGTGTGCCGCCGCATCGCCGACCGAGAGGTAATCGATGCCTAGCAGCCTGGCTCCGCGCTCGACCATGTACGTAGCCGCCTCTTCGTCCAGTCGCACGAAGTCGCGTGTGAACTCGTCCCGGCTCCAGAGCTGCGAGTTTCGCGTCTTGAAGAGAATTCGCTCGGTTTCTCGCGGCGGGAGCTCGAGATCGCGAACCGTCAACAGGTCGAGCGCGGTGGTAGCGGCAGTGGCATCGACCACTTCGACCGGTCCGATCAGAATCTCGAGCGGCAGCGTCTCGGCACCGGCGCCGCCTTCGAGGAAGTGACTCGGCGCGTCCACGTGTGTGCCCGAGTGGGCGCCCATGTCGAGCTCGCTCACGTTGGCCGGATCACCCGCCGAGATCGACTGGACGCGCGCCACGTGCACCGGCGGGTTGCCGGCGTAGTGGAGCATTCCATCCCGGATCGGGACGCTGACGTCGAAGATCTCCACCAGAGCGTAAGACCTTAACGCTGCTCGCCGTTTCTTGCGCTGATCTCGCGCCCGAATGCAAGACGGCTCGCCCGGAAGTGTCCTCCGAGCGAGCCGTCTTCGTAGTTACTGAGAGCGCTAGGCGACTGCGCCTACCGGCGCCTCGGTCTGCTCGGCCTCTTCGGCCGGCTTGACGACCGGAAGCTCCCTCACCGGCTCGCCGCAGAGAGCGAGCAGCCTGCGCCACTCGTCCTCGACTTGCTGCTGGATGGCCTCGAGCACTGCCTCGTTGCCGGGCTTGAAGAGGTGAGCGAAGCGCTTCTGCGTCTTCAGGAAGTCAACCATCGGGATCACCTTGCGCGGCCGGTAGGTGAGGTGGTAATCGCCGTTCACGACCTCGAACAGCGGCCAGAAGAGGCTGTCCTGGGCGGCCTTCATCACCTCGAGGCCGACCCTCGGCTCGTGTCCCCAGCCGAGCGGGCAGTCGCTCATCACGTTCAGGAAAGCCGGTCCGTCCATCGCGACGGCGCGCTCGACCTTGGCGCTCAGGTCCTGCCAGCGAGCGCCTGAGGATTGGCCCGCATACGGGATGTGGTGCGCGGCCGCGATCGCCGTTAGATCTTTGCGCTGCTGGAGCTTGCCGAACGACTCGGAGCCGACCGGGCTGGTGGTGGTGTCGGCGCCGTAGGGCGTTGCGCCCGAGCGCTGGATGCCCGTGTTCATGTAGGCGCCGTTGTCGTAGCAGACATAGAGGAAGCGGTGACCGCGCTCGAGCGCCCCCGACAGAGCCTGCAGGCCGATGTCGTAGGTGCCGCCGTCGCCGCCGAAGGCGACGATCGTGACTTCCTTGTCGCCGCCGGGCAGCGTTCCGCGCCGTTTTAGGGCCTTGTAGGCGGCCTCGACGCCGCTTGCAACGGCTGCCGTGTTCTCGAAGGCGGTGTGCATCCAGGGCACGTTCCAGGCCGTGATCGGGTAGCGCGAGGTTGCTACCTCGAGGCAGCCGGTGGCGTTCAAGACGATAACCGGTGTCTCGATTGAGCTCAGGACGGTGCGGACGATGCTCGGGGCACCGCAGCCCTGACAGAGAGCATGTCCACCGCCGAGCGGCTGGACGCCGTTTTGGTTTCTAGCAATCCGCTTTAGTCTCGACATGGTGGATTAGCTCCGTAGTCCGATGTGGGTGGGTGCCTCACCGGCGAAGATGGCCCGGGCTTCGTCCGGAACCAGCTCGCGGCCGCCGAGGCCGAAGACGTGAGCACGCAACTTCGCACTCGAGCCGTACAGCGCCGCCGCCATCTCGGAGTGCAGCGAAGGCACCGAGCCGGGCGCATCCGAGCGATCGAGCACGATTACTTCCTTGACCGGACCCAGCGCCTTGCGGATCGCCTCGAAGGGGAAGGGGCGGTAGGAGACCAGGCGCAAGAGCCCGACCGCCTCGCCCTCGGCCCGCAGCTCGTCGACGACGTCCTTGACCGTGCCGGCCGTCGATCCCATCAAGAAGATCACCTTCTCGGCGCCCTCGAGCTCGTACTCCTCGAGCATGCCGAAGGGCCGGTCGACCAGCTGGGAGTACTCGGCGAAGACATCCGCGATCACCGTCTCCGCAGCCTCCATGGCTGCGTTCATCTGATAGCGGAGCTCGGTGTAGTAGTCCTGCAGCGCGAAGATGCCCTTGGTCGTGACCTGCTCGACATCGAGCAGCGGCAGCGGGACCTTGTACTCGCCGACGAAGCTCTGAACGTCCTCGTCGGGGGTGAGCGTCAGCGGCTCCTCCGAGTGGGTGAGCGTGAAGCCGTCCTGGCAGACGAGCACCGGCAGCATCACGTCGGGATGCTCGGCGATCCGCGCCGCCATCACCGCGTGGTCGTAGGCCTCCTGGACGCTCTCGGCGAAGATCTGGATCACTCCGGAGTCGCGGATCATCATCGAGTCGGAGTGGTCGCAGTGGATGTTGAGCGGCGCCGAGAGGGCGCGGTTGCCCACCGCCATCACGATCGGCGCGCGCATGCCCGCGGCGATGTAGACGACCTCGGCCATCAGGGCCAGGCCCTGCGACGAGGTGGCCGTCATCGAGCGGGCGCCCGCCATAGCGGAGCCGATTGCCGCGCTCATCGCAGAGTGCTCCGACTCGACGTTGACGATCTCGGTCGAAGCCTTGCCGTTGGCGACCAGCTTGGCGAAGGTCTGGATAATCGGGGTTTGCGGCGTGATCGGGTAAACCGGGAAGACGTCGGGGTCGATCTGGGCCATCGCGTAGGCGACGGCCTCGCCGCCGGTTAGAAGCTGTGCGCCGGCTTGCGTTTTAACTGCCACTTTCATCACTCCTCATTACCCAGCCCGCGGGGGTTTCGGTCTCCTCGGGCACCATCTCGATCGCGCCGACGGGACAAACGGCCGCGCACACTTCGCAGCCCTTGCAGAAGTAGTCGTCGAAGCCGACGAAGGTCGTGTCCTCGATCAGGATCGCCGAGTCGGGACAGTAGAGCCAGCAAAGCAGGCAGTTGGTGCACTTCGAGAGATCGGCGAGCGGCTTGATGCCGGTGCGCCAGCTCCCGGTCTTGGGCTTCTCTGCGTCGGTGGGCCTGATCGTGCCCCCGGGCGAGAGCTCTTGCCAGGGCCTCAGGCCAGACATGCGTATCCCTCCGCGATTGCCGCGCGGAGCGAGTCCGCGTCGAGTCGTTTTCCGAGTTTCTTGGTAGCGGCTTCCTGGATGTTCTCGAGCGGGATGCCACCCGCGGCCGCCGCGGCGCCGAGCATGACGACGTTGGAAAAGCGCAGGCCGTGGTCATGCGCGATTCGCGTGGCCGGGATGGCGCGTGCGTTGACGCCTTTCAGCGACTCCGGCAGCTCGTTGGTATCGACCAGGACGACGCCATCGTCCGACAGCCCCTCGGCGACGTTCATCTCGCTTACGAGCGTCGGCTCGAGCACGATCACGATGTCGGGCGAAGCGACCGGGTCGTGACGGCGAATCGCTTTATCCGAGATGCGGGTGTATGCGCGCATCGGCGCTCCGCGACGCTCGGGGCCGTACTCCGGGAAGGCCTGCACGCTCGACCCGGCGAGAAGCCCCGCCTCCGCAAGCAGCTGCGAGACGGTCTTCGCGCCCTGGCCGGCGCGTGCATGCCAGCGAACTTCCTTCATCTCTTCTCTCCTTGCAGGAACGCCTCGATGCCGCGGGCGGCGACCTTGGCATCGCCGACGGCCTGAACCACCGTCGCGCCGCCGTTGATCGCATCGCCTGCGGCGAAGTACTTGGGATTGGTCGTCTGGCCCGTCTCCGGGTCGATCTTGATCCGGCCCCACTCGAGCTCGAGCCCATCGATTAGGCTCAGAAACTCCTCGCGCGGGCGCTGGCCGATCGCCTTGATGATCGTGTCGACCGGCAGGTCGAAGTCGGCGCCTGGGGTAGGCTCGGGGCGGCGGCGGCCGGAGTCGTCGGGCTCGCCCAGCTTCATCGGTTGGCACTCGACCGATTTCAGGCGCCCGTTCTCGCCCTTGAAGGCGACCGGAAGCGTCAGCCACTTAAAGACAACGCCTTCCTCGAGCGCTTCTTCGTACTCGTGGTAGAAGGCGGGCATCTCGGCCTGGGTGCGCCGGTAGAGGACGGTTACCTCAGCGCCCAGCCTGAGCGCCTCTCGGGCCACGTCCATCGCCGTGTTACCGCCGCCGATGACGGCCGCTCTGCGCCCGATTCGCGGCAGGTTGCCGTCCTTGAGCGCTTCGATAAAGGGAAGGGACTCCCAGACGCCTTCGAGATCGTCGCCGGGCGTCTTCACCAGAACGTCCTCGCCGAGGCCGATACCGAGGAAGACCGCTTCGGCCTCCTGCTCGATCTCGGCCAGTGCATCTTTCGCGTCGATCTTCGTGCCAAGGCGGATCTTGACGCCGAGCTTCTCGATCGCGACTTGCTCGTCGGGAAGCGGCTCGGACTGCTGGCGGAAAGGGGCGATGGCATAGCGAATCAGTCCGCCGACCTCGGCGCGCTCGTCGTAGACGGTGACGGCGTAGCCGCGCGCGGCCAGCTCGCCGGCGCAGGCAAGTCCGGCGGGGCCGGCGCCGATCACGGCCACCTTGTGACCGTTCGCGGCGGCCTTCTCGCGCGGAGCGATTCCGTTGGCGTAGGCCCAGTCGGTGGCGAAGCGCTGCAGTCTTGCGATCTCGATCGGCGTTTCGTCTTCGCTGTTCATCACGCATGATGCCTCGCAGAGTTCCTCGACCTGGCAGACACGAGCACAGCTTGCGCCGAGGATGTTCTGCTCGAAGATTGTCAGCGCCGCGGCGCCGGTATCACCGGCCGCGATCTGTGCGATGAAGGTGGGTACGTCAACGTCGGCCGGACAAGCGACGGTGCAGGGGGCGGTCGCGTACACGCCGCCGCACTGCAGGCAGCGGTCGGCCTCGACGAGCGCCTCCTCTTCGGAAGGTGGCGGTTTCACGTCGGAGAAGTCGCCTACCAGTGGTTTTTGCGCCAACGCGCTCATCAGACTCCTGTCTATATCCGGGGTGAAGGCTTGCAGTCGCCAATGCTACCGACGAGGGCCGTGTTGGCAGCAGGACTACGTTCGTGCTTTGCGCGCTTGCTCCGTACCTTCCTCATCCAGTAGTTAATAACGACTAGGCTCGGCCGGTAATTCCGAGCTCGGAAATCCACTGCGGGCCTTGCCTCGCTAGGAGATCAAGCGCGGAACCAACTCGCCGACGGCGAAGCCGATCAGGGCGGCGACGCTTCCGACGCCGAGAACGTAGAGACCGCTCAATAGACGTCGCATCCCGGAGACGTATCCCTTGAACGTTCCCAGCCCGAAAAGGGCCGCGGCGGTGGCGCCCAGCGAGACGGCAAGCGCAGCATGCGTCTCCCAGACGAAGTAGGGGAAGACCGGCACCCAGGCGGCGAGAATGAACATCGCAGCAACGACGAACGCATCGCCGAGTGCGGTGCGGTGCTCGCCGAAAGCCAAGCCCAGTTCCTTCTCCACCGTCATGCGTACGTGCGAGTTGGGGTAACGAGCAAGGATCTCGCTAACCGCATGGGCGTCCTTCTGTGGGATCCCCTCCTCCTCGAGCAGGTACTGCAGCTCGAGGCGCTCGACCTCGGGATGATCGTCCATCTCGGCGAGCTCGTCGGCAATAGCGCCTCGAAAGAGGTCGTTCTCGGCTTGGCTGGAGAGGTAGACGCCGGCGGACATGGAGAGAGCGCTGGCGGCCATCTCGGCGATTCCGCCGACGGCGATAGTCTTGCTGGAGAAGTGGGCGACTGCAAGGCCGGTCAGAAGCCCGACAGTTGCGATCAGCCCGTCCTGGGCGCCGAGCACGATCTCACGGATGCGCGAGGCGCGCTCGATGCGCGGGCGGGAGCCGAGCACCCAGCGACGTAGTGCTTCGCCTTCACGGGGATGAAAGCCGCGCGAGCGCACGCGTGCCGGTAGGCGTTCGGGCGGGATTGCGGTCTCGAGCGGCTCCCGTTCTCGCTGCCGCCTTCGCTCTCGTCTACGACCGGGCATTGTCGATCGAGCCTAGCTAATCGCCGTGGTTCTGACGGTGCTCAGGAAGCTCGCGCAGAAAGCCGCCGCCCCCGATTAGGCGAGACGCGTTTTGTCCCGCGCGCCGGCGCAGCTCGCGGTCGCTGGTGACGAGCCAGTGCTCCTCGCCCGCGTCGGTGAGTACGGCGGCTCGGCGGGTCAGCCAGTCGTCGGCGCTCTCGGGGCCGGTTCCGACGATCGTGAGCAGCTCATCCGCGTCTCGTTCGCCGACGAGGTTGTCAGGCGCCCGCCCGTCGAAGGCCGCCACGATGCAGACGCCCTCTCGCTCGGCCCAGGCGCGACAGCGCTCGACCAGTTCCTCCTCGGGCAGGTTCGGCCAGCGCGAGCGAAGCACGTTTCTCGCGTCAACGAGCACGATCGCTTTCGTCTCGCCCGGCACGAAGCCAGAGTAATGACGGGGCGCCACCAAGACAACGCTCCCGCAGAGAGGCGCCCCTACCTGCCATGCGCGTGGTGGGCTAGAAGTCGGGCGCCAGGTTACTGCAGGCGCCGCTTGCAGAGGAGATTGGGAACGGGGTGAAGGCTTATCGTCGCCTCAGACAGCGTCAGCCGGAGGTCTAGGGTCGGGGCGCCGAACTATTGCTCAAAATTCACTTCGTCACAACCGCCGTCTGGTTGGAGGTTGCAGCCGTCGAACCATACGCGTTCATGGCGGTGACTACGACACGGAACACGTGACTGGCACTGCCATTGCCGAGCACATAGGTGCTCGAAGTGGCTCCGGCGATGTTCGAGCAACTCCCGCCCGAGCGATTGCAGCGCTGCCACTGGAAGGCATTGCTGGTGGGGGAGTCGGCCCAGCTTCCGGTCGTAGCCGAAAGCGTCTGGCCCCTCTTGGTCGTGCCCGAGATTACGGGCAGCACTGTGTTCAGCGGCGGCAGACCCTGCACGGTTCCGGATGTTGGGTAATTAGCGGAGGTCGCAGGGGTCGAGCCGTAGGTGTTCGAGGCGGTGACGACAACCCGGACCGTGTGGCCGGCGTCGGCGTAGACGAGGGTGTAGGAGCCGGAGGTCGCGCCGGAGATGGCGGAGCAGTTGGCACCGGCGGCGTCGCAGCGCTGCCACTGGAAGGCAGAGCTGGTGGGGGAGTTGTCCCAGCTTCCGTTTGTGGCGGAGAGCGTCTGGCCCTGGGTGGCAGTGCCCGAGACGACCGGTAGCACGGTGTTCGCGGGCGCGAGCCCCTGAACCGTTCCGGGGTTCGGGTATCTGCCCGAGAGAACCGGTGTCGAGCCGTAGGCGTTGGAGGCGGTGACTTCCACCACGATCGTCGAGCCCGCGTCGGCGGCGACGAGCGTGTAGGTGCTCGACGTCGCGCCGGAGATATCGGAGCAGTTACCCCCGGCGGAATCGCAGCTCATCCATTGATAGGTATATCCGGTGGGAGAGTTATCCCAGCTCCCGTTGGTGGTCGAGAGAGTCTGTCCCTGCGTGGCTGTTCCCGAGATCACCGGCGGCGCGGTGTTTATGGGCGCGCCGTCGCGCACGAGCGAGGTCTGACTGGATGTTGCGACTGTCGATCCATACGGGTTCGTGGCCGTGACGACCACTCGAATCGTATTGTCGGAGTCCGCGTCGACGAGCGTGTAGGTGCTGGAGGTCGCGCCGGAGATGTCGGCGCAGTTGCTACCGGCAGAGTCGCAGCGCTGCCACTTATATGCGTAGCCGGTGGGGGAGTTCGCCCAGCTTCCGGTGGTGGCCGAAAGCGTCTGGCCCTCGGTGGCCGCGCCCGAGATCGCGGGTCGCTGATTGTTGACCGGTGCGAGTCCCTGCACGGTTACGGCCGCTGGGTACTTAGCGGAGGTCGCGGCGGTCGAGCCGTAGCTATTCGAGGCGGTGACGACAACACGAACCGTGCCGCCGGCGTCGGCATAGACGAGTGTGTAGGTGCTGGAGGTCGCGCCGGAGATGTCGGAGCAGTTGCTACCGGTAGAGTCGCAGCGCCGCCACTGATATGTATAGCCGGTGGGGGAGTTGTCCCAGCTTCCGGTCGTGGCCGAAAGCGTCTGGCCCTGGGTGGCGGTGCCCGAGAGGGCCGGTAGAACGGTGTTCGAGGGCGCGAGCCCCTGAACCGTCCCGGGGTTCGGGTATCTGTCCGAGATAACCGACGTCGATCCGTCGGAGTTGGAGGCGGTCACCCTCACCTCGATCGTCGAGCCCGCGTCCGCATAGACGAGCGTGTAGGAGCTGGACGTCGCGCCGGAGATGTAAGAGCAGTTGCTCCCGGCCGAGTCACAGCGCAGCCACTGGTAGGCATAACCGGTGGGCAAGTTGTCCCAGCTTCCAGTGGTGGTGGAGAGCGTCTGCCCCTGGGTGGCTGTTCCGGAGATCACCGGCGTCGCGTTAATAATTGGTGCAAGCCCGTCCACGAGCGCGGTTTGATCGGATGTCGCGCTGGTCGCCCCGTAGGCGTTCGAGGCGGTGACGACAACCCGAACCGTGTGGTTGTTGGAGTCCGCTGCGACGAGCGTGTAAGTGCTGGACGTAGCACCGGAGATGTTGGAGCAAGTGCTACCGGCAAAGTCGCAGCGCCGCCACTGGTATGTGAAGCCCGTCGGCGAGTAGTCCCAGCTCCCGTTGCTGGCTAAGAGCGTCTCGTCCTGAAGCGCGTCGCCCGAGATGTCGGGCAACACCGTGTTCACCGGCGGCGAGCCGGAGACCGTGACCTCCTTAACCGGCGAGCGCGCCGTCCACGATTGCCAAACCGCCGTCACTGTGTAGCTGTAGGTGTCTGCCGCGAGTCCGCTGTCGATGCAGCTGTAAGGAGACGACGAGGGCAACGAGGAGGTCGGGCAGGTACCGCCTGCGTCGCCGCCGTTACGGCTGACGTAGTAGGAGACCGTTCCCGAACCCGGAGGAGTGACGGCGCTCCAGGAGAGGGCCACGGTCCCGGCGCCCGGCGTACCAATCACGTTGGTTGGGGCGGCAAGCGTTCCGGCATTGCCGCTGCCGCTGCCCGATCCGCTTGAAGTCCAGTAGGCCTGGGCGCCTGCGGGCGCCAGGAGCGTCACCATCAGCGCGGTCAGCGTCAAGAGCCGCCTTCGCGTTCCGGAAGCGGCCGCTGCTTTCACGAATGTGCGCTTCCGCTGAAGGTCAAGGTAAAGCTCTTGCCCTTACAAACATCCTGGTTGGTGGGCAGGTTGAGGAAGGCGATCTGCGGCGCACGCGGAGCGCTCGTCAGTGTCACTGTCCCCTTGGCCGGAACGGCGATCGGGTCGGTACTCGTGGCGTCGGACTGAGTGATTCTGAAATTGGTATCGCGGAAACAGCCTGACGGAGTGCTGTCGGCCGACATGCTGATCGTCAGGCGGGTGACGTAGATCTTCGTGCTGTTGGGATTGGTCAGCGTCAGCCTGACCGGCAAGGTCAGACCGGGCTCGAGGCCACCTACGCTGCCCGAGATGGTGAAGTCGGCGCTGCTCGCCGAGCCGCTGCCTGCCCCGCTGCCGGTGCCGCTTCCCCCGGCCGAAGCGGCGGGGTCGGCGGACTTGACGACCTTGAAGTTGAGATGCCGGGTCGAATAGGCGGAGGAAATATTGAGGCGATAGCTGCCGAGCACGATCGCCTTACGGCCGAAGAGGCTCTTGAGGCTCGCCGTCCTGACGCCTGTGAAGTAGAGCCTCTTCGTTTTCTTGACCGTCTTGGCGCGTCTCACTACCTGCCACTTCGAGCCTCGCTTGAAGTTGAGCTGGTAGGCGAAGCTCTTGCTCGGCTTGGAGAAAGCGTAGGTCAGCTTGATCGATCTCGCCCCCGCGATAGTGAAGCTCTTCTTGGTCAGACGGCCGGCAAAGGGAACGATCTGGAAGCTGAGCAGCTTGCGTGCACCGGGGCAGGAAAGCTGGAGGCGGTAGTAGCCGACCTTGATCGTCCTTCCAGCGAACAGCTTGCTCACGGACATCTTCTTCTGGCCGCTGAAACTGCCCTTCTTGGCGACGCTCGCCACGGGCAGCCAGGCCGAGCCTATTTTCTTGGTGAGCCGGTAAGAGAAGCTCTTGCTCGGCTGCGGAAACTTGTAGATCAGCTTGACCGATCGCGTCTGAGAGGCCACGAACGCGGTCCAGGTCAGGCTGGCGGAAAACTTTTTGCTGGGCGTCGCGCTCGAGGCGGCGCCTGCGAATGTGGAGGCGCAGGCGAGCAACAAGGCGCAGACGAAACTGAGCAAGAGAGTCCGGCGGGCAAAGGCGAGCAACCGCTCGAGCGCTTCCGAGGTAGTCGCCTCAGTCATGAGTGAGCGTTCTCGCTGTAGGCCAGGGCGAGAAGAAGAAACGGCGGCGAGAAAAGGCGCCGCCGCTTGCTGCCTATGGATGTCTCGTTTGTAAGTCTCGCCTGTCATCTGTCTTCGGCCTTCTCGATTGCGCTCGATCGCCTGTTCTCGGGATTAGGATGGAGGGGCGGCCGGGGCCGCCCCTCCATCCTGCGTTTCTAGTTGCTCAACCAGTTGATGACCAGGGTCTTGCCCTGGCATGCATCCTGGCTCGTGGCAGCATCGAGCATTCTGACGTTCGTGTTCGCGGTATCTGTCGCGCCGTGCGTGACTTCCTTCGCGTAGTTGATCGAATCGACCTGGAACCATGTCCCGAGGCAGGCGCCGTTATCGGCGACCGTGCCAGAGATCTGATTCACGTACTCGTTGCCATTGCCGGGGTTATTGATGGAAACGACAAGCGGTACGTCGGCGCCGCCTGGATACAGTCCGCTTACGTTGGCGCTCGAGAGGGCGATCCCCGCTGAACTGCCAACCGCAGCGTTGCCCTGGCCCGTACCTGCCGACGTGAAGTACGCATAAGCAACGCCGCTACCGATAGCGAGCGCAACTGCGACGATCGCCGCAAGAACGACCCGCTTCTTACTGAGGTGCTTCTTCATTGGTGTTCTCTCCTTTGTGTGGAACCGGTTCTAGAAATCCGGGTAGTCGTTAGGTCGATTTCCTTCTGCGTAAGTCCGGAGCGGCCGAGACCGGCTCCCGGCGCTCTCGCGCAGGCAGGAAGACCTGGATGAGTGCTTCGGGTAGTGCCGCATACGCGCTCCTAGGGTTTGCCGCTGCGCGTTAGTCGGATTGTCGGCCCGTTTTTGCGTACGTTCATAACCAAAAAGGGTGATTGAGACGTACTCTCTGAAAACCCCCCGATTGCCCGCGAGACTGGCTCAGGACATGCTCCGGCCTCTATCCTTCAACCCATGGCCTCCTATGCGCTATCGGCGATCGGCCGCGACCGGCCCGGGATAGTCGCCGAGGTGACGGGCACCCTGCTTCGCCACGGCGTCAACATCGCCGATTCGCAGATGGCGATCTTGGGCGGTTACTTCGCGATGATGCTGGTGCTCGAGAGCTCCGAGACATCCGATCTGGAGGCGCTGCGCGCCGATCTCGAGCGCTCGTGCGCCAAGCTCGAGCTGGAGGCGATCTCACTCTCCGAGATCGACGCGGCTCAGGCGCGCATCGACGAGCCCTCGCACGTGATCACGCTCTACGGCGCCGATCACCCCGGAATCGTGAACGCGGTCACCTCGGCGCTGGCCGGGCGAGGCGTCAACATCACCGATCTCGACACCCATCTCGTCGGCGACGAGAGCGAGCCCGCCTACATGATGATTCTCGAGGTCGCCCTGCCCGACGATCTATTGGGCAACGAGCTCGAGGTCTTTCTGCGCGAGGTCGCGTTCGAGCAGAAGCTCGAGCTATCGGTTCGCTCGCTCGATCAGGTCGCACTCTGAAACCGCCGAAAGTCCGCCCGCGTAGCGGGCGTTGACTCTCGGCGGTGTTACTTCAGTGCGAGCCACACGCGCCCTGCGGGCGCGTGTGGCTCGCCTGCTCCTACGAGCGTGACGGGCTGGCCGTGGCTGTGAGTGGGGTCCGTAGTGGGAGTGGTTGGGGACGGCGTTTTGTGAGCCGCGCCCGCGCTGGTCGGTCGCGGCGGCCGGTGCGGGGCCATGCTTCGTCTGGATCCTGGCCCGGCTTGCGTGGGCAAGGGTTGTCGTCGCGACAGGGGCGCTGTCAGGTAGAAACTCCTTAGAGTGGGCGTTCGGCAGATCCTCCGTCTTCCCGACCCGGCCCTCAAGCGAGTGGCCGCCGAGGCCACGCCTGACGAGTGGGCGCTGGTCGAGCGTGTCGCCGGCGATCTCGTCGAGACGATGCACAGCTTTCCGCGCTGCGTGGGCTTGGCGGCTCCGCAGATCGGCGAGTCGGTGCGCATGGTCGTCGTCGATGTCTCGCTCCACCCCAAGGGCGACCCGAGCGCCCGGGAGATTCTGCTCGTCAATCCGCGCGTCGTCTTCACAACCGGATCTGAGGTTGCGCGCGAGGGCTGCTTGAGCGTGCCCGAGTTCACCGCGGATGTTCGCCGCGCCAGCGAGGTTGTCGCCGAGGGACTGACGCGTACGGGGGAGCGGTGGACGATCGAAGCGAGCGGATTCGAGGCGCGCGCTCTCCAGCACGAGATCGACCACCTCGACGGTTTGCTCTTCCTCGACCGCGTGGAATCGCTCTCGCGCGATGTCTTCAGGCGCAAGAACTACGGCTGAGAGCCTCTAGCGATGCGGTGACCCGGCGATCGGGCGCGGTCGATTTCTGGCCGGAGAGGCAAGGAGCTTCTTAGCAGGGAGCTGGTTCGCCACTAGCCTTTGCTCTCGCCGGAACTCTCGGCGGGATGAGGGCTCGTCGACTCCCTACGTGACGGCGCCACGTTCTTTCGCCCGCCACCAAGCCACCCACCCGCGGGGTCGTTCCACGGTACCGTCCGGCGCAGGCGAGAAACGCATAGTAACGTGCCGGTTTGGTGCCGAATTCTTACTCGCGCCCGGGTGCGGCCAGGCGGCGGGTCTTCGACGGTCGAGGGCGAGCCCGAGCTCTGGAGCCCGGGCTCGCGCGCGTCTGCCTGTCAGTCTCGAATCTCGGGCTCAGGTGCTCAGTCGCTCCGCGACCTTGTCCCAGTCGACGACGTTCCACCAAGCGGCGACGTAATCGGGACGGAGGTTCTGGTACTTCAGGTAGTAGGCGTGCTCCCAGACATCGCAGGTTAGAAGCGGCGTCAGCCCTGATGAGAGCGGCGAATCCTGGTCGTGAGTGGAGATCACTTTGAGCGTTGGGCCGTCCTGCACGAGCCAGCCCCAGCCCGAGCCGAAGTGGTTGACCGAGGCGTCCGTGAACGCTTGCTTGAAGCCGGCCAGATCCCCAAACGCCTGCTCGATCGCGGCCGCCAGCGCGCCGCTCGGCTCGCCGCCCTTGCCCGGCCCCATACTCTCCCAGTAGAAGGTGTGGTTGGCGTGGCCGCCGACGTGGTTGCGTGCGGCCGTACGGCGGTCGTCGGGAAACTCGCCGAGCTTGCGCAGGATCTCGTCGGGCGCCGCGTCGGCCCATTCGCTGCCGGCGAGCGCGGCATTCGCCTTGTCGACGTAGGTCTGGTGGTGCTTGTCGTGATGGAAGTGCAACGTCTGCTCGTCGATGTGCGGTTCGAGGGCGGCGTAGTCGTAGGGAAGCGGCGGTAGCTCGAAGGGCATGAAGGGACTCCTCCTTTGCGGGATGGATATCGTGAGAATACTTCAGCCACCTGTACCCGGCAGCTGCCGCGACTACACGGGCTGATCGCTCGAGGGCGGCGATTCGGGCAGGAGAGCGTTGCTATCGAGCAGCGCCGGCGGCTCCCCGCCGGTGGACTCACGCACGACCAGCTCGACCGGCAAGACCGAGACCGGCGGTGCTTCCTCCGGCCGCTCGAGCATCTGCAGCAGCGCCTCTACGGCCGCACCGGCGAGACTGGCTCGGTTCTGGCGGATGGTGGTCAGGGAGGGTGTGAGCAGCCGGGCGTACTCGATATCGTCGAAGCCGACCACGGCGATGTCCTCCGGCACGCGCAGGCCCTTATCGATGATCGCCTTCAGAGCGCCGATCGCCATCACGTCGCTGGCGGCGAAGATCCCGTCGGGCGGAGCCGGTAGCTCGAGCAGCCAGCGCGTCTCCTCGTAGGCGATTCTGTGGTCCCACCTGGCCAGGCGTACGTACTCCTGGCGTTGCTCGAGACCGAGACGGGCCAGCTCGCTCTGATACCCGAAACGGCGGTCGATGGCGACCCTTTCGACGCCGTATCCGCTCAGGAAGGCGATTCGCATGCAGCCACGTTCAGCCAGGTGGCGAACCGCCTGCACGGCGCCGCTGACGTTGTCGGACATCACGAAGCCGGCGCGGCTACCAAGTAGATCGATATCGATCGCCACGCAGGGCAACTCGGAATTGGCCAGCGCGGTGGTCTCGGGATCATCATAGGGGAGCGAGACGACGATGATTCCAGCGGCGCCGTGTTGCCGGCAGAGCTCCAAGAGAGAGGTGCCCCTCGGTTCGCCGGGAGTGACGCAAGAGAAGGTGAGCAGGTCGATGTCATGGCGGAAGGCGTTGGCACGAATGCTGCAGCAGATGTCATCGAGGAAGGCGCGCTTGAAGGCCTGGTCAGGGGTTTTGAGTATGGCCAGCGCGACCACGCGTCGCTCGCTCGCCGGCTTCAATCCGCGTGATCGCGCGGTGTCTGAGCGTCTGAGCACCTCGGCAGCGAGCGACTGGGTCTCGCCGAGGTGCCGGTAGATGGCTGCGCTCGATAGCCGTCCTTTTCTGTTCCCGTTTTGTTGTTCGGGATCTTCCGTTCGTCGCTTCTCGCGCGCTCCCTGTCGCTGTCGCTCGGGTCCGGAGCTCCTGCCCGCGCTCGATTCCCGGATCTCGAGCTGGACGGGCAGAACCGACGCCGTTAGGGGCGCTTCGGGCTCCCCGAGGATTCGTAGCATCACTTCGATCGCCGTCGTGCCCAGACCGATCACGTCCTGGCGTACGCTCGTCAGCGAGGGCGTGATCAGGCGGGCGAGATCGCTGTCGTCGAAACCAACCACGCCGACGTCCTCGGGTACTCGCAGCCCGGCCTCCTCGAGCGCGCACAAAGCGCCGATCGCCATCACGTCGCTGGCGCAGAAGATCGCATCGGGAGGATCGGGTAGCTCGAGCAGGCGTTGCGTCTGCGCGTGCGCCTCCGTGTGGTCCCAGCGAGCATGGACGATGAAGTCGGGGCGGGACTCGAGCTCGTAATCGGCGAGGGCGCTTTCGTACCCGAGGCGCCGGTCGACCGAGGCGCGCTCCGGCCCGGTACGCCGATGAAGGCGATCCGCCTGCGTCCGAGCGCGGCGAGATGGTGTACGGCGGTGCTGCCGTCAGCGACGTTGTCCGAGATGACGAAGGCGGAGCGCGGGCCGAAGACGTGCGTGTCGATCGCCACGCAGGGGAGCTCGGACTGGACCAGCTCGATCAGGCCGGGTTCCTCGGGCGGGAAGGAGACGAGGACGATTCCGTCCACATGCCGCTCGCGGCAGAGCTCGAGGTAGGGAACATCGAGACCGGTGGCGGTGCCCGAGAGAGTCGTGAGCAGAAGCAGATAGAAGTCGCTGGCGCGCGCCCGGGCGCCCATGCCGAAGAGCACTTCGTCGAAGAAGGGATGGCGCGAGCTGCCGTTCTGTCCCGACGCCATCTGGGCGAGATCGAGGTTCATGGCGACACCGATCACGCGCTCGGAGGCACCGCGCTCGTGCGAGGCGGCGAGGGCGGTGGCGTCGGCGAAGGTGGCCGTCTCGAGCGAGCTCGACTCCTCGAGCATCCGCCAGACGGCATGCGGGGATAGACGCGAGTTCGAGTCGGAACTCATTCTTCGAGATTCGGTCTTGGTTGCCGTGACTTGAGTCCTTTCACGAGTTGAGGTCGGATCGCGCGACCAGCCTCTTCGATGACCGGCATCGCGCCGATCACCATCACGTCGTTGCCGCAAAAGAGGAGGGCGTCTCGGCAGCCGCTGTCGATTCGCGCACGACCAGCTCGACCGGCAACGGTTGCCTTCGGCGGCGCTATCGGGTTGTCGAAGAGGTCGAACACCGCAACCATCATCGCCGTCACCAGTGTGGCTTGGTTCTGCCGCACGATAGTCAGAGAGTAATAGCGTGATGGCGCCGCCGCTCGGCTGTGAGACGCATCTGCCAGAGGATGGTGTTTTTCGCGACGCCGATCAGCCGCCGCTCGCGGCTGCGATGCAGGTGCGTCTCGGCCATCGCGGTGGTCTGGGCAAGTGTGGCCGCGCTCTCCGCGTGCGAGGTGTCGAGCAGCGCATACAGCGCCCGGGGCGAGATCCTTTGCCCCGGTTCCCGATCCACACTCCCAGTGTCGGTCATCGAGACGGCGACTTTAGTACGTGGTCGCCGCCCGTGACCGCTATTCGACGGCGCTCGACTCCCGCACGATCAGCTCGACGGGAATCACCGACACCGCCGCCGGCTCGTCCGGGTGCTCGAGCAGAGCGAGCATCGCGTCTGGTGGTTCTCATCGAGCCAACTTGAAGGAGCGTTGTAGTGTTGATCCGAGTCTTCTACTGCGAGCCGTCGCGTATCGCCTGTTCGGATCCGCTCGATTCGCGAACGACCAGCTCGATCGGAACTACGGATACCGCCGCTGGCTCTGCGGGGTGGTCGAGAAGGCGAAGCATGGCCTTGACCAGTCCACTCGCAAGCTC
>Ga0066798_10000439_pt1 | contig 21754 bp, 22 predicted proteins | sample PersoiDNA2013203_FD_70961 | JGI IMG/M metagenome (GOLD analysis project Ga0066798, IMG submission 70961) | Permafrost soil microbial communities from the Arctic, to analyse light accelerated degradation of dissolved organic matter (DOM) -... | ecosystem: Environmental > Terrestrial > Soil >... | reverse complement strand
CGAAGAAGTGCTCATCGGTGATTTGGAAGATCTGGAAAATCGCGCCAAGGATTGTGATCTGCTCGTTACCCACTCTCACGGACGGCAGATGGCGGATCGGCTAAAAATCCCCTTCCTGCGCTATGGCTTGCCCACCTTCGACCGCCTAGGCACTGCGCACAAAGTTACGGTTGGCTACCGAGGTACCCGCGATTTTGTATTTGAAATCGGCAACACCTTTCTTGCTAACACACACGAAGCAACGCCCAACACTTGGGTTAACAGCCAAGTTAGTCCCCAGACCAATACGCAAGCGCAAAGCGCTTGTGCTACTGAAGGCAGTTGCGGCAGTTGTCAAAGCGTAGCCGATATCCATAACTTGGCTGAGACACTTGATTTAGTCAAACCACATGACTTAGCTAAACCACAAGATTTAGTCAAACCAATAGCCCAGCAAGCTGCATTTAGCTAACACTTATTATTTTACGAAAAGGACAAAAGTATGAAAATCGCCTTCGCTACACAAGACCTGAAACGAGTGGATGCCCATTTTGGCTGGGCCAAAAATATCGCTATTTACGAGCTATCGACCCAAGGCTGGAGCTTCGTGGAAGCTGTGCAATTTGACGGCGACCTGGAAGAAGACGGCAATGAAGATAAACTGGCACCAAAATTGGAAGTCATCAAGGACTGCGCCATGCTTTATGTAGCAGCCATTGGTGGCTCAGCAGCCGCACGCGTGGTAGCTCACAAGATTCACCCGGTCAAAGTCGCTGAGCCGGAAGTTATCGAAGAAGTACTGGAAAAACTCAAGGATGTGCTTAACGGCACGCCGCCACCATGGTTACGCAAGGCACTACTTAAAGATCAGGAACGTTCATTCGATTTTGAAGATGAGCCGGCTTAACTCTTAAACCATATTCAGGAGAATCACATGTCAGCCACTGCAGCATTAGTTACAGAAACTTTAACAGACCCTTGGGAATCGCCCTTCGTCAAAGAACTGGTCAAACAATGGCGCGCCCAGGATACTCATGGCGCATGGGAGGGCAAGGATAACGCCACCCTGCTCGCTCCTTACATCATCAATAAGGAACAGCGCAGAGAAATGCCTATCATCGGCGACCCTGATCCAGAAACCATCTGGCGACTTGAGCTGTTCTATAATGCTGTCGGCCTTGCTATAGAACGCGAAACCAAGGTTATGGTATCTCCCATGATGAAGATGCACCACGAAGGCTTCGGCAAGATGATACTCACCGCTGGTCGCTTGGTAGTAGTGAATAAACAGTTGCGCGATGTGCACCGCTTCGGTTTCGAAACTATAGAAAAGCTGGCTGCCGAGGGTGAGAAATTCATAAGTGCAGCAGTTGAGATGATCCATAAGTTTCCGGAAGTAGCAAACTATAGTTGATCAAATTGGTATCCACCACGTTCGCCCTGAGCTTGTCGAAGGGTTAGTACATTATCAGGGAAACCCGTTCATGGTTCGACTACCGCAGGCATAAGTACGACTAGCCCTGCTTTGCAGGGAAGTCTTACTAAAAGCTCACCACGAACGGGGACGCAAAGAACGAACTGTCAGGTAAAACGCATCAAGAACAAGTATAGAAACGAACTACGAACGAGTACGAAAATCGCAATAGGAGCAATGAATGAGTGACATAGAAGCAATCAAGGCTGAAGTAAAAAAACTTAACGCCCAAGCCACACAATTGAAGATGGATCTACACGATTTGTCCGAAGACCTGCCTATCGGTTGGGAGAAAATCCCCGAACTGGCAGAAAAGACTTTTAAAGCATACCAACAACTTACCGAGTCGCGCCAAAAACTGGCCGCTGCCGGTGCTTAAGGAAATAATATGGCTTATACCGTAACCCTACCCGGCGGGAATGTCTGGACACCTCAATTTGCAGAACACATCGAAGAAGAAAAATGCATCGGTTGTGGTCGCTGCTTTAAAGTCTGCGGCCGCGATGTGCTGCAATTGGTTGGCCTTGATGACGAAGGCGAACGTATCGCCGTAGCGGAAGGCGATGACGATGATGACGCTGAGTATGAGAAAAAAATCATGACCATCGCCCATCCGGAAAACTGCGTCGGCTGCGAGGCATGCGCTAAGATCTGTCCGAAAAAGTGCTACACACATGGCCCTGCCGGAGTTACCGGATAATAGGGTTACTGGATAATATTTACATCATGCAAAAGCCAACCGCGCTCAGTATAGCTACACCAATCCGCATGATGGAGCGTACAGATAGCCATACTAAAAATCGTGCGGAAAATAGTAGTGATAACCATATGGATGAGTTCGATGACATCATCGAATTGCTGATGGATCACAGCTGTGACGATAGTGACTCTACCCGCGATCTGGTGGTATTCATTGCCACCGCCTGCATGGACGACAACCATTTATGGCAGGACATGGGACTACCAGACCGCACGGCGCTGAATGAACTGATGCAAAAACGCTTTCCAACACTTTACGCCAAAAATATCGGCAACATGAAGTGGAAAAAGTTTTTCTACAAACAGTTATGTGAGCGCGCTGACATCTTTATCTGCAAATCACCTAGTTGTGGCGTTTGTACTGATTACAACCATTGCTTCGGCTCTGAAGACGCGTCATCCTGACCGTATGAATCTTAATCCTGCTACTAAGTTACAAGCTGTCCGCGACTATCACCAGCGGACTAAACACCGCTTTGAGGCTTACGCAGCAGGGCCAGACTCACTGGACTGGGATGCGCAGCCGGCACCATTCAGGCATTTTGCAGGTGCTAGCGAAATCCCGCTACCAGCTTTCGCAGAAAGTCTGCACGATACCACCCTGCTTGCGGCGCTGACACGGCCGTTTTCTATGCTTACTGCCCCTATCCAACCATTATCTTGCAGCTTAACTACATTGGGCGCCATGCTGCACTTGGCGCTAGGTATCACCGCTTGGAAATCATATGGGCCGGATCGCTGGGCAGTACGAGCCAACCCATCCAGCGGCAATCTGCACCCGATAGAAGCCTATGTGCTGGCACGTGGCCTGAAAATCATTCCGGACGGCGTCTACCACTACCGCGCTGAAGACCATACACTGGAGCGCCGTGCCGATCTTGCCAAGTTACCCGGCAGCACAGCCTCTTTACAATTAGCACTCAGCTCGGTGATGTGGCGCGAAGCCTGGAAATACGGAGAACGCGCTTTTCGCTACTGCCAGCTCGATACTGGCCATGCCGTAGGCGCGCTGGCCTATGCTGCAGCGGTGCTAGGTTGGGGTTTGCACGAGCAGAAGCAGCTTGCCACCGATACACTGGCGCAAATACTTGGACTGGATAGAGAGGTCGATTTCCCAGCGCGACGCTTTGTCGAAACAGAGCGTGAAGAAGCTGAAATACTGCTCACGGTGACTTTTGATGGCTCGGCTACTGAATCAGCAAGTAAACTATCACAACCGATCATGCCCACGGTCTGGCATGGTATCGCCTCCACAATAGATAGACACCCGATGTACCGCTGGCCGGTAATCGAAGAAGTGGCCGTAGCCACTAGGCAGCAGGCAGAGACCGTTAAGTCTGCCGCAATACTGCCTGCACCAAAACCCATAGACTTGGCTGATAACCATAGTACAACCGCTGCTACCGTCATACTTGGGCGCCGTAGTGCACAACGCTTTGACGCCAGCCACATCATGCCTAAGCAGGACTTTTTCAACCTACTAGATGCATTGCTGCCATGCGCACAAATACCTTGGAATGCGCTGGCTGGCAAGCCACGCATAAACCTGTTGTTATTCGTGCATAGAGTGGCAGGCCTGGATTCTGGCCTGTACCTACTGCCACGCGAAGCTAGCCTCACAGCGCAATTGGATGCTTGTCTGGATGAACGCTTTCTGCGTAAACCAGTAACTGGCGCACCAGTGCATCTCAACCTGCAACTGCTCACCCCAGTGCCAGCGGCTGAACTGCACCGCATCGCTCGCAGCCTGCACTGTCATCAGGATCTTGCTGCCAACGCCTGTTTTGCTGTCGGTATGCTAGCGGAGTACAGCAGTGCAATTACCGTGGATACGTCTGCCTATCGCGACCTGTACCGTGAGGCTGGACTGATCGGTCAGGTTCTTTACCTGCAGGCCGAATCGAATGGAATGGGCGGTACTGGTATCGGCTGTTTTTTTGATGACCCCATACACGAGCTTCTAGGTCTAGCTGATGACACATTCCAAACGGTTTACCACTTTACTGTTGGTCTTCCATTGAACGACTCGCGTATCGAAACCATTGCCACATCAACATTCTTATCTAAACCCATATCACCCTTAGCGAGGACACTATGATAACCGCTTTCCAACGTATTTCACCGCAGCACGCCACTGACCTCATTCTGCGTTCCAGAGCAGGCATCATGCCGCTGGCGCTATTCGACTCACGCGATATGGCCAGTTACGAAAAATCGCATATCAGGGGCGCGGATCATCTGACCGAGCACAGTTTCGGCGATGTGATGCTTAGCTTGCCAAAAAATACCCCGGTTATGATCTACTGCTATCATGGTAACGCCAGTCAGATCTATGCCAGCATGTTTGCCGATTTTCAGTTCAAGGAGGTATACAGCGTGGATGGCGGCCATGAAGCACTACGTCCGGTTTTGCCAGATCCACCGGCACTGGCCGCGCATGCTAGCCTTGCGCTGGCCGAGTTCATCACTGAATATCATTTTGACCGAGATGATCTCAACAGCCGCTGGCATCATGCATTGACACCGCTAATGCGCGCTGCACTACTGGGTCGCGATGACTTGGTAGAAGAACTACTGGCGCATAGTGTCAACATTCACCTGCGCAATGCTGACGGCAACAACGCGCTGTGGCTGGCGTGCGTGTCTGGCAATGTTAAACTGATACAGCTGCTAATCGATGCCGGAATAGATATTGATAACCGAAACCTCACGGGTGCCACCACACTGATGTATACCGCATCTAACGGCAAGCCTGAGATGACAAAACTGCTGCTGGAAAATGGCGCGGACCCAATGATACGTACCGATGACGACTACCTTGCGGTAGAGCTGGCGGCGACGGTGGAATGCTTGCAGTTGCTACGGCATACGGCCGCTTAGATAGACCTAGCAGAGATCTTTACACGAAGCAATTTTAACCATAAGAACTCACCACTCTGTCATTCCCGTTTTCTGGAATGACAGAGGTAAAAATTTTAATATGAAATAAACTATTTTTCTTCGAGCAAAGGTCTCTGGCTAAATTGATTCGATCTAGCTATCGGTCGAATCAAATCTTTAAAGCGATCAAGCAAAACTCAATACTTCTACAGTTATATCTTCTTCGCCGATAATTGATTGACAGGCTAGACGTGAATTAGAGCCAACACCGATAGTGCTATCAAGCCTCTCATTTTCCGGACGCTGCGCTTTAGACAAGCTCTTACGGCCTACCGGCACAGATACGTGACAAGAACCGCACTCGGCTTTACCGTCGCATTTGTGCGCGATGTCCACGCCAGCGGCGAGCAGTGCAGCAAGAATGCTGGTGCCAGAGGCAGCTTGTAGGGTTTTACCTGAAGGTTGAATGGTGACAATAGGCATTGCGTTAACTCCTTGGTTGAATGGTGATTGGTTTTGTCGCAAATAGAACACGACAACGCACAAAATTCAGTGCTTATGAGCTTAAAAGCAAAAGTTGTACCAGACTTGGTTAAATGCAAATTCAAGCTTCACGGGCGATCAGCTGAACCTAAAATGATCAAGCTAAAAAAGCAAGCGTAGCCTCGATGGAATGTAACGAAATCGAGGATAATTCAAATTGTGGCTAATCCTTGATTCCGCTTTGCTTTCACTTAGAATAATGAGCTTTGACGTGTAAATAATGAGCTTTAGCTCATATATTTCACGGGCAAGACCCTTGCGGTCTTAGCTCATATATTCTGTGGGGAAGGCCTTCACGATGTTCAATGCGAGTTTTGTTGAGCATTAGAACAGAGGGGAATGCCCTTGCGGCATCACGGCCTCATCAAGGCTACTATAACCACAACTTCTTCGAATCACAGCAAACGTTGGATGGGCAAAGTTTTTTTGCCCACCTATGCCGTCCATTCTTTCATGGATGACCTTTTTGCTTGGATTGCTTTCTTTTTTGCTGGTGAAAAGAACGTGATTAGCTGTCCGGCTATCCGGACGGTTTAGCCTTTAACTTGGATTTAAAAGCAGCATGTTAACTAATGTTATTAGTTACTCAATCATCGACAGCAAGTAGCTACGGAGATTATCGGTTCCTCTCTTTAAGCCGAGTTTCCGACGGATATTTTTGCGATGAATGCTGATAGTATCTGGGCAAATTGACAAAGTAGAAGCGATGACCTTGGAAGAAAACCCTTCTCTTACCATAGACGCGACCTGAATTTCTTTGGGTGTTAAAACCTTATAGGTCGAAGTAATACCATTCAAGCCGCCATAAGCCAAAATCAGCCGTTGCAGATTAGCTTCCAAGGTATTAAGCAAGCGAACATCCTTAGGATCACGACTACTGCCTTTTAGTCTTTTTAAAAAAGGCATCACTTCCTGCTGCAGTTCAGTGACGAGGTTGTTTTTTGCATCCAGGTTTTCTGTTTGCCGTAACCTCAACATGACTTTCAGTGCGGTATTGGCTTCCTCTGCTTCGTCTTTAAGCGCATGCATATCCTCCGCAGATTTCTTAGTCTGTTTTTCTATCACCTTACTGGCGTCCTGCAATAATTTCTCTTTCTTTTTTTGCAGGGTGATATCGTGAAAAGAACCTACGTAATGTGTAATGAATCCATCTAGCCCAACAACAGCGGTAATCGCCATCCACACGGGGAATATATCACCATTTTTGCGCAGGTCTAAAATTTCGCCTTGCCAGAAATGGTTACAGCGTATAGCTTCCCGCACGTCTTGGTGGAAGATCGCATTATGGCGCTCTGACTGAAGCATAGCCACAGACTGGTTAATAACGTCTTCTTCGCTATACCCGGTAATACGTTTGAATGCTTCATTTACACGTAAAATGATTCCGTGGACATCTGTCATTACGATACCACCGCAGGTATTAAAGGCAATTGCGGAAAGACCTAGCGCATTATTCATTTGTTGACGTGCGGTAACGTCCGTGTGGACGATTATAGCTCCGGAACTGCCGTCAATCAAAGGCGTAACTTTCATGCTGAACCAGCGCTGTTGATTAGGCGTGTGGCAGGCGTATTCTGTGCTGAATGCAGGAAGTTGGCCACTGAGAACCGCCTCTATGCCATCTCTGCTATCTGGAGAGTGACTGATGCAATCGTGTTTTCCAAATTGGCATGCGTCCAAATAGTTACTCCCGACATCTATACGTGACGCCAGGATTCCTAGCTCCAGAGCATTATCTAACATAAGTTTACGCCAAGCGGCATTGGCCATGACAATCAAGCCAGCATCATCGATGACTACAATTGCATCGGCGACCGAGTCAAGAATGACATGTTTGGAGGTTTGTACTTCGGACAATATATTCATATGGCTGACTTGGCTCCGTTAGGGTAGTACGACAGCATGATAATGAACTTGCGACAATGAAATTGCTCAACCTTTTTCTTGAAATTTATCAGCCTTAAATCAAGCTATGTATAACCATATAAAAGCAACTGCTGCCTGACGAATCTCAGGGCATACACTATCTTATATATTATCCATAAGCAAGATTTTTTGTTAAGAAATGCTTTGCATTACAATGCATTACAATATTATTACAATATATTGCGTAGGTTTATCTCATGGGATTCTCAGCCATTTAAATTCCATTCAGCACTTCAGACTAAGTAGTCAATTCGTAGCTGACTGCTTTAAGTTCAGATTAAAGTTAAATGCCTAATGATTTTTCCTATATACGTAGTGGTTTTTCCTATATAACGGCCACGCAAGCGTCGTGGTTGTTTCCATGCAACGCTAAGTAGTATCTTGTGTTTATGGCTATAATAATCTCCACCCACTTACCATAATTAAGGATCTCACCATGAAAATTAGTGCACGCAATATATTCCAGGGTAGTCTTTCTGCCATCACGCCAGGCAGCGTCAACACCGAAGTAGAGATTACGCTGGGCGGCAGCGATAAGGTAATTGCCGTTGTAACCAATGGCAGTGCGCACACATTGGGGCTGGCTGTCGGCAAAGCGGTCACTGCGCTGATCAAGGCATCGTCAGTACTGGTGATGACCGATAGCCACGGCATCCTGCTCAGCGCGCGCAATGTGCTGGCCGGTAAAGTGAGCAAGCTGAGCAATGGCCAAGTCAACTCGGAAGTAGCCATTACATTGGCCAGCGGTGCGACCGTATATGCCACGATTACCCATGATGCAGTCACCGAACTTGGCATCAAAGAAGGTGCTACTGCCAGCGCCGTGTTCAAAGCATCTTCAGTTATCATTGGCGTGACAGGCTGATAGCAACAGGTGCGATGCAGGCGCTTATTAAGCGCCTAGCCATATTGCACTGAGTTTTACCGCTGGATTTCATCTGGGGGCGCTGTCCGTTACTTCTATCGGCAGCGTCGTCAAACGCTTGTTACACCGATCAAGCTGGTCCGAATAGCTTTTGATACTGACCCACTTCCCCTCATTGATACGCCAAGCGACGACACACTCGTAATACACGTCTATGCTGATCGGATATTCGTCAATATCAAAACCATCCTCAGTCAGTAGGAAAGAATGAAAGTAAAAGCATCGACTTCCGCTGACATCATATCCGATGATTTTATCCGCACTGACCGAAGGCTCGGTGTGATGCTCAAAAGCCGTCGGGCTGATCACGCAGTGCAAATATTCGCTTGGTAGCTGGTTCTTCCAGTGTTCTATCATACGACCTCCTTTATATAACGATTCCGGTTATAACGATTCAAGAAACTCAAATAACGCCTGCCGATCTGGCGCTGGCATGCGTTTGACGGCCTGCGCCGATACTGCACCCTCGCCGTCATGCCACAACACTGCCTCCAGTAAGGTTCTAGCACGCCCATCGTGCAGGAACCCGGCGCGTGGTTCAATTTTTTGCGCAAGGCCTATACCCCATAGTGGCGGTGTGCGCCATTCACGGCCATTTGCCAGATAATCAGGCCTCAGGTCGGCCAACGCATCGCCCATGTCGTGCAGCAGCAGATCGGTATACGGGTGTATGTTCTGCTGGGACAAAATCGGGAATTTGGCGAAATCGCCGGTTTTCAGTTCTGGTACATGGCAGACGGCGCATTGCGCCTGCCTGAACAGCACCACGCCGCGTTGCACCTCGGCGTTATCTGTATTGCGTTGACGCGGCGCGGCCAAGGCCAGGTGATAGAACTCGGTGGCATCCATCTGCTCGGCATTCAATTCAGGTTTACCGGCGGAAGGCGACTTGAGGCAGGCAGTTTGTAGCGCGGTACAGTTCTCATCTGGAAATAGAGGTGAGGTAACGCCCATATCACCGACAAATGCACCGACAATCTGCTGGCGCAGGTTGGGCATGTTGGCTTTCCAGCCGAAACGCCCCAGCACGGTTATTTGCTGCACAACATCCCATACCCGATTGACGCGGCCTTTAATACCAGCAGGCTTAGGCGCCTCGGCCAGCGCAAGTATGCTTGATTCCGGCACAGCTTCCAGCAACCCAAGCCCGAATATCGGCGGCGCAATTCGCGGCGAGGTCAGCATGTCGGACGGAAATGGCCCGTACGCCAAATCAACAAAAGTCAGGCTGGGCTTACGCAGATTCACCTGTTCGCCGCCGTTGAGCGTGACCGCCTGCTCGGTGTAGCGCACTTCTGCGCGGCCTTCACCCGGTACGCCGGGCACGCCATTTTCGTTCAACTGGCCGCCATAGGCCGGATGAGGCTTAGGGCCACCATGCGCATCAGCGCCCGGAATGCTCAAACGGACCAACATGGAGCGCATCGGTTCGTTAGCTGTTGCAGGAGAAAATCCGCGACCGTTCCCAGCGTGGCAGGCGATGCAGGAGATGCGGTTGTATAGTGGCCCCAGGCCGGCGATTTCGCGGTTCTCACTTGGCGGGATCACCCAGATTTGCCGCACCAGACCGCGCCCCTTAAAAAATCTGGCTCGGTCGACTTCCGACAAGGCTGACACTGGCTGGGCATAAGCTTCACGCGAGGCGTCGCTGGTAGTCACGGCCGCTTCATCGGCGCTGGCGTGAAAATTAAACGCCAAAGCGGCCAGCAATATGTATTGCTTCATGGTTTTCCTCCAAGAACCGCCTCGGCAAGCTGCGTAGCTTGTGCGTAATTCCTGACGACCTCGGCATCCCACTGCTGCTCCAGTTTCTCGGCGCTGCCGTCACGCTTGATGCCATCACGACTGATAAAGATCTGCTGCAGCGTGGCATCATTGGCTTGCGCCGCTGTAATGGGTAACCAGTTGGCGTGGCGGCGGGCTTCTTGTAAGTTAGGATCGTTAGGAGCCTTTTGTTCCGCACTGTGCAGCGCCACCCACATGGTTTTCAGTGCGTCATGATGGCGCATGATCAGCGTATCGAATACTGCCCCTACTAACTCCTGGCGTGCCAGACCGGAAGCCATGTCGTAGTTATAGGAAGCACGCTGCGCGGCGGCAAATGGGTCGAAATAGCCATCAGGTTTGTCGGCGTACACCGCCGGGCGTACCGGCAGCTTGCGGATATCGGCATGGAACAGCAGTTTCTGCCCCTGCTCTGATAGCACAAAGCTAGTGAAAGCCTTGGCGCCATCAATATGCGTCGCCTCGTGGAAAATCGCCACGTGCGCCGGCGAGTAGCCGACTTTTTCTGGATAGGTGAACCGTAGCGGCTTGCCGTTGGCAATCGCCGAAACGGCGAAAAAGTCTATGGTCGCACCTACCGCCACACGTCCGCTGCCCACGTCGTCCGAGATGAAAGTTGCCCCAGCATCGGCCAAACTAGCGTTAGCCGCAACTTGCGACAGCACGCTCCAGCCCTGCTCCCAGCCGTAGCCTTGCAACAATGTATCCACCAGCATGGGCGCATAACCGACCTTGGATGGTATAGGCAGCACCACATGGCCATTGTAGGCAGGCGATGCCAGTGCTTTCCAGTCGCTAGGCACCGGCAGCCCCAGCTGTTGCAGTGCACCAGGGTGGTAGGCCATGCCGTAACCTGCAGTTTCGCTGGCGACATAAAAACCATCTGGATCAGAAATCTGAAAGCCGCCTATCTTTTTGGGCAGGCCTGTCAGGTCAATATCCAGCTTGCGGAACATACCCTCCTTCGCCAGTACGGCGAAATTACGCTGCGCAGGCGTCCAGTACACATCCACCGGACTATGCGGTTGATGCAGATAGCTCATCGCATCACGCGATTGCCGCCACAGGACTTCTAGCCGGTATTGCGGATAAGCCTGCTCAAAAGCCGCCTCGAACTGTGTGACGACTTCCTGCGGATAGCTGGTCAGCACCACTACTTTCTCGGCGGCGGCGCCCAGTTGCGACAATAACAAGAGAAAAGCAAAGGCAATCCATAGTCTTGGTTTCATGTTCATACTCCTAGAACTTCCAAGTGGCGTTGGTAAAATAGTTGCGGCCTTCTAGCGGATAGCCTTCGATCACCGCATAGTTCTTGTCCATTATATTGTTCACGCCAGCTTCAGCTGACCATGCCTGATTGAACTGGTACATGGCCTTGAGGTTGGCAATACCGAAGCCTCCGGCAATCTGCATGCCGTTTGAGGAGCTGTATCGCCTGGAGTTTGCCTCAATGCTGCCCAGCATGGTCAATGGGCCGCTGACCTGCCACTTGGCGTAGGTAAACAGCTTCTGGCGAGGTACGTCCGTAAGCTGGATATTCGGATTGGTCTCGTTGCTGCGACTGAGCAAGGTGTAGTTCGCGCCGATTTCAAATGTGTCTGTCAGTGCGGTCGTGATCCCCAGTTCTGCACCCTTGGTATGCACTGTGCCGATGTTCTGCATTTGTGTACAGATAGTGGCTGTAGCACCGCATTGCGTTTTAGGAGTGATGGCAACTGCCTGTATCATATCCTGCACATCGTAGTAGAACACCGCACCTGTAAGCCTGGTACTGGCACCCAGTAAACCGGAAGCGCCGAGTTCGTAATTGGTCGATTCTTCAGCTTTCAAAGCGGCGTTGGGAATAGCGGTGCCAAGTCGATAGGAGTATCTATCCTTGATCGTCGGGAAGCGGCTCTTGCGAGAAACCGTGGCGTGAATCTCGTCGCTGGCGGAGGCATGGTAGAACAAGCCGACCTGCGGGTTCCAGGCATCGGTATTGTCCTGCTGGAAGTTGACGATATGTCCGGAAATGAAGTTTTCCGCCTGCCTGGTATCTCGCGCATCGCGACTTACTCCAGCCACCAGATCCAGTTTGTCGCCAAGACGCTGTGTATCCTCCACGCCGAACGAAGTGGTGTGATCCTTGAAGTGCTGGATTGGGTTGCCCAGATTATGTTCTCTATGGACGTCGTCCTTCAAATGCGCGGCGAATTTCAGCGTATTGCTGCCGGTCAGCTTGGTACCGAACTCGGCGCTAGCGCCATAGCTGTAGTCGTCATACCAGCTTTGATAGAATGGTCTGGCGGCTAGTACACTATAAGTACCGTTGCTAAAGTTGGTGATCGAGTTCTGGAACTTGTCGTAATAGGCGCGTAACTTAAGGTAGGAGTCTTTGCCGAGGCCAGTGCGCGACACATAATACAGGCTCTCTTTGTCCCAATATGGCCACTGCCAGAAACGTACGCTGGCGGTACTGGCAGGATCGCTGCCGGCGTAGGGAGGCGTTCCTTTTTGCCCCTGCTGTTTGATGTAATTAAGCGTGTATTCGTCACCTTCACGCGGAGTTAAGCCGATTTTCAGGTTGATTTTTTTATCACGGTTATAGGAGTTATTCCGGTCGCCACCATCTTCGTATTGAGTAGGCTTAAAATCGCTGGATAGCTGATACTGATCCTTGTTCAGATATGATGCGCTGGCCTGCCAATACCAGCTGCCATGATTACCGCCAGCATTGATGTCGGTATGGAATCCGTTGGAGCCAAGATTTCTGTTCAGGTACATCCCCGCCGTAACATCACCTTCCAGCTCACTGTTCGGTTTGCGACTGATCAGGTTGATTGCCCCGCCCAAGGCATTCGGCCCGTACAGCACAGAGCTGAAACCCTTGGACACGTCAATTGCGGCAAGGTCATAAGTATTGAAACGCCCCAGGTCGACATAACCGTCATAAGACACATACACTGGTATACCATCGACAAACACCGGCACCTGACGCAAGTCGAAGCCGCGTAAGGTCAGCATTTGCTCGTTGCGGGGCCCGCCTTCGGTCAGCGTTACGCCTGGCAACACATTTAGCGCCTTACCAACGGTATCGCGGTTGAACAGGCGCATCTCGTCCTGATCTATAGTTTCCGTCGTACTGGACAAGGCATCCATGCTAGGCGCCGTTACCAGCACCTCACCAAGACTGAAAGTTTCCGCACTTGCAGATGAAGCGCAAGCCAACATGCAAGCCATCCATAGCGGTTTAATCGGCCAACCATTTTCCATTTTTACACTCCTTGTTTTATTAATTCAATCAATATTACTGTTTAAATTCTGGCTTAAAATCTATCGCTATATAACAAACTATATAACGATAGATAAAAAAACTTAGGTAAAAAAATACTGCCGAAAAACCTTGCAAACCAAAGTCAACAAAATCACGACTCCAGCTTCAGCACCATCGGGTTGAACGCTTTGGAAACCAGCATCACCCGTTCACCTATAAGCAGCTTGGCAGCTTCATCCGGCATAGCGACGACACGCACGATTTGGTTGCCGACCAGTACCGTGAGCGAGAGCATCACGTCCATCGCTTCTATAGAAAGAATCTCGCCTGTAAAGCGGAACTTGCCGCTGGTTTGGCCTGCGCTGAACACATCGATTGGCTTGCCCTGCTCAACGATGCGCCCTGCTTCCATCATCATCACTCGACTGGCAAGTTTGCAGACTTCACTTACGTCATGACTGACAATGACTGTAGTAATGCCAAAGTGTTTTTGTAATCGCAGAATTTCATCATGCAAGCGTGAGCGCATCTCTGCATCCAGCGCCGAGAATGGTTCGTCGAGCAGTAACAGGCGTGGCTCTGAAGCCAGTGCTCTGGCGAGTGCCACACGCTGCTTTTGCCCACCGGAGAGTGAGTCTGGCTTGCGATGTTGCAATTCGCCTAGTGCCATCAGTTCCAGCAACTCATTGATGCGCTTTTGGTCTTCGCCTTTTCTTAATGCAAACTCCAGATTGCCGCGCACAGTCATATTCGGGAACAGTGCGTAATCCTGAAACATATAACCTACGCGCCGCTGCTGTGGTGGCAGGTTGAGTCGTGCGACACTATCCAGCCAAGTTTCACCTCGCACAACAATGCTGCCCTGTTCAGGCTGCTCCAGCCCTGCGATACAGCGCAGCAATGTGGTTTTACCCACGCCAGACGCGCCAAACAATGCGACAAACTCGCCATCGGCAATATTTAGGCTGGCCTCTAACAGAAAGTCACCATTGGCACCATGCAGATGTTTGCTAATGCTGGCGTGTATCATTTCTGTACCTTTCTATTGACCATATATACAACCAGCAGAATCAGGAACGACAGAACAAATAACACCCCTGCATAGAAGTTGGCAGCGCCATAATTAAGTGCCTCGACTTCGTCATAAATGGCAATGGAGGCCACCCGCGTTTCATTGGGCAGATTTCCGCCTATCATCAGTACCACGCCGAATTCACCCACGGTATGAGCAAATGCTAGTACGGTACCAGACAGCAGTGCAGGCTTAATATTGGGTAGTAACACATGAAAAAAAGTCTGCCAGTTTGATTTACCCAGCATCCGTGCAGCATCGGTGAGCGAACGGGGCAGATTCTGGAAAGCCGCCTGTACAGGATGCACTAGAAATGGAAAGCTGAATATCACCGATGCGACCACCAAACCCTGAAAGCTAAATGCTAGCCGCAGTCCTGCGACGCGATCCAGCCACTGGCCGAACCAGTGCTCAGGGCTAAAAGCCAACAACAAATAAAAACCCAGCACTGACGGCGGCAGCACCAGCGGCATGCTGACCAGTGCCTCTACCACAGGCTTGAAGCGTATGCGCGTGTTAGCTAGCCACCATGCAAATGGCACGCCGATGCAAAGCAAGATGGTCGTCGTTACCGATGCCAGCTTGAATGTAAGTAATAAGGGTTGCCAATCAATCATCATGGTGACCTGCCATAAGTGCGATTTCGTTGGCCTTGACCAAGGCTTCTATTTGCTCTCCGACGGCTAACTGCAAACGATCTACAGCCCGAGCCGTAATCACGCTAGCCAGTGCATTACCGGCATAATCCAGCCTGACTGCACTAAGAATATCGCCACGCTCAATGCTGCGAATAGTGACAACGATGCGATTACGCAGGCTGATGAGACCACTGAGGTTTTTCGCCAGCGCGACTTCGGTTTCCTTGAACATCAGCGTTACCTTGCTGCCTATCTTGAGATAGTCTGCCGTTTCCGGAGTTTCCAGCAACGTTGCGGTAAATACATCGTCGCCAACAGCCACGTCTATCAGCGACAAGTGACTGTTGCTATCAATCGCAACGATTTGTCCTTTTAATCTATTCACGGTAGCTTGTATCCATTTTTAGCAAAAATTTCTCGTGCTTTAGCGGAGAGTATGAATCCATAAAACTTACGAGCAGCTTCGCCATTGATTTCTGAGCCATGCTTAAGTATCACTACACCCTGCGCAATAGGTTCGTAGCTCTCAGGCGGCACTTCCACCCACTTGCCCTTACCCGCCGTCTCGGGCGCCACGACGATGGATTTTGCGCTAAAGCCCACATCTGCCGCCTTACTGTCCACATACTGGCTAACCTGAGTGATGCTCTCGCCATAAACTAGCTTGGGTTCTACCGCGGCCTTAACCTTGTAATAATCCAGCGCTTTAATCGACTGACGGCCGAACGGCGCTATCTTGGGGTTGGCGATGGCGACCTTGCCTACACTGACGTCAGCCAGGCCAGCTACACCCTTGGTCAGGTCATAATCTTTCTGTGTCCACAGCACCAGCAGACCGTAGGCGTAAGGTTTAGGCGGCGTAGTCGCATAACCATCCTTATACAGCCCTTCTGGAAAATCCATGTCCGCCGACAGAAATACGTCGAAAGGCGCGCCATTACGTACTTGTGTGGCGATTTTACCTGATGCGTTGAGCACGCTCTGCGTCTCTATACCGGTTTCTTTCTTGAACTCGGCCGAGAGGTCGTCAAACACGTATTTGAGGTTGGCAGCTATCGCCACGGTGAGCGGTGCTGCCTGCACCAGTGTGGTGGCCAGTAACAGGCCTGATGCCACTAGTATTTGTGCAGCAAGCATTTTCATCATATTTGTTTTCATTACACGATTTCCTTTTTATTATCATGCCATTTATTGGCATGCCATAGTTAGAATGAAACTTGCAGGCGGCCTATCATGGCACGCTCATCCTGCTTATCGACTAGACTAGTAATAGCCGTGTTGCTCGCGGTGCTGCCTGCCGCCCCGCCTTTGAAACTGGTGTTTTCATAATCCAGCGAAAAGCGCGTGTAATTATTGAGATACCAGTTTACACCGACACCCCAGGCAGTGGCTGACTTGGCCGATGTGGCGATGCTGGATAAACGCGTGGTAGCCGTACCGACAAAGGCATTGTCATCTATATTCATCTCGCTCAACCGTGCCACCAGCTCCCATGCACCCCAACCGCCGCCATTCGGTTTAAACGCTTGCTGGGGTTTAACGCCGCCATAAGACGCATCTTCACCCGTCAGCAAATATGAAAATGTCGTCTGCCAGGCATCATTAACCAAAGTTTGGTGATTTGTGCTGCGCGTAACTTCCTGCGACTCGCGGGCATATTCTGCCATCAAACCAAACGGGCCATAGTAATAATACATTTGCGGCGCCCAGCGAGTACGCTGTCCGTCCGCATAAGCCGCCTGCCCAGCCGTTGTGGTGTAGCTGAAAAAGTTGAGCTGGCTGAATGACTTGAATGACGGCAACTGCGATGTGCTGCTATTGGTATTGGCGCCGCGCTGATTGATGCTGGTGCCTGCCAAACCAACGCCCAGTCCTGCCAGCGCGCTGCCATTGCCCTTAAACGGCTGCGCGAATACTCGCGCGGTAAACTCTTTGTCGTTATTGCTATCCAGCGCAACAGACTGATCGCCACCGTCAATCACGCCATTAGAGTAACCCACGGCATAGCTCAATTTGCCATCCAGCACATCACCAAACAGTGACGCGCCAACATCGCGCTGCGGCAGCAGATTAGCTGTCACAAAACTTTGTTCGAGGAATTTGCCATCCACGTCAGACTGCAAGCGTGCCAGACCGACAAACGGCTTGAACTTACCCACACGCAGTTTCAACCACGGCTTGAATTTGGCATCAAAGTAAGCATCTATAACTTCTGGCGTGCCTAGTGTAGTCGAACCGTTTACTGTAGAAGTGCCGGTTGAAACAGTCGCCACATTGCTGGTGGTAGTTGCAAATTCCGGCGTGAGCTTGTAATCGATCCAGCCGAACAATGTCCCTTCTATCCATGGCCGCGCCTTGCGTATCATCCAGCCATTCGTCACAGTCGTATTTGCCGTTGCAAGATTCACCGTGTCGGCATGCACATCGCGATAATCTGCTTGCACCAAACCGTGCAGCTTGATGGTAAAGTCAGTATCACTAGATTTTAGGCCCATGCCGTCTTTTTCACTGGTGACTACTGTCGGCTTTTGCTGCAGGGCTTTAAGCTCTTCTGCCATCGCTTTCATCTGCCATTGCTGTTCCTGCATTTGTTTTTGCTGCTCTTGCAGCATTTTCTGTAATTGACCTATCTTGTCGTTGCTATCGTCTTCCGCGTAGGCGTTACTGACACATAAAGCCAGCAGCACGCCGCACTTTAACTTCCAGCCCTGATTCATTTGCGACAATCCCATTTCATACCCCTTTTTTTTAAATAAAAACGCAATAAAGTAAACTACATAACGATAGGCAAAAACGACCATTAAAAGCATCGTTTAATCACACAATAATTTAATCAGTAACGCCCATAATGACGCTACTGGCCTTGAATACTGCGCAAACCACGGCGCCTTCAGTTAACTCCAAACTCGTCACACTGTCATTGGTGATCACCACACAAACCGTGTTGCCGCCATCTAATTGCAGCACCACTTCAGCATTCACATTGCCAGGTCTAATGCGTGACACCTTGCCAATCAGCTGATTTCGTGCGCTGACTTTGCTTGCAGCATCAGGGATGGTGAGAATAATCCAGCTTGACTTGATTAGCGCCCATGCATCGCTACCGATTTTCAGACCAAGATTATCTAACCCATCATGGGTGATGACAGAATGGATTTTATCGCCGCCAGTGAGCGTCAGTTCTACCTCCACATTGACTGGGCCGAGCTTGATGGCACTGACTTTACCGAAAAATTGATTACGGGCGCTGGTTTTCACGGATAACTTCCTGATCATTTGATAAACATTGTTGAAATCTTCAATACCTGCACTGGCTGCTTCCATAAAGCGTTGGTGTTCGCGTTGCAAAGCCCGGTAAGCATCGACGATACTGATGCCGGTCACTGTAAGTTGTGTTCCACCACCGCCTTTGCCGCCGGTCATGGTAGCTACCAGCGGTTCCCCGAACATGCCGTTCATGACATCCACCGCATCCCAAGCGCCTTTGTAGCTCAAGCCAACGCCTTTGGCTGCCTGTGTGATAGAGCCGCACTCACCTATTTTTTCCAGCAAGGCGATGCGCTTGTCACTCAATTGGTTTTGCGCATCGCGACCCATCGATAGGGAGCCACCAATTTTAAATTCCTTATGTCCAGTCACAGTTCCAGCCATTTCAACTTATCCCATTGTCGTAATATAAACAATTATATATCGATATGCAGAACTAAGCAGATTTCATGCCATAGAACGTAACACCAATAAATACAAGCAATTGCAAATATCAGCAGTACAAGGCAAATATCACAGTGGATAGCTTTGTCGCATTTACGACAAAGCTATCAGCCTTGTAATTCACTCAATGTATCTATATGGCACCAAATATTCACCGCATAGACTTAATTAGAGCGACTAATTTAGTTTTCATAAAAACAGTGCGAACGTGTTTAGCGCTACACGCCAGCCCGGCTAGACCACTTGGACTATAAATGAGTTAAACCACATTGCATTATTGTCATACAGTTGCACTAAAGTTACCTCATTCAAATAGACATCATATTTTAATTGCTTCAGCTTGATGCCTCTTTACAACACTTAATAAATTTTGGAGTTTTATGATGACGGTAAAAAAATATATTAGAGCTGCCTTTTCTGCGGCGCTTTCACTCACAGCTTTCAGTACTTTAGCCGCAAACAATTCTGCGATGCTCACTATCAGCCAAGCTGACGGTACCGTATGGCAAGAAAATATGAGTGGCTTATTAGTGGTAGATGCACAAAACAATTTCAGTATGGTACAAGGTTCTACAACGACAGGCCTATTTCAAAATGGGACTTTTGTTAGTGCTATCAATAACGCAGCACATCCCGACTTTTGGCAATGGAGCGTTGATGCGGCGACCAGTGTCGGCAGCTGGAACTGGCATAGTTCTCAGACAGTGAGTGGTGGTAGCACCTCTACAAGCAACCCATGGATGTCAGCACTTTCTCTAAGCAACATTAGTGGCCATGGTGATCCGGATTTATCCTACGCTTTTTCCGCAGTCAACAACAATCTGACGAGTCAGACTTACACTTTCGCTGTCGGCGAAGCCATCTTACCTACAGTAGGCACGGCTAATAATGTCTATGCAGATGTAGCCGGTGGACTGACAGGCAAAGGTGGGAGTACCGCAGCAATTTCTCCATTTGGCATGAATACAGCGATACAACAGTTCCAGCTTTCAGCTGACATGGGAAATAGCTTTGTGAATGCAGGTGTGGATGTTGGCCCAACTACATCGGCAGTAGGTACAGGCACTTATGGTACTTTTGCCAGCAATACCATCGCAGGCCCTACTGGTCAGACTTGGAATTATATGCAACTTACCAGCAAGTTCACTTTAAGTGCCAACAGCAGAGCCAGCTTGGTTGGATTTGCTTCTGTTACCCCAGTACCAGAGCCGGAAAGTTATGCCATGCTTCTTGCAGGTCTTGGTCTAGTTGGCTTCATGATGCGTCGTCGTAAAAATGTTGCTTAAGCAATAGTTTCAGATTAAATAACTACTGAGGGAGCTTCGGCTCCCTTTTGCTATATGTGTCCTTTGTCGTTGTTAAGGTGTTCAGCAAGTGTTGGGTGGAATGTATTCCGCAGCAAGTTAAGTGTCAATCAAACCTCATTTTTTTGCTAAACTACCTGCATGAGAAAACTACCAGCTATTCAATCACTTCCCCATAGCAAAGCGGTGCTTAGCCAACGCTTAGTAGTGCGTTTTGATAGCTTTTACTGATGAAAACCTTCGGCATCTACATCATCGGCGATGAAATCCTTTCAGGTAAACGTCAAGACGCGCATCTGTCGTTTGTGATTCAGGCACTTAACATACGCGGCTTACAGCTTGCTTGGGCAAATTTTTTGGGAGATATTCCCGAACAAATCACTGGCTCGCTCAAAGCCAGTATGGCGCGCAGCGATATTGTATTTAGCTTTGGCGGCATAGGCGCCACTCCTGACGATTTCACAAGGCAATGTGCGGCAGATGCCGCAGGCGTAGCGATTGAACGCCATGCAGGCGCGGTGGCAGAAATCGAGGCGCAGTATGGCGATGGCGCTTACCCTAAACGGGTGTTAATGGCGGATTTTCCCCAAGGTGCAACGCTCATCCCCAACCCGGTTAACCGTGTAGCGGGCTTTGCCATCAATCAGCATTATTTTGTGCCGGGCTTCCCTGAAATGTCACACCCGATGATCACATGGGTGTTAGATACGCATTTCGCACATCTGTTTCACACGCAAGATTATATTGAAGCTTCGATACTGGTGATGGACGCCGGCGAAAGTAATCTGATTGATTTAATGCATCATATTTTGGCTAAATACCCAGACTTGAAACTTTTCAGTCTGCCCAAGCTAGATAAGCAACGTACCACAGAGCTTGGCGTGAAGGGTGTGGCCAGTCTTGTTGAAGACGCGATGAATGACATGAGGCAAGCAGTAACCGCACTTGGCTTTCCTTGGACGGAGCTTCCACCTTAGTTCTGCCACGGAAAGAAATTCAAATGAAATACAGCGCTTTCTGCATAATATGTATCCAATTTTCCGCCAAAATTTTGGCCAAAATCAGCTAAGCTTCTGCGCAAACCACGTGAAATTAATTACACCATGAACTGTCGTCCAAACTGCGGAGCTTGCTGCATTGCTCCATCCATTTTCTCATCAATTCCTGATATGCCTAGTGGAAAAAAAGCGGGTGAGCGCTGCGTTCAATTAACCGCAGATAATAAATGCAAACTGTTTGGCAAACCTGAGCGACCATCAGTATGTTTATCAATAGCGCCAAAGTCGAGAGATGTGCGGCGATGAGCCCTGGCTGGCTATACAATGGTTAACGAAGCTGGAGAGGCTTACTGCACCTGCTTAAACATTGAGGATGATTAATTCGTAACGAATAATAAGCTAAGGCATTATAGTAAAAGTAAGCGTTGAATTTAAACTAGGCGCTTATGAGAGAAATTTCGAATGCTGCTTGATATTCTTGACGGTATTTATAAAATCGCTATAATG
>Ga0066798_10000433_pt1 | contig 22067 bp, 17 predicted proteins | sample PersoiDNA2013203_FD_70961 | JGI IMG/M metagenome (GOLD analysis project Ga0066798, IMG submission 70961) | Permafrost soil microbial communities from the Arctic, to analyse light accelerated degradation of dissolved organic matter (DOM) -... | ecosystem: Environmental > Terrestrial > Soil >... | reverse complement strand
GCTTGATCATCAGCGTCAGCGGTTACGTCAACAGCCCACGCTCGGTGGGTACCGCCCGCAGCGACCTGCTGTTCACCGTCCTCGGGCGCCTGCGCGAGCTCGGCGTGGCGCTGTCTTCGCCGCAGAGTATGGTGCTGATCAATGAGGCGGCGCAAAAAGCGCCGCCGGCAGATTAGAGTCCCCCAAAGCCAAGCGCCAACACTACGCCAACTGGGCCCTGATTTTTTCCACTACGCCTTGCATCGCCGGCAGATAACGGCGGGCGGCTTCCTCAACCGACATCGCCTTGGCGATGTAAACCAGATTCAGGCAGCCCATCACCCGCTCCTCGTGCATGACCGGAATCGCAATCGCGGCGATCTTGCGCTCAAGGCCCCAATGGGAGTTATTTTCGCCGTAGCCCTTGCCGAGGGTGTGCTCCACCAACCGATCGACAAAGCCGCGATCCGCCGCCAGCGCCGACTGTTCATCTTCGCGGCTGATCAACAACTCGATCAGCTCTTCGCGCTCGGCCGGGGGGCAGAACGCAAAGTACGCGCGCCCCGTGGCGGTCATGAGCAAGGGTAAACGCCGGCCGACCATGGAGCGGTGAAACGACAGGCGGCTGAAGCGATGCGTGGTCTCGCGTATCACCATGGCATCGCCGTCCAGCGTACACAGGTCGGTGGGCCAGACCACTTGTTGCAGCAGCTCGCCGAGCAGCGGTGCGGCAATCGAAGAAATCCATTGCTCGTCGCGAAACCCCTCGCTCAATTCACGGACTTTCAACGTTAGGCGGTAGCTGTCATCCGACTCGCTGCGGCGCACGTAACCCTCGGCCTGCAAGGTCTCCAGCAATCGACGAACCGTGGTCCGATGTAGCCCGCTTTGCTCGGCCAACTGCGCCGTACTGGCCCCGCCATCAAAACGATTCAAGCCATTGATCAGGGCCAAACCACGCATCAGCCCACGAACGCTCTTGTATTCTGTTTCGCTCATGGACGCTCCATTCTCTTTTAAAATCAAGGCTGTGCACCTAGTGCACCCTAGCAGGGGTTTTCGTTGTCCACCAGCCTCGTGATTTCCATACTGCGCCCCACAAGAAATCCAAAAGCGCTGTACGGAGATACCCATGAGTCTTGCACCCACGCCTCCCACATTGGAGCTGACCACCGACGTTGCCATCGTCGGCGCCGGCCCTGTCGGCTTGATGATCGCCAACTACCTGGGGCAATGTGGCGTGAACGTCACCCTGGTGGAAAAGCTCGACACCCTGATCGACTACCCCCGCGCCATCGGCCTGGACGACGAAAGCCTGCGCACATTCCAGGCCGTCGGTCTGGCGGACAAGGTGCTGCCGCATACCACGCCTTGGCACGCCATGCGCTTCCTGACCCCCAAGGGTCGCTGCTTTGCCGATATTCAACCGAAAACCGACGAGTTCGGCTGGTCACGCCGCAACGCGTTCATTCAGCCATTGGCCGACCGGGTGCTGTTCGACGGCCTGCAGCGTTTCAGCAACGTCAAGGTGCTGTTCAGCCGTGAGCTCAGCAGTTTTGAACAAAGCGACAGCGCGGTGGTGCTCAACCTCAAGGATCAGCATGGCCGCAGCGAACGCCTGAACGCGCGCTACATGATTGGTTGCGACGGTGGCAACAGCCTAGTGCGGCGCAGCCTGGACATCAGTTTCGAGGGCAAGACCGCGCCCAATCAATGGATCGTGGTCGACATTGCCAACGACCCGCTGGCCACGCCCCATGTCTATCTGTGCTGTGACCCGGTGCGGCCTTACGTGTCCGCCGCCCTGCCCCATGGTGTGCGTCGTTTCGAGTTCATGGTGATGCCCGGCGAAACCGAGACCGAGCTGAGCAAGCCCGAGAACCTGCGCAAGCTGCTGAGCAAAGTATTGCCGAACCCCGACCACATCGAGCTGATCCGCAGCCGCGTCTATACCCATAACGCGCGTCTGGCCGGTCGGTTCCGTCAGGGCCGGGTGCTGCTGGCCGGCGATGCCGCGCACATCATGCCGGTATGGCAAGGCCAGGGGTACAACAGCGGCATGCGCGATGCCTCGAACCTGGCGTGGAAACTCGCGCTGGTGATCAAGGGCCTGGCCGCCGATAACCTGCTCGACAGCTACGAAGAGGAACGCCGCGACCACGCCAAAGCGATGATCAATCTCTCCGTGCTCGCCGGCCACGTGTTGGCGCCGCCGAAACGCTGGCAAGGCACCCTGCGCGATGGGGTGTCGTGGTTGCTCAATTACCTGCCGCCGGTCAAGCGCTACTTCGTCGAAATGCGCTTCAAACCGATGCCGCAATACACCCGGGGCGCGTTGATCGTGCCGAGTGAAAAGGGCTCGCCGGTCGGCAAGATGTTCATTCAGCCCAAGGTCTTGACTGACGCCGGCACCACGGTGCTGCTGGATGAAGTGATTGGCGAAAACTTTGCGATTATCGCCTGGGGCTGCGATCCGACCTGGGGCCTCTCGGCCACGCAAATCGCGCAATGGAAAGCCCTGGGCACACGCTTCATCCAAGTGTTGCCAGACGTGCAGCTCAGAGTCCCGAGCGATGCCGGCCCAGACGTGATCCGCGTGGGCGACAGCAGCGGTCGGTTGAAAGAATGGTTCGCGCTCGGCACGTCGTCCATCGCCCTGGTGCGTCCGGACCGCTTCCTCGCCGGGCTGGCCATCCCCCAAACCGTTGGCCAGGCTTGCGATGAACTGGCCCGGGCGCTCAAAACCCTGCCACACACCTCAGCGAACGCTGTTGTCAGCAAGGTCGCGTGACATGAGCGCCTTTCTGCATTGTTTGTCTCATACGCCGTTGGTGGGCTACGTCGATCCGGCGCCGCACGTGTTGGCCGAAGTCGATGGCGTGATCAACGCCGCTCGCGAGCGCATCGCCCGCTTCGACCCGCAGTTGGTGGTGCTGTTCGGCCCCGACCATTACAACGGGTTTTTCTACGACGTGATGCCGGCCTTTTGCATCGGCATGGCGGCCGATGCGATTGGCGATTTCGACACCGCCGCCGGCCCGCTGGACGTGCCCAAAGCGCTGGCCGAATCCTGCGCCCAGGCGGTGTTGGATGCCGGTGTCGATACCGCTGTGTCGTATCGCATGCAGGTCGACCATGCGTTCGCGCAACCGTTGGAACTGTTGCTCGGCGGCTTGCAGAGCTGCCCGGTGATTCCGGTGTTTATCAACTCAGTGGCCGTGCCGCTGCCCAGTTTCAAACGGGCCCGACTGTTGGGTGAAGCGATCGGCCAATGGGCCAAAGCGCTGGATAAACGCGTGCTGTTCCTGGCCTCCGGCGGCTTGTCCCATCAACCGCCGGTACCGGAACTGGCCAAGGTCGACGCGCGCATGGCTGACCGCCTGATGGGCAGCGGGCGTCAGCTCCCCGCCGATGAACGCCAGGCCCGCCAGAACCGGGTGATTCAAGCCGCGCGAGACTTCGTCGAAGACCCGCACAGCCTGCACCCGCTGAACCCGGCTTGGGATCAGCAGTTTCTCGACACCCTCGAACAGGGCCGTATGCGCGACCTCGACTCGTTGAACAACGACGAGTTGTCGATGCTGGCCGGCAAGTCGACCCACGAAGTGAAAACCTGGGTCGCCGCCTTCGCCGCCCTGAGTGCCTTCGGCCCGTATCGGAGCGAAGGCCGCTACTACCGCCCGATTCCCGAGTGGATCGCAGGTTTCGGTGCGCTTGGCGCACAGCCGCTGAACCCTCACCCATGAATTCAAGGAATACTGCCATGACCGCCACTGCTTTCAGTGAAGCCTCCACCAGCCGCTTTGCCCGTATCAAGGAAGGCGACCTGGACCTGCAACTGCACTACAACGACCTTGGCGAAGGTGCCGAAACCGTGGTCATGCTGCACGGCTCCGGGCCAGGCGCGAGCGGCTGGGCCAACTTCAATCGCAATATCGAACCGCTGGTGAATGCCGGTTTTCGCGTGATCCTGATGGATTGCCCGGGCTGGAGCAAAAGCGACACGATCGTCAGCCAAGGCTCGCGCTCGAACCTCAATGCACAAGCGCTCAAGGGCCTGCTCGATGTGCTAGGGCTGGACCGCGTACACATCATCGGCAATTCGATGGGTGCCCACAGCACCGTCGCCTTCGCCCTGGAATACCCTGAGCGGATCGGCAAACTGATCCTGATGGGCGGCGGCACCGGCGGCCCGAGCGCCTTCGTGCCGCAGCCCACCGAAGGCATCAAACTGATCGGCGCGCTGTACCGCGACCCGACCATCGAGAACTTGAAGAAGATGATGAATGTCTTCGTTTTCGACGCCAGCGGCCTCACCGACGAACTGTTCCAGACCCGCCTGGACAACCTCCTGTCGCGCCGCGATCACCTGGAAAACTTCGTCAAGAGCAGCACGCTCAACCCCAAGCAATTTCCGGATTTCAGCCACCGCCTGCACGAAATCAACGCCGACACCCTGCTCGTCTGGGGCCGCGAGGACCGCTTCGTGCCGATGGACACCGGCTTGCGCCTGCTGGCCGGCCTGCCCAGGGCGCAGTTGCACGTGTTCAACCGTTGCGGCCACTGGGCGCAGTGGGAACACGCCGAGAAGTTCAACCGGATGGTCCTCGACTTCCTGACCCATTGATCATTGAGGCTGACATGACGCTGACTCAAGACACCCTGCAACAACTCGCCGCCGACCTGCGCCAGGCCGAAGCCCACGGCGAAGCCATCGGGCCGCCGCGCGAGCAGATCGGTGAAGACAACGCCGCCGCGTATGCCATCCAGCGCCTCAATGTCGACCACGGCGTGGCCAACGGGCGCCGCGTGGTCGGCCGCAAGATCGGCCTGACCAACCCCAAAGTCCAGGCCCAGTTGGGCGTGGACCAACCGGACTTCGGCACCCTGTTTGCTGACATGTGCTACGGCGACAACGCAACCGTGCCAACCGGCCGCGTACTGCAACCGAAGATCGAGGCTGAAATCGCCCTGATCCTCGAACGCGACCTGCCTCGCGCCGACACCACATTCGCCGACGTGATGGCGGCCACCGGCTGGGTCGTTCCGGCACTGGAAATCGTCGGCAGTCGCATCCAGGGCTGGAACATCCGCTTCGTCGATACCGTGGCTGACAACGCGTCCAGCGGCTGTTTCGTACTCGGCGGCCCGGCTCGACGTCTCGATGGCCTCGACCTGCGTCAGGCCAGTATGCGTATGACCCGCAACGCTGAAGAAGTGTCCAGCGGCAGTGGCGCCGAATGCCTTGGTCATCCGCTCAACGCGGCGGTCTGGCTGGCCTGCGCCATGGCACGCCTGGGCGATCCGCTGCGGGCTGGCGACATCATTCTCACCGGTGCGCTGGGGCCGATGGTGGCGGTCGCCGCCGGTGATCGGTTCGAGGCCGAGATCGAGGGCATCGGCCGGGTTGGTGTGAACTTCTCGGTAGACAGTCACGCCGAGTGATCGGCGACTTGCGTGCATATGAGGCAATAACAATGAACAAACTCAAAGTCGCGATCGTCGGCTCCGGCAACATCGGCACCGACCTGATGATCAAGATCCTACGCAATGCCAAACACCTGGAAATGGCGGTCATGGTCGGCATCGACCCGGCCTCCGACGGCCTCGCCCGCGCCCAGCGCATGGGCGTGGCCACTACCCACGAAGGCGTTGAAGGCCTGACCCGCATGGACGTGTTCCAGCACATCGACTTCGTTTTCGATGCCACCTCGGCCGGCGCCCATGTGAAGAACGATGCGTTCCTGCGCTCGATCAAACCCGGCATCCACCTGATCGACCTGACGCCCGCGGCCATCGGCCCGTACTGCGTGCCGGTGGTCAACCTGGAGCAGAACCTCGATCAGCTCAACGTCAACATGGTCACCTGCGGCGGCCAGGCGACTATCCCGATGGTCGCTGCGGTGTCGCGCGTGGCTAAGGTGCATTACGCCGAAATCGTCGCCTCGATCGCCAGCAAATCCGCAGGCCCCGGCACCCGCGCCAATATCGACGAATTCACCGAAACCACCTCCAAGGCCATCGAAGTGATCGGTGGCGCGGCCAAGGGCAAGGCGATCATCGTGATGAACCCGGCCGAGCCACCGCTGATCATGCGCGACACGGTGTTCGTGCTCTCCGAAGCGGCGGATCAGGCGTTGGTCGAAGCGTCTATCGTCGAGATGGCGGCGGCCGTGCAGGCCTATGTGCCGGGCTATCGCCTCAAGCAAAACGTGCAGTTCGACGTGATCCCGGTAGACGCACCGTTGAACATTCCCGGCCTTGGAAAATTCTCTGGCCTGAAGACCTCGGTGTTCCTTGAAGTCGAAGGCGCCGCCCATTACCTGCCGGCCTATGCCGGCAACCTCGACATCATGACCTCCGCAGCCTTGGCCACCGCCGAGCGCATGGCGCAGTCGATGCTGAACGCCTGAGGAGACCGACATGACCTTTAATCCCGGCAAGAAACTCTACATCTCCGACGTCACCCTGCGCGATGGCAGCCACGCCGTACGCCATCAGTATTCGCTGCAGAACGTGCAGGACATCGCCCGCGCCCTGGACAAGGCCAAGGTCGACTCGATCGAAGTCGCCCACGGCGACGGCCTGCAAGGTTCGAGCTTCAACTATGGCTTCGCCGCGCACACCGACCTGGAATGGATCGAAGCCGCCGCCGATGTCATCACTCACGCCAAAATCACTACCTTACTGTTGCCCGGCATCGGCACGGTGCATGACCTGAAAGCGGCCTACAACGCCGGTGCCCGCGTGGTGCGCATCGCCACCCATTGCACCGAGGCCGACGTGTCGAAACAGCACATCGAATACGCGCGCGAACTGGGCATGGACACCGTCGGCTTCCTGATGATGAGCCACATGATCCCGGCCGAGCAGCTCGCCGCCCAAGCCAAGCTGATGGAAAGCTACGGCGCGACCTGCGTGTACATGGCCGACTCCGGTGGCGCGATGAACATGCAGGACATCCGCGATCGCTTCCGCGCGTTCAAGGCCGTGCTCAAACACGACACCGAAACTGGCATGCACGCCCACCACAACCTCTCGCTCGGCGTGGCCAACTCGATCACCGCCGTCGAGGAAGGCTGCGACCGCATCGACGCCAGCCTTGCCGGCATGGGCGCCGGGGCCGGCAACGCGCCGCTGGAAGTGTTCATCGCCGCCGCCGAACGCCTGGGCTGGAACCACGGTACCGACCTCTACACCTTGATGGACGCGGCGGATGACATCGTGCGCCCGTTGCAGGATCGGCCGGTGCGGGTCGACCGCGAGTCGCTGGCGCTGGGGTATGCCGGGGTCTATTCGAGCTTCCTGCGCCATGCCGAAATCGCCGCCGCCAAGTACGGTTTGAAGACCGTGGACATCCTCGTCGAGCTGGGTAAACGGCGCATGGTCGGTGGCCAGGAAGACATGATCGTCGACGTCGCGCTGGACCTGCTCAAACGCTGAACCGTGCATCCCCCCGTCCGGTCGCCCACGCAGCGGCCGGACGATTTTGCTGTGCCCATTACAACAATAAAACGGGTATTTCCCATGACATCGCTAAACGTGCTGACACCGTTGTACATGGCACGGACCATCGGTCTGTGCTTCCTCGTCGCCCTGATGGAAGGCCTCGACCTGCAAGCCTCGGGCATCGCCGCCCAAGGCATGGCAGCCGCGTTCCAACTGGACAAACTACACATGGGCTGGGTCTTCAGCGCCGGCATTTTCGGCCTGCTGCCCGGGGCATTTCTCGGCGGTTTGCTGGCTGATCGGATCGGCCGTAAACGGGTGTTGATGGCCTCGGTTGCGCTATTCGGATTGTTCTCGCTGGTCACAACCATGGCCTGGGACTTCAACAGCCTGCTGGTTGCCCGCTGCCTCACGGGCGTCGGCCTGGGCGCGGCGCTGCCTAACCTGATCGCACTGAGCAGTGAAGTGGCTGGCCCACGCTTGCGTGGTAGCGCCGTGAGCCTGATGTATTGCGGTGTGCCCCTGGGCGCAGCGCTGGCGGCCAGCATTGGCATTGCCCAACTGGCCGGTGGCTGGCAAGTGGTGTTCTACGTCGGCGGCATCGTGCCGTTGCTGATCGTGCCGCTGCTGGGCCTTTATCTGCCGGAATCCGCGGTATTCCGTAGCGTGCGCGATGCCGCTCCGGTCAGTGTGGTCAGCGGCCTGTTCCGCGGGGGTGCGGCATTGCCGACCGCAATGATCTGGGTCAGCTACTTCTTTACGCTCATGGTGGTTTACATCCTGATCAACTGGCTGCCAAGCCTGTTGATCGGCCAGGGCTTCAGCGGCGCTCAGGCAAGCTGGGTGATGCTGGCGCTGCAATTTGGCGCGGCGGCAGGCACGTTGTCGCTGGGCTGGGTCATGGATCGTCTGCCCGCTTGGGCATTGTCGGCGCTGATTTACCTCGGCATTCTCGCCTCACTGACCGCCCTGGGCATGGCCACCCAATTGCACAGCATGCAGGTGGCCGGCTTCGTCGCCGGTTTCTTCGCCACGGGCGGGCAATGTGTGCTGTATGCGTTGGCCCCGCACTTCTATCGTCCATCAATTCGCGCCACGGGCGTCGGCAGCGCCGTCGCCATTGGCCGGCTGGGCGCGATGAGTGGGCCGTTGGTGGCCGGCAAGATGCTCGCACTGGGCACAGGCACCGCCGGCGTGATGATGGCCTCGGCACCCGGCATTGTCATTGCGGCGCTGGCGATGTTTTACCTGTCGGTACGCCGCAACCGCTCGCCGGCTGACTGACCTCCAATTCGCACTCCCCTTGCGCACCACGATGGCGCGGGGGTTACTCCAACAACAATAAAAGTGAACACTGCCATGCTCAGGAATTTCTTTCGGGGCGTCAGCGCCTGCACCTGCGTTTTTTCCGTAGGCCAGGCGTGCGCCGCCGGTTTTGTCGACGACAGCCATGCCGATCTGGCGATACGCAACTATTACTTCGATCGCAATTACGTGAACGCCACGCCGCAGGCGGCTGCCCGCGAGTGGGCGCAGGGCTTCATTCTCAACGTGCGCTCGGGTTATACCGAAGGGCCTGTTGGCTTCGGCCTGGACGCCCAGGGTTTGCTGGGGGTCCGTCTGGACTCCTCGCCCGCGCGCACGGGGACCGGCCTGCTATCGTACAACCCCACGACCCGTGAACCGGCCAGTGAATATTCGGAGCTGGGCCTGACAGCCAAGGCCCGGGCCTCCAAGAGCGAGTTGCAACTGGGGACCATCAGCACGTTTTTGCCAATCGCCTTCGCCAGCCCTACCCGCTTGCTACCGCAGACTTTTCGCGGCACGTACCTCAAGTCCCAGGAAATCGACAACCTGACCCTGCACGTCGGCTGGCTCGACCGCATCAACCTGCGCGACTCCACCAACTACCAGAAAATGTCGGTGGCCTCGCCCAACGGCCGCTTCAAAGGCGCCGCCGAATCCGACCGTTTTACTTTCCTCGGCGGCGACTATGCCTGGTCGCCGCAACTGACGTTGAAGTACTACCACGCCGAACTGGCTGACCTTTACCGCAAGGATTTCTACGGCTTCGTCGACAATCGCCCGATGGGCCCCGGCAGCCTGAAAAGCGACTTTCGCCTGTTCGTCACCGGCGAGAACGGCGCCGCCAAGGCCGGCCCGGTGGACAATCGCAACGCTGCCCTGATGCTGACGTACAGCCTGGGCGCGCACAAATTCGGCGCCGGCTACATGCAACTGACCGGCAAGACCGCCATGCCTTACCTGTTCGGCACAGAGCCATTGGTCATCACCGAAGGCACGCTGAGCTCGGAGTTCCTCAACCCCAAGGAGCGCAGTTGGCAGGTGCGCTATGACTACAACTTAGTCGCGCTGGGCTTGCCCGGGCTCAATGGCATGCTGCGCTACGTCAGCGGCGACAACATTGAGCTACCCAAGCTGGGCGGCAGCAACCTGAAGGAAAGCGAAAAAGACATCGAACTGAACTATGTGCTTCAGGGCACGCCCCTTAAAGGCCTGACCCTGCGCGTGCGCAACGCCTGGTACCGCAATGATTTCATCGCCCAGGCCAGCCATCGGGATGACGATGAGCTACGGGTGAATGTCGATTACACCTGGAAGCTCTGGTGAGTGAATGCCCCGTGATCCACCTGGGCTAGGTGGATCGTTCAAATGCGTCCGTCGGATAGGCCTTCTGGAGCAACAAAAACCCGGCCTCGGGCCGGGTGACCCAGTGTCAGGGCCAGATGCTCATCTGGTTATCCAAACTGTTCCGGCAACCGCAGTACATAGCCGTGAAGGGATGCCCGTATTGTCTAATAGCCAAACACTGACTTTGTCTCCAGGTACTCCTCAAACCCGAATACCCCCCATTCCCTCCCGTTCCCGGACTGTTTATAACCGCCAAAAGGTGCGTCCTGGTCGGCCTTGCAACCATTGAGGTGGACCATGCCGGTACGCAACTGTCGAGCGATAGCTCTGGCGCGCTCGCGGTCCGACGAGGTGACGTACCCCGACAGACCGTACACGCTGTCATTGGCGATCTGGACCGCCTGCTCCTCGCTGTCATACGGAATAATCGCGAGGACCGGGCCAAACACTTCTTCGCGAGCGATGCTCATGTGCGGCTCGACATGGGCAAAAATCGTCGGTTTGACGTAGAAGCCCGCCGCCACGCCGTCTGGGCGCCCTGTTCCACCGGCCACCAGCAACGAACCTTCGGACAGCGCCTGCTCGATCAAATGCTGGACCCGATTGAACTGCATGGCGTTGGCCACCGGCCCGATGGCCGTGGCGGGCTGGCTGTCATCGAAACACACCTGGGCCGCCACGTCGCAGGCGATTCCGACCGCCTGGGCATGCAACGCCCGAGGTACCAACATACGGGTCGGGGCATTGCACGACTGGCCGCTGTTGCGCATGCAACCCAACACACCGTGGCGCACCGCGCTGGGCAGATCGGCATCGTCGAGCAGGATATTGGCCGACTTGCCGCCCAGTTCCTGGGCGACTCGCTTGACCGTATCCGCCGCCGCCTTGGCCACCGCAATACCCGCCCGCGTCGAGCCAGTGAACGAGATCATGTCGATATCGGGATGCTGCGACAGCGCCGTGCCGACACCCGGACCGTCGCCATTGACCACGTTGAACACCCCTTGGGGCACGCCGGCCTCGTGCAGAATCTCGGCAAAAATCAGCGCCGACAGCGGCGCACGCTCACTGGGTTTGAGCACCAACGTGCAGCCGACGGCCAGCGCCGGTGCGACTTTGCAGGTGAGCTGGTTGAGCGGCCAATTCCACGGGGTGATCAGGCCACACACGCCAATCGGCTCACGCATCACCCGCGAGGTTCCCAGCATTTTTTCGAAAGGGTAGCGCTTCAATACCTCAAGGGCCCGCACCAAATGGCCTAGCCCCGCCGGCACATGGGCCGTTCTGGCGAGTGATAGCGGAGCGCCCATTTCCCGATGCACCGCAAGAGCCAAGGCCTCACTACGCCGCTGATAGCCATCGATGATCCTCTCAAGCAGCTCGATACGCTGCTCGCGCGAGGTCACGGAAAAACTCGCGAATGCCGCTTTGGCCGCCGCCACCGCACGGTTCACGTCGCGTTCATTGCCAAGGATGATCCGCGCAACCACCTGCTCGCTGGACGGATCGATCACGGCCTCGATCACCCGGCTATCGGGCCTGACCCAGGCCCCGTCGATGTAAAAATCCAATAGATCCGTCATAACTGTTCCTCGACTCGATCACGCAACCTGACATAACGCCTCGCGCAAGGTTTCGAATACCTGGGCGATGTGTTCTGGGGAAATAATCAGCGGGGGCGAGATAACGATGGTGTCACCCGAGCCCCGTACCAGCACGCCGTGATCGAAACACCACTGCGCCACTTGCGCGCCTCTGACACCCGGTGCGGCTGGCAACGCTTGCAGCTCGACAGCACACAGCAAGCCAATCGCACGAACATCAACCACCGGCCCGACGCCTTTGAGCGACAACGCCGTCGCTTGCCAGAGATCGCTGACCGCCAGCACGTGCTGGTTGATGCCCAATTCCTCATGCACCCGTAGCGTCGCCAGGCCGGCAGCGCAGGCCAACGGATGGGCTGAATAGGTGTAGCCGTGCATCAGTTCGATAACGTTTTCGGGGCCAGCCATAAAGGCTTCATATACCCGGCCGCTGACGAGCACGCCGCCCATCGGCACCGCGCCGTTGGTGAGGCCCTTGGCGGTGGTGATCAAGTCCGGAGTGACGCCGAACGCCTGCGCGGCAAAGCTTGCGCCAACACGACCAAACCCTGTGATCACTTCGTCGAAGATCAGCAGCACGTCGTGCCGAGTGCAGATTTCGCGCAGCCGCTGCAAATAACCCTGTGGTGGCGGATAGACACCTCCGGAACCGGTGACCGGCTCGACGATCACCGCCGCCACCGTGCTGGGGTCCTGCACCTCCAACAGTTGCGTCAGCGCATCGGCGTATTCGATGCCGGTGGCCGGTTGGCCGGCGGTAAACCGCATGCTCGCGTCATACGGCAACGGCAGGTGCGAAACCTCACCCAGCAGCGGCCCGAAATCGCGCTTCTGACGCCCCAGCCCGGACACCGAAAGGCCGCCGAACCCCATGCCGTGATAGCCCTTGGCACGCCCGATAAACTTGGTTCTGCGGCAATCGCCACGGGCCTGATGGTAGGCCCGGGCAATCTTCAGCGCCGTGTCTACCGCTTCGGAACCGGAGTTGGTGAAGAACACCTGCTCGATGCCGGCCGGGGCAATGGCAATCAAGTGCTCAGCCATTTCCTGCGCGTGGGGATGGCTCATTTTGAATGAGGATACGAAGTCCAGGCGTCCGGCCGACTCGCGAATCGCCTCGACAATTCTGGCCTGGCCGTGGCCGGCATTCACACACCACAGCCCGGCCATGGCATCCAGAATGCGTCGGCCATCGGTGGTGGTGTAATGCATGCCCTCGGCGCTGGCGAACATCATCGGCTGCTTTTGAAACTGGCGCATCGGCGTGAACGGCGCCCAAAACGCCGAGGCGGCCCGGGGAGTATGGGTGTTGCCGGAAAGATCGCTCATGGGCGCTCCTTGATGATCGATGATGAAAAAACCTGAATCCGCACAGCAAGACGCAGATCAGTTGTAGGCGCCGGCAAGCCGGCGCCTACAGGAGGGGCGCGGCATCAGGGCTTACCAGAGCGCCAGGGTGTAGCCCAGGATCAGCCGGTTTTCGTTGGTGTCGCGGGTGTAGTTACTTTTCGCACTTGCGTTCTGCCAACGCAGCGAGACGTTTTTCAGGCGCCCGCTCTGCACCACATAGCCGAGGCTGAAGTCGCGTTCCCACTCGCGGCCCTCGCCCTGGAAGCCTTTGACTTTGGCGTTGTCACCATTGGCATAGCGTGTCGAAAACAGAAGGCCAGGCAGCCCCAGTGAGGCGAAGTCGTAGTCATAGCGGGCATGCCAAGTGCGCTCTGCGGTCTGGGAGAAGTTGCCCAACTGGTACTCGGTGAACAGGTAGGTGTTAGTGCCGTCGACGTAAGTGAACGGCGTAGTGCCGTATTGCGCCTGATAGCCGCCACTGAGGCTGTGGCCCTGCAGGCTGTAGCCGATGCGTGTGCTCAGCGCCTGGTTATCCACCTTGCCCGCCAGCCCGGCGCCATCCTGGCTGGCGTCAAAGTAACGGATGTCCGTTTTCACCGTCCCCGGCCCCAGACCAAAGCTGTTTTTCAGGCCCAGGTACTGCTGTTTGTACAGACCATCAAGTTGCGCCCACTGGTAGCTGGCCAAGGTGCTCGCGCCGAGCTTGTAATCACCACCGGCGTAACGAAACCGATCGCTTTTGGCCGAACTTTTGTAGGCCCCGGACTGGCTGGTCAGGCCCATGTCCTCGTAGTCGGTAGAGTCACGCTGCTTGACCTTGTCCAACTGGCCGATACTGATCGTCAGCCCGCTGAAGTCTTTTGAGGTCAACGCGGTACCGCTGAAGCTTTGCGGGAACAAGCGACTGAGGTTGGGTTGCAATGTCGGCAGGTCCGGCACCATATAGCCGACCCGCAACTCGCTCTGGGCAAAGCGCGCCTTGCCGGTCACGCCAAGCTTGGAGTACTCGTCGTGCGCGCGCCGGGCGTAGCTGGGTTTGCCCGGTTCTGATTCACTGTTGCGTGACAGCAGGCCTGAACCGGAACGGTCGGGGCTGGAATCGAGTTTCAAGCCCAGCATGCCGACGGCGTCGAGGCCAAAACCGACGGCGCCTTCGGTAAAACCTGACTGTAGGTTAAGCAAAAAGCCCTGCGCCCATTCCGCGCGCTGAGACTGGCCCGTGCCCTCGCGGTAGTCGCGATTGAAGTAGTAGTTTTTCAGTTCCAGTGACGCACTACTGTCCTTGATAAATTCCGCCTGAGCGAACGCAGGCAGCAAACCGGCGCCAATCAAACCTGCTCCGGTGACGACATGGGTGATGGTGTTTTTCATGTTGCTGGCTCCTGGCAGTACGGGGGTTGGGTGATGTTTTTGTTTTCTTCGGGCATGGCGCTGCCCGTCACGTCAATCGGCGATTGACGCGAGGCGGGACAGCGTTCAGGTCCTGGGTGAAGCAATGCCTAGCGCGTGCGGATGCGATAGCCTCCGCCAGCGAGTCTTTCCAGCGGGCTGGCGGCAGCCAACAACTGCTGGGTGTAAGGGTGTTGCGGCGTGTCGAAAATTGCGTCGCGGTCGCCGATCTCAACCACTTCGCCCTGGTTCATCACTGCCACCCGATGGGCGATACGCTCTACCGCCGCCAGGTCATGAGAAATGAACAGGCAGGCAAAGCCGTACTGTTTCTGCAAGCGTTCGAACAGCTCCAGAATCTGTTTCTGAATGGTCATGTCCAGCGCCGAAATCGGCTCGTCGGCAATCACCAACTGCGGGCGTCGCACCAATGCCCGCCCGATTGCCACGCGCTGACGCTGCCCACCGGACAATTGATGGGCAAAGCGCTCGACAAAATGTTCGGCAAGCCCGACATCCGCTAGCGTTTCGGCGACACGCTGCCGACGTTGCACGGGGCTCATGCCCGGTTCGTGGCGCAATGGTTCAGCCAGAATCTGGCCAATTTTCATGCGCGGATCGAGGGAGGAATACGGGTCCTGGAAAATCATCTGGCATTGCAATCGGTGCACGCGGTTCGCGGCCTTGAGGATGTCCACACCCTTGAAGCGGATAGCTCCGGCGCAGGGATTGACCAACCCGACCACCGCCCGCCCCAACGTAGTCTTGCCAGACCCGCTACCGCCCACCAGTGCCAGGGTTTCGCCAGGCGCGATGCTCAGGTCCACCCCATGCACCACGCGCTTTGGAGGGCTTTTGCCCCAGAACGAACGCGGCCCCAGGTGCTCAATGCACACACCTCGGACTTCGAGCAACGGCCCGTTGGCTGGCGGCAATGGCGCCAGCACGCCGCGGCTGGGCAAGGCCTCCAACAACTGACGGGTGTAGTCGGCGCGCGGCGCCAGCAAAATGTCCTGAATGCCGCCCTGCTCGACCGCTTTGCCGTTGCGCATGACCACCACCTTGTGGGCATAACGCGCGACCAGCGACAAGTCATGGCTGATAAACAGAATCGCCGTGCCCTGCTCGCGGGTCAGCTCCAGCATCAGCTCGATGACGTCCAGCTGCGCCAGACAGTCCAAGGCCGTGGTTGGCTCATCGGCGATCAACAACGCAGGACGCAGCAGCATCACCGAGGCAAGCATGATGCGCTGGCGCATACCGCCGGAAAACTGGTGCGGGTATGACGCCAGGCAGCGCTCGGCGTCCTTGATGCCGATGCGTTGCAGCATCTCCAGGCAACGCCGGCGGATTTCGGCCGCGTCCAGTTCGGTGTGGAGCTTGAGGGCCTCACTCATTTGCCGGCCGATGGTCAACGACGGGTTGAGCGAGACCATGGGCTCCTGGAAGACCATACCGATCTGCGCGCCACGCACCCGACGCATCGCGGGGGCGTCGCGGCTGTCGAGCGCCACGCCTTTAAACTCGATACGTCCGCCACACACCTGCATCGGAGCCGGCAGCAAACCAATCGCTGCACGTGCGGCCATGGTTTTGCCGCTGCCCGACTCGCCCACCAGGGCGACGATTTCCCCCGGGGCCATCGTGAAGCTCAGGTCGTCGACGGCCAGTTGGCCTTGCGCACCCGCACGGATTTTCAGGTGTTGCACGCACAGCAAGGCAGTAGGAACAGTCATGGTCATTTCCTCATGCGCGGGTCAAGACGATCGCGCAGGGCATCGCCGAACAGGTTGATGGCAAGCAGTGCCAGGCTGATGAAGATGCCGGGGAAGATCCCGAGCCAGGCGGCTGATGCGATATAAGGCCGGCTGGCGGCCAACATGCTGCCCCAAGTGGCCGCCGGTGGCGGTACACCCAGCCCGAGGAAGCTCAAGGCGCTTTCCGAGAGCAAGGCCCAACCAAACATGCTGGTGGCCAACACGCACAAGGGTGCCAGGCAGTTGGGCGCAATGTGCCGCAGCATGGTGTAGAACTCGGAGTTACCGATCACCCGTGAAGCTTCGACAAACTCCAGTTCGCGTAGCGACAACACACTGCCGCGCACCACCCGCACCACCGACGGCGTATAGGCTATCCCCAAGGCTAGAACGATGCCGTACTGGCTGGCGCCGATGATCGCCATGATCCCCAAGGCCATGAGGATTCCGGGGAATGCCAGCAAGGCGTCGTTGAGCATCATCAGCACACGGTCGGTCCATCCGCGCAGGTAACCGGCCAGCATGCCAATCAGTGTCCCGGCCACCACCGCGAAACTCACCGACAGCAGGCTGATCCACAGGCTGGTGCGCGCCCCCATCATCATCCGGCTCAAGGCATCGCGACCGAACTCATCGGTGCCCAGCCAGTGCGCCGCACTCGGTGCCTGAAACCGCGCGAGCAAGTCCAGGCGCAACGGCTCGTAGGGTGTCCAGACCAGGCCGAGCAAGGCCATGCCGATCAGGATCAGTAACAAGCCTCCGCCGATCAGGGCGTTGAGTGGCGGGTAACGCCAGGCGCGTCGGGCCCGCAGCGGGGCACGCAGCGCCGGCTCAGCTTGCAGCGTACGCTTGGCACTCATAACTTCACCCTCGGATCGAAGAGCGGATACAGCAGGTCCACACACAGGTTGACGAACACGTAGATACAGGTAATCAGCAGCAAGCAGCCCTGCAACACCGGATAGTCGCGGGCGAAGATCGAGTCCACCATCAAGCGACCGACGCCGGGCAATGTGAACACCGTTTCCAGCACCGCGATGCCGCCGAGCAGATTGCCCAGGATCAACCCCACCAACGTCCAGGTCGGCGCAAAGGCGTTGCGCAAGGCATGGCGCCACAGCACCGCACCTTCAGACAAACCTTTGGCGCGGGCATGGGCGATATAGTCCAGACGCAGCACTTCAATCGTGCTGGCCCTGGCCATACGGGCGATAGCGCCAAACTCCACCAGGGTCAGGGTGACAATCGGCAGTACCAGGTAGGTGATTGCCTTGAGCGGATCATCCGCAAAGGTCACGTAACCCACTACTGGCAGCCAGCCCAGTTTGATCCCGAAGGCGTACAGCAGAAGCAGGCCGAGCCAGAAGCTGGGAATCGACAACAACAACGTCGCGCCGGCCACCAGCCCCAGGTCCATGGCGCTGTCCTGCTTCCAGGCAGCAAACAGGCCCACCGGCACGGCAATCAGCGTGGCCAGCGCAACGGCTACCAGTACAATCGTCGCGCTGACACTGAAACGCTCGAACAGCAGCGGCAATACTGCTTGTCGCGTGCTGATCGAAACCCCCAGGTCACCGCTGAGCACTGACTTTATCCAGATCAGGTATTGGGTCACCACCGAGTGATCCAACCCCAGCGAACTGCGCATTTGCGCCAGGCTCTGGGCATCCGCCATGTCGCCAAGCATCAACAACGCAGGGTCACCGGGGATGAAGCGGATCAGTGCAAACACCATCACCGATATCAGCAACAGGGTTGGCACGGCCATCCCCAGTCGATGCAATATGAATCGAAACATGTGAACGCCCTACTTTGAAGTTGCCGCCAGCGACACGCCCCACAGGCGCGGTTTGGAGATCGGCCAGGAACGATAGCCCTCGATGCCGTCTTTTACGACGCCAATGCTGGTGCCGTTGTAAATCATCACCATTGGCACATCGGCCAGCATCAGCGTGTGCAACTGATCAAACAACGCTTGACGCTTTTGCGCGACTGACTCGCTCTGGGCTTCACGCAACAACACCAACGCCTTGGGGTTGTCCCAGACTTTGCGCGGTTCCTTGTCTTTGTTCCCCGTCACCGACTCATAGCTCAGTGCCGCGTCAAAGCGTGGCGAATACGAGAACGCCATCATCTGGAAGTTGCCGCTCTGATAGCGCTCCAGTTGTGCCCCCCACTCCATGGTTTCGAGCACGATATTCACCCCGACAGACTGGAGCATTGCCTGGCTCAGGACGCCCATGTCGAACATCTGCGGGTAGCGCTTGTTGACGATCAGCTTGATCGGCTGGCCGTGGTAACCCGCCTCTTTGAGCAGGCGCCGGGCTTCCTCAAGGTCGTGGGGGTAACCCTTCTGCGCCGTCGCGTCGTAATACGCGCTGGTGGTCGGAATGATCGAGTTATTGACGGCTGACAGGCCATTGGAAAGCGTTGCGACCATCTGCGAATAATCCAGCGACAGCGCCACGGCACGGCGAATACGCACGTCGCCGAGCAACGGGTCACGGGTCTGGAACAGCAGCCCGCCGAGCGTCATCACCGGGCTGATCCGCACCTGCATGCCCGCGACATTTTTCAACTCTGCCTCATCCATTGCGGTCACGTCCGGCAGTACGTCGACACCGCCGGAAAGCAGTGCAGCCTTGGCCGAGGCGGCGTCCGGGATGACCACAAAACGCACCCGGTCAACGAACGCTTGCTTGTTCCCGGTAAAGCCGTCCGGCTTCGCTTCGGCGCGCGGGGTGTAGTCCTTGAAGCGGTTCAACTCGACATACTGGCCCTGCTTCCACTGACCGAGGGTGAACGGACCGGTGCCAATCGGAGCGATCCAGGTGCCATCGGCCGCGACCGAATCGGGATGCACGATGCCGCTGCCGCCACAATCCGGCCGGGACATAGTCGCCAGCAGCACGCCGTTGGGCTGATCGATGCGGAATACTACTTTGAGTGGTTCCGGAACCGAGATGTCGAGGATTTTCGAGACCCCGCGCCCATCAAACTCAGGTAGGCAGCGCCATTGAGTTTTCGGGTCGAGGTAGCGCTGCCAGGTCCACTTCACGTCCTCGGCGGTCAAGGACTTGCCGTTCTGGAACTTGACCCCTTCACGCAGGGTGAAGGTATAGGTGAGCCCGTCGTCCGAGATCGCGACGTCTTTAGCCAGCATCGGCCCGACTGACGCATCTTCGCGGTAAGCCACCAACCCTTCGACGATGTGCATGATGAACGCATCGGAGTTTTCATCGCGATTGACACCCGGTTCGGTGCTGCGGATATCACCGTTGAAGCCAACCTTGATCAGGCTCGGTTCGCCGGCTTGCAGGGTAAGGGCGGCAAAGCACAGGCTGAGGGTCGGCACGCCGACATACAGCGTTTTTTTGACGTAGTGATGCATGGGAGAAAGACTCCTTGAACAAAATTTTCCGGTCGATGGACTAAGCCATGGGCAGGGCCGGGAGCGGAATGGGTAGGTCGTGATTATTTTTATAGCAACCGATCGCGCGTACTTTTGTCAGATACAAACGCAATCATCAGGGACGCCAATTGCGCCCCTTGCACCGCTTTACAGCGGTATCAATCAACGCATGCCGCGACGAATTCGCAACACCTCGGCGAAAAAGTCCTGGGCGGCCGGCATCGCCTTGATCCCCTGATGAGCGACATTGGGCAGCACATCGAAACGCACCTTGACCCCCTGAGCCTCGAAACTCGCCTTGAGTGCCGCCAGCCGTTCAGGCCGCGTGCGACCGGCGCCGTTGGCGCCCAGCATGTAATGCTTGCCGCCTTCGCGGTGAGTGATTTCCCAGGTTTCGAGGTCGGCCTCGCCCACCACCATATGAATCGGGACACGGCGCAGGGCGTCGAGGTCCAGCGGCTTGGCAAACTGGGTCTCAAAGTCGCGCACACCGACCCACCAATTCTGTTTGGGATCCAGCAAGGTCACCGAGCCTGGCGCACCGATCGAGGCGGCCCACAACTTCTCGGGGTGCAGGTAACAAAACCTGTGGGTGAACTGTCCGCCACCGGAGTAACCAAACAGGGCGAACGTATCGAAGCGGCGGTTGTACTTCTGGCCGACGCTGGCAACCATGTCCAGCAAGACTTGATCGTAACGGATATCGCCTTCCACCAATTGCTTGTAACCGTCGCCGTTGCCATCTCCCAACACCCCCACCGGAAACAGTGGCGAAAGAATCACACAATCATTCCAGCGACCAAATTCGGCGAAGCCATTGCGGTAGATTTCCATGGCCCGGGTTGAGCCGTGCAACGACACCACGAGGTCGACCGGGCGCTCAGGGTCCTCAATCGACGCGGGTACATACAGCGTGTAGGCAAAACGACTATCGGCAGTATGCGAGTACACCGTAGTAGCGCCGAGGTGATAAACACTCTTGGCAGCTTGGCTCGCCACCGCATCGGCGGCGGGATTAATTGCTTCATTCGACTGGCTTTTCATAGTGTCATCGCTGCTTCCAGAACAGCGTCCAGTATTCTGCCGCGCCGAACGAAAGAAAATCTAAATTACTTTTATACAAAGTAAACAAAACCTTTACCATTGCCAGCACTGAACCCGCCGGAAACAGCCATGAGTACCATTCGTTTTTTAAAAACCTTCATCGCTGTCGCGCAATACGGCAGTTTTGCTGCAGCGGCAGATCGAGTGTCCCTGACCAATGCCGCTGTAGGGCAACAAATGCGTGCGCTCGAGGATGAAATCCGGCGCCCTCTGTTTGATCGCAGCCAGCGTCAGATCAAGCTGAACCGTGAAGGCCTGCTGTTGCTGCCCAAAGCCAAGAAGCTGGTCGACGATTACGCGGCCATGGTCGCCGGCGACGATACTGATCTCACGATGGAAGGCGATGTGACGATTGGCGGTATCACCTCGGCAATGGGCTTGCTCGCCAACTGCCTGGTCAGGCTCAAAGAGGTTTACCCCAAGGTATCCGTCACCCTGATGACCGCGCGCTCGGACGAACTGGCGCACCGGGTCCTCACCGGAGAACTGGATGCCGCGCTCTTGATCGAGGCCACACGTCAGGACTTCAAAGGCTTGAGCTGGACAAGGTTGTACGAAGAACCGATGGTGCTGTTGGTCAGCGCAACCAACACACTGGGCACTGACGATGCAATTGAACTACTCAGGACACAACCTTTCATTCGCTACGACAAAACCACCGCCGTTGGCCGAAAAGTGGAGCGTTTTTTTCGACGGGAAGCGATCGAGCCCAAGCAAATCCTTGAACTGAACTCCATCATCGGCATCGCTGAACTTGTCCGACAACGCGTCGGCATCGCCATTATTCCATTGCTAAGGAACTTCGACTGGCAACACGACCCACAGCTGCGCGTTATACCGTTGCCGGGTGCGGTCGAGCAGCGAACCGTCGGTATCCTCGAACAAGGCAGCAAAAGTCACATTACAGGTGAGGTCCGCAAGTTTCTGATGGCGACAAAAACCGAGTGAGCCTGCACCCAGGGCCCTGCAAACGGTCCGTGCAGTCACGTCAGAACTCTCCTGAGCGAGTGCATCGACTGGCGAACGACCTTCTAGTCGCCCCCTGTGGGTCAACCTCGCCGGACCGCACGTCATGGCAGCCACGCAAGGCAGTACTATGGATCCAGTAAATAAAAGTGATCGATAATCGCCCAATTAAATCTAGATAAAACCACACCGCATGTTGACTCAAAGTGAAGCTCTTAATTTAATGGATCCATTAAATAAGAACAATCACTCGCCTGGAGAGTCACCATGTACCCCAAGAACACGTGGTATGTCGCCTGCACCCCCGATGAAATCGCGCAAAAGCCGCTGGGTCGACAGATCTGCGGTGAAAAAATGGTGTTTTATCGCGGGCTCGAAGGCGCCGTCGTGGCTGTCGAGGACTTC
>Ga0066798_10000431_pt1 | contig 22098 bp, 19 predicted proteins | sample PersoiDNA2013203_FD_70961 | JGI IMG/M metagenome (GOLD analysis project Ga0066798, IMG submission 70961) | Permafrost soil microbial communities from the Arctic, to analyse light accelerated degradation of dissolved organic matter (DOM) -... | ecosystem: Environmental > Terrestrial > Soil >... | reverse complement strand
CCCGCAGGGGCGATGCAGTAGCGGTCGCCTTTCTTTGCTTACTTATCTTTGGGCGAGACCAAAGAAAGTGAGCGGCTGCCGGGCCGCCCCCGGCTAGGTTGTCCGAAGAAAACAAAGCATCCACTTCATCGCACGGTCTTGTTGCGATTGACCCAATACACACCAGCATCGGCCACACTGCCGATAAACTCGCGCGGATCAGACGATTTCATCAGATAACCATTGGCACCGAGCTGATAACTCAGCAGGATATCGCGCTGATCATCAGAGGAAGAAAACATGAGCACGGGAATGTGCGCCGTGACGGCATTCGATTTGATGATCTTGAGCAAGTCATGACCACTCATCAAGGGGAGATGCAGATCCAGCAGAATCAGGCGCGGATGCACGTCTTTACGTTCGGCAAAACCGGTATTGGCAAACATGAAGTCAGCAGCCTCTTCGGCATCGCTGAACCAGGTCATTCTGTCGGCCAGTTTCTTGGTTTCGAGAGCAATACGCGTCAGCTCCGCAACTTCCGGGCTGTCGTCCACCAACATGATATCCATCTGCTCCATGAATACATCGCCTTCTCAAAAATAGTGCCTTTGAACATTCTCATTGACTGCTGTGCAATATGACGCAATGTCAGGCCCCATCAGGGCTGAACCGACATTGAGTATATCCATTTTTTGAACATTCGCAGTATAAGGTTAGCGATTACAGTGTGGCACAAACGACAACAATGTCTATCAGGAAATTCCTGAGCCTACGGCGAAGTTTCCGGATTCTGCCGTATTTCCCTTGGCTTTTGTGTGATTTTCTGAATTCCGTGTCATTTATCGGAAGTCGTTAGCCCAGTGCGGATGGCATAGCGCACCAATCCAGGGATATCGCGGATTTCCAGACGCTCCATCAATTGCGCACGATGGGTCTCGATGGTCTTGGCGCTGACATTGAGGCGGTAGGCGATTTCCTTGGTATTGTTGCCCTCGGCAATCAGTTGCAGAATTTCGCGCTGGCGTGGCGTCAGCACTTCCACCGGGGTGCCATCGAGTGCTACCTTCTTCATGTAAAGATCAAGCGCGTCTTTGGAAATGTGCGAATCAAGGTATTGCCGACCATGAATCACTTCCGTGAGCGCCTTTTCCAGTTCGTAGGCGGCTGAATCCTTGAACAGATACCCATTGGCGCCGGCATTGAGCGCCTGCATTACATATTCTTCACTGCCATACATCGACAGCATCAAAAACTTGGTGGTAGGAAAGTCAGCCCGCAAACGGCGCACCGCCTCCAGGCCATTCATGCCTTTCATGGCGATATCCATGACCACCACATCGGGCTTGTACTTTTCTGTCATCTCGATAGCCGCATTGCCATCATCGGCCTCGCCCACCACTTCGATACCTGGCATGGCGGTCAGCAAGGAACGTATGCCGCTGCGCACCAGCGCATGGTCATCCGCCAGCAAGATTCGTGTCAACATGGTCATGCCCTCCGCATCACAGGTGCTACTGGTAATTGAAAAACGATTTCAACACCGGCATCAGGCGCCGATGTGATATCCATATTGCCGCCCACCAGCACGGCACGTTCCTCCATATTGAGCAAACCAAAACTGATGCCCGAAATGGCATTGCTGCGAGCCTGTTCAATATCGAAGCCCTTGCCGTCATCACGGATGCTGACATGCAACTGGCCTTGCCGCTGACCGACCTGAACCCAGATATTGCCGGCCTTGGCATGGCGCAAGATATTGGTGACCGCTTCTTGCACAATACGAAAACAAGTGTTTTCGATATCGGGATGCAATTGTTCCGTCAGCGACGAGCTTTCAAACCAGCCTTTGACGTTGGCCAACTGCGACTTGTTTTCCACGTAGGAACGCAAGGTCGCAATCAAGCCTAGATTGTCCAGTTGCGGCGGCCGTAGATCGAGCGAGAGACTGCGCACTTGCGACAGCACCGAACTGACGATATCGATGCCATTCTGTAACGAAGGGCCTTCCAGCGAACCGGTTTTCTTGATCGTTTCCAGATTGATCTTGAGCGCGGTCAGCGACTGCCCGACATCGTCATGCAGACCGCGGGCAAGATGCTGACGCTCACGTTCCTGCACTTCGATGACACGACTGGCCAGGATTTTCTGACGCTGCACGGACTGTTCAAGTTCCTTTTGCGAATTCACGTGTTCAGTCACATCCATGGCCAGACCGGCGGCCAGTATCTTGCCGTCACTGCCGATCGGAAAACGCACCATGTCCATGATCTTGGGATTGTGATTGGCATCAAAGACCGTTTCCTGGGTATGCATCTCGCGATTGGTCTGCAGGATCATGCGGTCATTGGCTTCGGTATTTTGTGCCGCGCCGCTGGACATCAGATCAAAATCGGACATGCCGATCATGTCGCTTGGCGTCATGCCGAAAAAAGCTGATTGCGCCGGATTGACGTACAGGTAGCGTAAATCGGCGTCCTTGATCCAGGCCGGCATGGGTGCGGTGTTCATGAAGGCATAGAAGCGTGCTTGCATTTCGCGTAGGGCTGCGGCGCTGGCGCGCTGTTTGCGGCGTACCAGCGCGTCGCGCAATTCGCGTTCGACGGCAATCGGCAGACGCGCAATGCTGCTCTTGAGAAAATAATCCTGTGCACCGGCCTTCATCACTTCAACCGCGGTCTGCTCACCGATAGCGCCGGAGACGATGATGAAGGGAATCTGATCGCTCTGCCGCTTGACCAGTTCCAGCGCATCGACCGCGCTGAACATCGGCATCGAGTAATCCGAGATGACAATGTCCCATTTGTCACGCAAGGCCTGTTCCATGTCAGGTTCGGTCTCGACCCGCAGCCAGGTCGGTTCGAAGCCGCCGCGTTTGAGTTCGCGCACCATCAGGATGACGTCTTCTTCCATATCCTCCACAAACAACACGCGTAATGGAATGCTCATAGAAATCCTAAATAGAGTTTGCTACCGGGTACGATCAAAGCGCCGTCCTTGGCAAAGCAAAATAAAACCTGGCACCCTGGCCGGCGGTGCTTTCCGCCCATACCCTCCCGCCATGCCTTACCACGATGCGTTGCACCAACGCCAGTCCGATACCGGTACCGGAATATTCCTCCTGCCGGTGCAGGCGCTGGAAGGTACCAAATAATTTGTGTACATAACGCATGTCGAAACCGATGCCGTTGTCTTGTACCTGATAAACGACTTCCTGCGGCGTTACTTGAGCACTAATTCGTATTTGCGGCTGCTCGGTTTTGGCACTGAACTTGACGGCATTGCTCAGCAGGTTTTCCCATACCTGGGCCAGCAGGGCTTGATTGGCAGGTGCATTTTCCAGCGGTTCAATGACGAAATCGATCTTGCTGTGGTCGGCCCGCAATGTTGCCACTGCCTGCTTGACTTGCTCATGCATGGAAAAGCTGTTGAGCGTCAGTTCAGCAGTGGTCGATTTGGACAACTTGAGCAAGTCGTTGATCAGCGTATCCATTTTCTTGACGTTCTTACCAACCACTTGCAGCATTTCCTGACCTTTATCGCCTAGCGCATCTCCATAATCTTCCTCCAGCATCAGCGCATAACCTGAAATGGCGCGCAACGGTGCGCGCAAGTCATGCGATACCGAATAAGAAAAGCTCTCCAGTTCCTTATTGATATTGGTCAATTGCAGCGCGTGCCGCTTCAGGCTGGCATTAAGTTGCTCGATCTGCTGCTGGGCGCGACGCCGTTCGGCGATATCGTGCACGACGTAATGACTGAGCAGCGCACCACTGTGATGCGACACACTGCTGCTGATGCTGATCATGACCGCAAACTGGCTGCTGTCGGCATGACGATATTCCAGCTCGACCTTGCTGACCACCTTGCCCGCTAAGATACGCGGTCGCACTTCTCGACCGTAGGCGCTGGCACTCGCGACCGTCATCAAATCTGTCTGGGACATCTTCCCCACTACTTGCTCGCGCCGATAGCCGAGCCAGGTCAGCTCGGTATCATTGATGCGGGTAATCAAATGCGTTTGTTCGTTGATCGAGTGATAGCCGCAGGGTGCATGGTTATAGAGCGCATCGGCATCCGTCTCGGCCAGTTGCGCGCGCAGCAAGGTCTCCTTGCGGCTGAGAATTTCACGCCGCAAACGCAAATACACCGCCACCAATACCGCCGCACTCAATGCCGCGGCACCGATGATTGCCAGCAGCGCTGCTTCCATGCTGGCTCTGCTGCCAGTCACCTGTACTTGCAATAACTGCTGCTCAGCGTCTTTGAGTGCGACAAACTGCTTGCGGATATCCTCGCTCAAGTCGCGTCCGTGCTCGTCGACATTGTCGATCTTGACACTGCGATCGGCTTCGATGAGCGTACGTGACATTTCAACGCGTCTGGCAATAGCCGTACTCAATTGCGCCAACTTGTCGAGCTGCCCTTGCTGATTACGCAAGGCAACCCGCAAGCCGTCCAGCATCTCGAACAAGATGTTCCGGTCAAGCTCGAAACTGAGCAAATATTCATGACGGCCGGACAGAGCATAGCCACGCGCACTCGATACCAGATCGCGCAGCGTGGAATGCGTTTCTTCCATACGCAACAAAACATGATGCGTACGCTGTTCTTCGGCGCTGCGCTTTGCGATTTCCATGACACCGCGATAGGAAAACAGCGCAGCCGCAACGGTCAACGCCATGGCGACCAAAAAGAAGGCCCCCGTCAAGGAAATCGTCGATGTTTTCTTAGTTAATATCGGCATCGTATTGGTGAATTTCGATAAGCCTCAACAATGTTGAGCAGGCACCGAGCACTTTCTTCCTGCCGTGAAAATTCACTTTAATGAATGCTTTTCGGTTACGTTCTAGATGCAACTGCCCGCCCATTGAAAAAGATGTTGTGCAACATCTAACACTGTTGTTGTGTGCGCTACTTGGCGCATTCATTGTGCGCACAAGCAAAAAAATGCAGCGACTATTGACGCAAGCAGCAGTTGATGTCATGTCGACAAACCTGGTTGCCATTTGCTAGCAACACCGCCCTAATGCCGATGCAATTTTCCCCTCTTGCAAAACACGACCGACAAGTACGACTAGATATATTTCTTACTTTGCAATTTAACAATTTTCCGGAGGTTTTTGTTTTTCTTACATTTTCCCGAAAAATTAAGTTTCATTTTCCACACGAAATGTTTTCATATCGCTATCAAAACGTTGATTACCGCAGACATTTTTTGCATGAAACCAGAAAATCCCGAAGTCAACTCAGGAAATTCCTTAAATCGATTCTATAATAGACTCCAATAAAACACGGAACATAAATTAGCATTACTACCAACATAATATGAAAAAAATAGCGATCATCGCAGCAGTATTTACCTTCAGTGTCAGTGGCCTGGCTCAGGCAGCGACATCGACTGGCAATCTGTCGGTGTCTGCTATTGTTACTTCTACCTGCAGCGTGCAAAGCGCCTCCCTGCCATTGGCCAGTGCCGCTACTGCGCGCGTCGGCGTGAACTGCTCCAGCGGCACGGCCTACACCATCAGCCTTGATGCCAGCACGACTGCTACCAGCCGTCAACTGATCAGCGACGGTAGCCAACAAAGTGTGCCGGTCTTCAGCACCGCCTCCAACGGCCAAAATCTTAATGCCGGCAATGCTGGCGATGTGGTTGGAATTACACTTTCGTACTAGCACTGCGTAATTATTGATTTTTCTTTCAGCAAATATCTGATACGCTCCAATCATAAAAACGTTGTCAGTGTAGTACTGCTGCGATGACGTAGACGAATAACATTTACTATTTCGTTGGCGCGGAGAAAATTATATTTAATTTCCTCATACTTCCGTCGATTTTACTCAGCATGCTATGCAGTCAGGCGGCGACTGCCTCGAACTTCGAAATATCCCCGGTAGTATTGGAATTGTCATCAGCCCGAACCGCTGGCGTGGTCAAGATCGTCAATAACGACACCCACGATGTCTCGCTGCAAATCCGCGCTTATGACTGGGCACAAAAAGACAGCGTCGATCAACTTGATCCGACCAAAACGCTGATCATCAGCCCGCCCGTCTTCACCTTGGCCCCCGGCGCCTCACAAGTGATCCGGATCGTATCCAAGCGTCCCGCCGAAGCCAATGAAGTCGCCTATCGCTTGTTGGTCGATGAAATTCCGACCGCAGCCGAAGGTCCGGCAATCAATTTCAAGTTCCGCATTTCGATGCCGATCTTCATCGCTCCGAACGGCAATCCTAATCTGAAATTGGGATGGTCGATGACGGCTGGCAAGACGCCCAAACTGGTGGTCACTAATAGTGGTAACCGGCGCGGCCGTTTGCTCAATCTGTCATTGACACTGCCCAATGGCAAAAAAATCACGCCGCCAGCCGGCGCCAATCCATATACCCTTGCCGGCCAGGTCCGGCAATACCTGCTCGAGATAGACGCGCCGCTGGCAGTCGGATCTGTGGTCAAAATGTCCGCCAATTCCGACACCGGCCCGGTAGACACTGAGATCACCGTTTCGCCTTGAGAAGACTATCAAACTGGATTAGTTTGTTGACGCTGGTGGCTTGGTCGCATGCGGTTGCTGCGGCAACTGGAGGGGATGAAACCTTGTTGCTGGAAGTGTCAATCAACGGCCACCCGACGCAATTGGTCGGACAGTTCACCAAGCGTGGCGAGACACTCATGTCGACCGCTAGCGAACTGCGCAGCCTGGGCATCAAGATACAGGGCAAGGATGACGACCTCATTGCCGTCAGTGGCTTTACGAAAAGCGTCCAACTGGATAAGGCGACCTTGAAAATTGACATGGAAGTGCCCATGAATTTTCTCAACACAACCGACATCAAGACCCCGGCCACCTCGGCCGACAAGGTACCGCTGGCCGAAGCCCGAAGCGGCGCACTGATCAATTATGATCTGCTGGCCACCGATACCGGCGGCGTGCGTACTTATGGTGGATATCTCGATACACGTTATTTTTCCGGCAGCAGCGTACTGAGCACAACTGGTATTGGCTATCTCGGCGGCAGCCCGGCTACCTCGGCGCGACTCGACACCACTTATACCTATTCCAATCCTAACGAACTGCTGCGTTATCGCGCTGGCGATTTTATTACCAGCAGTCTGTCCTGGAGCAGATCGGTACGTTTTGGCGGTTTCCAGTTCGGTAGCGATTTCACACTGCGGCCAGATCTGGTCAAATCTCCGACGCCTAACCTGGGCGGCGAAGTGGTGGTGCCTTCTACTGTCGACTTGTTTGTCAATGGCGTGCGGCAATTATCGCAAGCGGTGCAGCCAGGACCATTTGAAATTCGTCAGGCGCCGATTGCCTCCGGTGCCGGCCAGATTTCAGTCGCCGTCACCGATGAGCTCGGCAGACAGACCTACCGTACGGTGCCGTTCTATTCCTCCGATAAGCTGCTGGCAGAAAATCTGTCCTCGTACACGCTCGAGAGCGGTTGGGTCAGGCGCAACTATGGTGCCTCCAGCGCCAACTATGGCGAGCTCGCCACTGCCGGTACCGGGCGTCTCGGCTATAGCAAGATGCTGACCCTGGAAACCCATGGCGAGGCCATGCGTGGCATGCAGATGGGCGGCGTCGGTTCAGTGTTCAATCTGGATAACTGGGCGGTACTGACGGCGGCCATTTCGGCCAGTAAATCGGACAATGGCAATGGCCAGCAATATTCAGTCGGTGTTGAACGCAGCAGCAGTTTTCTGAGCACCTCGCTGACCCGCACCCAGGCCACAACCAACTATCGCGATATTGGCGCAATGGAAGGTTCGCCGGTGTCGCGCGCGACCACCGTCGGTACGCTCGGCATCAATCTGGGCAGCTACGGATCGATGAGTCTTGCCTACACTGCGGCCAAGAGCACGCTGCTGGTTTCCACCACCGGTAACGTCAGCATTGCGGACAGCCAAAGCCTGACGATTTCCTACTTTAAATCCTTGACGCGCAATGCCAATATGTTCGTGACCGGCTATCGCGATTTTCGCAGTGGCGGCTACGGTGCCACGATAGGGCTGATTCTCCCGCTCGGCAACAACGATGTCGCCGGCATCAGCTTCACCAACAACAACGGTCAGCGCACCATCACGGCACAAACCAGCAGACCGAGCATTTCACCCGGTGACGTCGGCTGGCAGGTACAGGATACCGAGGGTTCGTATACTCAGCGCTATGGCGAACTCGACTACAAGGGCAACAATGGCCGCGCCAGCTACACGGTGGCCCAGACTGGCAGCACCACCAGCCAGCGCGCCGGCGTGCGCGGCTCGATCGCGTTGCTGGACGGTTCGGCCTTCATGTCCAACTGGATTGACGACAGCTTTGCCGTGGTCAATACCGAAGGCATCAAGGATGTCGGCATTTATACCGAAAATCGCTTTGCCGGCAAAACCAATAGCGATGGTCAGTTGTTGCTCACCGACCTGCGCGCCTACGATGTGAACAAGGTGTCGGTCGACGTGCTGGATTTACCGCTGACCCAGCAGTTGGACGTCAACGAACAATACGTCAAGCCACGCGATCGCGCCGGTACGGTGATCAACTTCAAGGCCAAGAAAACCTCGGATGCCAGCCTGATCCTCAAGCTGTCCAATGGCGACTATGTGCCGCTCGGCTCGCGCGTCAAGATTCGCGAGAATGGCCAGCAGGCACCCGTCGGCTATGATGGCGCAACCTATCTGTCCGAACTCGGGACAAGCAATACCCTGGACGTCACCATGCCCTCCGGCGCCACTTGCACGGCGCAACTGAGCCCGGTTGCAAATGCCGATGGCGGCATGTCCAGCAACCTACTGGAATGTCATTAATGGATACGTTACGCGCACTGCTGAAGATCGCGTTGCTGTGCCTGGCCTGCTTGAGCAGTATCGAGCAGGCACACGCCCAGACCTGCACCGTATCCGCCACGGCCATGGCATTCGGCATCTACGATCCCAAGTCCAACCTACCCACGGATTCCAGTGCCAATGTCGTCGTCGTGTGCCAAGCCACGATTGCCCTGCTGGTTGCCTACACAGTCAAACTCAGCGCCGGCGGCAGCAACAATCTGCTGGCGCGCAAGATGACCACTACCGGCTCGCAACTCAGCTATCAGGTCTATAAAGATCCGACCTATTCCCAAGTCTGGGGCGACGGCAGCAGCAGCACCAGTTATAACATCGGCGGCTATCTGCTGTCGGTGCTGGTACCTGTCAGCACGACCTATATCGCCTATGGAAGAATCACGGCATTGCAGAATGTCTTTGCCGGCACCTATACAGATACGTTGACGATTTTAGTGACCTATTAAGTCAATCCGATTTTTGGCGTTGCTGATGCAAGTTGACACGCATAGGGAAATGCCTGACACCTCCGACAACACTGTCAGGAATTGCCCTATGCTAAAAATAATGTCGAAAAGCTAAAGTTCACCTGTCCGATGATATTGAATTCCTCGTAATGGGACGAGAATACAAAGCACTGGCCCCAGGAGCGATTACCATGTTCACTTTGAAAAAAACACGTTTTCTTTGCGCTACGCTCGCCGCCGCCATGATGGTATCGAGCGCCCCGGTATTTGCCGGCAACTCCACCGGCTCGCTAATCGTCACCGCCACCGTACTGGCCTCTTGCACCGTAGTCGGCTCCACCATTGCCTTCGGCAACTACAGTTCGGCGCAAGTCGATCAAAGCGGCAACATCGCCGTGCTCTGCACCAACGGCACCAACTACACCATCGGCCTCGATGCCGGCGCTGGCACTGGTGCCACCACCAGCAACCGCAAGATGACCGGCTCGCTTGGCGGCAACTTGAATTACGCCCTGTTTCGCGACACCGGCCGCACCAACAACTGGGGTTCGACCACCGGTACCGATACCCTGGCCGGTACCGGCAGCGGCCTGGTGCAAAATCTGGTCGTCTATGGCCGCATTGCCAGCGGACAAACACCACTGGCTGGCGTCTATACCGACACTGTCCTGGTTACACTGACTTACTGACGATTTTCCTGCCTCAACACGTACGCAGGAAAATCCCTCGCCACCGCGCGCGCAATGACAACCCAGCGGTGCTAACCCCGACTTATGCCGTCATGCAGCAACTACTGGAATTATCCAGCACGCCAGCCGCGACATAAGGGACCCAAGTATGTTTACCCAAAAAAAACAATTATCTGCAATGGCCATTGCCTGCGCACTCTTCGTCACTAGCGGCCTGCCAAAGATGGCCCAAGCGGCCCAGTCGAGTGGGGTCAACTCGTCGGCAGGCGTGCTGGCATCGTGCAGCATCATTGGCTCGACGATTGCGTTCGGCAATTACAACTCAACACAAGTCGACCAGACCGGCAATATTGCCGTCCTGTGCTCCAACGGTGTGTCTTATACGATTGCACTGGACGCTGGAGCCGGCGCCGGTGCCACGACCAGCCAGCGCAAACTCACCGGGTCTTTGGGCGGTAGTGCCTTGAATTATCTACTCTATCGTGATGCCGCCCGTACCGCCGTGTGGGGCACCGTGATCGGTAGCGATACACAAGCCAGCACCGGTAACGGTCTGGTTCAGAACTTGACTGTCTATGGCCGTATTGCCAGCGCACAAACACCACTGGCTGGCGTCTATACGGACACAGTGACCGTAACGTTGACTTACTAAGTCTGCGCCGCCTTGCTTGCAACGCCTGCTGTGCACTCAGCAGGCGTTTTGTCGTTGATGCAGCCGATAGCGCACGACATCGATCAGCAGAAATAGCAACAGACTGATCCCCATCAGTGGCATGGTCCAACCCAATGCCAGCACCACCAGGCCAAGCGTGATGCGGTAACCCCACGACAGCGCCAGCAGCGCCGCACAAAGCGGCTGCCATGTGGCACCCGCCGCCGGTTGGCGCCGCCACCACATCAGGTAACCGAGCACGATCATCACCGTCAAGGCCACACCGAACAGCGCCATGATGATTTGATTGGCGACACCGAAAAGAATGCCCATGTGGGCATCGACACCCCAGCGTATCAGTTTTGCAATCAGCGGAAAACTTGCGAACTCTGCTCGGCTGGTGATCAGTTTGCGCACGGGATCAACCGCAACGGTATCGACCTGCGTCGGCCAGGAGCGATCCACTTCCCTCACCATCCACGCCTGGTTGGGCGCACGTGGAGGACGAATCTCCAGTTCCTGAGCATCAATGCCGCCAGCACGTGCAATCGACTGCACCAGGTCGAAGTCTTGCATCTGCAGGACCGGCGTAGTGCTGGCTGCCACCGCCCTATTGCCTCCATCGTGGTGATGATGCTCCAGTGCAGCGACCGGCATCGACTGCAGTTGCATTGATGCCGATGGCGTGACCCATCCCAAATGCATGCGCAACTGGTCGACATGCGCGCCGGTCCAGCGCGACCAAGTCAAGCCGGTGGCGGAAAAAAATATCAGGCCGAGCACGATCCATAAGCCGGTCAGACTATGCAGACGACGCAAACTGGTCGGTTTGCGCTCCGACTGGCCACGCCTGTTGCGCGTCTGCCACCATAAATACAAGCCGCTCAATGCCGCAATCCAAAGCCAGGATGCAGCCAGCTCGCTATAGTTGCGGCCGAGATCGCCTAACATTAAATTGCGATGCAAATAATCAAGCGTCGTGCGCAGTGGCAACGTACCGCTGGTGCCGTAGACCTGCAGATCTCCTTTGATTTGCAACGTTACCGGGTCAACGAAGATCGCTCGGCTTTCGGATTCGCCCATCCCAGGTGCGGTGAACATGATGCGACTGTTCCAGCCGGCCTGCTTGGCGGGACGCACAGCAAACAGACGGCCGCTAGCACCAACATGATTACTGGCAACGCTAACTTGCTCGGCTAGGTTATGTGCCGGTCCCTGCGATTGGTTGAACAGTTGAGCGGCGTATAAGCTGATTTCGATCTGCGGTGTCAGCACATACAAGGTACCGGTGACCGCAGCGATCAAGATGAAAGGCGCGACAAACAGGCCAATGTAGAAATGCAGCCGTCGCAACAGCTGGCCGACGTTGGCGCCGGTCGTTGTTGGACGTGGGTTGGCGGCGGCATCCGGGGAGCGGTAGGCGTTGCTGGTCATGAGAGAGCTGACGTGATGAAAAGCAGCTGAGTATAGATACTTGCAGGGATGCGGTTGTGCGGCATTTTGTCGCGGTAGATGCTTGCCTAGCTGCGTTATCAAGTGCTGGCCTGAATTGCGCGGGCGATGGATCCCTTCTTCGCATCCGTTCTCACTACGCATCGGACAAAAATGCCTAGGAAAACTTCCTCCCGGCTCAAGGCTCGCCTACGCCCCTGGCCGCGTTTTCGCTTGCAAGCGAAAACCTTCGAGCGCCGCTGGCAGCCGCGCAGCCGACCTCATCTTTATCGACGAAAAAAAACGCCTGCTTACGCAGGCGTTTTTTTGTTTTGGCGGAGCGGACGGGGCTCGAACCCGCGACCCCCGGCGTGACAGGCCGGTATTCTAACCAACTGAACTACCACTCCTAAATCGTGCTGATGTTTGAGTTCTGGTGGGTGCTGAGAGGCTCGAACTCCCGACCTACGCCTTGTAAGGGCGCCGCTCTACCAACTGAGCTAAGCACCCGCACCTAAAGCTCAAACCATCATTTTGCCGTCTGTTGACGACGAAAGACGGCTAGTATAGCCCATCTTTCAGTGCCGTGCCAGTATTAATTTAAAAATCCTGGCATTGAGCTGCCTCTTTGTAAATTGCATTAAGGTTTGGGCATTGTTATGCTCGCTACAAATAAAAAAAGGCGCTCAATCGAGCGCCTTTCCTTGCTACAAACAATTTAATGCTTAACTACGCTGGGATCGGCGGCTTCCTTCGGCGCCACGGCGACGACCATTTCTTCTTCCGTCAGTGGCACCGGCTGGCGCTCCAAGGCAATTTCCAACACCTTGTCGATCCAACGCACCGGCACGATTTCCAACTTGTTTTTCACATTGTCGGGAATCTCAGTCAGATCCTTGACGTTTTGCTCAGGAATCAACACAGTCTTGATACCGCCGCGATGCGCCGCCAGCAGTTTTTCCTTGAGACCACCAATCGGCAATACTTCACCGCGCAGCGTAATCTCACCCGTCATCGCGACATCCGCGCGTACTGGAATACCGGTGAATATCGAGACCAATGCTGTCGTCATTGCAATACCAGCCGATGGACCATCTTTCGGTGTTGCACCTTCGGGCACGTGAATATGGATATCGCTCTTTTCAAATACCTCGCTCTTGATACCGAGCTTGCTGGCTCGGCTGCGCACAACAGTGCGAGCGGCTTCGATCGACTCCTTCATCACGTCACCAAGCGTACCAGTGCGAATCACCCCACCCTTGCCCGGCATCGTAACCGCTTCGATTGTCAGCAAATCGCCACCGACTTCGGTCCAGGCCAAACCGACCACCTGACCGACCTGGTTGTCTTTTTCGGCAATGCCAAAATCGAAACGGCGCACACCGAGGAACTTGTCCAAATTGCGTGAAGTGATCGCGACCTTCTTCTCCTGCTTCTTGAGCAGCAGCATCTTCACCACTTTGCGGCAAATCTTCGACACTTCACGTTCCAGCGAACGCACACCGGCTTCCCGTGTGTAATAGCGAATGATGTCGCGAATAGCCGATTCGGCGACGCTGATTTCACCGTCCTTCAAACCATTGTTCTTGATCTGCTTCGGCAACAAATAACGTTGTGCAATGCTGGTCTTTTCATCTTCGGTATAGCCCGACAAACGGATGACTTCCATCCGGTCCAGCAATGCTGGCGGGATATTGAAAGAGTTCGACGTCGCGACAAACATCACATCCGACAGATCGAAATCAACCTCGATGTAATGGTCCGAGAAAGTATGGTTCTGCTCGGGATCAAGCACTTCCAACAAGGCCGACGATGGATCACCACGGAAATCCATACCGAGCTTGTCGATTTCATCCAGCAAGAACAGTGGATTGCGCACGCCGACCTTGGACAGGCTTTGCAAAATCTTGCCTGGCATCGAACCGATGTAGGTACGGCGGTGACCGCGAATTTCTGCTTCATCACGCACGCCACCCAATGCCATGCGCACGAACTTGCGGTTCGTCGCACGAGCAATCGACTGCCCCAGCGAGGTCTTACCCACGCCCGGAGGGCCGACAAAACACAGAATCGGTGCTTTCAGCTTCTCGACGCGCTGTTGCACGGCAAGATATTCCAAGATGCGTTCCTTGACCTTGTCGAGACCATAATGATCGCCTTCAAGGACTTTTTCAGCATTCGGCAAATCGTTATTGACCTTGGATTTCTTCTTCCATGGCAAACCGACCAGCGTATCGATGTAATTGCGCACGACAGTAGCTTCGGCCGACATCGGCGACATCAGCTTGAGTTTGCGCAACTCGGACTGCGCCTTTTCCAAAGCTTCCTTGGGCATCTTGGCAGCCAGAATCTTCTTTTCCAACTCCTCCAGATCGGCGCCATCTTCACCTTCGCCCAATTCCTTCTGGATCGCTTTAACCTGTTCATTCAGGTAATACTCGCGCTGCGACTTCTCCATCTGGCGCTTGACGCGACCACGAATGCGTTTTTCTACCTGCAGAATGTCGAGTTCGCCTTCAAGTTGCCCCAACAAATGCTCGTGGCGCTTGGCGACATTGAAAATTTCCAAAATCACCTGCTTTTGCTCCAGCTTCAACGGCAGATGCGCGGCAATGGTATCGGCCAGACGACCAGCATCATCAATACCTGCCAACGAGCTGAGAATTTCTGGCGGGATCTTTTTGTTCAGTTTGACGTACTGGTCAAATTGCTGAACGATGGTGCGGCGCATCGCCTCCACTTCAGCCTCGTCACCCGACTCCGATTCAACCGGTGTCAGATCCGCAACGAAATGCGTATCGAGTTCGCTGATATGGTGAATGCGTGCGCGCTGTGCGCCTTCGACCAGGACCTTGACGGTACCGTCGGGCAGCTTCAGCATTTGCAGGATATTGGCGACGCAGCCGATTTCATAGATATCGTCCGCGGATGGCTCATCCTTGGCCGCCGCTTTCTGGGCCGCCAGCATGATGCTCTTGCCTTGCTCCATCGCCGCTTCCAAAGCCTTGATCGACTTTGGCCTGCCAACGAATAAAGGAATCACCATATGCGGGAAGACAACAACATCCCGCAACGGCAACAAGGGCAATTGCGTTTGTTCTGTGAGTGTAGAAGTCGTCATGGCGAGCCTTATCAAAAGTTACTGTTAGTGATGTTGGCGCGAGCTGCTAAAACACAAGCCCAAATAATCAATAAATACACGACAACTTATTACTGCGAAAACAACAAATAAAAAAAGCCACACACGAAGTCGCCCTCGGGTGGCTTTACGATGGAAGCCGGAGTGTTTCCGCGGTTTATTGTACCGCTTTTAGCCTAACTGAATTTCGTCCAGGAGATTTTCAGTCCGGATGAAATTCACTGAGTAAGCCTGAGCGTTAAACACCAGCTTATGCGCCCGACACCTTGGGCTGCTCATGATAAATCAGCAGCGGCTTGGCGCCATTGGTGATGGTATTTTCATCAATGACCACCTTGGCGACATTTTGCTGGCTCGGCAATTCGTACATCACGTCCAGCAAGGCGTATTCCAGAATCGATCGCAGTCCACGCGCCCCGGTCTTGCGTGCCAAGGCCTTCTTGGCAATCGCTTGCAGTGCAGCCGGACGGATTTCCAGTTCGGCGCCTTCCATTTGCAACAGCTTGGAGTATTGCTTGATCAAGGCATTTTTTGGCTCCAGCAAAATCTGGATCAAGGCCTCTTCATTCAATTCATTGAGCGTCGCAATCACTGGCAGACGTCCAACCAACTCTGGAATCAAGCCGAACTTGACCAGATCGTCAGGCTCAGCCGACAACAGAACTTCGCTGGCAGTCTTTTGGGTCTGGCTCTTGACGTTCGCAGAGAAACCTATGCCGCTCTTTTCAGAACGCTCGGAAATGATCTTTGCCAGGCCATCAAACGCACCACCACAAATAAACATGATGTTGGTCGTGTCAATTTGCACGAAATCCTGGTTCGGATGCTTGCGCCCGCCCTGTGGCGGCACCGATGCCATAGTGCCTTCGATCAGCTTGAGCAGCGCCTGCTGCACGCCTTCACCGGAGACATCACGGGTAATCGATGGATTGTCCGATTTACGCGAAATCTTGTCGATTTCATCGATATAGACAATGCCTCTCTGTGCCTTCTCGACTTCGTAATTGCAATTCTGCAACAGCTTCTGAATGATGTTCTCGACGTCTTCACCAACGTAGCCGGCTTCTGTCAAGGTGGTAGCATCAGCAATCACAAACGGCACATTGAGCATGCGTGCCAGTGTTTGCGCCAGCAGCGTCTTGCCCGAACCGGTTGGACCGACCAGCAGAATATTGCTCTTGGCCAGTTCGATATCATCCTTCTTGCCGAGATGCTTGAGGCGCTTGTAATGGTTGTACACCGCTACCGACAGAATGCGCTTGGCAGTTGCCTGACCGATCACATATTGATCGAGCAACTCGGAAATTTCTTGCGGGGTTGGCAAGTCTGACTTGGCACCGGCGACCGATTCAACACTGGAAGCCTCGTCGCGAATAATGTCATTGCACAGATCGATGCATTCATCACAGATAAATACCGACGGACCGGCGATCAGTTTCTTGACTTCATGCTGACTTTTGCCACAAAACGAGCAGTAAAGCAGCTTTTCGCCACTGGAAGATTTTTTCTCGGACATATAGGGCACTTGAATAGGATACGGTTTGATCATACCTGCGATTTGATGATTCGTCACGGAATCGCAATATTTGAAGCGAGCAGGAATAGCCTTAGCCTAACCCATATGGGACCGCAGACAAGAAAAGCAATGAGGTGGAATCTGACCGCTAATTGAAGGATGGCACGCGCTACTATGGCGCAGTTCATGCCAAATGACATTCATATAATACAATGCAATAAAAAATTCATCATTTTGGCAAAAAAATAGACTTGACCGTCTTAGCCACTGCATTTCTGGCTCGCATTTCCCCACCGCAATGTGTGTTTGCTCAACAGCGATGAGGCCAAGCAAGCTTAATCTCAAAATCGCCTCCGCCAAAAACAAAACCCACCATCAATGGTGGGTTTTGTTTGCAACAGATTGAGTCCAACTCAATCAGGCACGTTCTTTCAATACCTGATCGATCAAGCCATATTCAACGGCCGCATCGGCAGACATGAAGTTATCGCGATCCGTGTCCTTACCAATCTGATCAGTGGTGCGACCAGTCTTTTCCGCCAAGATGGCGTTCAGACGTTCACGCAGATACAGAATTTCACGCGCCTGGATCTCGATATCCGAAGCCTGACCTTGCGCACCACCCAATGGCTGGTGAATCATAATGCGCGAATTAGGCAAGGAAAAACGTTTGCCCTTGGCACCTGCCGCCAGCAGGAAAGCACCCATCGATGCAGCCAGACCGGTACACAGCGTCGAGACTTGCGGCTTGACGAACTGCATCGTGTCGAAAATCGCCATACCGGCCGACACCGAACCACCTGGTGAATTGATATAGAGTGAAATATCTTTATCCGGATTTTCGCTTTCCAAGAACAGCAACTGCGCCACGATCAAATTGGCCGACGCATCATTGACTGGTCCAACCAGAAAAATGATGCGCTCCTTCAGCAAGCGCGAATAAATATCATACGCACGCTCGCCGCGACCACTTTGCTCAATCACCATCGGCACCATGCCGAGCATTTCCGTATCCAGTGCCGACTGCCTAATGAAACCTGTCATGTGCATTCCTTATGCGTCTAAGACTTCTCTGATGTTACCCGAGAAGATGGCATTACGCTTGTGGCTGATTGCCCATCAATGCGTCAAATGCGACTGGCTTCTCGGAAACTTTGGATTTACCCAACACATAGTTGACGACGTTTTCTTCCAAAACAAGAGCTTCGACTTCAGCCAGACGGCGACGGTCGCTGAAGTAGTACTTCAGCACTTGTTGTGGATCTTCGTAGCTTTGTGCGAAGTCTTCCACTTGTGCCTTGACTTGCTCTTCAGTCGCTTCCAGCTTGTTGTTCTTGACCACGTCAGCCAGGATCAGGCCCAGACGCACGCGGCGCTCAGCTTGTGCAGCGAACAATTCGCGCGGCAATTGCATGCCCTTAGGATCCATGCCACGTTGTTGCATGTCTTGCTGAGCCATTTCCATCAGGCGCTCGACATCTTGCTCGATCAAGGCCTTAGGCACTTCCAGCTCGCTGACCTTGATCAAGGCATCCATGACGCTGTCTTTGGTCTTGGCCTTGGTACGGGCGCTGACTTCGCGCTCGAGGTTACGCTTGATATCTTCACGCATCTTGATCAGATCGCCGTCTTCGATACCAAGCGACTTGGCGAATTCGCCATCAACTTCCGGCAGATGCGCCCATTCCAGTTTTTGCAGCGTGATGGTGAATTCGGCAGTCTTGCCGGCCACGTCCTTACCATGGTAATCCGCTGGGAATGCCAATGAAAAACTCTTTGACTCACCGACCTTCAGGCCCAATGTTGCTGCTTCGAACTCTGGCAGCATGCGACCTTCGCCGAGCACGAACGGGAACGCATCAGCCTTGCCGCCCTGAAACTCCACGCCGTCGATCTTGCCGACGAAATCCACAGTAGCGCGGTCGCCGCTTTGTGCCGATTGATCCGCACCGCCATCACCATGCGCACCTTGCTCACCCTTGACGTGATAATGCACACGTTGCTTGCGCAGGATGTCCAGCGTTTTGTCGATTTCCACTTCGGACACAGCCGAGGTGGTTTTTTCGACTTCAGCGGCAGTCAGATCGCCAACCACGACTTCTGGGTAGACTTCAAATGTTGCGTCAAACGCCACCGAACCTTCAGCCACACCTTCGCTGGTTTTTGGTTCAATGCGTGGAAAACCGGCTACGCGCAGGTTGTTTTCCACAGCTACGTCGTTAAATGCACGACCGACCTTGTCGTTGAGGACTTCGGATTCGACCTGGTAGCCATATTGCGCGGCGACCATCTTCATTGGCACTTTACCTGGACGGAAGCCTGGCGCCTTGGCAGTGCGCGCGCGCACTTTCAGGCGTTTTTCCACTTCAGCCTGCACATCGGCCAGAGGGAATGTCAGGGTGATACGGCGCTCAAGTTTGCTCAGAGTTTCGACTGCAGTTGCCATGTGAATCGTCCAAAAATTAATAAATTCTGTGGTGCGTCCCGGCCAGCAAACAACGGTGAAACCGCTGTCTTACGCGCTACCCGGACGCGCTAAAGTCCGCTATTTTATACGGAAAAGATGCCGTTGCGCCAAAACCCCATGTTTGCATGAAGAAAAACGGCCAATCAGGCCGCCAGCAGCCCTGTTGCGGGCCGCTGGCCAGCCCGTCAGAACAGGCGTCAGCAATTTTTTTCTGCGCAACTTATTACTCTGACAAAGCTCACGGCGCCAGCGGCGCCTACTTGACCGGAATCGATGTTGCCGGATTGACCGGTACGGCCGTAATGGCATTCATCGGACTGCCATCGATCAATTTATCGGAATAAGTTAGATACACCAGCGTGTTGCGCTTCACGTCAACAATACGCACAATATGCAAACGCTTGAACAGCAACGACATGCGCTCGGTAAACACATCCTCTTGCAGCGGCAATACACCCTTGAACGTCACCACTGAAGCCACCTGACGGCAGGCAATCGAGGCTTCCGACTTATCCTCGGCCAGACCGATTGTGCCCTTGACACCGCCAGTACGCGCACGCGATACGTAACAAGTCACGCCGAACACCTTGGGATCGTCGTATGCCTCGATTGCAATGCGGTCATTCTTGCCGAGCCAGCGGAATGCCGTACTGACGTCGCCCAAATCCTCCGCATGGACCGCAGCGGCCACCCCCAACAGCAACACACTACCCATGATGGTGCGACATAAAAACCGATGCATATACTCTCCCTGCTTTCCTAGAAAACTAACTGGCTGCCGGTGCCGCTAGCCCAGAGATCTCGTCCATAGGTGCAAATCGCCGCACCGATTTACCATCAATCTCAATCATTTCATGAAACACCGCCTGCGGCCGAATCCAGATCGTACCGTCAGCCAACGCCCGATAAACTACCATCGGCGTCAAATCGACTTCTAATGTGGCTTCGTGCAGGAATTCGTAGATTCCACCTTTGTAGTGCCGGTACAGCATATTGACCTCGCTATTGATCGACTTGCGCCGGAACTCAAATTTACCGAGCCAACGCACCGCCCGAGACTGGCAATGATTGACACATCTGCATGCGCAATAAAGCCTGGCCCGGACCAAAGACCGAAAACAAATGAAAAAGGAGTGATGGTGCGAGGAAGGGGACTCGAACCCCTACACCATTGCTGGCGTCAGGACCTAAACCTGGTGCGTCTACCAATTTCGCCATCCTCGCTAAAGGGGTGCATCATCGACGCCATTCTGTTGCGACCAGCTTCGGGAAGCTGACTCTGCATACATTGCTGAACGGGACTGTACGGCGCTGTCGATGAGGTAGTGTTATTTATTGCAGCCCGCTATTCTACTGCAAGCGTGCCAGACTGTCTGCGTTTTTTATCGCTACGACTCCCTTGCCAACTATCGACTCCGTGGAAACAATTTTTTCCATTACTATGCTGAGCAGCAAAATTCAACCCGTCGACTCTTTCGAAGCGTTTGCATGGCCGTCAATCATTACGAAAATTTTCCCGTTGCCTCAATTCTGCTGCCGGCGCATCTGCGTCCGGCAGTAAAGGCCATTTATGCATTTGCGCGTAGCGCCGACGATATCGCCGACGAAGGCGATGCCACGGCCGCGCAAAGGCTAGCCGCATTGACGGCTTATGAGCAGGAACTCAATCTAATGGAAACCGGCGGCATCAGCAACGATGCGCTCTTTGCCTCGCTGGCAAAGACCGTGCGCAGCCACAAACTGCCACTGGCACCGCTGCGCGATTTGCTGTCGGCATTCAAGCAGGATGTGCTGACCACTCGTTATACGGATTTCGCCAGCCTGTCCGACTATTGCCGACGCTCGGCCAATCCGGTCGGGCAGTTGATGCTGCATTTGTACCAAACAGCAACCCCGCAAAACCTGCGCGATGCCGATGCCATTTGCAGCGCCTTGCAATTGATCAATTTCTGGCAAGACATCGCCATTGATTGGCAAAAGCAACGGGTCTATGTGCCGCAAGAAGATTTGCGGCGTTTTGGGGTAAATGAACAGCAAATTGCCGACGGAAATAACAATGCCAATTGGCAGGCGCTGATGCAATTTGAAATTACGCGCGCACGTACGCTGATGCAGTCAGGCGCAACATTGCCCAAGCGCCTTCCCGGCCGGATCGGTTGGGAATTGCGCCTGGTGATACAAGGCGGCCTACGAATTCTGGAATGTCTGGAAAAGATTGAAGGCGATGTATTTCGCCATCGCCCTCAATTGCAATGGCGCGACTGGGTCATCATTCTGGCACGTGCTGCCAGAATGTAGTACCTGCGATACCGATAGCCACTTCACCGAAGAGGCTATCAGCAATTGGCTGTTCACTTGCCGGTGATTGAATGCCGATCCGTGATTATCGATAATCCTGCTCAAGGCGCCCTGTCAGTCTGCGGTCTGGCCAAGTCGGCATTACGCGTTGCAGTAGACGCCCCCCTTTGCTGCCGAAACTCTTTTTTGGCAGCGCTTCTCTCAGCCCGGCTTTTCTGATTAGCAGCCTTCTTTCTTTCCCTGTACTGGGCTCTGGATTCTGAGTCAGCCTGACGCTTTTGCACAAACGGATCGGGCGAAGTCGCCCCATTGGCTGTGCCACCACCTGGTGGTAAGTTACTTTGTGCCATCGCCCCCCCCGCCAAGGCGAGCAAAGCTGCGGCAATAACGAATTGACGTGCTTGCATATGAAATCTCCTTTTGTATCAAGCAGTGCCAAGACCACCGAACCAAACCCAGTCAGGATGATGCCAGGACACTGATCCAACTGTACCGCAAGCAGGACAGTGCCCAGCATGACACTAGGAAAAAAGAGTCCTAGCATGCCATTTTCATCTGTTGGCAAGTGCAGCTTATCCACGCAACTACCAATTGTCGCCACCATGCAAAAAAGCCTCTTCACAGAAGAGGCTTTTT
>Ga0066798_10000428_pt1 | contig 22217 bp, 15 predicted proteins | sample PersoiDNA2013203_FD_70961 | JGI IMG/M metagenome (GOLD analysis project Ga0066798, IMG submission 70961) | Permafrost soil microbial communities from the Arctic, to analyse light accelerated degradation of dissolved organic matter (DOM) -... | ecosystem: Environmental > Terrestrial > Soil >... | reverse complement strand
AACGCGGCCCTCGGTACCAGACGGCCAGCATCGATTTATGCTATCAGAACAGTGCGTGGACCTACACGCGATCCAACGCACTGATCAATACTGCCAGCGCACCTGCACGCTGCCAGTTTGTGCGGTGTAGCCGCCACCGGCTTCCAGTGTGTACTTCGCCATCAGGCTAAGCGCCTGGCTTTGCAGCAAAGTCACACCCAGATTCAATACACCGACATTGGCAACGGCAGTCGCGCTCTTGCTCACGAAAGCAGTCGAACCGGTGCTGTCAGCAGCAAAGCTGGCACCGGTTTGTACTGCACCATCTTTGAACTCATGCCGCCAGCCCAACTGCACCGACGGCAGCAACTTGCCATAGGAAGTGTCGACGCTGCTTTCCAGCTTGGCCCCCAGTTCACTCTTGAGCGAATTGTAGGTCGCCGAGTTGACCGTCAGTGCGGCACCGCTGCCACCAGTTTCGGTATAACCGTTGGTACGCAGACTGCTGTAGCTCAAGCCCGCAATTGGCGTCAGTGTCGCACCCGGCAGCCACGCATCCAGGCTCAGCGGATAACCGGCCTGCACCGATGTCAGGTATTGCTGACCGTTGAAGCTGCCATTGGCCACACCAGAGAAGCCGGTGTAGCTGATGTTACGCACGGTACTCAATTGCTGGCGCGCAGCACCGGCCATGACGTTGACGTACCAAGGCGTACCGGTATAGGTGGCGTAAGCCGTCAGGCCATAGCTGTTGATGTTGGCCGAAGAGCCGGTGTTGTCGCCATCGGCTGCCACCGAAGTCTTGGCAGCGCTGAACAGACCACCTGCACGCACGTTGTCGCTGACGGCAGTATCGGCACCGAGCAACAGACCGCGATAGTTGGCGTGGTAACCAGAGATACTGTCACGCTCGCCTTGTGCGGCACGACCGCCAAACACCTGACCCCAGAGGGCGATATCGGTAGCGCGTTCACCGGTGGCGACACCGCTGCCACCGGCTTGTGCGACACGGAATCCATCCATATGGGAGGTCGCGACATTGCTGACGGCCTGATTGACAGCGCCGGCAGCCTGGGCGGCGGCACTGCTGACAGCGGCCGGGCTCAATTGCGCGCCGGCCTTGTTCGACGCAGCGCTATCAAGTGCGGCAGCGGGGTTGAACATGGCCAGCATCGCTGCATTGGTACCGCTGTACTTGAACAGACCGCCCAGCGAGGATGCTGCATTGCTGGTGGTGGCCTTGTTGACGACGTTGGTACCGCTGGCACTGCTCAGGGTCAGCACCAGATCGCTGAAGCTGTTACTGAGGGTATCGGTCTGAATCGATCCAGTGACGGTATAGCCCGTAGACGAATAAGTGACGCCGGTGGTAGAGATGGTGCCGGTGGCGGAAACTACGACATAGCGTTGCCCTTGCGCCAGGGCATAGCCGACCGATTTCACGGTCACGCTGGAGCCGTCCAGGATGGCATTACCGGTAATGATCAGCTGGCCGTATCCAGTATCGGATTTGTTACCGTTGAAGACTGGACTGACTGCGCCGACCACCAGCGTGGCACCAGTGCCTTGCACATAGTTGCCAACGATGGTGAGCGGATTGTTGATTTGCAGCGTACCGGTATTGGTGATAGTGCCGATATTGACATTGATATTGTCGTTCAGCAATTGATTGCCTGCGAACGTCAGATTAGTCGTGCTGCTGCTGGAGATGTTGCCGATGCCGCCGCTAAAATTAGCGGTGAGGGTGCCGAAGATGGTGCCGGTGCCACCGATGATGGTCAGTGCGCCCGAGCCAAGATAAATATTGCCAGCAATGGTGCCGGTATTGGTGAAGCTACTTGGGCTTCCGCCAATAATAATCGCTCTGCCACCGCTGATCAGGCCGCTATTGGTCAGCGTGCTGATGGTACCCATGTTGTAGATGCCAGTGTTACCGCCACTGATGGTGCCGGTGTTGATCAGCGTGCTGATGGTGCCGCCGTTGTTGAAGATGCCAGTAGCACCACCACTGATGGTGCCGCTGTTGCTCAAAGTGCCGAGGACGCCGCTTGCGGTGATCGCTGCGCCGGACGTCACATTGATAACGGTGCCACTGTTGTTGTAGTAGTCGCCGGTGGACCAGTTTTGCGCCGTAGTGATGGTCTGTGCATGGGCTGTAGCCATTGCTGCAAAGCTTCCTGACAGCGCCAAAACCAAAACTGATAATTTCCCTTTGTTGATTGGTCGTTGCTGCTTTGCAAATTGTGGCATTACTTTTCCCTGATTGTGGTTATTGGATTTCTGGGTAGGAGGGTAATCGACTATTTGTTTGGGGGCTTGACCGTGCGTATCAGTTTTGGAATTTTTTATGTTTTTAACGATATTTTTTTCAGGAATGTTGCCATCCACGCATTTTAATTCCTTGCGGCAATGTTAAAAAATGCCCATCCCTGACAAAGCGGATGGGCATGCGTGCAGGTTTTAGGATCTACTTATGTTTGCTCACAACGATTCAATTAAAACTATGAATGTGTTGTCCCATTGGCGTGCTCCCTCGGGCTGGCCAAGCTGTCATTGCCGAAGTTACTGCGAGTTGCTTTTCAGAAATAAATCAGGTAACGCGACAATGTTGACGATCGGTCGCAACTGAAATTGTACGATGAGCCGTCGAAAATTGACCTATTTATGGTAATATTTGACGGTAAATTACCGATGGAGGTCAAAAATGAGCATTTTGCGTACAACTGTTGACGACAAGATATTCGATTCTGCGAATGATATCCTTGCCACTCTAGGGATGGATATGAATGGAGCCGTGCGTATGTTTTTGCAAGGCGTGGTATTGCACAACGGTATTCCATTCGATTTGCGCCTGACTGCCGAGCAGGTGCAAGCTGTGCATCTGCGCAAACAAACCAATCGTCAAGCGACCCACGAGGCTCGCGAAATTGCTAAGAACGGCGGCCCCAGTCATGCAAGTGTGGAAGCGATGTTGAATGCGATAGAACGGGATGATGCCTGATGGTCGGTAAGAAAGGGCACAAGCTGCGTACTATTGCCTATACGAAGACTTTTCAGAAAGACTATCGGCGTATGGCTGCTGCAGGTAGGTATGACATGACCTTGGTGAATCAAATGGGCGGTCTACTCATTGCTCATACTTCACAGATCGTGCTGGCGGCAGAATGGAAAGACCATGGGCTGACGGCAGACAGCGAATGGGACGAAGGTGATCGTGATGTTCACTTGGGCGGGGATTTTGTGCTCATCTACCGCATCGATCCTCACCCAGATGACGGCAGCATGGAAATCGTCATTTTGAAGCGCCTTGGAACGCACAGCGAGCTATTCGGTTGAAAATTCAAGAGATTTCAATGTGCAAGTCCTGCAGCCAGCACCAAGTATTCCGGCAAGTCCTTGTTTCTCATCAAAAAGAAACAGGGACTTTGTCTTTTTCGGTGTGCCACTTTGTGAGCCGCCTCGTTTCCTATTGCGGTTGTGCAATTCGTCTCTGTCCAAACGCGGATCAGGTAACCAAATTCTCCTATCGCGACTACGCTGCGTCGGCGCCCGTTTTCGAGGAAATGGTAATTGACGAAATTTAATAATTCAATAATTATTCAATAATAATTGAATAATTAAATTAATGGATGCATATGGAAACGAAAGAAACCATCGCCGCGCTTGCCGCGCTCGCACAGGAGTCTCGTCTCGCTGTTTTTCGTCTGCTTATCCAGATCGGCCCCGAAGGTATGGCCGCCAGCAAGATTGCCGAAGAAATCTCCGTGTCGCCATCTGCCTTGTCGTTCCATCTCAAGGAACTCACCCACGCCAAGCTAGTCATGGCCCGCCATGAAGGGCGCTTCGTTATCTACTCTGCCAATTTCAACACCATGAACGGACTAATCGGTTTCTTGACCGAGAACTGTTGCGGTGGAAATGTCTGTTCTCCCACCACAATTTGCAGCCCGACTGAAAAAAACATGGCCTAAGTTTTCCCCTTAATCGATCCGCAATTGCAGCACATTGGGGCTTCGAAGATCCCGCCACCGGCACCAATGCCGAAAAACGGGCGCTCTTCTCGAAAGTTGACACTCAGATGACGACACACGTGAATATTTTTAGTAGCCTGCGGTTTCACACGCAGGAACAAACGGTAGTCAAACGAGAGACGGGCACGATCGGCGCGACCAAGGTCTGTCCACCCAGTGCCAGGCGTCGCAGTTGAACGGATAGCATTTTTTCTTAAATACGCATGGGGATCTATTTACAGTGTTTACTGCATTTGCAATATTTCTGATCACGCTGATCTTCGTGATCTGGCAGCCACGCGGCCTGGGAATCGGCTGGAGCGCTTCGGCCGGTGCTTTGGTCGCCTTGCTGGCAGGCGTCATTCATGTATCCGACATTCCGGTCGTTTGGCACATCGTATGGAATGCCACCACTACCTTTATTGCCATCATCATTTACAGCTTGATCCTGGATCGTGCGGGCTTCTTTGAATGGGCCGCACGGCATGTTGCTCGCTTTGGCGGTGGTAGCGGGCGCAAATTGTTCGTGCTACTTATCCTGTTAGGTGCAGTGGTGTCGGCGCTTTTTGCCAATGATGGCGCGGCGTTGATTCTTACACCCATCGTCATCGCCATGCTGCTGGCACTGCGTTTTTCTCCGCAATCCACGCTTGCGTTCGTGATGGCAGCCGGTTTCATCGCCGATACCGCCAGTCTGCCGCTGGTTGTATCCAATCTGGTCAATATTGTGTCGGCAGATTATTTCAAAATTAGCTTTGCACAATATGCATCCGTGATGCTGGTTGTAAATTTGGTATCAGTCGGGATGACGTTGCTGGTACTGTTTTACTGGTTTCGGCGCGATATCCCCGCCGCATACGATGTCGCCGACCTAAAACGTCCATCGGAAGCAATACGCGACCGGGCAACGTTTGTGACAGGATGGTGGGTACTGGGGCTCTTATTGGCAGGATTTTTCTGGCTTGAGGGATTTGGCATACCCATCAGCGTAGTGGCGACCGTGGGAGCCGTCATTTTGTTGGTCGTCGCAGCTAGGGGGCAGGTCATCTCTACCCGTGAGGTGATCAGAAACGCGCCATGGCAGGTTGTCTTCTTCTCCCTAGGGATGTACCTGGTGGTGTACGGCCTGCGCAATGCAGGACTTACCGGCTATCTCACTGAATGGCTCAATGTGTTTGCAGGATATGGCATTTGGGGAGCCGCAATCGGAACGGGCTTTATGGCGGCGTTTCTGTCTTCGATCATGAACAACATGCCGACCGTATTGGTTGGCGCGTTATCGATCGACGCATCGAGCGCACATGGCGTTGTCCGTGAAGCGATGGTCTACGCCAATGTCATCGGTAGCGACCTCGGGCCGAAAATCACACCAATCGGTAGTCTTGCCACTTTGCTCTGGCTCCATGTGCTTGCCGAGAAAAACATCAGGATTTCGTGGGGTTATTACTTCCGGGTAGGCGCCGTTTTAACTATGCCGGTACTCCTGGTGACGCTTGCGGCCCTGGCGCTGCGGCTCAGCGTATAAATTTCAATCTCCGAGGAGCACATCATCAGCATCGTCATTTATCTCAATCCGGCTTGCGGCACCGCGCGCAATACCCTGCCATTAATTCGCAATTCCGGCGAGAAATCGCAGATTATTGAATGCCTCAAAAATCCACCGACGCGGGGAACACTAGTACAGCTCATTGAAGCCGCCGGTCTGACCGTTCGGGATGCTATTAGGCAAAAAGGAACGCCATACATTGCCCTGTGACTGGGCAACAAAGCGCTTACAGACGAGGAGTTACTGGATGCCATGCTTGCGCATCCGATTCTGATTAATCGGCCATTTGGCGTTACATCCAAAGGCACACGCCTGTGTCGGCCATCAGAAATTGTGTTGGATATCTTGCCACGTCCGCAGTTGGGTCCGTTGGAAAAAGAAGATGGCGAAATCGTGATCGATATGGCAGGCAAACGTGTCGCGAAATCTACCTGAATTGCGCAACATTGAGTCGGCACATTTTCATGTGCCGACGTCGGCCGACTTGGCGCCCAATGCCAGCAGTACAAATACGCCGGTTTTTGCTGTTGTATGACGCCGTTTTATGGCATTCCCACACTTAACGAGACAAATCGACATCGATCAAATGGTCCTGATGGTCGTCCACCAACACCACGATGGTTTCAGGCAAATCGATGCCATCCAGTCTGAGGCCGCAGGTTCCCGACGGTCGTTTCCCGGTTGTCTGCGTGATCCTTATCCGATAACGTGTAACGCCATAGCGATAGTCGATCTCATAGCTTTCCCAATCGGGTGGCACGCAGGCGTCGATGGTCAGTTTATCGCCTTCAATGCGTAATCCCAACAGGGATTCGACCAGCAACCGATACATCCAGCCGGCCGAGCCGGTGTACCAGGTCCAGCCGCCACGGCCGGTATGCGGCGTCACGGCATACACGTCCGCTGCGATCACGTAAGGCTCGACTTTGTAGATGGCAATCTCTTCGGCGTTGCGGGCATGGTTGATGGGATTGATCATGCGCATCAATTCCCATGCCGAAGCATGATTGCCCATGCGTGCGAAGGCCATGATGGTCCAGATTGCCGCGTGGGTGTATTGGCCACCGTTTTCGCGCACGCCTGGCACATAACCGCGAATGTATCCGGGGTTCTGGTCGGAGCGGTCGAATGGCGGATCCAGCAGCTGAATCAACTTGTCCTCATCGCGCACCAGACGTTGCCGCACTGAGTGCATGGCTTGCTGCACGCGCTGTGGATCGCCAGCACCGGAGAGTACCGCCCAGCTTTGCGAAATCGAATCGATTTGGCATTCAACGTTGCCGGCGGAACCGAGTGGGCGGCCATCATCGAAATAGGCGCGCAGATACCAGTCGCCGTCCCAGCCGTTTTTCTCGATGTGCTGTTGCAGCGTCTGCGCATGGTCGCGGCAACTGAGGGCGAATTCCTGATCCTTGTGCCGGATGGCGATCTCCGCAAAGCGCATCATCACTTCGTAGAAGAAGAAGCTGAGCCACACACTTTCACCCTTACCTTGTTCGCCGACCTTGTCCATGCCATCGTTCCAGTCACAGGAGCCGATCAGCGACAAGCCATGCTGGCCGAATTTCCATCCGTGCTGGATCGCACGCATGCAATGTTGATAGAGGCTGGCGCTGTCAGCAGAGCGTTGCGGCAGGTCGTAATACGAATCCTCGTCGGCACCGACCGGTCGGCCTTCAAGAAAGGGAACCGTCTCGTCCAGCACGGTCATGTCACCGGTGGCGACGACGTAGCGATGTACCGCCAGTGGTAGCCACAGATAATCGTCGGAGCAATGCGTGCGCACGCCGCGATCGGTCGGTGGATGCCACCAATGCTGGACGTCGCCTTCAACAAACTGATGCGCAGCGCACAGCAGCAAGTGATTGCGCACCAGCGCAGGTTCGCTGTACACCAGTGCCATGGTGTCCTGCAACTGATCGCGGAAGCCGAATGCGCCGCCGGATTGATAGTAGCCGCTGCGCGCCCACATGCGGCAAGCCAGTGTCTGGTACAGCAACCAGCCGTTGGCCAGCACATCCAGTGCAGGCTCGGGCGTGTTGACCTGAATCGTTCCCAAGGTATGCTGCCAGTAGTTTTTCACCGCTTGCAATGCGGTGCGCGCCGTGAGCGTACCGCGATGACGCAGGATCAGCGCACTGGCGTCGTCCTGGCGCGTGTCGCACAAACCGAGCAGGAATACCAGTTCGCGTTCCTGCCCCGACGCCAGCTCAAATGAGGTCTGCATCGCCGCGCACGGATCGAGGCCGGCCCCGACCTTGCCGGACAGCCGTTGTCGTTCCAATGCCGCCGGATTGTGCAGCGAACGGTTGCGTCCGATGAACTCGTGACGATCGCCGGTGACGGTCTTTGTGGCGGCGTCCAGGTCGAAGAAGGCGACTCGCTGCGGAAACTCAGTGTTGTAGTGATTGCTCGCCAACAGCGCTCCAGTCGTGATGTCGGTTTCACTGTTCACATGCATCGCCGTCTTGGCGCGCAGATCGCCCAACACCCATTCTACATAGCCGGTCGCCGATAGTTGGCGTTGGTTTGGCGAATCGTTGCGGACCCGCAGTACCATGTATTTTACCGGGGCATCCAATGCAACGAACATGGTCAGTGCGGAAAAGATACCGCCTTCGCTATGTTCGAATACGCTATAGCCGAAACCATGCCGCGTCAGATACTCGCCGCTGCCGCGTCGTGGCAACGGCGTTGGCGACCAACTGATGCCGCTATGTTCGTCGCGTAGATAAAACGCTTCGCCGCCACCGTCGCTGACGGGGTCATTGGCCCACGGCGTGAGGCGGAACTCGTGCGCGTTCTCGGCCCAGGTATAGGCCTGGCCGCTTTCCGATACCACGCTGCCGAAGTGCGCATTGGCCATGACGTTGCTCCACGGCGCCGGTGTATAGCGGGCGTCGCCGGTGGTAATCAGATATTCGCGACCGTCGGCGCTAAAACCACCGATGCCGTTGTCCAGCAATGGTGCCGGCGGATTGAGCGCAGTCTCTATTGCCGTCAAAGAGGACGATGCCGGAATCGTCTTGGGAGACAGTTGCGGTATCTTCACTTCCGGTGTTTCGCGACGCGCGACCTGTTCGGCCAGCGTGCCGCTGCTATCGTTCAAAATCACGCGCGCTACTGATTGGAACAAGATGCGATCTTCGTCGGAAATCTGATCTAGAAGACGGACAAAAATCCCTCCAGGCCGATCGATGGTATGCGCACCGGTGACAGAGGAGATCAGATTCAGAATTTGCTCTTGCAGCACTTGCCGATAACCGGCGTGGTCTTCGTTCCAGATCACCAGATCCACCGCCAGCCCCTTGGAGCGCCAATAGGCGTGCGCCTGCACGAGTTGGCGCACCAGCTCGATATTGCTCATGTCGCGAATCTGCACCAGCACAATCGGAAGATCGCCTGAAATCGCATAACTCCACAACGCCGATTGACCGCGCCGGTTGCGCGCCAGGATGCTGGCGTCGGCCCGCAGCAGCGGATTGGCATACACCACGGAGTTGGCCAAGCGGCCGTACAACTGGGCGTCTGCTTCGCTGGCGTTGAGCTGGCGCAAAACCACTTGATTGTGCGTCCAAGCCAGTTCCATCACGCGATCGGCCAGATGGCGGTCCTGATATTTGCCGATCAGTTCTTCACAGATAGCGCGGCTGGACGCCACGCCGGTCACCATGTCGATGGTCACCGATTGTTCCGCTGCCAGGGTGATACGGCGGCGGATCGACACGATCGGATCGAGTACTGAACCGGCGCTGTTCGACAGCGGCCCGGTTTTCGACAGGGCGTGAGGTGAGGCTGGCGTGTTACCGCGGCCGATGAACTGCATGCGGTCGGTTTCATAAGATGCTACATCAGCGTCGGCCCCGTGTACGGCCATCAAGTGGAACATCCACGGTACGGTTTCATTGACCGAGCGTGGCCGGCGGGTGCATAGAATGGCACCGCGTTGAACGTCGATTTCTGTTTGCACGAACAAATTGCTGAATGCAGGATGCATGGCGTCTGCTGCTGGCGGCGCCAGCACGACTTCGCCGTAGCTGGTGATTTCCAGCGTACGCGCTGAGCGCGAGCGATTGGTGATTTTGGTGCGGCGTAGTTCAATATCGTCTTCAGGCGAGACCACGATTTCCGTGTGCATATCGATATCGCGGTCGCTGCGGCGGAACTCGGCGCGACCCTCGGAAAAAATCACCTCATAATGTGTCGGTGGCGTCAGTGTTGGTTGATACGCGGTCGACCAGATGGCATCGTCTTTGATGTCGCGCACGTAGCAGAAACTGCCCCAGTGGTCCCGCGTCGTGTCTTCATGCCAGCGTGTGATGGCGATGTCGTTCCAGCGACTGTAGCCACCGCCGGCGCTGGTGATCATGACGTGATAGCGCCCATTGGACAGCAGTTGTACTTCCGGCGTGCGAGGATCGGGACGCCGCACCACGCGGATTTGCTGATTCTGATCGGTCGCGGCGATGCGTACATCGGCCAGTTCGGATGCGGTGGAATAATTGGCGCTGGCCTTGGGAACGCGTTCGTGCAGCAACGACATGGTGGCCTGGAATAGCGGATAAGACTGGAAGCGTCGCTGCATCGGCCGGTCCAGCAGCAGATAGGACAACGATAGCAATCCCATGCCCTGATGATGTGCCATGAACGAGCGGATCACTGCACTGGTTTGGCCGCGCGGCAAGCGCGACGGCGTATAGTCGATCGCTTCGTACATGCCGAAAGTGCCTTCGAATCCGGCGGCGCTCATTTCCAGCAAATTGTCGCAAGCCTGTTCTGGTGCCACCATCAGCGCCATCATCGAGGCATAGGGCGCAATCACCAGATCGTCGCCCAGACCACGCTTGAAGCCGAGCCCCGGTACGCCGAAGGTACGGTATTGATAATTCAGGCTGGCATCGAAGCTGTGATAGCCAGATTCCGATATGCCCCAATAGGTGCCACGTTGTGCGCCGTAGCTGATCTGCCGCGCTACCACCGAGTGGTAAGTTTGATCGAGCAAGGTACCGTTAAAGGTCGGCATCACGAGTAAGGGCATCAGGTATTCGAACATCGAACCGCTCCACGACAGCAGAATGGGTTCACCACCGGCAAGCGTAAGTTGCCGACCTAGCGCAAACCAGCTGTCCTGAGGCAATTGCCCCTGGGCGATGCCGACGAACGTTGCCAGTCGTGCTTCCGACGCTAGCAGATCGTAAAAGCCGGTATCGCGGCGCCGTTCGGTGGCGTTGTAGCCGATCGCCAGCAGATGCGTGGCAGGGTCATACAGGAAGCGGTATTCCATACGCGAGAATTCTGTCGCTTGCGTGACCAGCAGGTCGATGACACTCAGGCGTGAGGCCGCCAGATCGATTCCCTCCTTGAGCAAGGCTTGCACGGCGGCCAGTGCAGCGATGTCTTCGTCCGTGTCGCCGCAGGGTGTCTGCATCAGGTCTGTCAGTGTCGGAATTTGCGCAATCTGACGCAAAGTGAGTGCGCCGTTGAGTGCCGCTGCGAACGAAGGCATCTCCTCGCTGTACCGTTTGAAATGATTAGTGCGCAGCCATGGTGCCAATGCCTGTAATTCCGCAAGCGCTTCGCGGCACTGACTGGCAAGCGCACGTTCCCATCGACGGACCTGGCTCAATCGATGCAGATGCTTGTCGGAAGGCGTGAGCGCTGCAGCACCGCTGTAAGCCTGATTCAATTTGTGCGAGAAATCGCTCACATGACGATGCAAACTATCGAGCACTCGGCAAGCTTCGCCGAGAGACACCGGCGGCGCCGCACAAGCGGCGTCCAGTTCATGGGCGAACAGTGGCGATAATTGTTGCCCATCGCCGAGTGGCAAAGACGTCGATAATTCATCGAGGATGCGGTAGGCGGTACGGATGCCAGGAAACAGATTCGGATGCAGCACCGGGGCGTCTGCCAACGCCTGCAGTCCCGGCAGCAAGGTCAGCAGATGGCCCGCCAGATTGCCGCTATCGACCGTCGAAACATAAGCTGGCGGTAGCGGATGGAGATATTGCGTGTCGTACCAGTTGTAGAAATGTCCCTGATAGCGTTCCAGTGCTGCCATGGTCTGGAAGGTATTGCGCGTACGTTCCAGTAATTGACCGCCGGGGATGTAGCCGAAATCGTAGGCCGTCAGATTAGCCAGCAGGGACAGTCCGATATTGGTTGGCGAGGTACGCCGTGCCAAGACTTCTACCGGATGTTCCTGCATGTTATCGGGAGGCAGCCAGTTGTCGGCCGGACCGACATAGGTTTCGAAGAATAGCCAGGTTTTACGTGCCAGCGCATGCAGATAAGTCTGCTGCCCCTCGCTCAGATGCGGAATACGTCGTGTCATCGGCTGACTGATACGGAACACAATGACCGGCGCCAGCCACCACAACAGCAAAATAGGTGCGGCTGCCACCAGCGCCACCGGATGGCGCAGGTCGAGATATGCGGCCACAAGCAATGCCAGCAGCGGTGATTGCCACATTGCTGTGTAATAGGAACGCAGGCGATTGTTGTCCCGCATGCTCGCTTCACTGGAGCTGTTCCACTCCAGCAGATGCTTGCCTGAGACATGCAGACGCCATTGGGTACGGATAATGGCATCCAGGTGGTACCAGCTCTCGTAGGGCAGCAGACTGATGGCAAGGCAGGCATGCACCAGCGCTGCACCAAGCGTGGTGAGTGAGGCCGATACATGTTGCCGCAGGTGGATGTCGGCGGGCTTTCGGAGCAGATTGAACAGCAGCGAACAGAACGCCGGAACCAGCGCCACGGCGACCACGGCACAGGTCCAGAACCAGGCCTGCGGCAGCAGAATCCAGCCGCTCAAGGCGACCAGCGTCAAGGCCGGCGCAACCAGGCTGCGGCGCAGGTTATCGAACAGCTTCCAGCGCGACAACGCCGACAGCGGCGTTTTCTCGTCATGAAATTTCCCCGCCTCATCGCGACTCACCGGTACCCGCGACCACAACCATGCGGCAATCTGCCAGTCGCCGCGAATCCAGCGGTGGCGGCGGCTCACGTCAGCGCTATAGCGCGATGGATACTGCTCGTACAGATGAACGTCGCTGATCAGCCCGGCGCGTGCATAGCAGCCCTCTAGCAGATCGTGGCTGAGGATGCGGTTTTCAGGCATGCGTGCCTGTAACACCTGTTCGAAGGCGTCGACGTCATAGATCCCTTTGCCGATGAAAGAACCTTCGCCGAACAGATCCTGATAAACATCGGAGACGGTACGGGTGTAGGGATCGATCCCGGTCTCGCCGCCGTACAACAACTCATAGCGCGAAGCCTGTGCGCTCGGTGAATTAACGGTAACGCGTGGCTGCAGAATGCCGTAGCCATCGCTGATCTTCTTTTGCACAGCATCGTAATGCGGGCGATTGAGCGGATGTGCCATCGCCGCCACGAACTTGCGCGCAGCGTCGCGCGGCAACTCGGTATCGTTGTCCAGGGTAATGACGTAACGCGTATTGATGAGGCCACTGGTATCGCCGACGACGGTGCAGAAAGCATCCTGGCCGGCGCCGCGCAGGAAGGCGTTGAGGTCGCCCAGTTTGCCACGCTTGCGTTCATAGGCCATCCACACCGCTTCAACCGCATTCCAGCGGCGCGGCCGATGCAACAGCAAGAAATTGTCGCCGCCTGTGCGTGGATAGCTGATGTTGAGATCGGTTATCAGCGCTGTCACAAACGCCAGCAACGGCGCGTCGTCTGGCATGTTCTCGCTGTTGGCATCGGCGAAATCGGTCAGCAGGCAAAAGCGCAGGTTGACATCCTGATTCGCAAGAAACCGCACTTCCAGCGCCTCGACCAGCGCTTCTGCGCCAGCTGAATTGATCAGCAGCGTCGGCACCACCACCAGCGTATGGCATTCAGACGGAATGCCAGCGGAAAGATCCATTCTCGGCAGCAGCCTTGGCGGCACCAGCAGAGGCACCAGCCAGTTGACGATGGATTGCGCCAGTTGGCTGGCAGGCAAGGCCGTCAGCAGTCCCAGCAGCGCTAGCCACAACGGGTGCCACAGATGGGCGCCGTTGCGATGTGCCTCGGCCAGCACCCACCAGGTCGACAGCGCCGTGATCAACAGGATGGCGCCGAGATACATCGTCAGCGGCGAGGCCATGGTCAGGCGAACCAGTTTTGCACGTACCGACACGTGGATGGTCGCCGCTGCCTGTAGTTGTACCAGGCCTTGATCGATCAGGTAATAGCCGACATGTGCTTGCCGGTCTTTGGTCGTCGTTTGTGCCGCCGCCTTGCTGGCCATGGTGATCGCCTGGCGTGCCACTTCGGTTTCGGAAAGCGCGCCTTCGCGCGATATTTTCTCCACCACGTGGCGGTAACGATCGCGCGTGGCAAAGTCCATACGTGCATAAGTGTCGTTGGGATCCTCGCGCAAAATATGATCAACCGAACTCATGGTTTCGACGAACTCACGCCAGTCCATGCTGGTCAGAAATCGCAGCGAGCCGATGCTGTTGCTGATGGAGACCTGATCGGCGGCCTGACGCTGGCTTTCTTGCTGCACCAGCTGTTCGATGCTGTTGCCGGAAGCCGCCAGCCGTTGTGCCAGCCAGGTCAGCGGCAAGGTCAACGTCGGGCTGTGTCCTTGCAGTCGGCGCACCAGTTCAGCGACGAACGAACTCTCCATCGGCGGTGCTGAGCGTGCCATGTCAGCCACCTGCAGGATCAGATCGCTGGGATTTTTCTCCGCGATATCGAGCATGGAGTCTGCCCAGAAGTGCGCGAGATTACGGTTGATGCGGGTCGCCGACAGATGCGCCGCAACGCGCCGCAGATTCTCGATCAGCGCCAATCGCAGCATGATGGGAATGGCCCACAGCTCACCCAGATTGAGTATGGTGGTTTGCTGATAGGCCAGGACAAAACGACTCAGGCTCTCTGGGTCGACGCGACCGTCGCCATGCGCGATGGTCTCCAGCGCGATATCGTAGACCCGTGGATTGCCGGCGGAATGACCGTGCAAAAGGCGCGGTAATTCCTTGCTGTAGTTTTTGGGAAGATGGCGTTTGGCAGTGCGGATCTGTTCTTCGATCAGATAAAAATTATCCAGCAGCCACTCAGCCGCCGGCGTCACTTGTCGCCCGGCTTTAATGGCTTTGGTCAGGCGGGTGCAGGCCTGGATGATGGTCGTTTCGTTATCGGCCAGTCGCGCCAACAGCTTGTCGGGACCATACGCTGCACTGAGCTTATGCGCATTGGCCAATACGCGGCCATGTTGCTCCATCTGTAGCGCGCTGAACAATTCTGCACGCAGGGGCAATTCTTCTTCGATGACTATTTGATCTGGGTTCACGATTCACGTCTTTCATCCTGCAGGTACGAACGCAATGCTTGCCACCGCGATGGTGGCAAAGATGCTTGTTGTACCAGCGTATAAACGCCGCTTGACTGCGTGGTCGTGCGCAGAAGCGGTCAATGGGGACTGATGGAAAGAGCTGAATCCAGGTTTGTGTGCTCCGTGTCACACGCAGGATGGCTGGGTTCGATGCAGATTGAATCCTCGCGCAAGTACGACAGTACTGTGGCAATGATTCAGAAGATGGCGCTGGGCTTAGTTCTCCAGAACGTCTTAAAATTCGAAGATCGGTACAAGTGTACGTTAATTCGCACCATGTTGTGCTCTTTTGGCCAATGAAGGGGATTGTTGATCTTTTCGCATGCCGTGACTGTTTCTGTTCTTGTGCCAAGGCATAGCATGTCGGATTCATGGTGACGCTAGCGCCATCAAACGTAGCGTCGCCGTTGACGACAGGACGGTCGTAACAGTGCAGGTAACAATACCGTTGAAGGCTGGATTTGCGACACCTATTGGTGGCGATTCAGGCAGCGACTTTTTTGAAAATTCATATCTTGCTCAATTGAACTAAGGATAAACTCAGGGAATAGACAAAATGAAGCTGCTTGGCTACAACGAATCTGCCTCACAACAAAGTGGCGTTTTACTTGATGTGAACTGCGCCCGGAATTTAGCCCCTTGCAGTTCTCGTATTGAAGCACGTTCAGATGATTCTGAGCCGGTGTGCATTGGAGTTGCAAATAAAATAACAATAAAATAACTCGCGCTTTGAGCGTAATCGTTATTTACTAAAAAATGGGAGCGGTTTTTTATGAAGACCTTTGAAAATAAGAAGCAAGAAAACAGGCATCAAGCTATTTCTGCTGAAGTTGTTCAGAATAAGCATTACGCATCTGGTAGCGCTCAATTCATAGATAGTCGTGCTCAGGTCAGCTTGCAACGGAAAATGCAATCTGTTGCCGATGAAAGTCCATTTACGAAAGTTGCTGCACAGTTCAAAGCGATGATGAATGGTCATGCAGGTCAGCAATCACAGCTGATCCAAAATAAAAACAACGAACCCAGCTTGCCAGACAATCCTAAATCCGGCATCGAATCCGACGCGCCTTCGGCTCCTCAAGCAGAAACAAGGCAGGCTGATGTAAGTGAGTTATCAGAAGACGATGCGCATAGATACATAACAGCCTCCTTCAAAAATGGTGGAGGAGAAAAGCCACTGGTCAATTCAACTGGTGCCCTAATACAACGCGCGGTCACCAGATCCACTCATGAAGGAGGCGAGCTTTTCAGTATCACCAAATCAGACTTGGGTACAGGAACCGCTACGACGCAAGGGACGCGTGATTACGTCAATGATGCTAAGACCTACAAACCCGATACCGTGCTTTTCGATTATGCAACCGGGGCCAATAAGGTTGCCGGTAAAAACACGGTGACGGCACGCGACGAGGCCCATAAGATGGGCAATCCGGAAGCGGATCGCAGCTATAAATCGGGGAAAATATGGGATGCCGGGCATAAGCTAGGTAGACAGAATGGCGGCAAGGGGGATGAGAACGATTGGGTGTTCCCGCAGAATCCCGCCCTTAATCAGGGCAATAGGAGAAACATGGATGGCATTGAGGAGACACATACGAAGTGGCGTGCGCATGAAGATGAGTTTCGCAAAGGGGTGGACAAGGATGGCGCGGGCGCCTGGTGGATCAAATTAACATGATTTTAAGAGCTAAATAGGCCATCTGGATCTAAGCTCAACGAGGGTGCCGTCAGCTCCGAATTGGCAGAGCTACCGCTGGCGCCGTTGCGGATTAGCCGATAAAAATTCCTGATCTCGCTGCCGAGTCGCCCGATGAGCCAGGAGTAGTAACGCTGAAGCGGCACTGGGAAATTGCACGCCGACTTAACGGTCATGCCGTTAAATTAAAAGGTGGAGTGCAGTGGCGCGGTTATCCCGCTCTTTCGCATTAACAGGGCGCGGACTCGGGCATTCAAAAATATGCCCGCCACCTTGATGTCTGCCAAATAAAAACCATCCATTAAATCAATGTACAGGATGAAATTTTTTACTTTTCTTCAGCGAAGCGTGACGAGCGAGGGCGTACCAATAATCGATAAGCTAAAAAAGTTAATCCAGCTCATAATCCGTTGGTGCCGTGTTCGCCTCACGGAGACACCATATAAAAAAGGGCTTACGGTAAGACGTAAGCCTATTTCCAGAAAACATGAAAAACCTCCGTTTTGATCTCCTGTTGTGGCTCTGGTCCTTGGCAGCACTGTGCGCTGCCGTAGCGCATATGATCATGCCAGTTTGGACTGCAGCAGGAACGACTTGGGCGCCCTCTGTTCATTGGCAGCGCGAGATTGCCTACTTCGATCTATTTCTTGCTACGCTTTTTATCTGGGCTGCTCGCCAGCAGGATCTGGCCGTCAAGCGCAAGCTTGTACTGCTGTTGTGCGTACTTTCTCTGGCACTGGGCGAGAATCATCTGGAAGGTTGGCTGCAGGAGGCCAAGCCGTTTCATGTGATGTTTGCCGTGGCCAATTTTCTGGCAGTCGTGTGGGGCGGTTGGGCTTGCTGGCACGCGCGCGTAGCAGGTACTTGTACCGCTATGAAACCGTAGAACGGAAAACTGCGGGTTGATTTTTCTGGTAGCCAAGGGCTGCGTGCCGCGTGCCGTGTCATGCAGGATGCATTTTTTCTGTTGAATGCCGGATCAATGTGAGCGCCGATGTTTAGCAAAGAATGCCAACACCAACTTGCCGGCATCGGGCCCCTTGGCGTGAAAGGCATAGTGATCGTCGCCGCCACTCCAGGCATGTCCCAAACGGCCAATGTGTATCGATCTGATCATGACTTTCGGGCCCGCCGCAAAATCTTGCGTCTGCATCGTGTTCTTCTGCGGGAATTGCCTGGATATCCTGCCAAAACTTTTCGTCACTGGCGGTAACGCTGCAATCCCGGCTGCGGCATTGAGCAGCTTGAATTGCATCAACAACGCCATCTGATTAACCGGCCGTACGATCCTGTCGTCGTCGCCGCCAATCAAGATAGCCGGCATGGGCGGGAAATCAGGGTGTGCGGCCAACAGTTTGCGTATCGGCGCCAGCGCATTGGCACTGCCGTGTTGCATTACCCCGTAAGCTTCCGTGGCACTGCGACAGGTACCGAACACAGGGCTGGAATGCAGGCCGACTGCGGCGATCAGTTGCGGATACGTGAACGCCAGAATCTGCGCCATGGCAGCGCCGGCAGAAATCCCGCAGGCATAGATGCGCGAGCGATCAATGGCGTGTTGGGCGGCAATGGCATCGATCATCTGCGCAATCACTTGGGTGTCGCCGGCACCGCGCTGCGTGGCCGCGTCGTACCATTTCCAGCAACGGTGTGTGTGCGCGCGCAATGATTGTTCCGGATAAAGCACGGCATAGCCCTTGGCTGCAGCGAGCTGGTTCATGCGCGTGCCGGCGGCGAAATCGGCGGCATTCTGCTGGCAGCCATGCAACATGACGAGTAAGGGCATCGCGGTGGCGTGCGCGGCAGCGGGAACAAACAGGCGGTAACCCATGCGGCGCGCCGGGATGCCGGTACTAGTGTAGTAGCCGCTGCGCCATAGGCCGTCAGGCGCCGGTTGCTGCGCTGAGGTTGCGGTCGCTGCCGCAGCGTTGCCTGACGCCGTGCGCTTGGGCTTTGCCGTTATCGCTTTGAGCCAGGTCCTGGTGCGCCGTTGTTGCCGTTTGTTGGCTTGCTTCAGGCTGTTCCACCAGATACGGTTCAGTTTTTTGAGCATGTTGATTCCCTGGCATGTGATGTTCCCACCCGAGAGACCGCAACAGGAACGACGCGTTCAAGTCAAATGCGCCACAGTTGGACTGCTGCCAGTGCCAGTTGCTCGGGCAATCAGTGCCAAGCCGTGTTGACGGTATGGATAGCGTGCAGTCTGGCAGCCACCATCAAAACAACTGCGGCGACATGGCCTTGAGCGTGGGCATGCGTACGGCCGGTTGCGCCTGCATCAGTTGTGCCGGGTAGAGCGTAAGCAGCGCGCGCGCGGCCTCCAGATCTGGACAAGACAGCCAGGCGGCATATTCACTGCGCGGCACGATGACCAGGCTGCGCTTTTCATCCTCGGGTTTGTGAAAGCGACGCATCAGTGGGTGCTGGTCCGCATTGATGGTGATCTGGGTAAACGAAAATGCACTGCCGCCTTCGGCTTCTTCCCAATCGCGCCAGAGGCCGGCGACGCAAAACGGCGCATGGTCAGCCATGCTGATCGACCACCATTGCGAGCGACCCGATTCATAACTTGGTTCGCGCAACGAGCGCATCGGCACCAGACAGGTTTGACCTTGTCGCCAGGCTTTGGCATAGGCAGGCTTTTGCGCAATGGTTTCGGCGCGCGCATTCATCGTGGTGATGTGCTTCTTGCCGGGCGGTAAAAAGCGCTTGGGAATCATGCCGTAAGTCGCTACCAGCAGTTCAGCATCTGCCTGCACTGTCTGGCCGGAGCGAATGATCGGCGCGGCATAGTCTTGCCACGTGTCATCCGGCCATTGCCCAGGGTCGCTCATGTCGGCGCGAATGATGGCCGAAATTTCAGCGCGTGATGGTGGCGTGTAGTTGACGCACATACGGCAGGTCTCGTTGGGAAAAGGGCATTTTACCTTGCGCGGCGGTCGGTATTTTGAACAGTTGGGTTGACGAATTCGGCTTTAATATTTCTCCTTGGCAACTTCGGCAGAAGGAAATTTAATTATGTTGATAAAAATGCGTCAAAGCTGATCCGTTTTGAATCTTCGCGTGTCATGGCCTGTAAGCGCAGTTTTTTCTTACATCAACACGAAAGGTTTCATCATGGGGAAGTTACAGGCGTGTGCGCACCCAGCGCAATTTCGATTCAAGCCAACCGCAATCGCTTATGCCGTTGCCTATGTTGCACTGAGCGCCATGGGCGTGGCAGCACTGACGGCAGCGCCAGCAGCGTATGCCGCAGACGGCGCCGACACAGCGGCGTTGCCGACCGTGACGGTCACTTCCGCAACGACTGATCAAGGCTTGTTGCCAGCTTACGCCGGCGGCCAGGTGGCACGCGGCGGCAGCCTCGGCGTGCTAGGGACTTCCGATGTCATGGACACGCCATTTTCGACCATGAACTACACCGCAGAAACTCTGGCCAATCAACAGGCGCGCACGCTGGCGGACGTGGTTGAAAATGAAGCATCGGTACGCAATACCAACGCCGCCGGTGGTTTCGGTGACAGTTTCATGATTCGCGGCTACAGCGTCTCGGCCGACGATGTCGGCCTCAATGGCTTGTATGGCCTGGCTTCGACCGCCATCATGCCGGTGGCGCTGATAGAACGCGTGGAAGTGCTCAAGGGCCCGGGTGCGCTGATGAGTGGCATGGCGCTCGGCGGCAGCGTCGGTGGCGGCATCAATATTGTCACCAAACGCGCCGGCGATGAGCCGTTGACACGCGTGACCGGTACTTACGAAAGCAAGGGCCAGTTCGGCACGCAGATGGATGTCAGCCGCCGCTTCGGTGAGAACAAGGAATGGGGTATTCGCGTCAACGGCCAATACAAGGATGGCGAAACCAATATCGTCGACAGCAACCAGAAGCAAACGCTGGCAGCGGTGGCACTCGATTACACCGGCGCGCGCCTGCGCTGGACGCTAGATGCCTTCGAGCAGACCGGCGACACCCAGAATCTGCGCTCACAGTATTCGGCGACCGGTATTCCGGCTGCGCCGTCGGGCCACTCGACGGCATTTGTCGGCAACGCGCTGACCTTCAAGGATTCGGTGCTTGCATCGCGCCTGGAATACGATATCAGCGACAAATTGACCGTCTACGGTGCCTTCGGTTATCACGAGGGTTGGAACAATCAGACCTTCCCATCTGGTTCGGTCGATGCCAGCGGCAATATCGCCTACAGCAATCCCTACTACGATGCCGTCAGCAAGACCACCACCGCCGATGTCGGCCTGCGTGCCCGCCTCAATACCTTCGGCATCGGTCATACAATGACGCTGGGTGCTACCCAGGTTGATCGTGTCAGTGGCTACTCTTATGATGGTGCCGATAGCGGCACTACCACTATCTACAATCCATCGACAATTTCCGCTAATACGATCCGTTCGGCGCCGCTCAGAACCGGCGAGACCAAGCTGTCCAGCATGTCACTGAGCGACACTTTGTCGATTGCCAATGGCCGCTTGCTGATAACCGGCGGCGTGCGCAAGCAGCAGGTGGAAAGCCTGTCCTATGACGCCAGCGGCAATAACGTCGCATCCAAGTACAGCGCCAGCACTTATTCGCCGTTACTGGGCATTGTTGTCAAACCACTGTCGAACGTGTCTGTGTATGGCAATTACAGCACGGGCTTGCAGGCCGGTACTACAGTTGCTGCCGGCTATGCCAACGTTGGACAAGTGCTCGCTCCCTACAAGTCCAAGCAGTATGAAACTGGCGTCAAGGTTGACTGGGGACGTGTCACCACGTCGCTGGCTGTGTTCCAGATCGGCAAGCCCAATGGTGTTGCCAATACGGCCACCAATATTTATGCCTACAGCGGCCAGCAGCGTAACCGCGGGCTGGAATTGGCCGCCTATGGCGAAGCAGCGCCAGGCGTTCGTCTGATGGCCAGCGGCACCTTCTACAACGCCAAGCAGACCAACACGCAGGATGCCAACGACGGCAAGCAGGCCAACGGCGTGCCGCGCCGCACGTTCAACCTGGGCGGCGACTGGGATACCCCTTGGCTCAAGGGCCTGAGCCTGAATGCGCGCGCCTTGTACACCTCATCGATCTACGTCGATGCGGCCAATACTCTGAGCGTGCCGTCCTGGATCCGTTATGACCTGGGTGCACGTTACAACACCATCGTTGCGGGCAAACCGGTGGTGTTCCGCGCCACGGTCCAGAACCTGCTCAACAAGAACTACTGGCTGACCACCGATAGCTACGGCTATCTGACCGTGGCAGCGGCTCGTACCCTGCTGTTGTCGGCGCAAGTCGACTTCTGATGTCGGCGCGGTGCCGCAAGCAATTGCGGTGCCGCTGTGTCATACGCAGTCAGCGGCCGATGGTCCTCATCGGTCGTACCGACGCCACCGCTGGCGTTATCGGTATTGAACCTTCCTCGCTGCCACTGTATTGCCATTCGGAACTCAGGTTAATCCTGATTACCATGGTCTTAGCTCATGTCGAGCGCAGTCCCGAGGCTGCCGTCACTCAGTTGCACTCGGCCAAAGTCGTTACGTCGCCGCACAGCTTTGTTGAACGCCTGTTCTGGGAAGCACAAACCCGCTATCCGGCGTAATGCTGTTTAGTGTTAGAAACACCGGTCGTTGGTTTCTTGGTTGCTGATG
>Ga0066798_10000427_pt1 | contig 22217 bp, 22 predicted proteins | sample PersoiDNA2013203_FD_70961 | JGI IMG/M metagenome (GOLD analysis project Ga0066798, IMG submission 70961) | Permafrost soil microbial communities from the Arctic, to analyse light accelerated degradation of dissolved organic matter (DOM) -... | ecosystem: Environmental > Terrestrial > Soil >... | reverse complement strand
CATTCAAACAGTTTCTGCAAAAGCTCAAATATCCCTACTGGGACGAGAGCAACAACCCTGCCTACAAACTATTTCTTGGATGATGATTGAGTTGCCATGCAAGCAAACAACTTCGTACTAGCAGATTACTTTAAGCGCATCGGTTATCACTCAGCGCCTAAGGTCGATATTGCCAGCGTAGCTGAAATCATGCGCTGCCAGCTATTCACTACGCCATTTGAAAATCTGGATGTGCAGGCTGGCAAAATCGTCTCTCTGGTACCTGAGGATATTGTCGAGAAAATCGTCACGCACCATCGTGGTGGCTATTGCTACGAAGTGAATGGCATTTTTGCCATGGCACTCCAGGCGCTTGGCATTCCGTATCAATTTGTCGCCGCCAGACCTATGTTTTACCCCACCAGAAGACCCAAAACGCACATGGCAGTGGTAGTCAATCTATCAGGCGAGCGCTGGTTATGTGATTTGGGATTTGGCAGCTATGGCTTGAGAGCGCCTATCAACATGGATGTGCTCGACCAAGCCATTAAACAGGACCACGACAGCTTCATGCTGAGCAAGCCGACAGATCATGAGTATCTGCTGCAAGCATGGGTGGACAATGCCTGGACACCGCAATTCGCCTTTGATTTGTCAGCACAGGAATGGATTGATTTTGCGCCAGCGAATTACATGAACTCGACGCATCCAGACGCTATTTTTGTACAAAAATTACTGGTGGTTCTACACAACCCAGAAGGCAGAAAAATACTGTTTGGTACAACCCTCAAAACCATGACTGATGGTAAAGTCGAAAAACATTTTATTGCAAAACAAGATATTTCTGACGCACTTAAAAGCCATTTTGGTTTAAGCCAAATAGCCTCCAAATAACTTAAAGCTGACGCTGCGTCTGCATAAATTTGCCAGAAACACGGTTGCTATTACAAGCCGTGCTAGAAATGCTGCGCCGATGGCCGCAATTCTGCAGACATTAAGTACCACTCTTTGCAGTTTTAAGATCCCTGGCCTGCTCTGGCGTTAATATCTCATACACTTGATATTCTCGTCGCGCTTGTAATAAGGCTAACCTTGCGGAGCTCTCTGCAATAGTTTTGGTTAATGCTGTAGCAAGCCCGTCGTCATATTGTTTAGAAAGTGCCATATCGCGCAGAAGTGCATGTGCGTCCTCCAATGATTTAATTTGATCAAATACATCAGGCAACTGATCTTCAATAATCTTTGTAATCGCATCATGCTGCTCTACCGATAGCTTAATAGCCTTTAAATCATCATCTCGCAGGAAAGATGACACGCCGTAATATTGGCCCATTAAAGGGTCATGCACTTGGTTCTCAACTACAGGCTTGGAAGTAGCGGGAACTTGGCATTGACTCGCATGGACACAAGAAAAAGTCTGCGCCATAGTGATGTTCTGAGCCATCGTGATACTAGGTAAAGTTAAAGTAAGGCCAACTATCAATGTTTTGATAATACGAATATGCGAGTTCATAACGCCTGATCTCCTAAAGTCATTGTTGATGCAAGATGCAATATCTTGCGCATTTAAAATTGTTTACAGCAATAATCATATTGTAGAAGTAGGCACGGTAAGCTTGGCTAAGCTTATGTAATATTTGGTAAAAGATTGATTGAGTATTTGATAGTGAATGACTTAATGCTTGGGGTACAACAAAACTTAGCTGATAAGTTTTGATTTAGTTTTGTTTGATAAGCGCAATGTAAAACTTGGTAAAGGTACTAAATAAAAGCGCTTGTCTGGCCGATATAACTAAATATTAGGAATATTTAGTGAGGTAAATATTATGATCTCCTCCATCAGCGCTTCATCTTCCAATTCATCCAGCAGCAACGCCAGCTCTCAAATTGCAGAACTGCAAAAACAAATCGCAGAGGCACAAAAACAATTAGCGACTGTTGAACAATCCAAAGATGCAAAGACTGCAAGCACACAAGCACAAATGATAGAAGCAAGAATTGCTGCTTTAGAAGCGCAAATCGACCAGTTAAGTCAACCCAAGACTTCATCCAACGCTAAAAATGTTGATAATAATAACGCAAGTACCAATACCCAAAAACCCAACTCTGGGTCTAATCTAGGTCAGAATGTAGACATATATGCCTAACATTGATGATACTATCATTAGATATTGACTAGCTTAAGCACTTACAAGCGTTGAAGAATAAACGCCCAGTCACGCGGATCAACAGGGGTAATGGATAAGCGGTTGCCGCGCTGCAAAATACGCAAACTCGCGAGCTCTGGTATTTCGCGCATCTCCTTCAAACTCAACAAGCGCGTTTTACGCACCAGCTTCACATCTACATTAAACCAGCGTGGGTTCTCTGGCGTAGCTTTGGGATCAAAATATTTATGACCAGCAATAAATTGCAATCGGTCTGGATAGGCCAGCTTGCTGACTTCTGCAATGCCTGCAATGCCTGGCTGCTCACAATTGGAGTGATAAAACAATACGCCATCACCGACTTTCATCTGGTCACGCATAAAGTTACGCGCCTGATAATTGCGCACACCATACCAATCTACCGTTTGATTAGGCATGGCGGCCAAATCATCAATCGACACATCGCCAGGCTCAGATTTCATTAACCAATATCGCATATATTTCTTTCTGTTTAGCTTAAGCTATTATATTACTGAAGCACTATTTACATCAGTTGATAGTCATTGCAGTCTATCAATAAGCATCTACTCTGCAGTTCAATTATGAAAGGTTAACCATTAATGGAATCCAAACCACCATTTCCGCCATTTACCCTTGAAACTGCCAGGCAAAAAGTACAAGCTGCAGAGGATGCTTGGAACAGCAAAGACCCTGAACGCGTATCGCTGGCTTATACCGTTGATTCACACTGGCGCAACCGTTCTGAATTCATTACGGGGAGAGCTGCCATTAAAGAGTTTTTGCAAGCCAAATGGGCTAAAGAACATGAATACAGGCTTAAAAAAGAGCTCTGGTGCTTTTTAGAAAACCGTATCGCCGTGCGTTTTGAATACGAATGGCATGACGATAAAGATCAGTGGTATCGCTCGTACGGTAACGAAAACTGGGAGTTTGCTGAAAACGGCCTCATGCAGTTTCGCTATGCGAGTATCAACGATGTGCTGATTAAGGATTCTGAACGGAAGCTACGCTAATATCCAGACTCACCAGGGTAGCATGCGGCTTAACACAGACTTCTTATCAATCCAATAGTGCTTGAGTACCCCAGCAATATGCATCGCAAATAGCCCATACAAGAGGATGTTGAGCCATTCATGCAGAGAACCAAAGTAAGTGTGCAGGGTCTCTTTATAGGCTGGTGCTTGCTGGGCAATAATACTAATACGTGGCCATGGCACCAGATAAAATAGTTGCATGGGGTGCGTGGCAGCATCTTTCCACGCAGAATCGTGCATCCAACCTGACACTGGTATCGCAATCATCAGCACATACAAAGCAATGTGACCGAGTTTGGATGCACGTTTTTCCCAAGTGGCAAATGTGGCTGGCAAGGCAGGTGGTGGGTTTGCAATACGCCAGAAAATGCGTAATAGCACTAAGCCCAAGACAGTGATGCCTATAGATTTATGGGTATTGATAGAGAAACGTACCCATTCATCTGGCAGATAATCGACTGTCCATGCGATTAGCAGGTTAGCAAAAATGAATAGCGCGACCAGCCAGTGTAGATAAATCGCCGTCTTGGTATATTTAGTTTCTGTACTCATCCTTTAAACCTTGAATTATTTACTGTGTAATATTTAGCCCGAAATTTTTACCTAGATAGCTGTATTATGAAAGTCATTCATGCCCACGCTTGAGCAAGCCTTTGCTGTTGCCTCACCACGTATCACACCGAGAACAGCGCCTGCAGTCAGCAGGATTATCCATCTTTTCATCATTGTAGTAACGATTGCCATTTTTTCACGAATTTTCGTCTCAAATGGCATTTTTACCTGGTCTGCTGGCTTGACCTATGTGCTTTATGACACGGCACTGCTGGTTTTTGTTACATGGAAAACCTGGCCCTTGATAAAAACAGCACCGAACACATTCGCTATGTCACCTACCTCCAGTTTAACCAAGCTTATTTTAGGCAGACCCAGCATAGGCGTAATTATCGCAGCTTATAACGAAGTGGATGTACTGGAAAAAACCATCAAGGCCTTATTGTTGCAATCTGACTTGCCAGCACAAATCATGATTGCTGATGACGGCTCTGATGATGGCAGTGTCGAATTGTTGAAGCAAACCTATGGCTTCAGCGAGCCTGTACTAAACCAGTTGGCAGCCGCCAACAGCCATTATCCAAATTTGAGCTGGCTACGTGTACACCATCAAGGCAAAGCTGGCACGCTGAACCATGCGATAAATTTGCTTGATACCGACATTGTAATTACCGTAGATGCAGACACCTTGCTCAATCCGAATGCGGTAGCCGAAATGCGCGCTGCTTTTTGTGCCGATAATCAGCTGGTAGCTGCCACTGGTGTGCTCTCGCCCGTATGCAACAATACGCTCCGCGGAAAATGCCTGCAATGGTTTCAAACTTACGAATATATCCGCAATTTTATTTCGCGCTTTGCGTGGATGCGCGCTGACAGCCTGTTACTGATTTCAGGCGCATTCGCAGCATTCCGCCGCGATGCCTTGCTTGACGTTGGCGGATTTGATGCGGCATGTCTGGTTGAAGATTACGAACTCATCCACCGCCTGCGCCGCTATTCGTTTGAACAGCAACGCAACTGGCAGGTGAAAGTCATCGGTAGTGCATTTGCCTACACCTCCGCGCCCTCAACATTAATAGGATTTTTAAGGCAACGCCGACGCTGGTTTGCTGGCTTTTTGCAAACCCAATACTGGAATCGCGACATGACGGGCAACGCGCGTTTTGGCAAACTTGGGCTACTAATGTTGCCTGTCAAAACCATAGATACCGTACAGCCTTTGTATGGTTTGCTGGCGTTCGTATTGCTGATTTATTTTGTTGGTTCAGGCGCGCTTTCCTTATTCGGCGCAGTGCTCAGCGTGATCGGCATCAAGATCGTGATTGATCTGCTATTTCACCTCTGGTCTATTTTTCTATACCAGCGCTGGACTGGAGACCGTGCACAATCCAGAATACTGTATGCCATTTTTGCGGCGATTCTCGAGCCGTTTTCGTTTCAATTACTGCGCCATACAGGCGCAGTGATGGGCTGGTTTTATTTTTTAACTGGTCGCCAAAAGTGGGGCAAGCAACAAAGGTCGGCTTTCTAAGCCGACCAAGCTTAATGTTTAGGCGTATTTGAAGGCAATTTTTAATTTAATCGCCTGTAATTTAATCGTCTGATATTGCACATTTAATGTGGCCTGTCAGAGCCCTCTCGATGGCCACCACCTTCATGCCTTTGTTCTTGCGGTCTAGGGGGTTCAATGTGTGGTGGTTGTACTCGCTGCTGCTGAGCTCTTGGTTGCTGCCTGGTCTCTGCTGGTTTAATCTGAACGGGTTTCGCCTGCTGAATTGGCGCTTTTTGTATGTGCTGACTTGTTTGAGGCTGGCTATTTGGCGAATAGTGCTTCCCATCATTCTGACTATGCTCTGATGAACTGTCTGTTGCGCCAGTTGCAGCCTGACCTGCTGGTCTTATATTATTATTGGCATTAGCACTGGCAGCAGGATTACTGCCTGGATTATTGCTAAGGTTTTGCCGATTAGCATGATGGTCAGCTTGGCCATTCGATGCATTGTCTCGCCCTGGTCTTACATCATTTGGGCGGGCATCATTTGGACGAGTAAATTGTTGCTTTAAAGCAGCGTCTGGATAAGGCACACCATGCCTGTGATCTGGGTCATGCTGCCATGCCCCACGACCTGGGTATGGGCTCGAGTTGCCGCCAACAGTTGGGCGTGGGTGATTGTTGTAATAGTTTCTATAGTAGTAATTATTGACATTGACTACATTGACATGACGTTGATGCCAATCGAAATTGCCGAAAAAGAAACCACCGCCTACACTAATGCCTACGCCCATATAAAAGCCAGCGTTATAGCCAGGGCGATGATAGTATCCAGGCCATGGACGCCAATAGACGGGAGGATACGCATCCCACCACCATGGGCCATAGACCAATGTGGGGTCGTAATAGGGCACATACACCACTTGCGGCGCGGCTTGCTGAATGACGATAATGGGCTGACCCTGCTGCGCTTGCTGACTCACTTGCACCTGGTCGTTAGACTGCAAGTTGCCAGCGGCCATGGCCTTTTGCCGCAAGCCCTGCACGCTATCCATGACTTGTGGTTGTTGCTCAAGAAAAGCATTGCCAAGTCGCTCAGTCCAATCCAGTTTTTCATCCAGCATGCCCAAAATCTGCGGGAAAGCAGTCAGCGAAATCACGCTGGGGTCCCAATTATTCTGTTGCGCCGCTTTAACCGCCTGGTCACCCTTTAAATCTGGGTTGGCACGCCACCAGCGCGCGGCTTGCACCACTTCCAGCGGATAGGTTGAGGCCATCAATACCTGCGAGAGTAAAGCATCAGGATACAAAGCAATAGGCGCCAACATCTGATCCAGCTCTTGCTGACTAAATTGAGGCTGGGGTGGCTGTTGATTAAGATTATTGTCACCATTCTGCGGCGGCATGGGTGGTTGCGCGTAATCATCCTGCGCTTGTGCTATTGTTGAAAATATTAATATCAACGTTAAAACGGCGATGGAATTAAATTTCATGTGACTGCTCCAAATGACTTTTATTGCCCCTACTAAACGCTAAATATAATTATTGGTTTATGTAAACTTATAGGCATTACAAAACCTTACAAGTTGCATTTGATTATTTTTGACCTAAACACTGATTGAATCTATGAGTACATCATCTACCTCACCCACAGCACATGAAACAAGCCAACAATCAACGAATCAAAAGAAAATACCATGGCGGGTCACCTGGCAACTGATTAAACCATTCTGGGTTTCTGAAGAAAAATGGAAGGCGGGTGGACTTCTGCTCGCAATCATCGCCCTCACATTAGGCGCTGTTTACCTAAATGTGCTGTTCAATACCTGGAATCGTGATTTTTATAACGCACTTGAAAATAAAGATTATGTGCAGTTCAAAGCCCAACTATGGCGCTTTTCTTACCTGGCATTTATTTTTATTGCGGTAGCCATTTACAAAATATATTTACGCCAAGCACTGGAAATACAATGGCGCACCTGGATGACCAAACAATACATGGAAAAATGGCTCTCGCATCAGGCCTATTATCGTATCGAGCAAACGCAGGCGTCAGACAATCCAGATCAAAGAATTGCGGAAGACTTAAGTAATCTCACCTCAGGAACATTGGCACTTTCACTAGACCTGCTCTCCAGCGTAGTCAGCCTGGTCTCGTTTGTGGGTATTTTGTGGGCAGTTAGTGGGCCGCTCACCTTCCTCTTATCAGGGCATCAAATAACGATTCCTGGTTATATGGTCTGGTTCGCAGTCGCCTATGCCGCTATCGGTTCCTGGCTAGTATGGAAATCGGGTAAGCCTTTAATCCAGCAAAATTATAACCAGCAACATTTTGAAGCCGACTTTCGTTTTGGGCTCATCCGCATTCGTGAGTACTCAGAAGCCGTTGCGCTGTATGCTGGTGAAGCAGAAGAAAAACTACAGCTGCAATCGAGATTCGAGAAAATTCGCCTCAATTGGTGGGCCATCATGCGCACGACCAAGCGCCTGAACGTAGCCTCGACTTTTTATGCGCAGTTTGCGATTATTTTCCCCATGTTGGTTGGCGCTCCGCGCTACTTTTCAGGGGCGATTACATTAGGTGGATTAACCCAAATCAGCTCGGCGTTTGGCCAGGTGCAGGACGCACTGTCCTGGTTTGTGAATGCATTTACAACACTTGCCACATGGAAAGCCAGCGTAAATCGACTTGCCAGCTTTAATGCGAGCATTATTGCTTCAGAAACTCAGGCGCAAAACGCAAGCCTGACCGTGAGCCGAACAGCCTCTGCGGACATCAAGTTAAATAATCTGACCTTGCATTTGCCGAACACTGAAGCAAGGCCTTTACTTGAGCATGCCTCCCTCAAGATAACACCAGGCCAAAGAGTGTTATTAAGTGGCCCATCTGGCTCTGGCAAATCGACCTTATTCAGAGCGATTGCAGGTATCTGGCCTTATGGCAGTGGTAGTATCGAGTTGCCAGCAACAGCACACCTACTCTTTTTGCCGCAACGCACCTACTTGCCAATTGGCACCCTGCACGCCGCCATTGCCTATCCATCGGCAGCAGAAAGCTATTCAGAAGCTTTGATAAGCGAATATCTCAATATTTTCAAACTGGAATATCTATCAGATAAGCTCAAGCAAGAAGAAAACTGGGGGCAACGTTTATCCACAGGAGAACAACAGCGGCTGGCCTTTATTCGCCTGCTACTGATCAAGCCAGATATCGTTTTCCTTGATGAAGCGACCAGTGCAGTAGATGAAGATATGGAAGCCTTGCTCTACAGTCTGCTGGTCAAAGAATTGCCAGACAGCACAATTTTAAGCATCGCGCATCGCAGCAGCGTGGCTAAATTTCACACCCTTAACTGGCTACTTAAAGACCGCCAGTTAGAACAACATGACATTAGCAACCACTGAGCTAGCAAGCTGGATAATAAAAAGGGACGAAAATGGCACGTAATGTATTAGGCACCGAATTACAGATTTGTAGCATCAAGCCACTCACTGGATTTACCCGCAATGGCTGCTGCGATACTGGCCCACAAGACACTGGCAGCCATACGGTATGCGCTGAGGTGACTGAGGAATTTCTGGTGTTTTCCAAGGCACAAGGCAATGACCTCAGCACGCCCAGGCCAGAGTACAACTTTGCTGGCCTAAAGGCTGGTGATCGCTGGTGTTTATGTGCAGCAAGATGGAATGAGGCGGCAGAAGCTGGGTATGCACCACCCGTAGTGCTAGAGGCCACGCATGAACAAGCACTTAAAATTGTCAGCCTGGCTGACCTTAAATACCACGCCTTGAGATAAAAACTGGGCTCACTGGCTAAAAACTGAACCCAATAGCTTAAGCACAAGCTGCTGAGTAAAGAGGAGTTCCCCACAAATGTTGCCTAGACCAGCATCCTGAACCAAAAAGGCTCAAGTGGTCACAGTTGAAGTCACATCAGGTACACCCGCAAATGGAGCGCGCACAACAGCGACTAAGCGAACCGCAACCTATGCAAAAACTAGTTCAAGGAATATATAATCCAAGCAACACCGCAGGGAACAAACTGATGCTGTGAGTTTCCATTCAACTCATCAGCGAAAACAGGTATTAGATTGCTTTAATCTTAACCAACAAATATAACAGGCTTGTGAATAGTACTTTTACCAGAAAAAATACTATGAAAAACTAAAAAAGCTTGTTTTGCTCGGCTAAAGCGTTATCAATCTGTTCTTGCATGCCGTCAATTCTACGCTTGAAATCACCAACATCAAAGCCGCCAGTGCGCGTGGTGAGCAATTCATGGGCAAGATTCAGTGCCGCCATGATGGCAATGCGTTCTATACCAATCACCTTACCTGTATCTCGAATATCACGCATCTTTTTATCAAGATACTTAACCGAATTTTGCAGCCCTTCGCGCTCATCTTCAGAACATGCAATCCTGAATTCGCGACCCATGATATTGACATCAACACCCGTAGATTGACTCATACAGCACCTTCAATTGCAGATTGCGGCAAACGCTCAATTAAAGCCTCAAGTCTGGAACTGGCCTCTGTCATCTGACTTTTTAACTGCTTGGTATCATCTCTTGCCTGTGCCAGCTCTTGTCGCAATTGCAAGTTCTCTGCGCGTAGTGACTGACAGAGCTCGACCAGCTGCGTCAATTTGGCTTCAAGCACGTTTAAATCGGTTTCCATGATGCCACTATAATTTGAAAAACCTTGTATGGTCAACTGTTAACAACGATTTTTGAAAGTATTACAACACCTTATCAAAAATTAGGCTTTGCCGATTTTGCCTTAAATAACATATAATTGACGTATGTTGTCAGGTGCTGACATCGTGGTTTTAACGAACCACGATTAAGTGAAACTGGGAAACAGGTGGATTTAATCTTGAGCGATGCTCAACATTTAAAATAATTCCTGTGCTGCCCCCGCAACGGTAATTACGTGCGGTTAATTCGATATGCCACTGTGACCAAAAGTCATGGGAAGGTGAATTAACAAGACGTATGAGCCCGGAGACCGGCCTAACAATATAAGCTTGGAAATACCGCGGGGTGACGGTTTTCGGGACGCTATTGCATGGCAAAACCTTGCCTGTGCTCGTTTCGTTTTCTTCAAAACTCTGCGTTATTTCCCTTATACATCAATCATTAAAACATGCGGGGTCGCATGTTGTTAAGGGAATATAATGAAAAAAACTACTATTGCAGGCTTAGTCGGCCTGATTTTCACGCCTACTGTTTTTGCTGCTAGCGCCACTTCGATTTCTTCAGATGAAGTTGTCGTCACTGCAAGTCGAATTGAACAGCCAAAAGAAAGTGTCATTGCTGATGTAAGTGTCATTGATAGCGAACAAATCGAACGGGCTGGACAATCGACGCTCATTGAACTACTACAAACCCAGCCTGGAGTTGAAATTTCCTCTAATGGTGGAGCAGGCAAAACCTCAAGCGTTTACCTGCGCGGTACAAATGCAGATCACGTTGTGGTTTTAATTGATGGTATGCGCATGAATTCTGCCACTTTAGGAACAACTACATTTGAAAATATCCCATTGGAACAAATCGAAAAAATTGAGATTTTACGCGGTCCAGCCACAAGCCTGTATGGACAAGATGCCGTCGGTGGTGTGATTCAAATTTTCACAAAAAAAGGCACAGACAAAACCAACGTTTATGCTAGCTTAGGCTATGGTACCTATAATACTTCTATCGGCAGCACAGGCATTCGTGGGCGGGTTAATGATACCAGCTACGCATTAAACGTCTCGGCATCGAATACAGATGGATTTTCAGCGCTCAATACTAACAATCCAAATTTCAACGATAAAGATGGATATAACAATAAAGCCTTAACTGCAAATGTGAGTCAGAAATTAGCAGATGGTCATACCATTGGATTGCAGCTTTTTGAGAGTGATGGGAAAACGCTGTTTGATAATAGTTTTAATAGCGGTAACTTTTCGTCCTATGACAAATTAGAGCAGCAAAGTTTTGCATTAAGTTCAACAGACCAGTGGACATCCATTTGGAAATCTACACTTCGTGTTGGTGCTAGCAGAGACAAACTTAAAAATTATGATGAGATAAACTCAGGCAATCCATTCAACCCCACCGTTTTTAACACCCTGCAACAACAAGTTAATTGGCAAAATGATCTTAGCTTACCAGTTGGAGTGTTAACTTTAATGTATGACAGACTAGAGGATGATGTCACATCCACCACTATTTATGATAAAACTAATCGGGTTAACCAAGGCTATGTTGCAAGCTACCTAGCAAACATAGGGGCACACAGTTTTCAAACTAGCATTCGAGAGGATCATAACTCACAATTTGGTAGTCACTTAACTGGCGGGCTTGGTTATGGTTTTAGTTTTAATAGTAATTGGCGAGCTACGGCGAGCTATGGCACCGCATTCAAATCACCGACTTTCAATGATTTATATTATCCTGGATTTAGCAATCCCAACCTGAAACCAGAACAGTCAGAGAATATTGAAGCCAGCCTACGTTATGAGGAGCAAGGATCGCATGTATCCGCAACAGTATTTAATAATAACATCAAAGACTTGATTTCTTTTGATTTGACGACTTTCACAATAGAGAATGTGTCCAAGGCTCAAATCAAAGGGCTTACTCTTGCTGGTGGTCAACGACTCGGCAACTTTAATATTGAAAGCAGTATTGATTTGCAGTCACCACGTAATGAAACCACTGACAAACTACTTCCACGCCGAGCTGAAAGGCATGGAAGCCTTAATTTAGGTTATGATTTAGGCGAGTGGCACTTTGGTGGAGAATTTATTGCTTCTTCTGGGCGTTACAATGACAGCGCCAATACTAAGCCAATGAGTGGTTATGGGATATTTAATCTGCTGACGACTTACAAAGTGAATACTGACTGGACTGTCCAGGCAAGAGTCAATAATCTGTTCGATAAGTATTACACCTTGGCTTATGACGGCAATAATATTGCATATAACACCCCAGGCGCCAATCTATTCGTAAGTATCCGCTACAGCCCTTCTAACTAGGCTTACAAGTAACCTCTTCTTGGGCAAAAAGCTTGAAGAGGTTACAATTCATGCAATCAATTTTTAGCATTATTTGGAGCAAGCAATGTTCGCACAAAACAAATCACAATTATGGACAGGCTTCGGCTTAATCGCCGTGATTCTTTTAACCCGCTTTAATCACTTTGGTAGCAATGTTTACCTGCCAGATGCCTCGCTTGCGGTGTTGTTTCTCGGTGGCATGTTGATCACCAGAACAAGCTGGTTAGGCTTGGCTTTGATTGCGGCTTTTGGCATGGATTTTTATGCCATGGGTTTCAAAGGCATTTCTTCTTACTGCATGTCATTCGGTTATTGGGGGCTGATTCCTACTTATGCTGTTGTGTGGGGTGCTGGTCGTTTGTTGGCAAAACGTGAACATCCATTTGCGTTGTTGCCTTACGCCCTCAGCGGATGGGTTGCGACCAGTATTGCTTTTGTGCTTTCCAATGCCTTCTGGTATGCCTTTTCAGACAAGGTGAATACGCTCACTATTGTTGAATTCACAGAGCGTGTGGCTCGTTACTACACCCCCTATGTTGGTTATGCCCTGATGTATCTGGGTATTGCCTGGATTGCAATGCGGGCGGCGCGTAGCTTGCCTGGCAATCGTTCTGCACAAGCTTAATAGTCTATAAATATATAAAGGAAGAGGTCGCCCAAGGCGGCCTTTTTTCATGACAGATACCGATATTAATAGCCGCCATCATGCGCGGATGAAACGCAAAAAAGAGGTGGTAGATGCCAGCATCGCCGCGGCTAATATTGAGCGTGGCGTAATTGTGGTGACTACGGGTAATGGTAAGGGCAAAAGCTCTTCTGGCTTTGGTATGGTGGCCAGGGCGCTCGGCCATGGCATGCGCGTGGGTATTGTGCAATTTATCAAAGGCCGCGCAACGACGGGCGAAGAAGCTTTTTTTCGGCGCTTCCCTGAAGTTGAATATCACGTCATGGGTGAAGGCTTTACCTGGGAAACACAAGACAGGCAGCGCGATATAGAGAAAGCCACTGCCGCTTGGGCTTTAGCCTGTAAAATGCTCAACAACCCTGAGATTGACCTGATATTGCTGGATGAGTTGAACATCGTGCTCAAACTCAATTACCTGCCACTTGAAGTGATTCTTCCACCCTTACAAAACCGACCGAGCAATCAACACGTTGTCATTACTGGGCGCGGCGCGCCTGAAGGTTTAGTGGCTATCGCAGATACGGTGACTGAAATGGGTGTGGTCAAACATGCCTATGCGGCTGGTATCAAAGCGCAAAAAGGCGTGGAGTTTTAAGGTGCAGGCACGAAGCTGCCCCGCACTCATGATTTCCGCCCCCGCCTCTGGGCAGGGCAAAACCACCATTACTGCGGCTTTAGCCAGACTGCATCGCAATCTTGGTCGCCACGTGCGGGTATTTAAAACTGGGCCAGACTTTATTGACCCTATGATCCATAGTCTGGCCTCAGCTAAGCCGTGTTACCAACTGGATTTATGGATGGGTGGTGAAGCCCATTGCAAGGCGATGCTGTTTGAAGCAGCTAAAGACGCCGACCTGATCTTGATTGAAGGCGTGATGGGGCTGTTTGATGGCCAACCTTCGAGCGCAGACCTTGCACGCCGGTTCGGCTTGCCTGTGCTGGCTGTGATTGATGGCTCGGCCATGGCGCAAACCTTTGGGGCGCTGGCACATGGATTAGCCATCTACCAGGCTGACTTGAAATTAACAGGTGCATTTGCAAACCGCGTGACCAACCCAGGCCATGCCGACATGCTGCAAGCCAGCCTGCCAGATGGCATGGACTTCTATGGCTTTCTGCCACCAGATTCAGCATTCTCGCTACCAGAGCGGCATTTAGGTCTGGTGCAGGCAAGTGAGCTAGATGATATTGATAACAGACTAAATGCGGCAGCAAAAGCGATTGAAACCACAGGTTTTACCCAATTGCCACCTGCTGTGAGCTTTGCGCCAGAAAACTTATCCCCAGCCCCCAAACACCTACAGGGCTGCAAAATAGCCATTGCCAGAGACGCTGCCTTTAGCTTTATTTACCAGGCGAACCTCGACTTGCTGGTCGATATGGGCGCTGAGCTTGTATTCTTTTCGCCACTGAAAGATACCCATCTGCCATTAGTCGATAGCGTTTATTTGCCTGGCGGCTACCCTGAACTGCATGCCGTAGCGCTCAGCGCCAACCAAACTTTGGCAGCCGATATTCAGCGTCACCATGCACAACACAAGCCTATATTAGCCGAATGCGGCGGCATGCTATATCTCACACAAGCACTCACTGACATCTCAGGAATTCGCCACCCTATGCTGGGATTATTGGCCGCAGAAGCCAGCATGCAAGCCAGATTAAGTGCACTGGGTTTACAGGAAATGTCATTAAACGAAGGTAAGTTACGCGGCCATACCTTTCATTACTCGATTATGCTGAGCAATGAAACGCCTGTTGCTCACGCTACAAGCCCGAATGGGGCTAAGCCACAAGAAGCTATATTCCAGAGTGGCCGACTGACTGCCAGTTATGTGCATAGTTATTTCCCGTCTAATCCTGATGCAGTCGCGAAACTGTTAAAGCCATGAGCCAGCATAGCTTTACCCCAGAAGAACAAGCTGCCGTTTATCGCGTCATTGCTGAGCGCCGTGACATGCGGCATTTTCTGACTACGCCAATCCCGCCAGAAGTGCTCGCCAGATTGCTGGAGGCTGCGCACCACGCCCCTAGTGTAGGCTTAATGCAACCATGGCGCTTTATCAGAATCACTTCATTACTCCGCCGCCAAGAGATTCATGCCTTGGTCGATGCCGAGCGAAAACTAACCGCAGAGGCACTGGGCGAACGCGAGGCTGAATTCATGCGGCTTAAAGTGGAGGGAATATTACAATGTGGAGAAGTGCTGGTAGCAGCACTCTGCGACCAACGAGAGAAATTCATTTTTGGTCGCAGAACCCTGCCAGAGATGGATCTGGCTTCCGTTGCCTGTGCCATCCAGAATTTATGGCTAGCGGCACGCGCTGAAGGGCTGGGCGTGGGCTGGGTTTCCATGTTCGACCCCGTAGCACTGGGCCAACTCCTGGGCATGCCCAGTGATGCAAAGCCAGTCGCCATACTCTGTTTAGGCCATGTTGAAGCCTTTTACCAGACACCTATGTTGGTTGAAGAAGGCTGGGCGACGGCGCGTCCGCTGAGCGATTTAGTCATGGAGAATCACTGGAGCAACATTGCATGAGATCACCGCAACGCATCGTTTGCCTGACCACTGAAACCACAGAAGTGCTTTATCTCTTGGGTGAGCAGGCCAGAATCGTCGGCATCTCTGGCTTTACCACACGCCCCGCGATTGCACGTCGTGAAAAACCAAAAGTATCCGCGTTCACCAGCGCAAAAATAGACAAAATACTTGCGTTGCAACCAGACTTAGTGATTGGGTTTTCTAACCTGCAAGCAGATATTGCAGCGGCTTTAATCAAGGCTGGCATTGAAGTCCATGTATTCAACCAGCGTTCGGTCGATGAGATTTTGCGCATGATAGTCACCGTGGGCGCGCTGGTCAACGCGACAGATAAAGCGGCACAACTAGTCAACGAACTTGAAGCAAGCATCAGCAAAACCCGCGAAACAGCTTGCTACCTGCCTTCAAAACCCAAAGTCTATTTCGAGGAATGGGATCAACCCATGATGTGCAGCATACGCTGGGCGGCTGAGCTTATTGAGATGGCTGGTGGGGTGGATTGCTTCCCCGAGCTATCGGCCTTTCATAGCGCCAAAGATCGTATAGTCACTGCAGATCAGGTGCTGCAACGGCAGCCAGATATTATCATCGGCTCTTGGTGCGGTAAAAAATTCCAGCCCGAGCAAGTCATGGCGAGACCAGGCTGGCAGGCTATCCCTGCCGTACAAAATGGTTTTGTACGCGAAATAAAATCCGTGGATATTCTACAGCCAGGGCCATCTGTGATCACGCATGGACTCAAGCAGCTACAATCAATCATTCAGCAATGGGGCGTTAAACAGTCCCACAGCAAACATTGGGATTAATCATGGCGACCAGTTTGATACTCGGCGGCGCACGCTCTGGCAAAAGTGCCTATGCCGAAAAAATAGCTACTGAAAGTGACCTGCTGGTCACTTATATCGCCACCGCACAAGTCTATGACAGTGAATTCGGTGAACGGGTAGCGCACCACAAAACCCGTAGGCCTAAGCATTGGAAGACGGTCGAAGTGCCGCACCAACTCGCTGCGACTTTACAGGCTGAAGCCTCGCCAGATCACTGCCTGATTGTGGATTGCCTGACTTTGTGGCTCGCCCAATGTATCTGCCCCGAATGTGCCCCGCCAGAAGGGGTGGATTGGCAAGCTGAACGCAGCTTGCTGTTGGCGGCATTACCCACGCTGCCTGGCAAAATCATCTTCGTCAGTAATGAAGTGGGCATGGGCATCGTGCCACTGGGTCAAATCAATCGCCAGTTCCAGGACGAAGCTGGCAGATTGAATCAGGCAGTGGCTGCAATCTGTGATGAAGTGACCTTTGTGGTGGCTGGTTTGCCGCTTAAATTAAAGGGTTAAGTTTCTGCCAATCCAGATGCTGCTCTACACAGTCGGCCAGGCGGTTTAAGCTCGCTTCGCGCAAATCGCGATAATTGAAGTTTTTACTGGCATGGTTAAGACCTGCCCATAGCAGCCAGGCATGGGTGGATTCAGGCTCATCAAACAGACCATGCAGATAGGTTCCAGCGATTTGATTATCTGCCGACATTGCCCCTTCGGCTTTGCCTGCAAGATAAAGTGCTGGCCTTAGCAAAGCCTCACCTGTGGTCACACCCATATGAATCTCGTAGCCACTCACATTAGCATCAGCAAAGGCTAATTTACCCTGTGCCTGGCTTAGTTGTTTATGTGATTCCAGCGTTGTTTCCATCTCCAGCCAGCCCAGACCTGTACTTGAGCCAGCTTCGCCTTCAAGCGCATATGGGTCATGAATCTGCTGGCCCAACATCTGGAATCCGCCACAAATCCCCAGCAATTTGCCCCCGTAACGCAGATGTTTGCTGATGGCCTGCGGCCAGCGGTGGTTGATAAGGTGTTGCAAATCGCCGCGCACGTTTTTGCTGCCAGACAGGATGATTAAATCAGCGGCAGGAATCTCTGCACTCAGCGGCACAAACTGGAAATCCACTTGCGGATGCAAACGCAATGCATCAAAATCAGTGTGATTGCTGATGTGCGGCAATACAGGCACGATAATACGTAAACGATTTTCCCTGTTTTCTGCCTGACTCAGAGCGTTAAGCGGAATAGCGTCTTCTGCTTCTATATGCAGGCCATGCAGATAAGGTAAAACGCCAATGACAGGTTTTCCAGTTTCCTGCTCCAGCCAGTCCAAACCTGGTTGCAAAAGGGCAATATCGCCGCGGAAACGGTTAATGACAAAACCTATAACACGCTGACCCTCGCTTGCACTAAGCAGCGCCAGGGTGCCGACGATATGGGCAAACACGCCGCCGCGATCAATATCGGCAATCAGCAACACAGGGCAATCAGCCGCCTCGGCAAAGCCCATATTGGCAATATCGCCCTCACGTAAATTGATTTCGGCTGGGCTACCCGCCCCTTCAACCACGATGCAATCATATTGGCGCTGTAAGCGTTGCCATGAGGCTAGCACTGCCCGCATAGCGGTTGGTTTGTAGGCATGATAGCCATGCGCTTCCAGGTTACAGGCCACCTTACCATGAATAATCACCTGGCAACCAGTATCTGAATTGGGCTTGAGCAGTACCGGGTTCATATCGGTATGCGGCAATAGACCAGCAGCTTCGGCCTGCACAGCCTGGGCGCGACCGATTTCGCCGCCATCAACCGTCACAGCCGAATTCAAGGCCATATTCTGCGGCTTGAAAGGGACGACCCTGACACCTCTGCGATACAATACGCGGCAGATTGCCGCGACCAGCGTGCTTTTGCCAGCATCCGAAGTGGTGCCTTGAACCATGAATGTTTTAGCTAATGTCATTACACAATTATCTCATATTGCCAGCCCTCGCTCTGCTTGCCTTAGCGCTGGATTGGCTGCTGGGCGAACCACGCAGGTTTCATCCGCTGGTCGGTTTCGGCAATCTGGCCAATCGACTGGAAGCCAGACTCAACCTGGTTTCGCGTCGTGAGGCTATTGCACATCGGGTGACTGGGGTGTGGGCGCTGGCACTATTACTCATACCGTTTACCGCTCTGGCCTGGTGGCTATGCAGCTTACCCGCTGTAGGCTGGCTGGTTAATATCCTGTTACTTTATTTCGCCGTCGGCCATAAAAGCCTGCATGAACATGCCTATGCCGTTTTACATGCGCTCAAGCGCGATGATGGCGGACATGCCGCAAGAGAAGCCGCTGCGCGCATGGTCAGCCGAGATTCGGCTGCAATTGAAGCGATACCCGCCACTATAGAATCGGTGTTGGAGAACGGCAATGATGGTGTATTCGGCGCGCTGTTCTGGTTTTTAATCGCGGGCGGCGCTGGCGCCCTCTTGTTTCGTCTGGCGAATACCATGGATGCCATGTGGGGCTATCGCAACCCACGTTTTCTGCAATTTGGCTGGGCGGCTGCAAGGCTGGATGATGTGCTAGATTACATCCCCGCCCGACTGACGGCATGGACTTATGCCTTGTTGGGTAACACGCGCAATGCGCTTGCTTGCTGGCGCAGACAGGCACCAGGCTGGGATAGCCCGAATGCTGGCCCCGTCATGGCAGCAGGTGCTGGTGCCCTCAATATACAACTGGGCGGCGCTGCCCGCTATCAGGGCGAATGGCACCAACGACCTATCCTGGGCATGGGTGAAAAACCTGTAGACACCGACATTGCACGCGCTTTAGCGTTGGTCAGGCATGGTGTTTATCTCTGGCTGGCGCTCGCTGGTTTGCTGTCTGGTTTAATCCAGCTTGGTTTGATCCACATTGCCCTGATGCCTATTTTATTAAAACTTAGCGCACATGCTTGAACACGGAGGCAATCTCAGCAAGGCGGCTATGCGCTATGGCATTCCTGTAGAAGAGTGGCTGGATCTGTCGACTGGCATCAATCCACAGGGTTATCCTGTGCCAGACATTCCAAGCTCACTATGGCAGCGCCTACCGCTCGAGTATGATGGTTTACTTGAGACAGCGCAAGATTACTACCAGGCAAGCAATATATTGCCAACCGCTGGTTCACAGGCTGCCATACAAAGCTTGCCGCGTTTGCGTCCGCCTGCTCGAGTCAAGATACTAGGCCCCACCTATGCGGAACATGCACGGGCATGGCAACAAAGCGGTCATCAGGTAACAATGGTGACAGATGAGGATTTGCCAGCCGTGTTAAGTGATGCCATTGATGTATTGGTCGTCTGCAACCCCAACAATCCTACGGGTCGATTAATCGACAGCAAAACCTTACTCGCCTGGCATCAGCAACTCTCCGCGCGAGGCGGCTGGCTCATTGTTGATGAAGCCTTTATGGATGCCACGCCTGAATATAGCCTGGCGCAATATAGCCATTTATCCGGGCTGATCGTGCTGCGCTCTTTAGGCAAGTTTTTTGGGTTGGCAGGTGCGCGTGTTGGTTTTGTACTGGCTGAAAACGGTTTACTGCAACAGCTACAGGAACAACTCGGCCCCTGGGCTATCAATGGCGCTTCACGCTGGGTAGCCACGCAGGCCTTGCTGGATAAAGCCTGGCAAACCGCCACTCGCGACTACCTGAATCAGAGCAGCCTGCGACTGCACAGCCTGCTAAGTCAATACCAGTTAATACCCAATGGCGGTACAGCGCTATTCCAATGGGTGCTGACTGAGCATGCACAGAAATGGCAACAACATCTGGCACAACATGGCATCTGGGTTCGTTATTTCGATGCGAGCTATAGCTCCGCTAACTCGCTTTGTTTTAGCTCGCTTCGTTTTGGTCTGCCAGGCATTACTTTGCCCTCAAACTGGGAAAGACTAGAAATTGTCTTAAGGCAGTTCAGCATTTAGACTTTAAGTGCTTGCAAAGCACTCTTCACCTCTGCAATCACGCCATCCCAATCGCCTAAAGTAGTCTGCCTAAACAATCTTGCCGTAGAGTACCAAGGAGAATCTTGCCGATCTAGCAGCCACCTGTAATCTGGCGATAGGGGCAGCAAAATCCAGATTGGTTTACCTATCGCGCCTGCCAGATGCGCTACAGAAGTATCGACTGAGATCACCACATCCATTTCATCAATCAATGCGGCGGTATCGGTAAAATCATTTAATTCCGCTATATGCAGCTGTATCGGCATACCTGCATCCAGCGTTGCCTGGTCAGGTGGCCTGATCTCTTTTTGCAGACCGTGAAACTCTATCGGTAATTGCATCAAAGGCGCTAACTGGGCAAGTGGGATACTACGTTTATAATCTTTGGCATGGCTCAATGAGCCAGACCACACCAAGCCGACACGCAGGCCTTTCTTTTCAGCGAGTTTCAAGCCTGCTTTTTTAGATTGATCTACTGCCAGATAAGGCTGCGGGGATGGCACGCTATCCACAGTTGTTTTGAAGTAAAAAGGCAAGCTCATCAGTGAGCAGTGATAATCAAACTGCACATCCTGCTGCTCTTTTTCGACGAATTCATAGTCTGGCGACAAGGTAGACATCAAACCTAGCAGAGGCTTATGCACATTGAGAATAATTTTGGCACCAAGTGCTGCTACCATAGGAGCATAGCGTGCGAACTGAATGGCATCGCCTAAGCCTTGTTCTGCATGAAGCATCACACGCTTGCCAGCTAATGCCTCTTTTGCTACATGGGCCGCTTTAGGGTCATTGCCCACCAAATTGGGTTGGGTATACGGTTTTCTATAACCGCGCGGCGGACCTTCGGCATCAAAGCCATATTCATACAAATGCCAACCCTCTTCATATTCACCCAGCAATATCTTGAGAAGCGCTTTGTTCCATAAGCTAGTGGCATTATCGGACGCCAATGTGCTGGCATAATCGTAATCTGCAATTGCCAGTGCAAACCGATTGCTATCGAGATATAGATTGCCACGATTGATATAATTTTGTGCATTCATTGAATCCAGTTCTATGGCCTGGTTATAAGATGCCAGCGCTTCATCATGGCGCTCCAAGGAACGTAAGGTATTGCCACCGTTGAGGTATGGTGCCGCGTAATTCGAATCTAAGGCTTTGGCACACGCATAATCCTCCAGCGCTAGATCGTATTGCTTTAATTTGTTATGGGCGACACCTCGATTGTTATACGTAATCGCGTGCTTAGGGTTCAGTTCTATCGCATAATTGTAATGCGCTACAGCAAACTCATGCTTGTTTAAATCAGCCAAAACATTAGCACAGTTCATATAGGCATTTGCGTAACTGGGTAGCAGTTCAATTGCTTTATTGAAACACTGCAATGCTTCATTCAGCCGCTTCTTTTGCCAGAGTATGACGCCTAGATTGTGCTGTGCCTCTGCATAATCAGGTTTTAATGCAATTACATGCTGGTAGTGTACTAATGCCTGATCATCCAGTTTTGCCAGCTGATAAGCATTGGCACAATGATAATGGGCTGCAGCAATACCTGGCTTTAGCGCAATGGATTGTTCATAACTCGCTGCAGCCTGCTCAAAACGATTAAGCTGTGTATAAGCGTCACCAGCAATATCATGCGCTTCGGCCTGGTTCGGATTAATACTAATGGATTTTGTTACATAGCTGAGGCATAGCTCATAAGCCTTCAAATGCAGATGCAAAGAAGAAACAAGCGATAGCACGCGATAGTCATTAGGGTGTGCTGCCAATAACTGCTGATATATAGTCAGCGCCTCATCAAACTTGTTTGCCTGTTGAAAATCTATCGCTTGCTGCAGTAATTGTGCTGCAGTATTCGCATCCATCTGTTTCTGTGAAGTGGCGGCAACACCCTGTGTGCCAAGCATTTTTCCCAGCAA
>Ga0066798_10000420_pt1 | contig 22581 bp, 22 predicted proteins | sample PersoiDNA2013203_FD_70961 | JGI IMG/M metagenome (GOLD analysis project Ga0066798, IMG submission 70961) | Permafrost soil microbial communities from the Arctic, to analyse light accelerated degradation of dissolved organic matter (DOM) -... | ecosystem: Environmental > Terrestrial > Soil >... | reverse complement strand
CTGTGATAAATCCGACTGGCCCACCTTTGTATGAAACTGTAGGCTCATTTTTTGAATTCAAGGTTGATAAAAAGAACATATCACGGCTATCAATAAACTCAATTTCATCAGCAGTAAATACATCATGGATAATCAATACTTCCTGACGATCTGCCAGTTTTTTGCTATCCAGTTTATCCTGTATGCGTCTATGCTCTGCTAAATAGATTTTGCTGTTATCCATGAAATGAAGCTCTTAAAGTTAGATAACTTTAACGCTGAGAAACCATATTGAATAAACCTTGAACTCTGCTGGCCTCTGCCTGTTTTTGAGGAATTAAATAGGCAAATAATACATAGATCACGACATTAATAGCCAGTGCGACAGCACCTGAAGTCAGGCCATAGGCACAAGGTACATTTCCGTGATAGACCAATTCAAGCGTGACGGCAATAATAAATCCTACGGTCATGCCAGCAATTGCGCCATATCGATTGCCACGCTTCCAGAATATACCCATGAACTGAGGCACCGCTAATTGGATGATGCCTTGATAAGCCAGCACTGCCAGAGAAAACAAAGCGGGCAGCTGCATACATGATAACCAGGAGGCCAGAATGGTGAGGCATAGCATGCCTAGTTTTGAAATGATAATTAGCTGTCTGGTATCAAGTTTGAAATAATTACCAATCAAATCATTGGCAATTTGTGCGCCTGTTGCCTGTATATTTCCATCAATATGCCCCATGGATGCAGCTAATAAAATGACCCCTGCAATTCCGAGTAGCACAAGCCCGCCAGCTTCGCGTGAGACGATAAACCAGACGTCATTGGGGTTCTGGTTTACCGATGGCAAAACGCCAGCCAGCATGCCGAATATCAGTAATGCACCGCAGAATACCAAGGATAGCGGAATAGCCAATGCAGCAGACTTTTTCAGGCTTTTTACCCCATTGGATGTGAACAGACGCACGAATATATAAGGCCAGCACCAGCCGCCCAGCGCCCCTGTCAGTATCAGGCTGAACAGAAACAAAGGCCCTTCTTTTGAGCCCGGGCCTGGGATGTAAAACCTGGCAGGCTCCAAACTGGATAAGCTTATATGTTGAATCATGACCAGCCAGATGATTAGTCCAACCAGCACAGCAGTACCAAGAATATAAGCCACCAGCCCCTGATAAAAATCGGAAATCACTACGCCTTTCATGCCAATTCGTACTGTCCATATCTGGCGTATGCCAATCACAATGACCCCAAAAATCACAGCTTGCGAAAAACTCAAAGTGCCTAGTGATATATACCTAAACATTTCTCCCAGCGCCTGCATACCTAGTACCAGCCAGGGAAGACCAGAAACAATGCCAATCATCGCAGCAATGGTTCTGATATGTTTTGAATCGTAGCGCAGAGCGAACAGGTCAGGCTGTGTCTTTAGATCAAATGCTTTACCCCATACCCACACGGGCTTGGCCATCATGTACATGAGAAGCACGGTGAGCAGGCTGTAAACCAACACATAGAAAGAAATGATGCCACTTGCAGCCGCCATGCCCCCAAATGCAGTAAACATCGCCCCTGGATACCAAGTGTTCAAAAATGACATTGCTTGGTATCTTGCACCGAAAGCGCGGTCGCCGACTGCGTAATTGGAAAAAGAGTGGTTGTCGAGCTTGATTCTTTGCAGCATAACAAGCAGCCCTGCAAAAAAAATCAACAGAATGCCAAATGTGATCATCATGAGGAGAGCTCTCCCGACAAATATTCCTGCCAATAAGCAAACAGGATGCTAAAAGTAATAGAAATGCTCACTGTCCCGAAATAGATAAGGCTGACTGGTAAGCCAAGAATCAATGGCTGATGTGTTCCTGCAGCCCAGTAAAAGGGCGGGTAGAGTGAAACAAATACATTCAACAAGAACCAGATGCGGACAGCATAAAACTTGTTGCAATGCTTCATGATCATTTTCCCTCCAATCAGATATGAGACAAAGTATGTCCGTTTAGAAGATGGGTGCCTATCATGCAAATGTATGGGTAGATGCAAGCAGATTGAAAATGATCAGAGATTGAGAGATGATTTGCCCAGGCATTTTTTTCAGGGGTAAAGCTTCATGAACGCATTTGTGCTTTGTAATGAGCTTTTGGCCGATTTATATCAATCTGCAGTCACGGTGCCAACGCAGTACTTTCAGCAAGCAGTGCTTAAACAGCTTGGCCGCGCAATCGGGTTTGATCGCGCCTGGTGGGGCATCATGTCTAGCGAGCAGTCAGGTTTAGATCTACATAGCTCTTATCGCTACGAGTTACCTGCTGAATTTGAAGCGCATTGGCAAGCTGTGAAAGATGACGATAAGCTGGCTTATGATGCCCATGCAAAGCCTAGAACGACTATTCACTTCAATGAAAAATCATTGCGCTCAACGCCTGGCTTAGCAGACCTGAACACAGGTCATGATATTAGGCATGCGCTATGTACCTCTGTATTCTTGCCTGATCAAAAGTCTTTTCTGTTTATTTCTCTTTTTCGCTCAGGGCATGGCGCAGTGCCATTTTTGCAAGATGAAATACATCTCAAGCAACTGTTAACCCCCCATCTTTATGCTTGCTGGCGCACCAATTTGTTGGCAGAAATACAAAAAATGCGCCAGACCAATCAGGCCAGTGAATCTGCCAGCGCATTTATTGACCGTAAAGGCAGAGTCATATATGCAGATTCAGTCTTTACTGACTTGGTCAGCACGCAATGGCCAAGGTGGCGGAGAGGGCAATTACCCGATCAACTGATCAATCGCTTAAGTGAAAACTGCTCCCTAGAGCGTATATTTGACCTGCATGTGGAGCACCATGCGGTGGGGGGGTTGTATCGCCTTGATCTACGCCGACCATTGCCCACAGACAAACTGACTGAGCGCGAGCGTGAAGTGGCTATAAATTTTGCGCAGGCATGTTCTTATAAGGAAATTGCAGCCAAACTCAATTTGTCGCCAGCCACGGTGCGCCATTACCTGCGCGTCATTTATTTAAAACTTGAGATCAATGACAAAGCCGAACTGGTAAGAATGATAGATCGTTGCTATCGCAGTACAAATCTCACTGCTGATAGCGAGCGGTTGATGTCGAATATGCGCGCAACGCGCGACATTGGTTTGTTTGCAAATTCTCACTGAATTAATACTTTGCCAAGCTCAAAGCCACAGCTTCCGCGACCTTAATGCCATCCACTGCTGCAGATAATATCCCGCCAGCATAGCCTGCGCCTTCGCCAGTTGGATATAAACCTCGTGTATTTAGGCTTTGCAAATCGTCGTCATTGCGTTTGATACGGATGGGGGATGAGGTTCTGGTTTCTACGCCGGTCAGCATGCCATCAGGCAAATCAAAGCCTTTAATCTGTTTGCCAAAGGCAGGCAGTGCTTCGCGAATTGCAGTGATGGCGTATTCAGGCAATGCCGTACTGAGGTCAGTTAAGTGTACGCCAGGCGTATAAGAGGGCTGCACGCTGCCGAATTCAGTTGAGGGTTTGGCGGCGATGAAGTCGCCTATAAGTTGCCCTGGGGCTTGGTAATTGCTGCCCCCCAGTGTGTATGCTTGTGCTTCCCAGTGCCGTTGTAGCGCCATGCCTGCCAGTGGGTCACCTGGATAATCCTGCTCTGGCGATATGCCGACTACGATGCCCGCATTGGCATTGCGTTCGTTGCGCGAATATTGGCTCATGCCGTTAGTGACGACTCGACCTTCTTCAGATGCCGCCGCGACCACTGTGCCGCCAGGACACATACAGAAACTATAAACGCTGCGTCCGTTTTGGGCGTGGTGTACCAGCTTATAATCAGCCGCGCCCAGAATTGGATTTGCGGCATTTTGCCCATAACGTGCATGGTCAATCAGCGATTGCGGATGCTCAATGCGAAAGCCGATTGAGAAAGGTTTGGCTTCGATATAGATGCCACGTTTGTGTATCATTTCAAAGGTATCGCGCGCGCTGTGGCCAACTGCCAGCACCAGATGATTGGTTTCCAACCGTTCGCCACTTGCCAGAACAACGCCTTGCACCTGATTATTTTCAATCTCAATATCGTCTACACGGCTTTGAAAGCGAATCTCGCCACCGAGCGCGGTAATGGTGTTGCGCATTTGTTCCACCATGCCGACCAATCTAAAAGTGCCGATATGTGGATGGCTGACGTATAAAATTTCTTCTGGCGCGCCAGCTTTTACAAACTCATTAAGTACCTTGCGGCCATAATGCTTGGGGTCTTTGATCTGACTATACAGTTTGCCATCTGAGAACGTACCTGCGCCGCCTTCACCAAACTGCACATTGGATTCAGGATTCAATACGCTCTTGCGCCACAAGCCCCAGGTGTCTTTGGTGCGTTCACGCACCGCTTTGCCGCGCTCCAGCACTATGGGTTTAAAGCCAGATTGCGCCAATATGAGCGCCGCAAAAATACCAGCCGGGCCAAAGCCAATGACAATCGGGCGTTTGGCGATATAGTCAGGCGCTTGCGCCACAAAGTGGTAGCCAATATCAGGCGCAGGTTTTACATGGGGGTCTTTTTTAAATTTTGCTAATAGCTTGGCTTCATTGTTGACGTCAATATCCAGCGTATAGACAAACAGAATTGCATGCGATTTGCGGGCATCTACGCCACGCTTGAATATTTCAAAGCGAATAAGCTCAGTCTCAGCAATGCCCAGTTTTTTGAGAATAGCAGTTTTAATTTGCTGAGGCGTATGCGCAATATCGTTAGCGTGTTCTAGCGGCAATTTTATTTCAGTGAGGCGAATCATAGGCTTTGCTTAGATGGATCGGTTATAGCGCCAGCGGTAACTGTAGTAGTTTCTTGAGCATAGGCACAGTGACTGGTTTTTTGGTGGTGAGCGACCATTCATCCAGCGCATTCAGGACGGTCATCAGGTTGGGTAGATCGCGACGTAAATAGCGCAAGCAATAATCGATGACTTCATCTGGTAAATGCATGCCGCGTTCATTGGCATGCGTACGCAAGGCCTGAGCTTTTTCGTCATCTGTCAGCGGGTGCAATTGGTAGGTCAGTCCCCAGGCCAAACGTGTAGCTAAATCATCGCGAAGCCCCATTTGCGTGGGGGCGGCAATGCCACTGGCGATCAGCAGACCACCAGATTCACGCAACTGGTTATAGCGGTTAAACAAGCTGATTTGCGCTTCATGCGAAAGCTGATGCACATCATCAGCACAAAGCAGATTTAACCCACTACTTCGCGCCAATTCAGTAGCGCTAGTGAGTAAATGCGTTTTACCGCTACCAGCCGCACCCCACAGATAGATGAAGCGTTGCGTATCGTCATTCAGGACAGTTTCATTGATGGCAGCTTGCAGACTATGCAGTGCTTCTGCATTGCGGCCAATCACAAAGTTATTCAGGCTGGGCAGCGCAGGCGGCTGAATATCAAGTAGCAGTTGCTTCATGCGTGTGGTTCTGGATGAATGGGATGTACTGACTAATAGTGCAACGCTAGTCTTTGAGGTAAGAATTGCTTGCGATATATTGTTGCTTGGCATGACGTACCAATACGGCAATCATAGCGCTTACTGGTAAGGCCAGCAAAATGCCGCTAAAACCAAATAACTCACCACCTGCCAGCAAGGCAAAAATCACGACGACTGGGTGCAAACCGATGCGGTCGCCGACCAGCCAGGGCGTCAGCAACATGCTCTCTATGCCTTGGCCAACTGCAAACACAGCGGCTACAGGCACCAAGTCACCCAGGTTATTGAATTGCAATATGGCGGCCAGCATGGCCAGCAGGATACCCGTGGTTGGCCCAAGATAAGGCACAAAGCCCAGCAAGCCAGCGATTAGGCCAATTGGAATGGCGAGTTCCAAACCAGCCAGACCAAGCCCGGCCGCATAAAAAATACCCATCAATACCATGACAGATAGTTGTCCGCGCAAAAATTCAGCAAGCACAGCGTCAATTTCCATGCTGATTTCCAGCGTTTTAGCCAGATGACGGCGCGGTAAAAGTACCGCAATGCGCTCAATCATCTGATGCCAGTCACGAAGTAAGTAAAACAGAACCACGGGAATCAGTAGCAGATTTACTATCCAGGCGATAAAGGCCAGGCCATGGGTGCTGATAATCATTAAGGCGCGGCTCGCGTAATCAGTGGCTGATTTCCAGTTTTTGGTGAAGACCTCCTGCACTTTTGCAGGGTCGATTTCCAAGCCCACGCCAAAATGCTGAAATAACCAGGGGTCAAGCTGCGCGCGTAGCGTATTAATGTAATTTGGAAGCTTCTGGATGACGAGAAAAAGCTCTTTTTGCAACATAGGCACGATGACCAGTATCACAGCAATCAAGCCAGTCACAAGCAGTAGCATGACGATTATTGTTGCAACTGTGCGGCCTATCGATAGCTTGCCAAGCTTAAATGCACTGATGCGATCCACCAGCGGATTGCAAATATAGGCAAAAATCGCAGCAATCAAAAATGGCGACATAATCGGCAAAAGCCGATAGGTAACGAATAAAGTGAGCGCTACCAACAGAATAATGCGGTAATCAGGTAATACGTTTTCTCGTTTGTCTGTCATTTCGGTTAAAATTATATTATTAAGCAATGATCATTTAAATAGCGACATTTTATAGTGGAAAGCGAGAACGCACTTGAATTCTGACAACCAACCCGCCAAAACCTCAATCAGCTATCGCGATGCTGGTGTCGATATGGAAGCAGGCGATGCACTGGTAGAACAGATCAAGCCATATGCCAAGCGTACCATGCGCCCAGAGGTTTTGGGTGGAATTGGCGGCTTTGGCTCACTGTTTGAAGTACCCAAAAAATTCAAAAATCCAGTGCTGGTTTCAGGCACCGATGGCGTTGGTACCAAGCTCAAGCTGGCTTTTCAGTTGAATAAACACGATACCGTGGGCATTGATCTGGTCGCGATGAGCGTCAACGATATTCTGGTACAAGGCGCTGAGCCGCTGTTTTTTCTGGACTACTTTGCTTGCGGCAAGCTTGAAGTGGGCACCGCTGCCCAGGTGATTAAAGGCATTGCTGCAGGCTGTGAACAGGCTGGTTGCGCCTTGGTCGGTGGTGAAACCGCTGAAATGCCGGGCATGTATCCAGCAGGTGAGTACGACCTTGCTGGTTTTGCTGTCGGTGCGGTGGATAAAGAAGCGATTATCAATGGCAGCACCATCAGTGCAGGCGATGTTGTGCTGGGGCTGGCTTCAAGTGGTGCGCATTCAAATGGCTATTCGCTGATTCGTAAACTGATAGACAGCGCTGACATTAGCTGGGATAGCGACTTTCATGGCAGGCCATTCCGCGATGTGGTGATGGCACCCACACGCATCTATGTAAAACCGCTATTGAAATTACTCGCAACCTTGCCTGTAAAAGGGATGGCGCATATTACAGGCGGCGGCATTACCGAGAATATTCCGCGTGTATTGCCAGAGGGACTCACTGCTGAAATCAAGAAATCCAATTGGCAATTGCCAGCCCTATTTAGCTGGTTGCAGGCACAAGGTAATGTGACCGATGACGAAATGTACCGTACGTTTAACTGTGGTATCGGCATGGCAGTCATAGTCTCAGCTGAGCACGCAGCACAAGCCCAAGCTTTGCTCAGCGCAGAAGGTGAGCAGGTATTTACTATTGGTCATATTCGTCCGAGTGCCGCAGGCGAACATGCAACGGTTGTGATTTAATTGAACGCTATGAGCGTTAAAGTATCCTAAAGCTTTTAGGAGATTTGAGAGTGCTGGACAATATGCGTAACACATATAATTTCCCATTCACATTCGTGACCATGATTTTTGCTTTACTGTTTACTGGCGTTTCACAGGCAGCACCGTTGAGCAAGATTGATGTGGAATATACAGCCACGCGAGATGGTAGTCCGTTTGCTAATGTGACCGAAACCTACCGACAAGAAAATGGCCGCTACAAAATAGAGAGTGTAACAGCAGGTATTGGTGTATTTGCATTGTTTGGTAAGCGCGTGATGACCAGTGAAGGTGAAGTGACCGCGCAAGGTTTGAGGCCCAGTCATTTTGAGTTGCGCCAGGGTGATAATCCGAAAAAGGCGCTCATTTCAGATTTTGACTGGCCTGCCAGCACCTTAAATTTGCAAGTAAAGGGTGAGGCAAGCAGCTCACCGCTTGAAAAAGGTGCGCAAGATTTAGCCAGCTTTCCCTATCAATTCATGTTCAGCCCACCCAAAGCAGATGATTTCTATCTTGCTGTTAACAGCGGTCGAAAATTGGGAAATAACCATTACAAGGTTACAGAACGTAATGTGAGTATCGAGATTGAGGGTAAAAAATACAAGACACTACACTTGGTCGATGCCAGCGAAGATGCTAAGGATGGTAAGGAATTATGGCTAGGCTTGGGGCAATACAATTTGCCAGTAAAACTTGTATTGAAAGATGAAACTGGCGCAACAATCGAGCAAACACTTACTAGCATTCATGCAGAGTAATGCGTTTGCAAAGCTCCGTAGATTTAGCTCCTGGCAATATTTATTCGCTCTAGTATTGTCCGTTTTACTGCATTTTGTATTGATTACTGGCGCTAGTTGGCATTTGCCAGTATCTGATCATGAACACGATACCATTGAGGTGGCTTTGGTATCGCAGCCAGTCGTAGAAAAGCCAGTATTAAAACCAGCAGCAGTAAAGCCTAAAGCTCGAGATAGTACAGTAGCAAAACCTATTGTGCAGACCGATGCCATAGCTGAAAATAAAGTGGTAGAGCAGGCAATATCTGAGCTTGGTCCTGATGCTAAAGCGAAAGAATCGGAATCTAGTGTAGAACCCACTGTAGATGCCAACGAAAGTAGCAAAGTGTTATCAGGAGATAATACTGACAGCTATCCAGAAGGGCTAAATGAGGCGACAGCTTGGAAGCCTAAAAACAGTTTTCTTGAAATGGAATATGAAGTTTTTCGTGGCATTGGTGGTATGAAAATCGGTATTACGCAGCTTAGTTTTAAATCTGATGCTGATGGCAATTATCAACTGAGAAGTGAGACTGAAGCAAAAGGCCTGGCCGCCTTGATTCTCTCTGATAACTTGGTACAAGTTAGCGTAGGCAAGCTGACTGACAGAGGTTTGCAGCCTGCTGAATTTAGTTATGAGTTTGCACACAAATCACGCCAGGCCAAGTTTGATTGGCAATCTGCCCTATTAACGCAGCAAAGTAATCAAGAACAAACAACTGTACCATTACCAGCAGGCACACAAGATATACTGAGTTTTATGTTCCAGTTTATGTTCGTGCCGCCCTTGAAAGAGATGGAATTAAACATTACTAATGGCAGAAAGCTGAACCATTACAGCTATGCTTTTGAGGGTGAAGAAACCATTAACAGCAAGCTGGGTGATATACGCGCGCTGCATATTTCACGCACTGGCCAAGCAGATGCAAAAGATGATCTGTGGCTAGCGCTGGATAAGTTGTCCACAGATACAGAGTATCTCCCGATTAAAATACGTAAAACAGAAAAGGATGGCAGTGTGATCGAGCAGATCCTAACTCGCATCAGCACTAAGCCAATGAGTACAAGCCAATGAGCACTATTAAAACAAGCAATGTAATCAACCCAAATTTATTGCGCCTTGCTAGCATGGCTTTGGCCGATGTACTTACAGGTACTGGCCCAGCCGATGCCAAGCTCGGCTGGTTCTTTAAGCAGAATCGTGAATTGGGTACCAAAGATCGTGCTTTTGTCGCTGAATCTGTCTATGGCGTACTGCGCCGTAAGTCATTTTTGGCATTTGTATCTGATGGCGAAGACCCGCGCAAATTACTGCTGGCCTGGTTACTGCGTGTGCAGGGCATGAGCATGCGAGACCTGGATGAAAGCCTGAACAAACAACAAAAAGAATGGGCGCAAGAGATTAAGGCTAAGAGCATCGACCCAGCCAACACGGCCATGCAGGCTGATATGCCGGAATGGCTTTGGGAGGCACTGGCTAAACAATATGGTGAACAAGAGGCGCTGGTAATTGCCCGCAGTATGCATCTGCCTGCACCATTAGATCTGCGTGCCAATCTGGTGAAAACCACGCGCGAAGATGTTCTCGCCAAGTTTGCCTCAGAAAATACAGAGGTATCACTCACGCCCTATTCACCAAATGGCGTGCGTATGGCAGAAAAAGTCACGATTAGTCGGCATAAGTTATTTACTGACGGCAAGATAGAAGTGCAGGACGAAGGCAGCCAACTGCTGGCGCAACTGGTGGCTCCGCGCCGAGGTGAAATGATTGCAGATTTCTGTGCAGGTGCTGGTGGTAAAAGCCTGGCGATTGGTGCGCTGATGCGTAATACGGGAAGGATCTATGCGTTCGATGTGTCTGAAAAACGATTGCAAAATCTTGGCATACGACTGAAGCGTTCAGGGTTATCTAACCTGCACAGCCAACTCATTAGTAGTGAGCAAGATCCAAAACTAAAGCGCCTGAATGGTAAATTTGACCGCGTGCTGGTCGATGCACCCTGCAGTGGCCTGGGTACTTTAAGGCGTAATCCCGATTTAAAGTGGCGCCAAACACCGCAAGATATTATCGAGCTAACCACTAAACAACAGAATATTCTGACGCGTGCCGCCAAACTGGTAAAAGCAGGTGGACGTTTGATTTATGCCACCTGTAGTTTATTGCAGGAAGAAAACGAGCAGATTGCCGAGGCATTTTTGGCGGCGAATGCTGATTACAAGCTTGTGCCAGCGAATGAAATACTGGTGCAACAACAAATCGCTCTGGATACAGGGGTATATCTCAAGTTACTGCCACATTTGCACCATACCGATGGTTTTTTTGCTGCTGTATTTGAGCGGGCGTCCGCTACAGAATAGTTTGCTAGACTACTTGGGTGGCTCAGCACCAGCGATTTGTTTGGCTTTTGCTACATCTACACGTAACAACTGCGCCAATTCTGCATAGTCATCAGGTAATGCTGCATCATTCCAGCCATTGGCGGAATGGCGCGCCAGATTAGCCGCGAGTGATACGCTTTTTACTTGTTGATCTTTAACACTGTGTTCATCTAGCAGTTTTGAGAGCAATGGCGGCAACTGGCAAGATTCAATCAATAACAATTGCAGTTCTGATAGCCTGAAACCAAAGACATCTTCTTGCGCTTTTGTCGTGCGTAAGGTTTTATCCGCATGCTGCATCTCAAAAACTTTCATCATCTTGTCTGGTGCAAAACACCACATGAGTATTTCTACCAGGTCATGTAGAAGTGCAGCAATGCGCGTTTCTTCCAGATGCAAGTCGCGTAGCAGCACGCCCCATTCAAACGCATAATGCGCGGCACGGTTGGAGCGATGTATCAATTTTAACAAATGGGTTAATGCAGGAAGATTGCTTTTAAGCGTATCTTGTACCATGGGTTGTGGCGGCAAATCCCTGAAAAATGCACTCAAGCCCATCATCATGATGGCCTGTTCTACTAATACCAGGTCTTGTAGCTGGTGCTTGTTTTTATGGGTTTGCATGTGGCGCAGTACGCGAAAGGCCATCAAAGGGTCATGGTTGACGACCGAAGCAACCGAACGTGCCGTCAGGTTATCACCATCCAGCTTGAGTCGTTCTATCTCGCGTGCTGTGTGCTTGAGCACAGGAATTTCGGCGTTAGTTAAAAACTTGACCCAGAAGTTTAAATCTTGAATCGCTGAGTTCTGTGGTTCGGGTAACATATTCAATACCTTTAATCGTGTATTGCCAGAGGTAATCTTAAACTGATAGTTAATATATCAATATCGGCACTAGTCCGCATGTTTTTAATGGTGGCAGTGACATTTACCATCACTGTTGAGCCAGAATGTTGAGCTAGGTTACACTCATTGCCTGGAAGATCATCAAGCACATGACTTTTAAGTAAAGCGAGCACTCTTTTATCATGAAACTCCCTTCCCTCAATACGCAAATTCTTCTCGGCGCGGTGCTTGGCATAGCCACTGGTATCTACTTTCATGCGCTAGGGCAGGATAGCGAGCCTGTCAAAGCAGGCCTCTATGTCAGTGGCCTGGTCGGCGGCGTGTTTATTGATTTATTGAAAATGGTATTAGTACCGCTGGTATTCAGTTCCATTACTGTGGGTATCGCTAATTTGCAAAAGCATCGCCAGGCACAGCGTGTGTGGAAGATTACGCTGGCATTTTTCCTGTTTTCGATGACAGTCGCCATTATTGTCGGTTTATCTGCCGCCAATATTTTCAGGCCAGGGGCGGGCTTGCATCTTGGCCTTTTTGCTGATGCTATGCAGAATTTCGAGGCCAAGCAGATGAGTCTGGGCGAATTCTTTGCCCATTTTCTGCATAGTTTGTTTGTCAATCCAGTGAATGCCATGGCACAGGGCAATATATTGCCGATTGTTGTGTTTGCTTTGTTTGTCGGGGTTGCGATTGTGGTAGGTGGCGAGCGCTACCGCAATATCCTCAACCTGCTACAAGAGCTGTTTGAACTGACGATGAGGATTGTGAGTTGGATTATGCTGCTGTCGCCAATTGGCATTATGGCTTTGCTCATCAAGCTGGTGGCTACGCAGGATGTTGCCTTGTTAGGCAGTGTGGGCAAGTTTATTGCCGTGATTATTGGCACTACTTTGTTGCATGGTGTGGTGATTCTGCCACTGATTCTGTACCTCATCACCAAAGTAACGCCACTCACATTCTGGAAAGGCGCACGTGATGCACTGATCACCGCTTTTGCTACTAGCTCAAGCTCGGCCACCATGCCAGTCACCTTGCGTTGTGTGGAAGAACAGCTGCATATACCGCGTGCAGTCGCCAGCTTTGTCATCCCTTTTGGTGCTACTGTGAATATGGATGGCACGGCGCTTTATGAAGCTGCTGCCGCCTTATTTATCGCTAATCTGGCTGGTATAGAACTCAACCTGGTACAGCAGATGATCGTCTTTTTTACCGCCATGATTGCATCTATGGGCGCGCCAGGCATCCCGAGTGCAGGCATGGTGACTATGGTGATGGTGTTGCAATCGGTTGGTTTACCTGCTGAAGCCATCGCCATCTTGTTACCTATAGATCGGCTGTTAGATACAGTGCGCACCGCGGTGAATGTAGAGGGAGATATGGTCGGCAGTATTGTGGTTCACAAGCTGGTGGGGCGAGGCTAGTTTGACATTCTGGAAATTTAGAAGGGTTTTGTGGTGTTGAATTGTAGTTTTCGCTGGGCTGTCAGTGAAGAAGCGACTGCCGTTTCTGATATGATCAATAATGCATATCGCGGTGAACAGAGCAAGCTGGGTTGGACAAGCGAAGCACATTTGCTAGATGGTTTAAGAACCACCCCTCAAGAAATCCTAGACCTGATTAATCGGCCAGATTCCATCATCCTGCTTTGTCACTGCAAATCAGAACTGCTTGGGTCTGTGCATCTGCAAAAACATTTAGATACTGCTTATTTGGGGATGTTTGTCGTGCGTCCAACGTTACAGACACAGGGCATAGGCAAGCAGATACTGCAGGCTGCAGAGTCCGAGGCAACATTGCATTGGCAAGTAAATAAAGTGGCTATGTACGTTATTTCAGTCAGGTATGAATTGCTGGCGTTTTATCAGCGCAGAGGATACATAAGGACAGGGGGTTTCAGGGCTTTTCCAGTAAATCCAGTAATGTGGCAACCGAAAATGGAAAATCTGCAACTGGAGTTATTGGAGAAGTACTTTGCCTAAATTCTCGGACTTGACGATCACATTCAGATTAAAGTACATTCATATCTTTATGAACACCAGTAAGCAAAAATCCGCTTTTGCGATGATTAACCGTAAGCTGCTATGGTCAATCCATACGCACTGCGGTTGCTGCTTGTCCTGATTTTTGCAACCGCGGGTTCTCCGCGGTTGTTCATTGATTTGCCGCATTGAGCCCGATTTTAAGGCTCTCATATGGCGACTAATATTTCCCAAAAAAATACAGAAAATCATGAGGCTAGTCATGGTCAGCACCTGCTCATCGGCACGATCATGGTGCTGGTTGCGGCCGTTGCGCTGTCTTCCAAAGCGATTATCGTCAAGCTGGCCTATGTCTATCAAGTTGATGCGACCACCTTGATCACCTTGCGTCTGGCTTTTTCTGCGCCTTTTTTCATTGCGCTGGCAATATGGGCAAGGTTTTCTGAATCGACGCCTGTCATCACCAAGCATGATGCATGGGTGGTAGTGATTCTAGGCGTGGTCGGTGGCTATGTGCCAATGTGGCTAGATTTTTCTGGATTGGCTTATGTTACGGCTGGCTTAGAGCGCATAATTCTATTTTTGTACCCGACTATGGTGGTGGTGATTTCTGCCGTGCTGTTCAAGCAACGCATTGGTCGCCGTGAAATATTTGCGCTTGTCGCCAGCTATATAGGTGTAGGTTTGGCGGTTGGCCATGACTTTACCGTACTCAAATCTGGCGTGGGAGATACCTTGCTCGGTGCCAGTCTGGTGTTTGCCAGTTCGCTGGTCTATGCAGGTTATCTGGTGTATAGCGGCCGTATTATTCCGCGTATCGGGCCAGCTTCGTTTACTGCTTACAATATGCTTGCTGCGACCGCTGCCAGTAGTTTGCACTTTGCGTTCAGTCAGCATGCGGTGGCATTGCTGGATTTACCAGCACAAGTCTATTGGTTGAGTTTGCTCATGGCGGTCGTGGCGACCGTACTACCCGCGATTTTACTGAGCATAGGTATACATCGTATCGGTAGCAGCAAGGCTTCCCTTGTGAGTTCTATTGGACCCGTATCGACAATTATGCTGGCTTATGTGTTTCTCGGTGAGGGCATTACATGGTTGCAGATAGCTGGTACTTTACTGGTGCTGGTGGGTGTACTAGCGATTACGGTTAAGTCTAGAAAAGTAGCTGAGATTGAGGCTGAGGTTATCTAATTAGCATTTAAAACCGTCGGTTTCCCCCGACAGACGAGTTTCTTTCTTCAGTTCAGCCAAAAGAAAGTACCCAAACAATAAAGACACCCCACTACCGGTTGTTCCCTGTGCTACTCGGCCTCATCGGCGGCTTGCGCAACTCGCCCTAACAAGCCACCCACCCCGTGGCTTGTCGCGGAGCTCAAACAGTGCGCGCCGAAAACTCCCATGATGACTGCGCTGTATCCGTAAAGGGCATCACCACTCCACTAAGCACTAAAGCGCCAAGTGGAAGTGAGATACCCGTAAAGGGCATGTCCGCCAAGTGCCCGCTGTTTCACGGCGACCTTGGGGTTATCGGCGCGGTAGAGGGGAGTTAAGGTCAAAATCAGTGAAGAAACTATTCTTTGATTTTTAGTTGTGACCAATCAAAGTAAGGCCCTGGGTCGGTTTTTCGGCCTGGGGCTATGTCTGAATGGCCTGCCACGTCCTGAATCGGATAAGCTTGTTTGATGGCACTGATTAACATGTTTAATGCTTTATATTGTAATGGTTCAAAGGCCTCAAAATCGCTCCCTTCAAGTTCAATGCCGATTGAAAAGTCGTTGCAGCGCTTGTGCCCATGCCAGTTGGAAATGCCTGCATGCCATGCGCGCTGACTGCAAGGGACAAACTGAATCACATCGCCATTTCGCCTGATAAAGAAATGGGATGATACCTTGAGTTGGTGTATCTCGGCATAATAGGGGTGGGCATCAGGGTCAAGCTGATTGGTGAACAGCTCAATCACGCCGTTACCCCCGTATTCATTAGGCGGCAGGCTAATGTTGTGGATAACGATCAGTTTTATATCAGCATCAAGAGGGCGCGCGTCCTGATTGGGTGAATGGATGAAGCTGATATTACTGGCTAATCCATTCTGGTCAATTTGCAGCTTAATCATGCTTAAACTTGCCTACCATCATCAAAACTCCGTTAAAATTCGTACACTTAAATATCTTCAGGCAGTGCTCAACATGGTGTTTCTCGAACTTTTTTTCATGCTGGTAGTAATTCTAATCGCTGCTGAAGTCTTTACCAATGCACTTGAACATTTGGGCGAAAAACTCAAAATTTCAGAAGGGGTGACAGGCTCGCTATTTGCAGCAGTTGGTACTGCATTGCCAGAGACTTCAGTGCCATTATTGGCGCTATTGGCTGGTACCAATAACCCACATACCAATGAAGAAATCGGCGTTGGTGCGATACTAGGTGCTCCTTTGATGCTGGCTACATTATCGATCTCATTACTTGCATTTGCAGTGCTCAAAAAACGTGGCTTTAAAGGCAGGTTTACCCCTGAAAATACAGGTCTGATTCGTGACCTTAATTTTTTCATTATCGCTTTCACCTTTGCAGCAATTGCTTTGTTTATTCCACATGAGATTAAAGCGGTGCGCTATGGCATAGGTTTTTGTATGGTCATGATCTATTTTATTTACATCATGCTGACCTTGCGTGCTTCAAATGCGCTGGTAGAGGAAGGCCATGCGACCGAGGCGGAAAACCCTATGTTTATTTGCCGTATTGGCCTACCGAATAATATGCCAGTCGTACTTTTGCAGTTATTTCTAGGCTTGGCTTTACTGATTGCAGGGGCTAAAGGCTTTATTTCTGGTATAGATGAAGCCGCGCAGATCATAGGTATTTCAGCGCTGGTATTATCTTTGTTGATTATTCCTGTTGCGACCGAATTACCTGAAAAGGTTAATAGCATACTCTGGATACGCAAAGGTAAAGATACGCTGGCCTTCGGCAATATTACTGGTGCGCTGGTGTTTCAAGGCACATTGCTGCCCGCCATCGGTATCATGCTCACGCCCTGGGCACCGCGTCTTGAAGTGTTTTCAGGCGTAGTGATTACTTTGCTAGGTGTCATCTGGTTGCGAATAATGGCCGGACGCGGACAATTGAAAGTTTGGCATGTGTGGGTGAATGGATTGCTATACCTGACTTATCTGGCAATCGTTTTTTATTAAACGCTAAGATTCTAGTATTATTATTAGTCCTGGTCTTTACTCAGGCCAAGCTTGGATAAACGGTAGCGCAAGGTTCTAAAACTCACACCCAACAGTTTTGCAGCTGCTGTTTTATTCTGACCTGTTTTTTCCAGCGCATTGATAATCGCCTGCTTTTCGATGGTCTCAAGGTAATCGGGCAAAGCAATATCAGGCAAGCCGTCTGGATTGGCTTCCAGGCCAGTGTTTTTTGCTTTTTCTGGTTTGGGTAGTGATAAATCGTTCACACTGATTTGATTGTTATTACATAGCGTTAATGCGCGTTCCAGGATATTCTCAAGCTCACGCACGTTACCAGGGAATTTATACTGGTTGAGCGCTTGCAATGCTAGCGGCTCAAACTTTGGTAGCGTTCTATTGAGTGCCTTACAGCGTTTTTCCAGTAGATGGTTGGCAATCAGTGGGATATCTTCCGCAATTTCGCTTAAAGCCGGCATGACGAGTTCAATCACGTTTAGCCTATAGTATAAATCCTGCCTGAATAAACCGTTCTCCATCGCTGCCTGCATATTTTGGCTAGTCGCAGTGATGAGTCTCACATCAATACTATCTTCTTCACTGCTACCCAGCTTGGTGATCTTTTTGTCTTGTATCGCACGCAGTAATTTAATTTGTGTGACTAGTGGTATTTCTGTGACCTCATCAATAAATAGTGTGCCGCCATTAGCCTCATGAAATAAGCCTGATTTTTCAGAATTTGTCTCTTTCTTAGAGCCAAACAGTAGTGCCTCAATAGTATCTGCCTGAATAGCACTACAGTTGAGGGTGATAAAAGGCGCATGTTGTCGGGTGCTCTTCATGTGGATTAGCTCAGCAGCTAGTGCTTTACCAGTCCCTACCGCGCCTTTCATATGCACGGGCGCTTGGCTGCGACTTAGTTTTTCTATGCTCGTGCGAATATGCTGAATTTTTGCTGAATTACCCAGCAAGCTTAATTCACTGCTGTTGTTGGGTTCAGTTTTATTCAAGCGCAATGCTGCTTGCACCAATGGGCGTAGTTGCTGAAGCAAGATTGGTTTGGTCAGGTAATCGAAAGCACCTGCTTTTAATGCAGAGACTGCATTATCTGCGCTGCCATAAGCCGTGATCACGGCCACTGGTAACCCTGCATAATGTTGGTTGATATGCCTTACTAAATCCAAACCATTGCCGTCTGGCAAGCGCATGTCGGTTAAGCAGAGTGCATAGCTGTTGCGCTTGAGGAGGTATTTCGCATCATCAAGATCACCTGCACTGTCAGCCTGAATTCCCATGCGCTGCAGCGTGAGTACGATTAACTCACGCAAGTCGGTTTCGTCGTCAACTACCAAGCAACTAGGTTTAATGGTCATTTTTTTAACTCTATACTGAACAGGCTGCCGGGTGAAGAGGGCTGGTATTGAATTGCCGCGCCATTGGCTTCGCATAACTCACGTGCGATGTATAAGCCTAGGCCAGTTCCAGCTGATTCTGTGGTAAAAAATGGCTCAAACAAATGGCTAAGTGCCTCAGACGAAACGCCAGCCCCATCATCTTTGATGTCTAGGCGTAGATTTTTGCTGTATCGTTGTTTGTTCAAGCTTAAAGATAGGCTGCCTTTGCTTTGTAAGCCATGGCGCCAGCCATTTCGACACAGATTCCACAATATCTGGTGCAAATGCCGACGGTCAAACTGGATATTTGCCGAAATGCCGTTGATATCGAGCGTGAAATTTTCGGGTGCAATTTTCTCAATCTGGCAAAACTGGTCGTGAAATTCTTGCAGAAAATCATCAATCTGTATGGTTTCTTGTCTAGTGCGGTCTCGGCGATTAAGTTCAAGCACATCGCTGACGATGTGATCAAGCCTGCGCACATTATCTGCGATGATCTCCAGCAGCCTTTTGGTTGCCAGGTCCTGCTGTTCTTCTTGCATCAACTGATTAGCATGGCTGATTGCACTCAGTGGGTTACGTATTTCGTGCGCGATATTGGCTGTCAATCGGCCAAGCGCAGCCAGTTTTAGTTGGTGTGCTTGGACCTGTATCTGGCTCCAATCCTGGATAAAAACCACTGCCCCTTCTCTACGATCGTTGCCTACAGGCATAAATCGTAATTTTAACTCTCGCCCAGCAGTATTGATTTTCAGTGCTTCCTGATGTTCTGCATCGGTGTCAGACATCCATACATCCAAGCGTTTATGCAGTTCGGGAATGCATACCTCTAGCTGATCCGTCAGCCATAAGTGATCACTAATACCGAGCAATTCTTTTGCGTGCTGGTTGCGATGGCGTATTTTGAATGACTCATCAACAACCAGAATGCCATCTTCAATTTCCTGTGTAATCAGCTTGTTGATCTGCGCCAGATTTTCCAGGTCGATACCGCGTTGCGAAGCAAGCGCCTCACTCAAATTAGCACGTTTTGCTAGGCTGTGAGCCAGCCAGGCCGTGGCAAAACAGCTCAAACTTAGCATCACCGCATGCGAATAGTCATCATAATGTTCAGTCCAACTGATCATTTGGTAACTTTGCTCCAGCAGCAGTGCAATCGTAGCGACAGAGGCGTAAAACAATGCAAGACGACCCTGGCTAATCAAGCTTGCGGCAGCTATCGCTACAATCAGCAACAATCCTAGGCCACTTTTAATGCCACCTGAAGCATACATTAACACCACAATAAACAGGATGTCTGTGACCACATGCAAAGTTAGTTGCAAATTAAAATCTGGCCATTTAATGGTGGTGAGAGTTATGGTGATGAAACTGACAAGCAAGTATCCATAGGCAAATGCAAAGAAAAGCTCTCGGTTGTAATTATCCAGCCAGAACGCTCCAGACAAGACGTGATATGTACCAATGAGCAAGAGCGTGACCAGCAGGCGATAGATATTAAACAGACCCATAGAACGCCAGTAGCCTATCATTTGGCTCTCACTACGCTCAATGGGACCATTCCAGAAGTCTTGCATCAAAGCAATCATTATTTGTGTAGTTTGCGATGTGCTTCACTACAATAATATTGGCCTTGCTCGCTAACACTGTCGCTTTGCGGCAAATGAACCCCACATTGCGCGCATTTCACCATATCTTCTGATTTGGTAGGTTTTTTGACTGTGTGATCAACATTGCGTGAATAGTTTTTGAGGATAGAAATGATGATCCATATAGCTAATGCTAGAAACAAAATTTTCAACATAAATTGGCAGTTCGATTTTGGTGATAATGGCTTATTGTAACCAAAAGCAGTCAGAAAAAGTTGCCCCTAAAAGTCTGCATCAAAAGTGACCTATAAAGTGCTGGGGAGTAAAAAAGTAAACCTGCTATACTCCTGTAAAATCAAAGCTATTGATCATGAACGACATTCATTTACTTCACATTTTGATTTCTAGATTGTGTTGTTTACTGATTTTTCTATAATCAGTGCAAACCAGAGCACACGCATAAACATTAGCATATGGCTACTGCAGAAGAACTTTCAGCATTTCTTGCCCAAGTGGAACGTCGCGCCTTTAAGCAGACGGCTTATGCGGTGCGCGATGATCATGTTGCCATGGATATTGTGCAGGATGCGATGCTCAAGCTTGCTGAAAAGTATGCAAAACAGCCGGCGAGTGAATATCCCATGCTGTTCCAGCGTATTTTGCAGAACACCATGCGTGATTACTGGCGGCGACAGAAGGTGCGTAATCTGTGGACTACTTTGCTTTCTTCATTTGGCGGCGGTGAGGATGAAGGGGATGAGCGTGACCCACTGGAAACACTCCAGTCGGATGACGACCAATACCAGCCTCAAGCGCAGTTGGAGAGCCGCCAAACGATTGCTATCATAGAGCAAGCGATAAAAACATTGCCCACACGTCAACGAGAAGCTTTTATGATGCGTTATTGGGAAGAGTTAGACGTGGCAGAAACTGCAAAAGCGATGGGCTGTTCACAAGGTAGCGTAAAAACGCACTGTTCACGGGCAGTGCATGCACTAGCTAAAATCATGGAGTCACAGGGGTTTAACAAGCAAGAGCTTGGAAAGTTCGGGGGCGAACGATGAATCAGGAACACGATACTGCAAAACAGATTATTCATCTGTTGAATGACAATTTGGCTTCTATGGATGCCAATACTACTCACAAGCTGGCACAAGCACGTCAACGTGCAGTTTCAGCGCATGCCTTATCGATGCAATCATTAACATCTAGGCAGTCATTAACAGGACTGCAACAAGGTGGAGTATTGCGCCTTTTGGGAGGCTACTTTCACCATCACCCAGCTTTTTTAGCCGTGCTGTTATCAGGCTTGGTGTTGTTGACTGTGCTTGCAGTGCAGCAGTTTTCAGGGGCAACTAATGAGCAGGATATAGAGCAAAGCGATGGTTTCTTGCTCGCCTCCGATTTACCGCCCGAAGCTTATGTCGATCAGGGCTTTGATCAATGGTTACAAAAAACCTCTTATTGATATTGGTGTTGTGCAGCCTGTTCTCAGGCTTTGCCAATGGGGCTGCAATCAAGGACACCCATCCAAGTTGGTCGCACTTGACGGAGCAGCAGCGCAAGGTGCTTAGCCCACTTGCCTCCGAGTGGGATACTTTACGCCCCTGGCAGCGAGAAAAAATGCTGGATATTGCGCGTGATTATCCCAAGATGAATGCCGAACAGCAGCAGCGGGTGCAGCGTAGACTGAATAAATGGAGTCGTATGACGCCTTACGAGCGTGAAAATGCACGCAAAAAATATCAGGAAATCAAACAATTACCACCAGAGAAAAAAGCAGCACTCAAGCAAAAATGGCAAGAGTATGAAAACCTGCCTGAAGAGCAGCGTGATCAATTAAGACAAAGTCATGTGGATGCTCACCCAGCACAAAAGCCAGCCCAGTAATATTGACTTGAAATATTGATTTAACCAGTAGTGTTCATTTGATTGAGAGATTCACTTGCAAATAAATGCTACGCCAAGTTGGCTTAGAGTCATCGCTAGCCTGTTCTATGATTTTTTATTGTTGCTGGCTATTTTCTTTGTCCTTACCTTGCCCTTTATTCTGCTTTTTGGTAACGCTACCCAAGCACCTCAACGTTATTTGCTGCAAGCCTATCTCTGGCTGATTGCTGGAGCATATTTCATCTGGTGTTGGTATCGCGGTGGGCAATCGCCCGCGATGAAGGTGTGGCATATCAAAGTGGTAAATCAGCATGGATTGCCAATCAGCTTAGCGCAGGCCACCAGGCGTTATGTGCTGGCAAGCTTTGGATTAATCTTCTGTGGCGCAGGATTTGTGTGGGCGTTTTTTGACCGCGAAGGCTTATTCTTGCATGACCGATTGACTGGTTCACGATTGGTCATGCTTAAAAAGTGATCAAACTAGCATTTCAAATCTAGCCCGTTCAACCTAACCACCTTCAACCTAGCTTTTTTCAACCCAGAATAACATGACCAAACCAGCTAGCAGATATAGCAAAGTGGGTACTACGGCGCTTAGTAAAGCGGACCAGTCGTTCAACAAGCCTAAGTGGACGAAGACGCGGTTGAGTACCTGGTAGCTAATGCCAAGCATAATTCCCGCAAATATTTTGGCGCTTGCACCGCCGCTGCGTTGCTGCACAAAGCCAAATGGTAAAGCCAGTACTACCATCACCAGACAGGCGATGGGATAGACCATTTTCGCCCATAGTGCGACTTCATGGCGCGATGTTTTCTGTTTATTGGCACTCAGGTGATGA
>Ga0066798_10000417_pt1 | contig 22631 bp, 16 predicted proteins | sample PersoiDNA2013203_FD_70961 | JGI IMG/M metagenome (GOLD analysis project Ga0066798, IMG submission 70961) | Permafrost soil microbial communities from the Arctic, to analyse light accelerated degradation of dissolved organic matter (DOM) -... | ecosystem: Environmental > Terrestrial > Soil >... | reverse complement strand
AAGAACAGAAGATTCGACCGAAAGTTCCTGCTGTACCAAGGCACGCACATCCACAAAAAGAGCTCGGTACGCGATCATCCAGTCTCGCAAAAATGTGCCGACTAACTGGGCTGTCAGCGAGACGCCGTGAACTTCAACGCCTCCATCTGGGTCAAGTGTGGCGTCGATTCGAACTCTGACATCGTCAAAGTGGTTGACCGAATGTGCAACCCACTTATCACGCAGGTTCTTGACTTGAGCGTGTCGATCTTGAAGCTCAAGTGGTAGCCGATTGATTAGGTCTTGGCCCAGGCTCGCGCGTACGCCACCGCCGAAACAGCGACCATAGCTAAAGAGCGCTGCCCGGCATAGTGCGTTGCGCGTAAAGTCTCGGCGCAGCATTTCGTCGATTGATATGCCGGGCTCTGTCGGGTCAATCTCAATATGCAGGTCGCAGTAACGTATCGCTTCGTCTAAATCGTGCTGTGCGCCATAGAGGTCTGCCAGCCTTTGAGACTCGGGGACGCAGTATTCGAACTGTAGGACGGTGTTCATATGATGCGATACCAGGTTGCGTAACGTCAAAAAAGTGGGGCGTGTAGGCTCGGCGAATGTGACCAGCACTAATTTGGCCCAATGATGTGAGCATCTCCCAGAAAAAGTCTCTAGTCGGCGGCTGCTCCTGGTCGGATGCGGCTAGTCGCGATGGTAACAACAACGGCCGCTTACGCTGCGTACTTGACTTCCGACTGTATCGCTTGAATGGCCGGAACGTGTCTCTTGGAGTCACCGAGCTAAGAAATTCCGATTTCGCTGGCCACTGACTTCAACAGACACGTTCCGGTCATTCGCCGATTTCCCGCCACGGTCAAGTCAGTGCCCTTAACCGACGGCCAGACTACTGAAATGCCAGCCCGATACCGGCCATTGGACCCACCCAACTGAAACTCACCGGAGCGATCCAGAGTTCCACAAAGCGGCCCCTCAAATGCCTGTGACAAATCCACATTGCTGACGCTGGCAGCCAGAAAGTCGTTGACAACAGTGCAGCGATAGCGGGTACTCAGCTCAGATCCTGGATTTGGATCAGCCGACAAACAGCGGTCATCGAAAATGTTCTCTGGTTCAGTTTTGGAGCAAACCGCTACCGAAACTCAACGTCTAGCTGAGACAGTGGCGTACCAAATGCCCCAGTCCAGCGTTCCCCCGAATGGACCGGCCAGGCATCTGTCCAAGTGCCTGTGGTGATTAAATCGCCTTCCATCAGGTCAGGAGCCTCTGGACACTGGCGAAGCTCTGCCAGGAAGTGGTGGAGGGCTCGAAGCGGGCTGTCCAGCACGTTGGTGCCACGTCCTTTGTCGATGATCTGATCACCCTTCATCAGGATGACTTGGGTCGCAGCCAGAAGGTCATTGAGTTCGCTGGCACGGGTTGCTATTGTGCCAATAGGAACCCTGCGTCCGACCAGCAGGTGTGCGTGCAGACCACCATCGGCCACCGTATCGGCAGCCTTGAACTTCCAGTCTGGCAGGTGGGACTGCACGATCTCGAAGCCTGGCGCAACCCAATCTATTGCATCGAACAGGTCTCCAAGTGATGCATTGGCCGCTGGAGTGGACTTCATGCCGAACACGGCTTCGGGCTCAATGCGCGGCTGGCAGCTGCCAGCGAGTGACACGATGCCGTGGTCATCACAGAAGGTCAGAGTGGTGTCGTATACCGCGCCCCAGATGGGCGCGTAGACGTTGTAACGTGGCCAAATGTTGCGGTTGGTAAAACCAATCTTGAAGCCACGAGGGACTTCTCCACGGGCGATGCGAAGGTCTCGGACTGCAAGGGCGTCCCGGTACGCGGCACGCACGTCGTAGGCTGAAACATCGCTTGGAGCGTGCGACCAGAGGTCGCCGGTGTCTAAGTGGGTGAGAAGGGTTTGGGGGTTCATAGGTTGGGTGGCTTGAACTGGGCAAGACAGTCTACTGCGCGAGATGGTCTTTGCCAACGTTCTCGCACAGGCACGTTGCACAGTACATGGGGTCGGGTCGGCCGCATAACGGAGACCAATGACGGCAACCGATCCACAGCGACAGTCAAGTGGCAAACTCTTCCTCCCCAATCGAACGACCGCTCCCGATTTCTAACGCTCTTCGGCGAGTTGACTGCTTCTAGCCAACTCCCTGGTCACTGATTCTTGAAGACTGACAGCGGAAGTTCGACAAATTCACTTGTACGGCGGCAAGGTGCCCATTGAAGACGGTCACGACCTTGAAGACCTGACGTTCGCGGGTTCGACCGGATAGGCCAGAGCAGTCATTCAGTTTGCGAGATCAAATTTCCCAATTGGCGGTCAGCAACGCAGCGAATGACGTTGTACGTCAGGTCTGCGCCCTTTCCGGACGTTGGCAAACGACAGAACTTTGCAGGCAGCGCCATTACTTGTAAGAGTTACTTTCAACAGGGTACTCCACCGCCACCAAGCCGGTGGTCGTTCACCTATTTAGCGTGTTTCGCCGTTTCAGAGACTTTCCCCCTGCGACGCAGGGATTGCGCGTTACGCGAGGCTTGAATCGCCAGCAGAGTCCCTTCAGCATGTCGAGTCGTTGCATGGAGCTCATAGTAGGAATATAGTTCACCGAGAGAATTCACTTGTTGCGAAAGGGGGGTCACATGTTGTTCCGCATGTTTGCGATCATTGCAAGTATCTTTGTTTTGGCGTCCTGTGCAAGTCTGGAGGCAAGTAAATCAGAAAGTTCGCCGAATCGGGCGGCTGCATCCAACCCAACGTTAGTTGGTGCATGGGAAGTAACGGCCAGTAGAGCGAGGGGTGTCGGCAAAAATCTACTCACGTTCTCTTCCGATGGTACGTTCTTCCGCAGCGGAGACACGCACCCAGTTCTGAGTGGCGCGCACGGTGCGTGGAAGCTCGTGGGGTCCAACCAGTACAACGCGAGTTATGTCTCTTTTTCGTTTGACCAAAGCGGAAAATGGATCGGGATTAACCGGAACAACCTTCAGCTAAACCTTAGCCCGGACGGCAATGAGTTCAAAGGCACGGTGAAGAGTAGCAACAGAGATCTTCAGGATAACGTAATCAGCACGGGCACATCCCCTTTAGCGGGAAAACGCATTCAAGTGCAGCCTTTTTGAAGTTGGACTCTCAGACGGGGTCGTTGAAACGCAGGAAATACGCACTGCGCAGCAGGCAATGGTTAGCCCCATGCCAAGCGCGAACGACTGGCAGCTTCTGGCCGTCAAGAGTCATTCGCGGTCTCAAATCCTATGACCGTTCCCGCTGCTCACCCGAATTACGTTTCGCTCCATTGCTGACGCTCAATTTTGACAGCTGGTTTCAGAGAAAGTTGACTGGCTCCAGAAGACACATTGCTGCCGCTCACCACCGGCAGCTCACTGGCGATTCAATTTTCGAGTTATGGCGACCTGCCAGCAGTCATTCATATTGGCCGCATCGTGCCCATTGCGGAATTGGAGGACTACAAATTCAATGTCCGATAGCTGCCATTGGCTACAGCCTGCATTACCACCAGGCGGCGTGAGTCGCCCCGGTTTTCGTGGAGGGCGGTTGGTTTATGTCAGACCGATATTGCGGCCCGCCTTTTCGCAAGACGTTAAGGAAAAGCTATTAAAGCTGCACGATGGCGAGCATGTTGGGCGTAGCGCCGTTCGTAAAAATCTTGGTCAACCGCTTGCGTTGCGAGTTTGGCGCAGCGATAGCCAATAATCGCTGAGCACGCGAAGCCCCGACATAGACCTTGCGAAGTTCCTCCGCAGCGTCGCTCGGCGAGCCTACTTCGAGGAAGTCAAATGTCGATTTCGCAGTCGCCGGCGAAATCACGAGGCAAACTGCGGGGAACTCGGCGCCCTTCACGCTGTGAATTGTGCGTGCTGAAAACCCATGACTAGGAGGTACCGACAGCAAATTTTTCAGGGTTGCGTCGTTTCGAAGTACCTGGGCAATAGTCCGACCGCCACCTTTCGGAAGTTTGGAGGCCAAGAGAGTTTGTGCTTTGGCAAGCCACATATCCGCAGATGCATAGACTGCCGGGTCATAACGAAGCTGCTGCCCCAGAGCTAACACCGATGGGCGCCACGTCAAATTGGCGTCCCCCAGCTCCACCATGTGTTGGCGGTAGCTCTTGTTCGGCAGGTGCCCCTCAATCCGCAAGATAATCTTGTGAAGCTCCTCAAGTGCCTCTTTTCGACCGCCACGATCAAAGGACGCATGGAATGCCCCTACAGCGGCCGCCAAGCGGCAGGCCAAGTGCTCTGAATCATCGGCGATCGCGATGCCCAGTGCTCTCGCTCCGCTCGTTCTGGTCGCTGCGACTATTGGACAATCTTCGGGCTTGGCATCTAGTTGGTCGACCAGTGCGCGGAAGTATTCTCCGACAGATTTGGGCACGCTGGAACCCGGATAGAACAAGAGATGTAAGGGAAGTGTCTCGTTCCGGTAGCGTCCAAGAGCCTCGTCTGTTGGCCCGCTTCCGTCGTGCCTCTTTAAGCAACTGACTGCGTGAACAATGGCTCGGCTCGAACGAAAATTCCCTGTCATCGAGAGCCGCTCCTGTTTGGGGAACGTCTCGGCAAAAGCGGTCAGCTCATTGGTGACACCGCCACGAAAGCCATAAATTGACTGGTGGGGATCGCAAATGACCTTGACGGGCATGCCGATCTTCCGGAACCAATTGATAATTTCTAGGTCATCCGGGTTACAGTCCTGGGCCTCATCTACGATCAGCTCAGCGAAGCGAGCGCCAAGCGCCTTAGCTAACGCTTGTGAAGTGTCCGGACTCCTGAGGCGCGAAAGCGCAATGGTTCGCGCGTCGGTGTAGTCGATCTCACCACGCGTCCGGAAGCGAGTCCACATCCTGAGTGCAGCCGCTTGATGTTGGCCGACGTCATTCGTTGTGAGCCTCTCCCTCTGCAACGCCTTTGCGTCGGCAACACCGCTCACTCTGTCAAAGACTTTCAAAGGAAGTGCTCTTGCCTTCGGGTACGGAACGACTTCGCGAGAATCAAGGTCAGGAATCAACCGCGGCTTTACATCGGAACCGGGGATGCCGAACGGCGTGATGAGAAAGCGCCATAGAAAGCTGTCAAACGTTCCGACAAAGCTCGGCATCGTCGGGGGCAACAGCAGTTTTTCCTTCCGCAGTCGCTCGTCCAACTCCGACACCGCAACCTCAGTGAACGACAGAAACGCAATGCCGCCCCTTAAACCACGGGCCTTGAGCAGGTGACGCGCCCTCTCTACGAGAACACGAGTTTTTCCAGCGCCAGGGCAGGCGGTTACGAAGGCAGAACCATTCCATTCAACGATGGCTTTCTGCTCAGGCGTGGGAAGAAAGTCGCAGCTCACTGGACAAGCGCCTTGATGGCAGCCCACAGATATTGCGGAACCTTAAAGTCTGTTGATTTGCCAATTTCTTCAGCAAGTATCTGTGCGAAGTCACCCTTAGGCGTGTCGCCGAACAGCTTCTGTATCTCGTTCGCTTTGCTCTCTTTGGTAGACGCAGCCATGGCGACCGTCCACTTGTCCTCGGACCTACAGTGAAATTTCAGGTATACGTCCTTGAGTAACGTTTCATTGCCCGCGAGGACAAGTTCGGACTCCAACGAGTATTCGTTGACTGAAACGTCAAGCATCGCGGATGCGCCTTCCTTTGCGGCGAAGGCGTCCAGACTGGACTTCCGCCGCGCCCCTGCGCTCTGCTCGCCTGCCTTCAGATTCCAGCCATCTCCATCGGTAATGACTACCACACGATCCGCTATCCGACTACCACTGCATGAGGTGAGCAGGAGCTTGATGTAAGGTTCAAAATCAACGCCGTCGATGGGCACGAAGACCGCTGAACGGAAAACCCGCAGCTTGTCATCTTCGCCGTTCAAGACATATTTCTTGGCGATCACTGGCAGCAGAAGGGCTTCTGCGATTCCCTCGACGAGCATTGCCCGCCCTCCAAATAGCAAAGCCGATTTGGTGACATCGAGGTAACGGTCAACCTTCCGCCGATCAACTGGCTCCAGAGCTAGGGCGGCCAACGGGATGCACTTGGTCACCCGACGTCCGACCGAGGCGGTGCCGCTTGTTTTACCCTCAGACATCTTCGCTTCCACCGCGTCATGTGCCGCCTTCGCCACGGGAGTTGCGGTCGCCGGCGGCGTGTGAGCTTCGACGGGAGTAGGCTCGGCGCCAGGTACGAGTTTCTCTGAATTTGCGACCGCTGTAGAACCGTTCGCAGTTACGATGGCCTTAAAAAACACCATCTTCTCGCTGGATACCCAGGCTGAAATATTCGGGGAGTGCGTCGCGACAACGACCTGAACGCGGCCCGTCGGCGCGTGCTCTTCAACCGTTCGCTTCTTCGACTTTTCCGCCTGATCTTCCAAGAATCCAAGGACTGCCGCTTGTAGCTGTGGATGGAGATGCGCTTCCGGCTCTTCTACGAGGAATAACGTCAAATCGACGTCGTTTGCGCGCTCAAGCTCAATGGCAATCGTCGCCATGAAGAGCAAGTTCGCGTAGCCGTGGCCTGAATATCTGAGGTCCTCGGGCTCGATACCGTGATCAGCGAGCTTGAACCGCAAGTCGCGAGCTATGTCGATGAGCTTTTCGTCACTGGAAAAGCCTAGCAAAGTTCCTTGCCGCCGCACACCGGCGGTCAATTCCCCAAGGTTTCCTTCGACAGCTTCACTTACCTTGATCAAGATCTCGGATGACGAAGTCCGGCGCAACTCCTTCGCAACGTCCTCCGGCGCCAATGCGCCGAGGAAATGCTTAAGGAGAGCATGGATTCTTGTTGGGTTCCCCGAGGCCAAGGCCCTCCTGGCATCCCGGAGTGGCGGCAAGTAAACGTGGCGCACCATGTCGTGGCTGCCCGGTTCTGGAGCTTCCTTGTGGGCGCCTGCCCAGAGTCTCGGACGAACGGGGAGTCTCCCGCCACCTTCGTCGTACTGCAATCCGAATACGCAGGCTGAGAGGGTACTGTCCGTTACAGCGCTGAGCATGCGGCCAGCTTGCGCTGCGCTCAGGTCGCCGAACTCTGCCTCTAGCTCGAACGCAGGCTTTGCGCTCGCGAATCTGATGTCAGTGGATTCGCAGTAAAGCTCTCGGCGTCCACTGAGCGGCACCGTGAGAAGTCGCATGGCGTCGATCGCGTTGCTTTTGCCGCCGTTGTTCTCGCCCACGAAAACGGTAAGGTCTTCGTACAACGGAATGTTAATCTCGTCGAAGGAGCGAAAATTTTTCGCCGAAAGCCGCCTAAGAAACATCATCTCTCCTTCGCAATTCGCTGCAAAAGAACGTCTAACAAAACTGACAAAGTCGCCGAACAGCTTATCGCAATTTCCTTGGCGTTCAAGTCAATTAAAGCCGCACTATGGATGGCCGGCTTCGCCGCGTCTGAGTGCTTCGGTGATTATCGTCAATACCATTTCACGCACCACAATTCGCTACCCGATACCAGCCATTCCCCAATGACGGCTTCTGGTCGTCAAGAGCCAACGGTCACCTCGAATCCCACGCCTTAAACCGGTCGTTGGGACTGCGATCGCATTGGGCTGCTCCAGACCAGCCTGTCGCCGCCGGCTCTTGGGTGCCCATAGCTGACGGACACCATCTTGAAGACCTGACGTTCGCAGACCCGAACAGACATGCCAAAGCGGACGTTCAAATTTGGGAAATGGGTTATTGGGTAGGTAGTCAGCGATGCACCGGGTGCTCACTAACGTCAGCTTCCTGTGAGTCCATATTTATGATTTTGGAGGCGGGTCAGCCGCTAATCTTGGATTTCGGTAAGGTTCCTGAGCCTGCCACAGATCGGACCAGTGCTTTCATGCTCCGGATTTCTTCAGCACATCTCTCGGTCGGTCAATGCGTGTCAGATTATGTGCAATGATGAGATATGAAAGGAATTCTCCGCTGGTCGAGCTTGCTGCGGCCGTACCGCTGGCGCCTTGTGTTGGTACTGGCCTGCCAGTGTGGGCAGACGTTAGCTTCCCTGCTGTTGCCACACCTCAGTGCCGAACTCATTGACCGTGGTGTCGCCCTGCACGACACACGCTTGATAGGGCAATTGGGAGGCTGGATGCTACTGGCCGCTATGGTGCAACTGGGCTTGTCGCTGGCCGCGCTGGCGCTGGGCGCTCGCATCGCGATGGACGCCGGGCGCGACCTTCGCGGCACGCTGTTCGCCCACGTGCACTCGCTCTCACTGACCGAGGTGCAGCGCTTGGGCGTGCCGTCGCTGATCACACGTTGCACCAACGACGTGTTGCAGTTGCAGACCTTGCTGACCATGGTCCTGACCGTGATTATGCTGGCGCCGCTCATGGGCCTTGGCGGTGTCGCCATGGCCATGCGGCAGGATGTTCGTTTGTCTGGCCTGCTGCTGGTGGCTGTGCCCGTGCTAGCACTGGTGGTGGCTTCGCTCATGGCCCTTGCAATACCTCTCTTTGGTCGCATGCAGGTCCAACTTGACCGCGTCAACAGCATTCTGCGCGAGCAGATCAACGGTCTACGCGTCATCCGAGCCTTCGTGCGCGACGACGCCGAGCGCGCGCGCTTTGCGGGCGCCAACGACGAACTCACTGGCACTGCGCTGCGCGCCGGTCGCTTGATGGCGCTGAACATGCCGGCTGTCATGGCTGTCATGCACCTGACCGGCGTGGCGGTGGTGTGGGCCGGCGCAGGGCGCATCAATGCGGGCACATTGTCAGTCGGAACGGTGGTCGCCTTCCTGGCCTACAACGCACAGATCCTGATCGCAGTAATGATGGCCGCGATGCTATTTCTGATGGCGCCGCGTGCGGCCGTCAGCGCGCGCCGTATTGCCGAGGTGCTGGACACCCCTTCCAGCGTTCTGCCCGCCATCGGGCCGCTAGCACTACCCACCTCGCCGCCATTGCTGGCCCGGTTGCGCTTTGACGATGTGAGTTTCGGCTATCCGGGCGCGCAGGCACCGGTGCTGCGCGACATCAACCTGGAGGTCGGGCCTGGCGAACTGCTGGGCGTGATCGGTGCCACCGGCTCCGGCAAGTCCACCCTGCTGGGCCTGGCCATTCGCCTGCACGACCCCAGCGGCGGGCGCATCACGCTGGGCGGAGTGGACCTGCGCCATCTCGATCAAGAAGCGCTGTGGGCCGCGATAGCCATCGTGCCGCAAGCGTCCTTCCTGTTCATGGGTACGATCGCCACCAATTTGCGCTACGGACGCGAAGACGCAAGCGAGGCCGATCTATGGCATGCGCTGGAAGTCGCCCAGGCGCAGGACTTCGTGGCCGCGCTGCCCGGCGGTTTGGATTCCCCGGTTGCCCAGGGCGGTGGCAATTTCTCAGGTGGCCAACGCCAACGCCTGGCCATTGCACGTGCTCTGGTGCGCCAACCGGCGGTGCTGCTGTTGGACGACAGCTTCTCGGCGCTGGACGCAGCCACCGATGCACGCCTGCGTGCCGCCCTCAAGGCCGAGCGGCGCGAGGGCGCCACTGTGGTCGTCAGTCAACGCGTGGCCAGCCTGCGGCAGGCCGACCGTATTGTTGTGCTCGACCAGGGCCACGTTGTCGGCAACGGGCGCCACGAGGACCTGTTGCAAACCTGCCCCGCCTACGCAGAAATCGTCGCCTCGCAGTCTTCCCAAGACGGGGGCGCTGCACCATGAGTCGGCCAGCCATGCACCTGCCACGCGGTGGCGGTATGCTACCGAGCAGCGTGGCCCGCCCGCGTGACATGCGAAGCGCGCTGCGCCGCATGGGGCGCTTCCTGCTGGGCGACCACCGACGGCTGGCTCTGGCACTGGTCTTCACCACGTTGAGCGTGGTGCTAGGCGCGCTAGGGCCCTGGCAATTGGGTATGGCAACGGACCTGGTGGTGGCGTCCATTGGCCAGCCGGGCCTTCCGGTCGGCCTGGGGCGGCAATTGGCAGTGGTGGTGGCGCTCTACGTTACGGCGTCCGCGCTCCAATGGGCGCAAGCTTGGCTCACCACCGCGCTGGTGCAGGCGCTGAGCAAACGACTGAGGCGCGATGCCGAGGCCAAGCTGGCGCGCCTGCCCCTGGCCTGGTTCGATGCACGACCTCTCGGCGAAGTGCTCAGTCGGGTGACGAACGACATCGACAATGTCACACAAAGCTTGCAACAACTGATGAGTCAGTTGCTGATGTCCTTACTGACGCTGTTGGCGATCTTCACGATGATGGGGATGCTCTCACCGTTATTGCTCGCGGTGGCCGTGGTCGCACTCGCCTTGTCGGCCGCAGGAAGCCGCATGGTGGCCGCCCGCTCAAAACCGCATTTTGAAGCCCAGTGGCGCCTGACGGGCGAGGTCAACGCCCAGATCGAGCAGAGCTTCACCGGCCATGTTCTGGTCAAAGCCTTCGGCCACCGGCAGCGCACGCTGGCCGAATTCGCGCAGGTCAACGGGGCGCTGACCGACAGCGCCTGGCGAGCCCAGGTGCTGGGCGGCAGTGCACAGCCGTTGACGATGTTCGTCGGCCAGCTGGCTTTCATCGCCGTGGTTGCAGGGGGCGCCTGGCGTGTACTGAATGGTCACCTCAGCATCGGGCAGCTGCAAGCGTTCATCCAATACATCCGCCAGACCGGCCAACCCATGTCGCAGGTGTCGGCGATGGTGGCAGTGGTGCAGTCCGGTCTGGCCTCGGCTGAGCGGGTGTTTGAACTGCTTGACGCCGACGAATTGGCGCCCGACAGCGATGCGCCTGCCATGCTGCCGACACCGCGCGGCCATGTGGTGTTCGAGCATGTGCGCTTCGGCTATCAGGCGGGGCGGCCCTTGCTGGAGGACGTGAACCTCGAAGCCCGCCCCGGTCAGACGGTAGCCATCGTCGGGCCGACCGGCGCCGGGAAAACCACGGTGGTGAACCTCCTGATGCGCTTTTATGAGATCGATGCTGGCGTCATCCGGCTTGACGGCACCGATATCCGCGCGCTGCGCCGCGACGATCTGCGGCGGCATTTTGGTATGGTGCTGCAGGACAGCTGGCTGTTCACCGGCACCATCCGCGAGAACTTGGTTTATGGCCGGCCCGAGGCCAGTGAGGCCGAATGGCGCGAGGCGGCTGTTGCTTGCCTGGTGGACGACTTCGTGCGCACACTGCCGCAAGGCTACGATACGGTGCTGGAGGACGGCGGCGCGACGCTCAGCACTGGCCAGCGCCAGTTGTTGACGATCGCTCGCGCCTTCCTGATGCGTCCAGCGGTGCTAATCCTCGATGAGGCCACCAGTTCGGTTGATACGCGCACGGAACTTCTGGTGCAGAAGGCAATGGCGCGACTGCGCCAAGGCCGGACCAGCTTCGTCATCGCGCACCGGCTCTCGACCATACGCAGCGCTGATCTGATCATCTACATGGATCGCGGCCATGTCGTTGAGCAAGGCTCTCACGCGCAGCTGATCGAACGCCGTGGCGCTTATTGGCGATTGCACAAGGCGCAATTCGGCGAAGTACACAACATGACGGCTGGCTAGCAGCGGACTTTAGGGATCTGATGATTAAGTCAGACCCCCAAAGGAGCAGACCAAGGCCACATTTCGCCTTTAAAGCCTGAACGACCGGTCTTGAGAGCTCGGTTCGCCCAATGACGGCAATGAGACAAAGCCCCCAATGTCGGGACCTGTTTGAAGAGCCAACCGGTTCCTCGATCTGATCGCCCGAAACTTGAGGTTGGACGTTTGGTCAAATTGGGCGACCTCACTGCTGCCAGTAGCGGACGCGCGCAATGTGCCCTTAGCGGACACACGCATTGGCGAAAAGAGGTGATCGATGGGATGTAGCCGTCGAGAATGACGCACAGACCGCCCAAGACGGTTTGTCGAAGATAAATTGCCCGGCATCGCGTAAATGCTCAATGAACCTGCGGCGTGGCGGTTGTTCAGATTGATCTTCAGTGCTATAGTTTTTCCGATATCCTTCGGGTCCACCGCGCAATCGGGTGGTCTTATCTTCGTTCGATGGGAGAAGGGTCGGGTTATGAGCCAATATTTGCTGAACGTCAATGGCGTGGCGCAACAGGTTGAGGTGGCCCCGGACACCCCCTTGCTCTGGGTGTTGCGCGACAGTCTCGGGTTGACAGGCACCAAGTTCGGCTGCGGCGTCGGCAGCTGTGGTGCGTGCATGGTTCACCTCAATGGTGTGCCCACGCGCGCATGCATGACGCCCATATCCACAGTGGGGCGCAAACAGGTCCTCACCATAGAGGGCCTGGATCCCCAAGGTGCGCACCCCTTGCAAACAGCGTGGCAAGAGTTAGATGTGCCGCAATGCGGTTATTGCCAGACGGGACAGATTATGACGGCTGCGGCGCTGCTCAAAGAGAATACGAACCCGACGGATGCCGAGATTGACGACGCCATGGCGGGCAATCTGTGCCGATGCGCTACGTACTTGCGCATCCGCGCCGGCATCCACCATGCGGCTGAAATTGCGGGCAAGAAGAAGGTGAGCGTATGAAACACCTCCAGGATTTCGCGGCGCCGGTGGAAGGCTTGGATCGTCGCACATTCTTGCGCCAGTCGGCCGTTGGAAGCGGCAGCCTGTTGTTGGGTTTTTACTTGCAGCCGGTAGGTGCGGCTGACGCGGTTGGCAAGGCCGCCAGCTTGACCGGTGCAGCCGGCTTCAAGCCGAACGCGTTCATCAGTATTTCACCCCAAGGCATCATCACCATCATCTCCAAGCAACCTGAGATCGGCCAGGGCATCAAGACCTCGCTGCCGATGGTCATCGCCGAGGAACTGGAGGTCGATTGGAAGGACGTGCGCATTGTCCAGGGCGATCTGGACCCAGCCTATGGCAGTCAGAGTGCCGGTGGCTCCACCTCGACGCCGAATAATTACAGCAATTTCCTGAGACTGGGCGCGACGGCGCGCACCATGCTCGTGCAGGCCGCCGCGCAGACCTGGAATGTCTCAGTGGATGAATGCGTGGCCGCCAACACGGCGGTGCACCATGCTGCGACCAATAGGAGCTTGACCTACGGGGAACTCGTAGCCAAAGCGGCGACGCTGCCCGTGCCCACGGCCGAATCCGTCAAGCTCAAAGATCCACGGGATTACAAACTCTTGGGCACTCGGGTGGGCGGTGTCGACAACCTGTCAGTCGTGACCGGCAAACCCTTGTTTGGTATCGATGTGCAACTGCCCGGCATGCTGTATGCCGTGTTTGAGAAATGCCCGGCCTTCGGCGGCAAAGTCATCAGCGCCAACCTGAGCGCCATCAAAGTCTTGCCCGGCGTGCGAGACGCCTTCGTCATCGAGGGAACCACGAATCTCAACGGGCTGATGCCGGGTGTCGCGATCGTCGCCGAATCGACCTGGGCGGCCTTCAGTGCCCGTAGGCAACTCAAAGTGATTTGGGACGAAGGCCGGGTGGCCAACGAAAGCTGGGACGCCTTTGCCGCTCAAGCGCAAACGCTCTCCAAACAGCCCGGCAGCGTGCAATTGCGCAAGGACGGCGATCCCGCCGCCGCCTTCGCAGCGGCCACAAAAACCGTGGAAGCTGCATACAGCTACCCATTCATTTCGCATGCCAGCATTGAGCCACAAAACTGTACGGCCTGGTTTCGGGATGGAGCCCTCGAGATCTGGGCGCCAACCCAGAATCCGGCGGCCGGACAGAACCTTGTGTCAAACACCCTAGGTGTGCCGAAGGACAAAATTACGCTGCACATTACCCGCAGCGGTGGCGGATTCGGACGGCGTCTCAGTGCCGACTACATCGTGGAGGCCGCTGCGATTGCCCAGCGACTCAGTGCGCCGGTCAAGCTCACCTGGACGCGTGAAGATGACTTGCGGCATGACCACTTTCGCGCCGGCGGTTTTCATTTCTTGCGGGGTGCGCTCGATGGGAATGGCAAACTGACCGCTTGGCACAACCACTTCGTCACGTTTGCCAACCGCGTCGTGCGCGATGGCAAGTCGATTTTGCAGCCTGGTAGCGGCGCCAGCCTCTCCGGTGACGAGTTTCCGGGCCGCTGGGTGGCCAATTGCCTGCTCGAGCAAACGCCGATGGAGTGCGGCATTCCCATGGGCCCGTGGCGCGCTCCGGGCAGCAATGTGTTTGCCTGGGTTTTTCACAGCTTCATTGACGAGCTGGCCTACGCAGGCGGGCGAGATCCACTTGAGTTCCGGCTTGAGTTACTGGGTCAGCAGGACGTTGTGGCTGGCAGCGGCGATCGGGGCATGCCCTACAACGTCGGGCGTATGCGGCGCGTGCTGAGCGAAGTGGCGCAAAAGGCCGACTGGGGCCGCAAGAAATTTCCGCGTGGTCAGGGCCAAGGCATCGCATTTCACTTCAGCCACCGCGGCTACATCGCCGAGGTTGCGGAGGTCGCGGTGTCCAGGGCAGGCGAGTTGAAGGTGAACCGCGTGGTGGTGGTGTCGGACATCGGCTCCCAAATCGTCAACCTCAGTGGCGCTGAGAGCCAGGTGCAAGGCTCGGTGATAGATGGTCTGGGTACCATGATGTTTGCCGAGCTCGATATCCAGCGCGGCCGCATCATGCAGGGTAACTTCACGGACTATCCACTGATCCGTATTTCTGATGCTCCGCCCCGGGTAGACGTGCATTTCCTGAAAACCGATCAACCGGTCACGGGCTTGGGCGAGCCGCCGTTGCCGCCACTGGCGCCAGCGGTGTGCAATGCGATCTTTGCTGCCATCGGCAAGCGCGTGCGTCAATTGCCGCTCAGCCGAGCCGATTTGACCTGGAGCTGATCGATAAGATCGAAAAATGCTAAGTGATCTTCTCCTCCAACGACAATTCCAGAGGTCGGGGCAGTTCACTAGCTGGAATGATGCAGCGGTGACCCTCCGCCCAAGCCTTTTTGTAGGTTGATTTGGTTTCAACTGTTTCCTCCCGAGCGTTGTACGATCTCATGCCTGGTGCAACTGCAACGTTTGTGCTAAGGTAACACCTTTAGATACTAATGGAGACAGCGCATGCCAACCACTGCCACTGCTAAGGCCGTATCCGTCAAGCTTGACCCAGGCATCCGAGCCCGCGTTGAACACCTGGCGCAGGCACGCCAGCGCAGCGCGCATTGGGTGATGCGCGAAGCGATCAGCCAATACGTTGACACGGAAGAAAAGCGTGACGCCTTCCGCCAGGACACCCTCAAGGCGTGGCAGGAATACCAGGAGACGGGCTTGCACGCGACGGACACTGAGGTGCAGACATGGCTGGCCAGTTGGGGCACAGACAATGAACAGAGTGCACCCGAGTGCCACAAGTAAGGTACGCCCCCGGTGCGGTCCGGGACCTGCAACGATTGCGGGAGTTTTTGCGGCCAAAAAACCCGGCAGCGGCCCAACGAGCGGGCGAGACCATCATCAAGGCCGTGCAAGTGCTTGGGCTCCAGCCGCAAATCGGGCGGCCCGTTGAAGGCATGCCAGAAACGTACCGGGAATGGCCCATCGACTTTGGCGATAGCGGCTATGTCGCGCGCTATCGCTTTGATGGTGAGGTCGTCACCATTGTGGCAGTGCGTCACCAAAAGGAGGTCGGCTACCAATGAACTGTGTTAGGTGCGCTCCATGTTGACGCAAGAGCTCACGCCGCTTTTCCATAGCGCCGAGCCGCGCCGCCGGGGCCGCCCACCTGGTGCGAAAGCCCAGGTCGTACGCGATACCCGCTCTTTAGGGATTCATCACTTTGCCTTTGTGCGCTCCAGCCTTCTGGGCCTGGACTGCGCGAAGCCTTCACCCGTTATCTCGCCTGAAGCGAGACCACCACCGACCTGCGCTACATCCAGAACCGGCGGGACGCGCTGCTCAAGCAAGATCACGCACCTCTTGGACCTGTTGCGCAGCGACGCACCGGTCAAAGCTGCTCTGACCCTGCCCAGCCATGATGGGCGAAAATGCCCAGCCAAGCCGTCCGGGATGAGTCGTTGGTTTCATAAACTTCGCATTTAAAAACTGTAAAACATGTTTGACATATTTTGTGTGAATGTGGCCCAATAGGTCCTATGAACCTCGCAAACATCGGCCGACTCGTACACGCTCGCCGCCAGGCTTTAGGGCTCTCCCAAGCCCGACTCGCAACGATGAGCGGCTTGTCGCGCGCGACCATCAATCAGCTCGAAACGGGCTCTCTGGTGGACCTAGGTGCTGCCAAACTGATCGCGCTCCTGGACCTGGTCGGAATCAATCTCGACGCCGGCACGCGCAAGGGTCACGCACACGCACTTCAATCGATCAGTCAGAGCGCCAGTGTCAGTTACAGGACATTGCTCGACCCCAATGTCCTGGCGGCGGCGTTGGTGAACGGTGAGTTGCCAAAGGGCATCACACCCCACGTTGCCACCTTGCTCGATGAGGCACCTTTGTCCCTGATCGTGGCTGCCGTGGAAGATGTGGCAATGAAGAGCAGCATGTCGCCCAAGCTCCTATGGAAGCATTTGTTCCATTGGGCACGCGACCTGCATTCTCCGCGAGGCGTGTGGGCGTAGTGGCAACAAGAGTGAAGACCCTCGATTCGCTGCCAGGCGGTGTTTGGCAGGGCCTGCTACCACATGCGTATGAATTGATCGCGTCAAGCTTCGCGTCGTGCCAGCGCCATACTCAACTCTGGCGCCAAGCTCCATGAGCTTCCTGGATATTGATCCCACCGGGAAGTAAATTGACCCCAAAAGAACAAAAATGCTTGCTGATCGAATCAATCCGGTCTAATATGACCTCATAAGGTCAAAATATGCAGATCAACACCAGCACCCTGCCCGAGCTTGCCAAGATGCTGACACAAGAACGCAAGCACCAGAAGCTCTCGCGCTCGCAAGCCGCGGCCGTGTGCAATGTCAGCCCATCCTTCATCCGGGATGCCGAAACACATCCTGAGCGCTGCTCACTGGGCAAGCTGGCTATGCTCGTCAACGGGCTGGGCCTGACCATGGTCATCACGGACAGCAAGCCATGATTCGCCTTCGCGTCTGGGCCAATGTGCGCCCGATGGGATGGTTCGGCCACGCGGGCGGGGAGTACTTCTTCGAATACGACCCCCAGTGGTTGGAGCAGGATGGCGCTTTCGTGCTGGCCCCGCGCTTTCCCCTGCAGAAGGAACGCTTCACTGGCGTGGACATCCGAAACTTCTTCGCCAACCTCCTGCCCGAAGGCGCAGCCCTGGACGTCATCCTCAACGCCATCCAAATGCGCGAGGCATCACCCTTTGAGATGGTCGGGCGGCTGGGAGCGGAACTGCCGGGTGTTCTGTCCGTGCTGCCCGAAAACGCCGCCCCCCAGTTCCAGCAGGAATACACACCCCTGACGTATGCGCAACTGAGCAAGCGCCTTGCCGAACGCAGCATCAAGCCACTGCTCACCGCCAACGAGCAAACCACCATGTCGCTGGCCAGCGCCCAGGACAAGATCGGACTGCGCTATGACAGCAAGACCGGCAAGATCAGCGACAGCGTGGGCCAGTCACCCACCACCCACATCTTCAAGCCCGACACCCGGCTCAAGGCCTTCCAGCCCAGCGCGATCAACGAATATGCCTGCATGCTGCTGGCGCGCGCCCTGAAGCTGCCGGTACCCGATGTCTGGCTCCTGCGCGTGCCCGAGGCCGTCTACGTTGTGCAGCGCTATGACCGGGTGATGGTCAGCGGCAACATCCTCTGCCTGCACCAGATCGACGGCTGCCAGCTGCTAGGGGTCGGCGCCGACTGGAAATACGAGCGTCATGCAGGGCTGGTGAGCCTGCCCAAGCTGGCCCAGGCCCTGCGTGAACTCAAGGTACCGGGCCGGGATCTGCTACAGATGCAGCGCTGGGTGATGTTCAACTATCTGAGCGGCAACGCCGATGCGCATGCCAAGAACCTGTCCGTGCTGATCTCCGATCAGGGCTACCGGCTGGCTCCCTTCTATGACATCCTGTGCGTTCGAGCCTACGGCGACAACCGGATGGCTCTTTTCATCGGTGACGAGGAAGAGTTCGATGCGGTCGGCGCGCACTCCTGGGAGGCCTTGTGCAAGGATTGCGGCTTTGGCTTCAAGCAGACCATGGACGAGTTCCGCCGCATGGCCAGCGCCATGACCCCAGCCTGGAACAAGATTTATGGCCAGCTCCACGATGACCCACACACCACGCACGAAGAACACGAGCTGCTTGAGCGCATGAACGCAGTGTTCGTCAATCACATTGCGGCAGCCCTCTCCATGACGCAGTTATGAGCCGGATCAAAAGCCGTCATCAAGATTTGGAAAATTAAAGATGCACCTTAAAGCAAAGGTGCATCTTGAACAGGGCCTATTCGTTGAGGTGAACCGGTGACACCCAACGCAGAACCCCATTCGAGGCTATCGACACCTTGGGCTACCAACCTAGTTATGAGCAAGCGGCTGAATCTGCAGCTGCATTTTTGTCGTCGCTATGAATGCTGATTTTTTTGGTTTTGAAAAGCGTCCGCTCCCTCCTTGTCAAATCCCTAACCAACGCAAACGAGGCCTGTTGCCATTTGTCAGAAAATAGGCTATATTTCTGACAAAAGAATCCTTCCATGAGCCAGCTCGCCCAATTCATCTTGTCTTCAGCCCAGACTCTTCCTGAGGGAGGTTTACTGTCGCCCAAGGAGTTCTTGCACCTGGGCACGCGAGCCGCGGTGGACCAGACGCTGACTCGTCTGACGCGTGAAGGGACGCTGTTGCGAGTAGGGCGGGGTTTGTATGCCGTGCCAATTCAAAGCCGGTTTGGCGTTCGACCTCCTGCAACGCAGACGATCGTCCAAGCTATGGAATCAGCCCAGGGGGAAGTGATCGTGGCAAACGGTGCGACTGAGGCCAATGCATTGGGGTTGACCACACAAGTTCCAACCCGCGAGGTGTTCTTAACTTCAGGGGCATCGCGAACCTTGCACCTGGGTAATCGCACGGTGGAGTTTCAACATGCCAAACGCTGGCTACTGGCACTGGGCAAGCGACCTGCAGGCAGGGCGATCCGGGCTCTGTCATGGTTAGGCCCAGAGCAGGGAGCGTCTGCACTCAAGGTCTTGCACACACAATTACCGGCCGAAGAGTGGATGGCCATGCGTTCGGCAAGGCAAATGCTGCCAAGCTGGCTGGCACGGGCTGTGAGCGAAATGAGCGAGGTCGCCGAGCGTGGCTGAATCCTGGTTTGCACTGAGTCAGAAGGACCAGGCCGAGGCACTGGAAGTCGCTTCTGGCCGTAGCGGTCGTCCAGCCCATCTGTTGGAAAAAGACATCTGGGTCGTCTGGGCCCTGGCAGTGATTTATGCATCGCCGCTGGCCCACACATTGACCTTCAAAGGCGGTACCTCGTTGTCCAAGGCGTACCAGATCATCGACCGGTTCTCGGAGGACATCGATCTCACCTACGACATTCGCGCGCTAGTGCCGGACCTGTTGCGCGCAGGCGATCCGATACCAACGTCTTCGAGCCAGGAAAAAAAGATCAGCAGCGCGGTGCGGGACCGTCTACCTGATTGGATCAGGGGGAGCGTTCAGCCCATTGTGCAAGAAGCACTGAACGCGGCAGGTCTGCAAGCGGTGCTGAGTATCGCCGGCAAAGACAGCGATAAGCTGATCGTGACCTATGAGGCAGTGAAAACTGGCACAGGCTACGCCGCGCCTACCATCCAGCTCGAGTTTGGAGCCCGTGCAACGGGTGAACCCCACCAGGTCAGCCTGGTGTCATGCGACATGGCCCCCCTGATTGAGGCAGTGGAGTTTCCGCTGGCGCATCCGCTGGTTATGGCTGCAGAGCGAACTTTCTGGGAGAAGGCCACAGCAGCCCATGTGTACTGCCTGCAGGGGCGCCTGCGTGGTGAGCGGTATTCACGACATTGGTACGACCTGGCTGCCATGGCGCGCACTGAGTATTTTGAGAAAGCAGTGCAGGACCAAGCGCTTGCCCTGCAGGTAGCACGACACAAATCGATGTTTTTTGCAGAGAAGGACGCCAGCGGCCACTGGATCGATTACACCCAGGCCGTGTCGGGCTCACTCCAGCTCATTCCTCAGGGTGCATCGCTTGCAGCCCTTGAAAAGGATTACTCAGCGATGTTGCAGGATGGTCTTGTGGCACTGCACCAACCCGATTTCGCAGAACTGCTGGAGCGGTGTCGCGCTATACAAGACCGTGTACATCTAAGAAAGACATGATGCGCAATGAATTGGACCGCACTAGCCATGGAAATTTGTGCGGGCGCGTTGTCTGGCATTCCTTCACAGCATTGTGCGAAGCTATCGAGAAATTGTGCCCACATTTATCCAAAAAGGTTGAATGATGGCGTCCCTGGGGTCTGAGCCAGCCATGCAATTGGATCCCCTGTTTCACGGCGCTCCGAATCGCAAACGCGGCCGGCCCCCAGGCTCACGAGCCCAGGTGGTACGCGACACCCGCTCTTTAGGGATTCACCACTTCGCCTTTGTGCGCTCGAGCCTGCTGGGCCTGGACCTGCGCGAAGCCTTTAACCGTTATCTCGCGTGGAGCGAAACGACGACTGACCTGCGCTACATCCAGAACCGACGCAACGCGCTGCTCAAGCACATCATCGAGGCTGGTCGTCATCTTGACGCCACCCTGCCGGCGTCGGCCAAGATCACGCACCTGCTCGACCTGCTGCGCAGCGACGCGCCGGTCAAAGCCGCTGTGAGCTTGCCGACTTTGCAGGACTGGGTCGAGAGCGAAGGCATGGATCCGGACGCCTGGAGCGAGGCCGAGCTCGTCGCGGAATACAAGGCGGCGTTCGGCCTGGACAACGCCGATGCGGGTGAAGCCGCCGAAGGATTGAAGGATCCGGCGCTTGAGCGGGTGAGGGCGCTCAACCATCTGGACAACCTGCTCTCAATAACGCCGACAGTCAGCGACCGGCTGGAAGCCTGGTTTGCCTGGCCGGTCGTGAAATGCCTGCGCACGGTGGGCATCCTCACATTGGGTGACCTGGTGCGCTTCATCAACGTCTACGGCTACCGCTGGCATGGACGCATCCATGGATTTGGCGTGCAGCGCGCGCAGCAGGTGCTGGCCTGGCTGCGCATGCAGTACGAGCACCTCAATGTGCTCATCAGTGACAGCGTCAATGAACCCAAGTCACGCCGCGCGCTCAAAGAAAAGGCGCAGGCCGCCTTGATGCTGCTGGGCGCCGAGTCGGGCCCGAGTCCCCTGAATGAATTCAGTCAGTTCGGCCAGGGCACCCTGGTGCAGCTGGGCCTGAGCCGGATGCAGAACTCCCCCGGGCTGGCAGGTGACACCGGTGAATTCAGAAGCCACATGGCCAACACCCTGGGGGCGACCAATGACCTCGAAGCCGTGCACGCCTGGCTGGAGCATTACCAGGAAAAGCCCTCGACCCTGCGTTCCTACAGAAAAGAGGTCGAGCGCTTCATGCTCTGGTGTGGCCAGGAGCTCAAGAAACCCCTGTCCTCGGTGACCTCACCGGACTGCCTGCGGTACCGCGAGTTCCTCTCCAAGGTGCCCGCCACTTGGATCCATCCGGCGCCGGTGCTTCGAGGCGATCCGCTGTGGCGCGCCTTCAGAGGCCAGCCCGCAGCAGCTTCGCAAAAGCAGGCGCTCGTCATCATCCAGACGATGTACGGGGCGCTGTGTGATGCCGGCTACCTGGTGGCCAACCCGATGAGGGCGCTCATGAAGGGCTTTGATCTGCCGGCCTCCAAAGTCGACATTAAGCGTTCATTTACCGAGGCCGAGTGGAGCCACGTGTTGCAGTGTCTGGAAGCCATTCCCGATGGACCGGAGCGAGTGCGTTTGAAAAGCATTCTGGAGCTGCTGGTGAGCTCGGGCATTCGCCTGGATGAACTGGCCAAAGCGTGTCACGGCGATTTGCGCATTGAAGCCTTGCCGGACCTGCCCGAGACCTGGATCCTCACGGTGACGGGCAAGCGCAATAAGACGCGCGAGGTGCCGCTGCATGATGAGGTCGTGCGCCTGCTGGCCACGCATGGCAAAGAGTTCATGGACGAGGACAAACGCTGCGCCGACTCAAGCACCCTGCCATTGATCCGCACCCTGCATGCGTCAGTGGCGCAATGGGGTCGGGGGGAGGGCGGCTCGTTGCAGGCCAGAAGTCTGTCCGACAACCCGGGCAGCGCCTTGTCGGCCTCGGGCATCTACGCGGTGCTCAAACGCTTCTTCACCCAGGCGGCCAAAAGCGCAAAGCAGGCGGGTCTGGATCCACGCCGATTTGAGAGGGCCAGCACGCACTGGATGCGCCACACCTTTGTGCGCCAGGCGCTGGTCGATGGCGTGGCGATTGAGGTCGTGAGCGAGTTGGCGGGTCACGCCAGCATTGACACCACCTCGATCTATTCGACGCAGGAACTGGCCAGGAAGATCAAGGCGGTGCAGGGGATGAAGAGGAGGGTGGCGGCCTGAGCCCAGTGCCAGAATCCAGGACATGCTGCATTCGTCGAAGAAGATCACGTCATGAAACTTCTCACCGGTTCCACTTAGTAATTCTGCGACAGCATCCTCCAGGTCAGCCCAAGCGAAATATCTGTCTTGAATGAAACCAGTTTTCTGGAAAGCCTGGCTATCTCAATTCCCTTGCGCAGATTCGCGCCAACCTGTCCCGCTACCTTGTCGGAGTTTGAGATCACCCGCTCAAGATTGCCATCGATTCGAAGCAGCGCTGCTGCGGTTTTGCGGCCGACC
>Ga0066798_10000415_pt1 | contig 22743 bp, 14 predicted proteins | sample PersoiDNA2013203_FD_70961 | JGI IMG/M metagenome (GOLD analysis project Ga0066798, IMG submission 70961) | Permafrost soil microbial communities from the Arctic, to analyse light accelerated degradation of dissolved organic matter (DOM) -... | ecosystem: Environmental > Terrestrial > Soil >... | reverse complement strand
CGGGAACCCCGCAGGGGCGACGTAGTAGCGGTCGCCTTTCTTTGCTTACTTATCTTTGGGCGAGACCAAAGAAAGTGAGCGGCTGCCGGGCCGCCCCCGGCTAGCTCGTCCGAAGAAAACAAAGCATCAGCAACCAAGAAAAGAGACAGCCGCTTTTTGAACGGACAGGACAGGACAGGAACTGAACCGAGCCAAATCCCGCCCCTGCTATCACCTCACCCCGCAAACCGATCCGTCGCCTCAATCAACTGATGCAATATGCCCGGCTCCGAATAAGCATGACCAGCGCCTTCGACCAGATGCAATTGTGCATCGGGCCAGACTTGTGCCAGTTCCCAAGCCGACTTGGCCGGCGTCGCCAGATCGTAGCGGCCTTGCACGATGACACCCGGGATGCCTTTGAGGCGTGACGCATTGGTCAGCAAGCGGCCTTCTTCCATGAAACCCTTGTTGACGAAATAGTGATTTTCGATGCGTGCAAACGCCAGTGCAAACTGGGCGTCATTGAATTGCGCAATCATGCCAAGATTAGGCGCCAACGTGATGGTACTGGCCTCCCAACGGCTCCAGGCGCGCGCCGCCTGCAATTTGGCAGCCTCATCAGTGCCGGTAAGACGACGCCGGTAAGCACCGACCATATCGCCACGTTCAGCCACAGGAATCGGCGCCAGAAACTCTTCCCAACGATCCGGGCAAAGCCAGGAAGCACCTTCCTGGTAATACCAGTCCAACTCTTGCTGACGCAGCAAAAACACGCCACGCAAAATCAGCTCGGTGACACGCTCGGGATGAGTTTCGGCATATGCCAGCGCCAGCGTGCTGCCCCAGGAACCGCCAAACACTTGCCAGCGTTCGATACCAAACAAGCTACGCAGGCGTTCAATATCGGCCACCAAGTCCCAGGTGGTATTGGCGTCGAGGTTGGCATGCGGCAACGAACGGCCGCAACCGCGCTGATCGAACAAGACAATGCGGTATTTCTCCGGATTGAACAATCGCCGGTGCGAAGGCCCGCAACCGCCGCCGGGACCACCATGCAAAAACACCACGGGCTTGCCCGCCGGATTGCCGCAGACCTCCCAATACACCTGATGACCGTCGCCGGTATCAAGCATGCCGCTGTCGTAGGGATCGATGGAGGGATAGAGCGTGCGCACACCGGAAGCAATGGTCATGGTCGGAAATCCTTTGAAAATAAATGCTGCTTTGAGGCCGTCGGTATCAGACGGCGGCAGGCGTGTGGAAGTCAATACGAAAACTGAAGGTGGTATGGCTCACCTGAGAATCGACCTGCATTTGGCCACCATGGGCGCGGGCGATTTCATCGACGATATACAAACCCAGACCAAGTCCGAAGCTGTTCTTGTCGCTGCGCTCACCGCCGCGCACGAAGGGCTGGAACAGGCGACGCTGTATATCGGGTGCAATCGGTACGCCCTGATTGCGTACCCGCAATTCGAAATGCTGTTCATCACCGCTCACCAACAGGCTCACTTCGCCATTTCGGGCACCATGGGTGAGTGCATTGGACAACAGATTCGATAGCAATTGCGCAATGCGCGGACCATCACACAAGATCGGTGCACGCAGATCAATCAAGATATCGATGTGGCGATCCGGCCAATTCACCTGTAGTTCGGCGACCACTTCTTCCAACTGTTTATGCAGTCGATTGTCAGTAGTTTTGTTCAAAATAAAACCGCCACCGAGACGCACCTGCGAAAAGTCCATCAGATCATCAACCAGCCCGGAAATCCGATGTGCGCTTTTTTCGATGCGCTGCACGGTCCCTTGCAATTCCACCGATGAGCGCTCGCGTAACAGCCGTGCACCCAGCAGAATCGACGTCAGCGGATTGCGCAGATCGTGCCCCAGAATGGCAATGAATTGTTCACGCAAATCGGCTGCCTGCTGCGAACTCAGCAAGGCCGCTTCGGTTACAGCGGCACGCTCCTGACTGTCGAGCTGGACGCCGATCAATTGCGCAAACAGGCTGAACATGTCGATGATTTCGGGGCGCTTGATGCTGGCAGGATTCGGATCAATGGCACACAGCGTGCCGAAAAACTGACCATTGCGCCAAAATATCGGCACGGAGATATAGCTTTGCAGCCCGTACATCCTGGGAGTGTGATGGTTGCAATAGCGCGCATCGGTGGCGACGTTATCGATCACGACCATTTCACCGCTCTCGAGAATTTCGTCGCAGATCGTCGTGTCGACCTTGAGTTCGCCCCCGACCGGCAGATTAAATTTGATCTTGTCGAGTACGCTGGCGGCAATCCAGCGTTCCTTGGTAACCCGCGCTACTACGGCGTAACCCATGCCGGTGGAACGACAGACGACATCGAGGATCATCGGCACCGCATCGATGCGGCCTACCGTCGCTACCTCGGCCAGCAATTCTAATTCTTTATCGACGGACAATCGCCTGCTCCCGCTTACCTATGCATTGTGATGCGTGCCAGCTTAACTGAAAGCCGAGGCGATGTGTTGGCGATCTCGGCACAGCTTGGCGGTTTGCCCGCCGCCACCGATCCTAGTCGGCAACATACGCGGCAATGTCCCTCTGCACCATTTGCAGCGCGGCGTCGAGTTCAGCCGCCTTGACCCGGCAATCCGAGGCTGGTGCATTGATCAGCAAGGCTTCCAGCTCGGTCGCCAGCCGATACACGTCGGTCAACGCCAAGGTGCCGGCACTGCCGCGCAATTTGTGCGCTAGCGTCTTGGCCTGGGTCGGATCATCGACCTGAATGTGCGCCAGGATGTCGCTGCCGGTGCATTTATATTGCTCGACAAACTTGCTCAAAAACTTGCGGTACAGGTCCACGCTCCCCCAGGCTTCCAGACCCACAGCGATGTCAATGCTGGCATATTGATTGGGCCTTGTTGTTTCATTGGCGATCGGGAAGGTACTCAGCGCCGCCGCCGAACTATAGCCGGGCGTGGCATTGCGGCGCTGTTCGAGTTCCGCCGGCAATAGGTGGGCGATATGTTGGCGCACCACCGACACAATCTGCTCGATGTTGTAAGGCTTGGACAGAAAACCATTCATGCCGGCCGCCAGTGCAGCTTCCTGTTGCGCTTTGAAGGCGCCCGCAGTCAACGCAATGATAGGCAAGCTGCGCAGTTCCAGCGTTTCACGAATTTCGCGCGTGGCGCTATACCCATCCATGACCGGCATCTGGATATCCATCAAGACCAGATCGGCACCATCAGGCTTGCCGCACAACCAGGCTACCGCTTCACTGCCATCGGCCACCGTGAACACTTCGGCACCTTCTGCCTCGAGGATGCGCTTGGCTACCTCGCGGTTGATTTCGCTGTCATCAACCACCAGCACGCGCACGCCGGTGATGCGTACCTCGCCCAGCGCCACTGACAGGTCCGCCGCCAGCACTTGATGATTGCCGCGCCGCTGGCGCACATGGATGATGGTGTTGTACAGCGTCGATGGTGTCACCGGTTTGGTGATGACCGCATCGACTAGTTCGGCGCCTGGTGCATTGAGCACATCGTCGCGGGCATAGGCCGTCACCATGATGACAATGGGCGGCTGCACATGCGCCGACGAGGCTTCGCGGATCGCCCGCGCCGCCTTGAGTCCATCCATGCCGGGCATGCGCCAGTCGAGTAGATAGATGTCGTAGTTCAGTTGATGACGCAAGCGCACCATCGTCTTGGACACCGCATCTTCACCCGACTCGACCACATCGACCTGCCAACCCATTGCCTTGATGGTGTCGGCCAGCATGGCGCGTGCGGTATCGTTGTCATCTGCCACCAAGATCGACATCGGCAAATCTGCCGGCAGATTGCTGATGGCCGGCGACAAGCGCTTGAACGGCAGCGTGAACCAGAACTGGCTGCCCTTGCCCGGTTCGCTGTGCAGGCCGATCTCGCCGTTCATCAGTTGCACCAGATGACGGCAGATCGTCAGCCCCAAGCCGGTGCCGCCATAGCGCCGCGTAGTTGACACATCTTCCTGGGTGAAGGCCTGGAAGATGTCATGCTGGCGCTCAGCCGCAATACCAATGCCGCTGTCGCTGACGGTGAAGCGCAACGTCGCCAGATCCTGCACCTCACTGACCACCGCGACGTGTATCGATATCTCGCCATGCGTGGTGAACTTGATGGCGTTGCTGGTCAGGTTGGTCAGTATCTGTTCCAGCCGCAAGGCATCGCCGTGCAAATGTTCGATGCCGACATCGTTGAAACCGACCAGCAATTCCACCTCCTTGCTGGCAATGTTGGGAGCGGTGACGTTGACGACGTTTTCCAGCACCGCGCTGAGACGGAACGGCACTTCTTCCAGTTCCAGCCGGCCGGCTTCGATCTTGGAGACGTCGAGAATATCGTTGATGATGCCCAGCAGCGACTGGCCGGCAGCGATGATCTTGCGTACCAAGTCGCGCTGATCGGCATCGAGTGCAGTTTTGTCCATCAAATAGGTCAACCCCAGCACGGCATTCATGGGCGTACGGATTTCATGACTCATGTTGGACAGAAAGCTGCTCTTGGCGCGCGTGGCTGATTCCGACTTCGACAACGCCAGTTCCAGGTTGCGGTTGACGTCGCGCAGATTGGCGGTTTGTTGTTCGACCAGCGCTTCCAGATGTTCGCGGTAGCGGTTGAGTTCTTTTTCCAGCAGTTTGCGTTCGGTGATGTCGCGCGCAATATAGGAAATGCCGATGATTTTTTTCTGGCCGTCGCGGATCGGCGACACCGTCACCGAAATATCGAGCAAGCGGCCATCCTTGTGCCAGCGCACGGTTTCAAAATTGACCACGGTTTTGCCCTGGCCAATCTGTGCCACGATATCGCGCGCTTCCTCGGTGCGTTCCGGCGGCACCAGCACAAAAGCGGACTGGTTCAAGACTTCCCAGGAGAGGTAACCGAACAACTTTTCGGCACCGGGATTCCAACTGTTGATCAAGTCATCCAGGCTGGTGCCGATGATGGCGTCATCTGACGACGCGACAATCGAGGCCAGCATGGAGCGGGTTTCCTGATGCCGCTCCAGGTCAGCCACACGCTCTTCGCTGGCCGCCAGTTGCGATTCGGTGCGCAAGCGGTCATGTATGGCTGCTTCACGCTTGCGCCGGTTGATCGCCAATTGCCAGCTCAACAAAGCCAGGCCGATCCAGATGGCGATAACGTACATGCCAATGCGGGTCATGATGGTGTAACTGCTGACCAGCATGCGCTGCTGCGGCAGGTACAAGGCTACAGTCCACGGCGACTGGTGGCGTACATGGTAGCGGTTACCCTCGTCGAGGCGTACCTGCTGCCACGACCAGATACCGTCATCCATCAGATTGCCGCTGGCCTGCGCCGCGATGACTTGCCACACTTTGGCATATTGCGTGCCCATGTTGTAGACGCGCTTGAACATGAAGGCCCATTCGTCACCAGTATTGGTACTGTAGAGCCAATAGCCGTCGGCATTGAGCAGCATGGCACGACTGGTACCGCGTTCGACCTGATTGGCAAAGCGCTCCAGCAGCGGTGCCATCAACAGATTGATGATCAATATGCCGCGCGGTGCGCCGCTAGCATCGACCAGCCGCACGGCGACGCGCAGGGTCGGTTTTCGCGGGGTTTCGATGCGGCCATTTTCGACATTCAGATCCATGGGCGACACCAGCATTTCACCTGGCTGCAAGGCCATTGTGTCAGTGAAATAAGGGCGCATGCGCTTGTTCTGCAACTCGCGTTCGATCACTGTCTCGGGTCCGGTCACGCCCATATTGACGCGTACTTTTTCCATGCCGGTTTCATCGATCCAGCGCACTTGGTCGTAAAAAGGATTGCGCAACATCAAGGTGCTGAAGTCTTCCGCCATCAACTCCATGTTTGAGGCCGATGGATTATTGATGGTATGGGTCACTGCCACTTCGCTCATCAGAATATTAAGATGGCGCAGCGGCACTTCCATGTCATTGATCAGGGAAGCAGCACCCAGTGACACACGCTCGCGCTGCTCCAGTTGCAGCCGGTTGAATTCCGCATCGACGCGACTGAAGTACAGAAAAATACCCGCCACCAGCACCATCACTGCCAACGGCAGGAATTGCGCCATAAAATAATGCGGACTCCCCTTAGCCCTACGCATGTGTTTTCCTATGGCGCATTTAGAACTCATTTCATCAATAGGCGTGAGTGCGAACCAGACGGCTGGGCCGATATTTTTATAGTTGTTGCTTGATTATGCCCATGAACATTGGAGGTGGCAATTTAGCCTTCCGGAATTAACAATCAAGCAACGCATTTGACTATCGATCACGTTACGGTGGCGTGCCTGCAACCCGGCGAGCTTGCTGCCAGGAAAAAATGAGGCAATTTGGCCGGCGACCCGACGCTTTTTTGCCAATCAGCGACAATCACGGCTGCGGCCATTGTGCGCATTGCGCCATTAACGGACGAATGTCATCCAATTAATGAACTGTGCGATTGATTTTGGACCTGATACAGTGGCCGGTCGCGCTGTTTGTCGCGATTGAGCAATCACGATGTCGCAAAACCGCTTTTAACTACGACGCCAGGCGGATCTTCCGCAGCGTCGCCATTACGGAGAAACACATGAAAAAACCACTGTTGATCGCCCTGGGCCTGCTGGCTGCCGCTACTTCATTCTCGGCCATGGCTGCCCCTGCCACGTATCAGCTCGATCCTACCCATCTGTACCCAAGCTTTGAAACCGATCACTTCGGTGGTGTCTCGACCTGGCGCGGCAAGTTCAACAAGAGCAGCGGCAAGGTCGTGCTTGATCGCGCAGCCAAGACCGGCACCGTTGAAGCCACTATCGACATGACGTCGGTGGCCATCGGTAATACCGTGCTGGATACTGAATTGAAGACGTCCAAGTTCTTCGACACCGAAAAATTCCCAACTGCGGTCTACAAGGGTACGTTCTCGGCCTTCAACGGTGATGTGCCGACTGAAGTGCAAGGCACGCTGACCCTGCATGGCATCACCAAGCCAGTGACACTGAAGCTGGAAACCTTCAAGTGCTTCACCAACCCGATGATCAAGCGCGAAGTGTGCGGCACCGAAGCCAGCGGTACCTTCAATCGTGACGATTTCGGCATCGACTTCGGCAAGGCCTATGGTTTCCTGATGGCAACCAAGCTGCATATCCAGGCTGAAGGCGTCAAGCAAGACTAAGTTGTCGGGTAAGTAAAGCACTGGGCGGCTCACCGTCGATCAGCGCAGTCACTCCCAAATGCAGCGGGGGCGTTGTCATAAAGACAACGCCCCCGCTGCGTTTACCGCGACACAATGGTGCCGCTTACTCGTTCCAACCACCACCCAGGACCTTGTACAGGGTGATGCGGTTGCTCTGCTCGGTCAGGCGCAGGGAAATCAGCGTCTGCTGCGAACTGTACATCGAGCGTTGCGTCACCAGCGAGGTCAGATAGCTATCGATGCCATTGCGATACCGCGCATCCGACAAGCGATAGCTTTTCTCATACGCCGCCGTCGCCTTCTGCTGGGCATCCAAACGTTGCTCCAGCGTGCCGCGTACGGCCAGTGCATCGGCGACTTCCTGGAACGCAGTTTGAATGGCCTTCTCGTAGGTTGCCACGTCGATGTCACGCGTGATCTTGGCCGCATCCAGCGTGGCGCGGTTACTGCCGGCATTGAAGATCGGCAGATTGATCGATGGTGCAAAAGTCCAGGCGCCGGTGCCGGCCTTGAACAAGCCACCCAGTGTGCTGCTGGCAGTACCACCGGTCGCGGTCAGCGTGATACTCGGGAAAAATGCCGCACGTGCCGCACCGATGTCGGCATTGGCGCCGATCAGGGTATGTTCGGCGGCCAGCACGTCGGGACGGCGCAACAGTGTTTCCGATGGCAACCCGGCGGGCGGATCAAGCAGCACCGCGGCGGTCTTCGGCAAACTGTCCGGCAGCAAGGCCGTATCCACCGGTGCGCCCACCAGTAAGGTCAAAGCATTGATGTCTTGCGCCACCTGGCTGGTGTACAGGCCAACGTCGGCGCGCGCCGATTCGACACTGGCCTCCAGGGTCGCCAGATCGACGCCGGAGGTAGTGCCGATTTCATGCGTACGCAAGCCCAGTTCGTAGGTATGCGTCTGGCTGGCCAAGGTATCCTGCGCCAACTTCAACAATTCACGATCCGAGGCCACCGTCAGCCAGGCCGTGGCAACTTGCGCCACCAGACTGATCTGGGTGGTGCGGCGCGTCTCGACCTGGTACTTGTAGGTTTCAAGCGCCGTATCGCTGAGATTTTTCAGACGACCGAAGAAATCCAGTTCATACGAAGACACCCCCAGCGATACGCTGTCGGTATGCGAGGTCACGGCACTACCGGTCGTTGAGGTGCTGGCTGGCGTGCGCGACGCGGTGCTGGTACCGGTGGCACTGATGGCCGGATAACGGGCCGCATCGGTGATGCGATACTCGGCACGTGCATGCTCGATGTTGAGCGCGGCAACACGCAGGTCGCGGTTGTTCGTCAAGGATTGCGCGATGACGCTGCGCAAGCGTTCATCAAGAAAAAAGTTGCGCCAGTTGATGCTGTCGGCGGCAACCGCGTTCTGGCTGCCCTTGCTACTGTCCTGGGCAGCCGTGGATTGATTCCAATTGCTGGCCACGGGCGCGGCCGGTTGCTGATAAGTCGGCGCCAGGTTAACGCAACCGCTGAGCAACAGCGCCAGGGTGAGCGCCAACAACGGTGCCGGCGCGGCTTTGAGTTTCAGGTTGGAGCGCATCAGACGCCTTCCTTTCCATGCGCAGGCGTGCCATTGGTGGCGACGCGCTGGCGTTTTTGATTGCGTTTTTCCATCAGCAAACCAATCAGGTAATAAAACAGTGGCACGAAGAAGATGCCCAGCAAGGTGGCCGACGCCATCCCGCCCAGCACTCCGGTACCGATGGCACGGCGGCTGGCGGAACCGGCACCACTGGCAACCGCCAGCGGCAGCACACCGAACATGAAGGCCAGCGACGTCATCAGAATCGGTCGCAGACGCAGTTGCACCGCTTCCAGCGTGGCGTCGCGCAGCGACTTGCCGGATTCATGCAATTGCTTGGCGAATTCCACGATCAGAATCGCGTTCTTGGCCGACAAGCCCACCGTGGTCAACAAGCCGACCTGGAAGTAGACGTCGTTGGTCAAGCCCACCAGACCGGTCAAGGCCACGGTACCGATAATGCCCAGTGGCACCGCCATGATCACCGCGAACGGCACCGACCAGCTTTCATACAACGCTGCCAGGCACAGGAACACGAACAGGATCGAAATGGCATACAGGGCGGGTGCCTGATTGCCGGACAAGCGCTCCTGATAGGAAGCACCAGTCCATTCGAAGCCAACACCGGCCGGCAGTTGCGCGACGATTTTTTGCACTTCTGCCATGGCCGTGCCGGAGCTCACGCCAGCAGCCGGTTCACCGACGATTTCGAACGAAGAGACACCGTTGTAACGCTCCAGCAAGGACGGACCGAAGGTCCACTGGCTGGTGGTGAACGCCGAGAATGGCACCATCTCGCTGGCGCTGTTGCGCACAAACCATTTGTTGATGTCTTCGGTTTGCATGCGGTACTGTGCATCGCCCTGGATGTATACCTTCTTGACCCGGCCATTGTTGAGGAAGTCGTTGACATAGGTGCCCCCCATGGCGGCATTCATGGTGCTGTTGATATCGCTGCTGGCCAGGCTCAGCGCCGTGGCCTTGCGGTCGTCGATGGTGACTTGCAACTGTGGCGTGTCGTCAAGACCGGTGGTGCGCACATTGGCCAGCACCGGATTGGCGCGGGCCAGCTTGAGAAACTGGTCGCGCGCCTTGAGCAAGGCATCATGCCCGACGCCGCCGACATCCTTGAGTTCCAGATCGAAGCCCGAACTCTGACCGAGACCGCGTACCGCTGGTGGATTCATCAGGAAGATGCGGGCGCCACGGATCTTGCTGAGATCGGCATTGGCGCGACGCACCAGATCGGTGGCCGACGTGACGGTGCCGCTGCGCTCATCCCATGCCTTGAGGCGGATAAATGCACGCGCGCCATTCTGGCTGTTGCCGCCGATACCGGCACCGACAATCGACAGCACCGAGTCAACCACTTCCGGCTTGCTGATGAAGTAATCCTGCACGGTCTTCATGATTGCGGCAGTCTGTTCTGCGGTGGCACCGGTTGGCAATTGAATCTGCGCCATCAGCACGCCCTGATCTTCTTCCGGCAGGAACGACGTCGGCAGACGCATGAACGCCACCCCCATCACCACTACCAGCACGCCATAGATCAGCAGGCCACGCTTGCCGCGCGTCAGGATGCCACCAACGCCTTTGCGATAGCGGCCAGCATTGCGATCAAAGGTACGATTGAACCAGGTGAAGAAACGGCCCTTCGGGGCATGCTCTTCATCGTGCGGCTTGAGCAAAGTGGCGCACAAGGCCGGTGTCAGGGTCAACGCCACCAGCACCGACAAGGTCATGGCCGAGACGATGGTGATCGAGAACTGACGATAAATCACCCCGGTCGAACCACCGAAAAAAGCCATCGGAATGAATACGCCCGACAGCACCAGTGCAATCCCGACCAATGCGCCGGTGATTTCCTGCATCGACTTGCGGGTGGCTTCCTTGGCGCTGAGCTTTTCCTCGCTCATCAGCCGCTCGACGTTTTCCACCACCACAATCGCATCATCGACCAAGAGCCCGATCGCCAGCACCATGCCGAACATGGTCAAGGTATTGATCGAGTAACCGAAGATGGACAGCACGCCGAAGGTACCCAGCAACACCACCGGCACGGTAATGGCCGGGATGAAGGTGGCACGCACGTTTTGCAGAAACAGGTACATGATCAGCACCACCAGCACCACCGCTTCGATCAGGGTCTTGACTACTTCTTCGATCGACACGCGCACGAACGGCGTGGTGTCATAGGCGATACTGGTTTTGAGCTTCATCGACGCCGGGAAATACGGCTCCAGTTCGGCCATCTTGGCTTGCACCAGCTTCGAGGTCGCCAGCGCATTGGCGCCCGATTGCAACTGGATCGCCAGCGCCGAGGACGGCTTGCCGTTCTGTTGCGACGCGACCTGATAGCTTTCGCCGCCCAGTTCCACACGCGCCACATCGGACAACTTGACCACCGCACCATTGCTGGACGACTTGACGATGATGTTGCGGAATTGCTCAACCGTAGTCAGCTTGCTGCGCGCCGTAATGGTGGCATTGATCTGCTGACCGGGCACCGCAGGCAGGGCACCCAACTGGCCGGCCGAGACTTCGGTATTTTGCGCTTCCAGTGCGCTGGTGATGTCGGAGGGCATCAAGGCATATTTTTGCAGCTTGGCCGGATCGAGCCAGATACGCATCGCGTAATTGGTACCGAAGGCGGTGACATCGCCGACACCTGGCACACGGCTGATCTGGTCGGTCAAGGTGCTGCTGATGAAGTCGCCGATGTCGGTGGCGGTCACCGTAGGGTCACCCGAGGTCAGCGCCATCACCATCAGAATATCGGTGGAGGCCTTGGTCACAGTCACGCCATTGCTTTGCACTTCGGTCGGCAGACGCGAGGTGACCTGTTGCAGCTTGTTTTGCACCTGCATCTGCGCGACATCATCGTCGGTACCGGCCTTGAAGGTCAGCGTGACGGTGGCGCTACCGGCCGAGCTGCTACTGGCCGACATGTATTCGAGGTTATCCAGGCCCTTCATTTGTTGCTCGATGATCTGGGTCACCGAGTCTTCCAGGGTCTTGGCCGAAGCGCCGGTATAGGTCGCGGAAATATTGACCTTGGGCGGTGCGATATCGGGATACTGCTCAAGCGACAGGCCGCGAATGGCCAGTATGCCGCCCAGCATGATCACGATGGCGATGACCCATGCAAAGATGGGCCGGTCTATGAAGAAACGTGCCATGTGCGCCCCTTACTTCGCCGCTGGCGTGGAGGCCAGCGCAGTTTTGTTGAGCGTGGCGGTCATGTCGACGCCATTCGGGGTATCGCCGGCATTGACCTTTTGCAGACCGTCGACGATGACCTTGTCACCGGCCTTCAGACCGGCAGTGACCCACCAGTTATTGCCGACGGCGCGTGCTACGGTCAGGGTGCGTTGTTCGACCTTACCGGCATCGTTGATCACCAGCGCATTGGCGCCACCGGCGGCATCACGGCTGACGGCCTTTTGTGGCACCAGGATGGCATTGTCATCAACGCCCTCTTCCAGCACCGCGCGCACATAAGCGCCCGGCAACAGGATGCCGTCCGGATTCGGCACCACCGCCCGCAGCGTGATCATGCCGGTGCCAGTATCGACGCTCAGGCCGGAGAATTCCAGCTTGCCGGTTTGCGCATAGGTAGAACCGTCTTCCAGCAAAATCTGGACGGTGGCGGCATTGTCGCCACTCTTCTTGATCTTGCCGCTGGCCAGTTCCTTGCGCAGGCGCAGCAGATCGACACTGGACTGCGTGACGTCAACATAGATCGGGTCGATTTTTTGCACTGTGGTCAGCGCCGTCGTCTGCGCTGCCACCACCAGCGCGCCAGGCGTCACTGTCGATTGTTCGATGCGGCCGGAAATCGGCGACATGATGTGGGTGAAATCGAGATTGATCTTGGCGGTCTGCAACGCTGCGCGGGCCACTTCAACATCGGCCTGATCCTGACGCAAGGTGCTTTGCATGTCGTCGTTGTCTTGCTTGGCAACGGCATCGATCTTGGCCAATTCGGTATACCGTTGCGCCTTGAGCGTGGCCGAGGCCAGCGTCGCTTGGGTCTTCAGCAGCGCTGCCTTGGCGCTATCATAGGCAGCCTGGTAGGTGGCGGGATCGATCTGATACAAGGCCTGGCCTTCCTTGACCATCGCGCCTTCTTTAAACAGACGCTTCTGGATGATGCCGCCGATCTGTGGGCGAATATCGGCGGTCAGGAACGCTGTAGTGCGACCAGGCAATTCCGTCGACAGTGATTGATGTTGCGGTTGTACGACGAGGTAACCGACTTCGGCGGTAGCGCCTTGCGGTGCCGTATTTTGCTTGGAACATGCTGCCAGCGCCAATGCCAGCAACAGACCGCAGGCAGCCGGTTTGAGCAGGGAACGGGAAGCAGCGCGCATCTTGATATGTGAATTCATGGTGACTTTCGGCCCCGTCTCCGCCGTTGATGCAGGCGAATTGCGGGCGCAATGAGCTATCGGAACCCCGATCATAAATAACAAATGTGGTGGAAATTTGAGGAATGCGAAGATGGCAAAATATCGCCACTGATGGCCGCGAACTTGCTAACCTAGCGCTCATATTGCCTGTCACGACCGGTTGTCAGGATAGAAAGAATAACGTGCGCCCATCGACCCCTGCCCCGCTTGCCAGTCTCTATCACCGCCTGTTCGTGCGCGCCAGCATCCGCCTCAAACTGTTCTATGCCATGCTGGGACTGGTGGTGCTGCTGATCTGCGCCATGGGTGCTGCCACCCATTACATCTTCAACCGCGACTTTCTCGGCTATCTCAATGAACAGGCGCAGCAGCGCATGGAAGATCTGGTGCCGCGGCTAGAGCAAGCCTATCGCGCCAACGGCAATTGGGACTTCATCCGCGGCGATCCGCGCGAATGGTTCAAGATGATGCGACCGGTACTGGCCGAACATGGCGGCATCGATAGTGTCTCGCCAACCCAGATGCTGCCAACCTCCGATCTGACCGGCGCCACGTTACGGTTTTCCCTGCTTGATGCGAAACGCAATCTGATCATCGGCTTTCCCTACATCGGCCCGGCCGCGCGCCTGCGCCCCATCATGCTCGACAATGACATCGTCGGCTGGATCGCCCAAACCCCGTTCGAAAACGTCATCGGTTCGCTCGACGTGCGCTTTCTGCGCAGCCAGTTGCTGGCACAGTTGGTGATCGGCCTGATCGCATTGCTGGTGGTCAGCATCATCGTCATCCGTATCGTCAACGTATTGCTCAAACCCTTGGTGCGGGTCGCTTACGCCACCCATAAACTGGCCGGCGGCGACTACGCAATCCGCGTACCGGGCGGCAGTGAAGACGAAGTCGGTCGATTGGCGCGCGACTTCAATCAACTGGCCTCGACGCTGGAACGCAATGAAAAGCTGCGGCGCGACTTCATGGCCGATGTTTCGCACGAATTGCGCACGCCGCTGGGCATTCTCAACGGCCAGCTGGAAGCGCTGGAAGACGGCGTGATGCAAGCCGATGCGGCCACCATTGGTTCGCTCAAGGGCGAAGTCGGGCATCTCAACAAACTGGTCAATGACTTGTATGATTTGTCCTTGGCGGACGCTGGCGCACTGACCTACCGCAAATCCGAGATCGACTTGCGTGCCTTGCTGCAAACCACGCTGCATATCTATGATGAACGTTTCCGCAAACGCGGCCTGCAACTCGACGGCATAGACCTGCCCGAGCACATGCCGGTGCTGGCCGACCCTGGCCGGCTACAACAATTGTTCAACAATTTGTGCGAAAACAGTCTGCGCTATACCGATGCAGTCAATGCCAATGGCACCGGCAAGCTGGTGGTGAGTTGCCGGCATGATCCGCAAGAGCAATACTGGATCGTGCAACTCGATGACACTGCGCCCGGCGTCGATGGCGCGGCGTTGGCACGCTTGTTTGAACGCTTCTTCCGGGTCGAGGCGTCACGCAATCGCGCCAGCGGCGGTGCCGGTTTGGGCCTGGCGATCTGCCGCCGCATCGTCGATGCGCATCAAGGCCGGATTCATGCCGAGGCATCGCCATTGGGTGGCCTGCGTGTGGTGATCAGCCTGCCCACAGCCGATATGAGCAACAACCGCGTAAACACCAAAGGAGCGCTCGTTTGAACGCCGACACGTTTGAATACAAGGCCCCGACGGTAGCCGACATCTTGATTGTAGAAGATGAGCCGAAGATGGCCGAGCTGCTGCAAAAGTATCTGGCCGCGGCCGGTTACACCTCACGCCATGTCGCGCACGGCGACCATGCGTTAGCCGCCGTGCAGGCGCAGATGCCGGATCTGGTGCTGCTCGACGTCATGTTACCGGGTGCCGATGGCTGGCAGATCTGCCAGGCCTTGCGCCGTTTCACCGATGTACCGGTGCTGATGCTGACGGCGCGCGCCGAAGAAGAAGATCGCCTGCGCGGTCTGGAACTGGGTGCCGATGATTACATCAGCAAGACGCCATTCAGCCCGCGCGAAATCGTCGCGCGTGTCAAAGCCATGCTGCGGCGGCGCGGGCGCGAGCGCGACATCGCTACGGCGCAGACCGAAAACACGCCGCCCTCGCGTGTGCACATTGACGATAGCCGTTATCAAGTCAGTATCGACGGCAATCCTTTGCTGCTGACGCCACTGGAATTCCGCCTGCTCAAGACGTTTGCGGCAGCACCAGGCCAGGTGTTTTCGCGCGAACAGTTGCTCAATCATTTGCATGACGAATACCGCTCCGTCACCGACCGTGCGGTCGACACGCATATCAAGAACCTGCGCCGCAAGCTTGATCCTTTTTTCCCCGGGCGCAATGCGATTCAGGCGATTTATGGGGTGGGTTATGTGTATGACGAGACACCGCCGACTTGATAGCGCAAGCAATCACGCCGCTGTCATTGTGTAGCAGGACGCTTGGATTTATTTGCGCCATTCCTGCAAAGCAATAGCAACATCGGCAAGGCGAATTTGCATCAAGCGATGATCGACACTGACACCAACGGCCACATTAGGCGTTAGCGCATACCAACTGTGCGCCGGCCCCCAACTGAGGCATAGTCTGGCATGGGCGGGATCGTAAATCACTTCAGGTTCGGCTTCACTACCACTGCGACCGTTATCGTCGAAATCGGCCCTCAGAATCACAGTCGCAGGCTTGCCTGTCGCTGATTCCAAGCAGGCGATGGGGCGCGTCCGGTCCAGCGGAAAGAAGGGTCGGTAGCGCTATAGTTCAACGTCATATTGGTATCCACAAAAAATCGAAACGGTAAGTTAGTCGAAGGTTGCCAAAGTAGCAACGCGCAACTCCAGTGTCAGCTCGCAATGTGACTGTGGCTTGTTCCCGCAACGCCGCATTTTGCTGCATCACCTGATCCATCTACGCCAATCTCAATCGCCCTCTCTTTACCCAGGGTCGCCGAAGATCGGCTCCGCAACCTTTCCTTATTGGCAAGTCATTGATGGGATATTGAGAATTGCTCTCAATGTTACAGATTTTGATGCAAAAAAATTCCCTTTATCAATGCGAGCACGCTTCAGAACAAGCAAGTTGCTGCCGTTAAACATGCAATGCGACATGCTGTATTTGCAACATTGACCATCCTGACTCCCATTCGGTTTGCTTTATCAAGGCATGCCCGATGATGTCGGAAAAACTGTCGATTACTGTATTCGACGTAAATGACAACGCTGGTTTTCCTCATCTAAGGCCACCCATATGATTTCTACCAAACTCACCATCAAGTCGCGACTCACGCTTGCCATGGTTGTTCTTTCCGTTTTATTGCTGGCCATTGGCGTTACCGGCCTGATCGGCATGTCCTCTGTCGTCAAGATCAACAAAGAGTTATATCAAGTCCGCATGCCGAAGACCGTGGCCGCCGACAATACCTTGCTGTGGATCGGCCGCCAACGCACTTCGCTCGATCAAGCCGCATTGACGACTGACCCGGCTTGGGCCGACCGGATGTTCAAGACCGAAGCCGAAGTCGGCAAGCAGGCGCTGGATTGGTGGGCGAAATACACCGCCCTGCCGCAAACTGAAGAAGCCAAGAAGATGGTGCAGGAAGTCACGGACGGCATCACCAAGACCGAAAAGTCGCTGGATGACTTCCGCAATGCCATCAAGGGTGGCGACCGCCAACAGATTGCCGATACGGCAAAAGCTGTTGGTACTATTTACACCGCCATGCAAAAGAGCGGCAGCTTGCTCAATGAATATGAAACCAAGGCCGCACGCGACAACTATGAAGACTCTCTGAGCCAATACGAGGACTTCCGCATGATGTCGATCGCCGCCATCGTGATCGGCCTGCTGCTGGCGGGTTATAGCTGGTTCTCGCTGCGCCGTGCGATTTCGCGTCCGATCGAACAGGCGCTCAAGCACTTCGACGATATCGCCGAAGGCGACCTGACCCAACGCGTGGTGGTGCAATCGCGTGATGAAATGGGCCAGTTGCTGAGCGGCCTGGCAAAAATGCAGGAGAACCTGACCAAGACCGTCAGCACCGTGCGCACCGGCAGCGATGCCATCGCCATCGCCACCAAGGAAATCAGCGCAGGCAATCTGGATCTGTCCTCACGTACCGAGCAACAGGCTGCCTCGCTGGAAGAAACCGCTTCCAGCATGGAAGAACTGACCAGCACCGTCAAACACAATGCCGACAATGCACGGCAAGCCTCTACCCTGGCGGTCAACGCGTCGCAAATCGCCAGCGCCGGCAATGACGTGGTCAGCCGCGTGGTCAGCACCATGGATGAAATCAAGGACAGCTCGGCCAAGATCACCGAAATCGTCGGCATCATCGATGGCATCGCCTTCCAGACCAATATTCTGGCATTGAATGCCGCCGTCGAAGCAGCCCGCGCCGGTGAACAAGGCCGTGGCTTTGCCGTGGTCGCCAGCGAAGTGCGCGCTCTGGCGCAACGCTCGTCCAGCGCTGCCAAGGAAATCAAGGACTTGATCATGTTGTCGGTGGACCGCGTGAAAATCGGTTCCACACTGGCCACCCAGGCCGGTACCACGATGAGTGACATCATCGGTGCGGTGCAACGGGTGACCGATATCATGGGGGAAATCTCGTCGGCGTCGAGCGAACAAAGCTCGGGCATCGACCAGGTCTCGCGCGCGGTATCGCAAATGGATGAAGCGACCCAGCAAAATGCTGCACTGGTCGAACAAGCCAGCGCCGCCGCCAAATCGCTTGAGCAACAGGCCTTGTCGCTCAAGGATGCGGTCTCGATCTTCCGCATCAATGGCGAAACCCGCAGCCAGACCAACTCCAACTATGCACCAGCGATGTCGGCCAAACCGGCGATGCGCTCAACCCCAGTCATCAAGAAAGCACCCGCCAAACCACTGGCAGCAGCCAAGCCTGCCAAGGCACCGGCACTGAGCAGTGGCGCAGCGCCACTGCCAAAACCGGCAGCGATCAGTGGCGACGATTGGGAAACCTTCTAAGAGCCTGTGCTTTGCATGCGAAATGGCCGTTGCCGGTGCAACGGCCATTTTTTTGTTCTTATTTACAGTTGCACCGATTTGAGATCGTCCAGAAAGGCCGCCAGTATCGGTTCGCCCGCATGGGCCCGGTTGGTGACTACGCTGATGGCCACTTCATACGACAGCGCGTTGCGGTTGATCGCCTTCATGGCACCGCGCGCGACGTATTCCCGCCCCATTTCGTCCGGCAAATACCCTAGATGCTGGCCTGACAAAATCAGGATCGACATAGCTTCCATGTTGCCGGTCATGGCCATGATATTGCGCCGATGGATAGGCACATGGCCGGGCGGCACCGGATAGTCGCGCCAGGCCCAGCTATAGCTGGCGGCCTCTTCCGGCTCAATGACCTCTTCTTTATAAAACAAGGGATGCGGCGGCGCGCAATAGGCCACCTGGCGCTCCAGCAACAATTGCGTATAGTGCAGCGCCGTCACACGCCGCCAGAAATATCCGATGGCAACCTGGATGCTGCCATTGAGCAGCATTTCTTCCAGCTCACTCGGCGTGCGCACGACGATGTCGAGCCGCACCGCTTCGTCACGCTGACGGAAGCGCCGGATCACTTCGGACAGCCGGGTGTTTTGATGGGTTGGCGTATGGCCGATCAAGCCGATGCTGAGTGTGCCGACCAGTTTCTTGTCGAGATTGCGCGCTTCCATGCCGAATTCCAATAGTGCCTCGATCATGCGCCGCGCCGAGACGGCAAACTTTTCGCCCTTGGCGGTGAGCCGGAAACCGGCCCGCCCACGTTCGCACAAACGATAGCCGAGGCGCGTCTCCAACACATTGAGCTGGGCACTGATGGTCGATTGGCCGACATTGAGCTTGGATTGCGCGGCCGAAATACCGTGCGCATCCACCACCGCCAGAAACACGCGGATCAGGCGGATGTCGAGATCGAAGACATTGTTGAGCATGAATTTCCGTCAAGGCAGATACATTGATAAATATCGATGTAAACGCCGCAAGTTAAGCATATTTCAATCGATTTTGCCTCGATACAATCGGAAATATCAAGCGCTATTACAAGGACAAGCATCGATGGAACATGCACTTTATCAGCCCATGGGGGGTAATGTGATGCCCCGTTTTGGGGGTATTGCCACCATGATGCGACTGCCGTATGTCGAAGATCCAAGTGGTCTGGACGTCGGATTCGTCGGCGTGCCGCTGGATATCGGTACTTCCAACCGGCCCGGCACGCGCTTCGGGCCGCGCCAGATTCGCACCGAATCGGTGCTGCTGCGCCCCTACAACATGGCGACACGGGCCGCGCCGTTTGATTCGCTGAAGGTCGCCGACATTGGCGATGTGGCGTTAAACCCCTACAGCCTGCTGGATTCGGTGCGCATGATCGAAGAAGGCTACGACCGCATTTACGCCACCGGCTGCAAAACCATCAGCATGGGCGGCGACCATACGATGACGCTGCCGATCCTGCGCTCGCTCTACAAGACCTATGGCAAGGTCGGCCTAATCCATGTCGACGCCCATGCCGACGTCAACGACACCATGAACGGTGAAAAGATCGCCCACGGCACGCCATTCCGGCGCGCCTTTGAAGAAGGTTTGCTCGATGCGCCGCGGGTGGTGCAGATCGGCTTGCGCGGCACCGGCTATCACGCCGACGATTTCGACTGGTGCCGGGCCCAGGGTTTCCGTGTGGTGCAAGCAGAAGAATGCTGGCACAAGTCGCTCGCGCCATTGATGGCCGAAGTGCGCGCACAAATGGGCGACGGCCCGGTCTATCTGACCTTCGACATTGACGGCCTCGACCCGGCTTTTGCGCCAGGTACCGGTACGCCGGAGATCGGCGGCCTGACGGTACAGCAAGGCCTGGAGATCATTCGCGGCGCCAAAGGCCTGAATATTGCTTCGGCAGATATTGTAGAAGTCTCACCGCCTTACGACCCGGCCGGCACCACCGCGCTGGTGGCGGCCAATCTGGCCTATGAAATGCTATGTGTGTTTCCCGGCGTGAAATACCGTAGTTAAGTTGCATTGTCTCTAAGGAAGTCAGATGAGTGAAACCCGATTGTGGGGCGCGCGTTTTCGCTGCGCTCCTGATGACGCGCTGATGAACCTGTCGCGCGGCGGCATGGCGCATTTTCGCCTGACGCATTTCGACATCGTGTCGTCGCAGGCGCATGCGCGCGAATTGCTGCGTGCGCAATTGCTGAGCCAGACCGAATGCGACGCCATCGTCGATAAGCTCAGCGAATTCGACAGCGCCATCGAACGCGGCGACATCACGCCCTCGCTGGCCGATGAAGATGTGCATACCTTCATGGAACGCATCCTGGTCGACGCGCTCGGCGACACCGGCGCCAAACTGCGCGCCGGCCGCTCGCGCAATGACCAGGCCGCCAATAATCTGAAACTGTATCTGCGCGCCGAAAGCCGTGCACTGGGCAGCCTGCTGCTGGAACTCCAAGATGCGTTGATGGCGCAGGCTGGCCAGCATCTGCACACCTTGGCACCCGGCTTTACCCATTTGCAGGCGGCGCAACCGATCGTGTTCGCGCATCAATTGCTGGCCCATGCGCAAACTTTCAGCCGCGATATGTCGCGCTTCATGGACTGGGATAAACGCAGTGCGCTGTCACCGCTGGGGGCGGCGGCCATGGCTGGTTCTGCGATCACGCTGCAACCGGAACTGTCGGCCGCCGAACTCGGTTACGACGGCCCTTGCGAAAACTCGATCGACGCCGTCGGCAGTCGCGACCATGTGGCTGAGTTTCTGTTTGTGACGGCCATGCTGGGCGTACATCTGTCGCGCCTGTCGGAAGAAGTCACGCTGTGGGTCTCACGTCAGTTCCAGTGGGTGGAACTCGATGACAGTTTTTCGACTGGCAGCTCCATCATGCCGCAAAAGAAAAATCCCGATATCGCCGAGCTGACACGCGGGCGCGCAGCGCGCCTGATCGGCACCTTGACGACCATGCTGGTCGCGCTCAAGGGCTTGCCGTTTTCCTACAACCGCGATCTGGCCGAAGACAAGTTCGCCGCTTTTGAAGCGGTCGATGTATTGCACAAGGTATTACCCGCCATGACCGGCATGATCCGCACCATGCGCGTCAAGCCAGTTAATATGCTGCCGGCTGCCACCCAGGGCTTTACGCTGGCCACCGAAGTGGCCGACTGGCTGGCGCGCCGCGGCGTGCCGTTTTCCAAGGCGCATGAAATCACCGGTGCCATGGTCAAACTGTGTGAAGACAAACCATGCGAACTGCATCAGTTGAGCGATGACGAGATGCAGATGATCAGCCCGCTACTGTTACCCAAAGTGCGCACAGTATTGACGCCGGAAGCTGCCGTGGGTGCCCGTAGTGGCTACAACGGCACAGCACCGGCGCAGGTGACGGCGCAATTGCAGCGGCTGCAACAGACCGTGGCCGCTCAGCGTAGCTGGTGCCAGCGCAAGACAGGTGCGGCATGACGACGCCAGTGTCGCCGTTCGCGGTCGCCCATCTGAAAGTGGTGCCGCGCCGCTTTTACGGCCGCTGGTTGTCCGCCGCGCTGATTCTGTTGATCATGGCCTTCATCATCAACGCCTTCGCGCATGGCCAGATCGAGTGGAAAGTAGTGGCGCAATTCATGACCGCCAAGGTCATCATGCAGGGCCTGCTCAACACGATCCTGATGAGCATCTATGCGATGACCATCGGCATCGTGCTGGGGGTGATCTTCGCGGTCATGGTGATGTCGCCCAATCCGATGCTGCGCGCGATTGCCGGTTTTTATATCTGGTTCTTCCGCGGCGTGCCACTGCTGTTGCAGATGCTGTTGTGGTTCAACCTGGCGCTGGTGTTTCCGATGATGGGCATACCGGGCGTGTTCGAAGCGCGCACCGTGGATCTGATCACGCCGTTCATCGCCAGCCTGCTTGGCCTGGGTATCGGCCAGGGTGCCTATACGGCGGAAGTGGTGCGCAGCGGCATTCTGTCGGTCGACAACGGCCAGACCGAAGCAGCCAAGGCGGTCGGCATGACACGCTTGACCGCGCTGCGCCGCATTATCCTGCCGCAAGCCATGCGCGTGATCATTCCACCGGTCGGCAATGAAGTCATCAGCATGGTCAAGCTGACGTCGGTAGCCAGCGTGATCCAGTTTTCGGAAATCCTGCATAACGCCCAGACGATTTATTTCGCCAATGCGCGTGTGATCGAATTGCTGATTGTGGCGACGGTCTGGTATCTGGCCGTGGTGACCGTGTTTTCGATTGGCCAGTACTTTTTGGAAAAGACCTTCGCCCGCAGTCAACGGCGTAACGTCAAAGCCCGTCCTGCTGCGGTGCCTGCCGGAGTGCAAGCGTGAGTGCGCCGATGGTAGTGGCACACGATGTGCACAAGTATTACGACAACTATCACGCGCTCAAAGGCATCAACCTGGAAGTGGCTGCCGGTGAAGTGCTGTGCATGGTGGGCCCATCCGGCTCCGGAAAAAGCACCTTCCTGCGCTGCATCAACCAGCTCGAACGCCTCCATAGCGGTGCCATCTGGGTCGATGGCGAACTGTGCGGCTATCGTCAAAAAGGCGATCGTTTGCGTGCACTGAG
>Ga0066798_10000413_pt1 | contig 22784 bp, 22 predicted proteins | sample PersoiDNA2013203_FD_70961 | JGI IMG/M metagenome (GOLD analysis project Ga0066798, IMG submission 70961) | Permafrost soil microbial communities from the Arctic, to analyse light accelerated degradation of dissolved organic matter (DOM) -... | ecosystem: Environmental > Terrestrial > Soil >... | reverse complement strand
GCGGTTCGATTCGCCGACCCGACGCCAAACGGCGCCGTCTCTCCGCCGATGACGACGTTGTTGGCAGCCACCGCGTGGATCGCGACGGCCGAAGCGTTGAGCATCGAGCGGTACCAGCTAGGAGCGAACGCCTTCTTTTTTGACGTTTGGGGATTCAAGAAGGTGTTCAGGTTGGGCTCGTTCCAGATCGCCCAGTACTGCACCCGGGGTAGATCTTTGAAGCTCCCGCTGTAGCGTTGCGCCGCTGCGGTCGCGAACTTCGCCAGCGCGCTCGGGCTCGGTTTGTAGGCACCGGAGTTGGACGACCCCCGCCCGGAGCCCTCCGCCCATCGCGGAGCGGTTGTGATCGCCACGATCGGCTTGAGACCGGCCGCCGCCGCCGCTCGTATCTCGTCGTCGTAGTAAGCCCAGTTGTAGTTGGGATCGGCAGGATCCTTGGGCTGGAATCCTGCTGGCTGTGCCGACCCCGAGGGCGCGACGGTGGACCAGTACATGCGGACCTCGACATACTTCGAACCGGCTGCTCGTATGCGCTCGAGCTGAATCGTGTTGTCGGTTGTGGAGGAAGCCGTCGGGAAGCTGACGGCGGTTTCGAGCGGCCCTACAGCCGTCTTGACCACCGCCATCTTCCGTGCTCCGGAGGCACTGGTCGCGACAACTACGACGACCATCGCGGCGAGGAGGACGAAACTCCCTCGAATAAGCTGGCGCATGGGCGCTCAGGGTACACGAAGCGCATCCGGGATTGCTGTGTGGAAGCTAAGAAAGACGTAAAAACCGCGTAAAATCCGCGTTTCGTGCTCGTGGAAGGCGGCCTAAGCCGATACAACTCGGGCGGCTTTTTCGGTGGGCGCCGCCGGAGAGGACAGTGTTAACCACACGGCTCCGTGGAGTGACGTGTGGCTGGGAACCCAGAGGCCGCCGCGACCGACCTGTGCGGGCGCGGCTCAGCAAACGCCGTCCCCAACCAGCCACCACGGCCCCCGCTTCCAACTCCGGTCAGCTCGCCACGCAATTAGGAGCAGACGAGGCACACGCGCCGCAGGCGCGGTGACTCATCACGAAAAGCACACCGCCGAAAGTCTTAGCCCGCTTCGCGGGCGGACTTTCGGCGGAAGAGATGGGCGGTGCCGGTCTCGAACCAGCGACCTCCTGCTTGTAAGGCAGGCGCTCTCCCAGCTGAGCTAACCGCCCGGGCCGCAAGTGTCCCAAATCTTGCCAACGCCGGTGCAGTGATGCGAAGAGGATTGCTCGCGCCAGCCTGGCGCCGACCGCGCGCCGCTTGATAATCGAGAGAGCGGGTAAGAATACGACGTACTCAACCTGGCAGGGAGCGCCGAAAATGGTGACCGAGCTCTATACCCATTGCTGGCGGTTGATCGAGAGCGGCTCGGGGCGCGTCTGCCATGCTGGCGACACCACCGATCTGATTTCCGAGATGGATAGCGAAGAAAGACGAGTCGCGAGGCCGGTGATTTTTCTTGTCGAGAGAAATCGTAGAGACTGAGACGATGAGCGAGCTCGATTTGCGATCGGCGTATGCTGCCGCCTTGCGGACGTACATCGCCGAGGAGAGCGAGGAAGCGCTTGCGCGCGGCCGGGAGCTCGGAAACGCCAGTCTCGAGGGCGGCCTCGATTCGTCGGTCGTTGCTCTGGCGCATTTCGAGGCGCTACGAGCCAGCGAGTTGCCGAACGACGTTGCAAGCGAGTCTGTAGAAGAGCGCTCCTTCCGCTTTCTCACCGAGACGCTGCGACCCTTCTCGAACGCACGGCACCGTCTCGAGGAGGTGAGCGACGAGTTGGCGCAGATGAACGACACGCTGATCGAGCGCACCAGAGAGCTCGAGATCGCCAATGCCGAGCTCGAGACCTTCAGCTACTCGATCTCGCACGACCTTCGCACCTCGCTTCAGGCCGTGCTGGGATTCGCGCAAACGCTGGCGACTCGCAACTCGGAAGAGTTGAAGCCAGAGGCCCGCCGTTGCGTCGAGATGATCACGAAGGGCGCGCAAGGGATGAGCGAGCTGGTCAAAGATCTGCTCGAGCTGGCTCAAGCCAATCGTCTGCCGCTCGAGTGCGAGCCGGTCGATCTCGGCCTGCTCGTCCGCGAAGCGATAGGCGAGCTGGAGCCACAGCTCGCCGCCTCCGATGCCGATCTGGCAATCGGCGAGCTCCCGGTTGTCGATGCCGACCGCGTTCTGCTCAAGCGGGTGTTCGTGAATCTCATCTCCAACGCGATCAAGTTCTCGCGCGGAGCGCAGCCGCGGGCGCGAGTCGAGGTCGACTCCTTCGAGCAGAGCGAGACGCAGGTCTTGTTCGTTCGGGACAACGGAATCGGGTTCGACATGGGCGAGTCTGGGAGAATGTTCCGTGCTTTCGAGCGCCTGCACCGCGGCGGGGAGTACGAGGGAACGGGCGTCGGTCTCGCGCTTGTCGCGCGTATCGTCGATCGGCACGGAGGCCGTATCTGGGCCGAGTCAGAGCCTGGCAAGGGCGCCACTTTCTACTTCACGCTCGCGGGCGAAGAGAGTCGCTCGGCTTAGGGCCTATCCCGTTAGGGATGCGCGTTTGAGGGGGTCGAGCCGTGGATGCCAGGGGTCGGACGGGCCGTGAAGGCGCACTGGTAGTGCGGTGAGCGGTTTGGGCGGCCACTGGCGCCGCGGGGCGGCCGCTTCGGGCGTGTAGACCTAGCGGGATAGGCCCTTAGAGTCAGGGCGAGAGCTCGGTACGCCAGGAGGCGGCGGCAAACGGCGTCAGGCGGATAGAGCCCGCAGCGCCGCCCTGATCGCGGCCGGGCGCGGAAGAGCCGGTAGGAAGGCGAGGTAGCTCGGGCGCCACTCACTGGGCTCGAAGCGCGCCTCGTAGCGAGCCATCGCACCGAAGCTGTAGTGATGGTCGACCCGGCGTATCGCTCGCGCCAGGATGTGCCCGATCCAGCGTGCGCGCCGGTCGAGCTGTTCGCCGACTCCGCGCATGGGGGCCATGGCGAACGCGGCCCCCGCGGCGCCGTCGGCCTGCAGCCGCGCCAGCGCCTCCGAGATCGCCAGCTCGGTCGCCCCATTGACGCCGTCCGGCGCTCGGAAGACGTCCTCCAGGTACCAATCGTTGGCCGCTGGGATATAGGCACAGGCGAGGGCGGCCTCGGCTTTGCCGTCGCGTCGCGCGAGGAAAACACGCTTGAAAGCCGGCTGCTCGAGCGGCGCGGAGCGCATGAAGGAGTTCGACTCGGGCTTCTCGAGAGCGGCTCGCCAGCGCGCTAGCACGTCCAGCACCTCGTTCTCGATTCCGATGTCCCTCTTCTCGCCCGGCCGGTACTCCTCGATCTCCACTCCCAGGCGCCGGGCGTGATTCGTCGCCCAGCGGTACTTCTTGCCGCGGTTGCCGCGCGGCGTGCACCAGCGAGTGAGGTCGAACCACGGTTCCTCCCCGATCTTCAACGCCGAGCAGCCGATCTCGATCGCCGCTCGCGCTGTCTGCTCGGAGATCGCCAGCAGGCAGACCGAGCGGCGCTCAGCGCGCATGGCTCGCCCGAAAGCGCCGAGCAGCGCGGGCAGCTCCGATTCCGCGCAGAGCGGATCGGTCCAGACGACCGCGGCGCGCGGCGACTCGAGGTAGCAGACGACTCCCTCACCGAGCGAAAAGGTTTGCCAAGGCGCTTCGTAGCGCAGAAGGAAGGAAAGCGGCCCTGTGCCGAAGAGATCGAGCTTCTCGAGAAAGGCCCCGTTGTTCTCAACCGCTGCCGAGGGTGCAACGGCGGAGCCGTCGCGAGAAGAGCCCGCTTCCGACGATAAACGCCCGCCGATACTGGCCGTTCTCACATCAGCACGTTCGTTCACGAGTGCTCTCTTCACGCATACGGCTCTCCGGGAGCCTGTGAGAGTCTGTCAGACGGAGACTACCGAGACCGCACCGTTTATACGTATCCGTCGATGTGCGGTTCGCCGTTGCGTTTTCTCTGAATCGGCGAACTCAACCCGAGACCCCGGCTAGCGTGCGCTGGTGGCGGAGAGGTCTAGTCGCGCCGCGGTATGAGGCTCAGCTCGGCTTCGCCCGACTCGATCAGGCTGAGGATCGCCTCGGCGACCTTCTCGGGCGGGTCGGCGGGCGGGATGCCCGGGGGCGGGCCGGCTATCGAGTGCTCGTCGGCGCCGATGGCGTTTATCTCCAGGTCGGTCGCCGTGATGTAGGGGTAGATCAGCGAGACGGCGATGCCGTCGGGTGCCAGCTCCGCTCGCGCGACCAGAGAGAGGTGGTTGAGCGCGGCCTTGCTCGAGGAGTACCCGGCCGAGCCGGTGAGGATCATCTTCGTCGTTCCCGAGCTGACGTTGACGATCGCGCCTGAGCCCTGGCGGCGCATGCTCGGGATGACCGCTTGCATTGCCTCGAGCGCCCCGATCAGGTTGAGCTCGAGAACCGACCGGTAGTCGTCGGGGTCGATCGCCGCGACGGGAGCGTCGAAGTCCTGGCCGGCGTTGTTGACTAGGCAATCGACGCGGCCGAAGTGCTCTACGGTGCGCTCGACCAGAGCGCGGATGTCTTCCGCCTTGCGCATGTCGGCCCTGACGGCGAGGGAGTTCGGGATCTCCGCCGCAGCAGCGCGCAGCGCCTCTTCGTTCCGGGCGGCGAGGACGACCTTCGCACCCCTCGAGCCGAGCAGTCGGGCGGTCGCGAGGCCGATTCCGCCGCTCGCACCGGTGACGATTACCACCTTCCCGTCGATCTTCATCCGCCTCTTCTTCCTCCTGCTCCGAAGGTATCCCCCTGCGCAGGATCTGAAGCCTCGCAGAGGAAATGACCCGTCATCAGAACTGTGCAGAGCCCGAGAGAGCGGGATCGCAACCCGAGCTACTCGCTCAGATAGCGGCCCAACTCGGCCTGCTGGGACTCGCTCAAGCTACCGTCGCGCGATCTCAGCTCGAGCCGGATGTCGCCGGGCTCGCACTCGAGCTGCCTGCGCATGTCGCGGAACATGCTGCCCGTGGCGATGAGGTAGGTCGTGAAAAGAGCGATCTTCTTCCCGCGCAGGTCGGGCAGGCTGCGGGCAAACGTGACCCAGGGCCGTTCGGGATGCTGTAGAACGACGATGGCGCCACTCGTCCAGCAACCGAGTAGGAAATGGTCGACGCCTTCGAGATCGGCGGGAGCGAACTCGTCGATCGAGACGACCTTCGACTCGACGCTTTTCTCCTCGAGAAAGCGACCGATCTCATTGGCCAGGCTTTCCGTTCTTCCGGTCTTGCTGTGATAGACGACCAGCGCCTTTTCCATCCGTGCGTCTCCCTTTTGGCGGTGCTTCGGCCTGGCGAAACTCTGCTGGGGACGCGGCGGATCAGGACGTCGCCGGCCGGCCGGCTCGGGCCCTTCTCGGGACCAGCGCAACTGCCCGCCTCGCTCCCTCGACCAGGAGCCAGGCGAGCGCCGGCGCCACTAGCGGCTCGGCGCTGAGCATGTAGCGCGCCTCGCCGTGCACGAGCAGCACGTGGAAGACGATCCAGAAACCGACCAGTAGCGCAGCTAGCCCGGCGCCCGGGAGGCGTTTTCGAGTTGCGAGCAGCAGTGCGATTCCGCCGAGGATCCAGTACGAGTAGTGCCAGAGCTTGTACAGCCAGAGGTGGCGCAGCGAGCTGTTTATCAGCGTCGCCTCGGTGCCCGAGAGATGGCGTTCGTAACGGCCGCGCTGGGGATCGGGACCGCGCTGTGCGATGAGGACGTTACTGAACGGCCCAGGCCCCCAAGCCATCAACTTGCTGAACTTCGTCGGCATCAGCTTCAGCCAATCGAGCGGATGCTCGCTGACGTAGGAGATCGACTCGTGCAGCATGGTCGAGTTCTGGCGCTTCTCGGCGGCGGCGCTGAGGATGGCCCAGCGCGGGTGGTGCCCGCCGCGAATCTCGAAGCCGCCGGTCGCCTTGGGGTTGGCGCCGATCCAGATCGTGTAGCCGCCGTTGGTCGAAAGCCCGAGCGTGTGCATCACGGTCGCGTTGCGGACGGCCCAGGGCACGAGAACCAGCACCGAGGCGACGGCAAGCAAAACGGCCGATCGCCACGACTCGCGCAGCGGGCGGCGCAGGAGCAGCCAGAGAGGCAAGACCAACGGAAGCAGCATCGCTGTCGAGCGAACCAGGATGGCCAGACCGAGCAGCACTCCCGCGAGCGCCGTTCTCGGTAGAGAGGGCGTGGCGCCGTCTTTTTTCGTGAGCAGTAGGCAGGTGGTTAAGAGCAAGGGGATGAAAAGCGCCTCGGAAGAGGCGCGCATCACGTATGGGGTCATGGTCGGGGCGACAGCGACCAGGACACCTGACACCAAGCCGACGGCGCGCCCGTCTAGCCGCCGCCCGAGCGCGTAGGCGAGCCCGGCGCTGAGCGCCCAGAGCACGAGATTCGCGGCCTTGATCGCAGCGAAGGAGGGGCCGACGACCGCGAAAAGGCTGGCGATGAAGGCCGGCCATCCGACCGGAAAGAACGCCGTCGGATGACCCATGATCGAGTATCCGTGGCCCTCGGAGATCGAGCGGGCGCTGAGGTAGTAGAAGTACGAGTCGCTGGTAGCCCCGCCGTGCACGAGCAGTGCCCACGGCAGCCTGGCTAGCACGGCGAGTAGTGCGACCGCAGCAACGTCGAGCACCCAGCCGCGCCGAGTGCGACGCCTGCTTGCCGGTCGGTTCTCTGCGTGCCGCGCATCGACGTCGAGACTCGGTGCGAGAACCTGCTCGGTTTCTCTTCCTGTCGTCGAATCCACTCGAACCCTTTCGATGGTCCTGTTCGGGCCAACGCCCTTTGCCTGCTCGGCTCGGTTCGGGGCCGGTAGTTGATCAAGGGTAGCGATCGAGGAGGTCGCCCTAGGCCGGTGGATCGCTCGAGAAAAGCTGCTCTTTACAATATCTGTATTATGCAACGAAATGGCACGTCGAGACGAAACCACTTTGATCGATCAGCAGGCCGACGAGCTGGTGCGGCACTGGCTCGAGCTGGGCCACAGGATCTTGAGCCGGAAGCTATCTTCCTCGCTGCACCCAGAGCTGGCGGGCAAGCTCTCGCGCGGACAGCTGCACGCGTTGATCCTGCTTTCGGAGTGCGATGAACCGCGGATCAGCGAGTTCGCCGCCGTGCTCAGCCTCGACGAGAGCACCGTCACACGCCTGGTCGACAAGCTGGAAGCGGTAGGGGCGGCCGAGCGGCGACGTTCGACCAGCGACCGGCGCTCGACGACCGTTGTGATCACCGAAGCCGGGCGCGACATCGTTGCGCTTGCGCACGAGCACCAGCGCGTTTTCCTGGCCGAGGTGTTGTCCGCGCTCGATACCACCGAACGAGCCGAGTTCGTACGCCTCACGGCGAAGGCAGCCGAGGCGCTACGCCTGCGCAGCGCGGAGGTCGTGGGCAAGTGAACGAGCAATTCCACTTCACCCACCGCCAGATCCTGATCGTCTACAGCGCTCTCATGCTCGGCATGCTGCTCGCCGCGCTCGACCAGACGATCGTCTCGACCGCGATGCCGACGATCGTGGGCGACCTCGGTGGACTCAAGCACTACACCTGGGTCGCGATCTCCTACATTCTCGCCTCCACCATCTCGATGCCCCTCTACGGCAAGCTGGGAGATCTCTACGGACGCAAGCGCCTCTTCCAGTTCGCGATCGTAGTCTTCCTGATCGGCTCGGCTCTTTGCGGTCTCTCTCAGAACTTCCTCGAGCTGAACATTTTCCGCGCCGTACAGGGGCTTGGTGCGGGCGGCCTGATGGTCGGCTCGATGGCGATCATCGGCGACATCGTGTCGCCCCGCGAGCGCGGTCGCTACCAGGGTTACATCGGCGCCGTCTTTGCGGTCTCGAGCATCGCCGGGCCGCTGATCGGCGGCTTCCTGGTCGACCAAGTCTCCTGGCGCTGGGTCTTCTACGTCAACCTGCCGGTCGGAGCGGTCGCACTAACCGTGGTTGCGCTTGTGCTCCATCTGCCCAAGCACCCTGTCAAGCATCAGATCGATGTTCTCGGCACGGTCCTTCTCTCGCTCGGAGCCGGCGCGTTGACCATCGGCTTGATGTTGGGCGGGACGGACTATCCGTGGGGGTCGCCGACGATCGTAGGACTGTTCGCCGCCGGAGCGGTGGCGATACTCCTCTTCGCCCTGCAGGAACGTCGCGCGGCCGAGCCTATCGTTCCCCCTCGCCTGTTCCGAAACGCCGTCTTCAACGCGTCAACCGGTGCCGGCTTCATCGTCGGTCTGGCCATGTTCGGCTCGATCGTCTACCTCCCGCTCTACCTCCAGTTCGTTCATGGGGCGTCGGCTACGGGCTCTGGCTTGAAACTGCTGCCGCTGATGGTGAGCATGCTGATCGCGTCGGTCTTCTCCGGTCGCACGATCAGCAGGGTGGGGCGCTACAAGGCATTCCCGGTGATCGGTATGGCCGTGATAGTGGTCGGGATGTTCCTGCTCTCGCACCTCAACACAACGAGTAGCCTGCTTCGCCTGTCGCTCTACGTGTTCGTGCTGGGCCTCGGGCTCGGGCTGGTCATGCAGGTGCTCGTCCTGGCCGTTCAGAACTCCGTCGACTACACCGACCTCGGAGCGGCGACCTCGTCGTCCATCTTCTTTCGCTCGATGGGAAGCGTCTTCGGTCTGGCGATCTTCGGCGCGATCTTCACCAGCCAGTTCAAACACTCGCTGCCCAAGCTGTTACCGAAGGGATCGCACTTCCACTTCGGCGCTTCGAACGTCGGGAGTCTGACCCCGGCGATACTTCGCGGCCTGTCGGCGCCCGAGCGCCACGGGCTGATCGAAGCCTTCTCGCACTCGGTTCACTCCGTTTTTCTATGGGGGATCCCATTCGCGATCGCCGGGTTCCTGATCACCCTCTTTCTGCACGAGATACCACTGCGCGAGCGCGCTAAGCCGGCCGGGACGGGCGCCGGGGAGGATTCGGAGATGACTGTGGAGGCGGGCGCGCTCGAGACGGGGACAGCTCGCGAGGAAGGCTGAGGCTTCCCGTAATCGCGCCCGCGCTCGTAGCGAGCGCCGAGATCCGCAGCTACTCGCTGTTATCTCGCCAGCGCAGAAGCAACAGCGGAATTGCGAGCAGTGCGGCGTCATCGAGCGCTGCATCATGTCCTCAACTTCTCGGCGCCCGGTCGCCCTGGTTGAAAATCGTACTGCAGAGGAGGTCTCGGCGCGGTAATCTTGAGGGCGATCGAAGGACGAGTACCGGGATGCGTTTCCTCGCGTTCCTTGCTTGTTCGCGAAATGGCAAGGAGGTGAGTAAATGGCAACCGGAACCGTCAAGTGGTTCAACAACGACAAGGGATACGGGTTCATTACGCCCGAAGACGGCGGGAAGGACCTGTTCGTCCACCACACAGGCATCGAGGGCGAAGGCTTCAAGAGCCTGCCCGAAGGCGCTCGCGTCGAGTTCGAGGCTGTTGAGGGTCAGAAGGGCCCTCAGGCCACGAGCGTTCGCGTCGTTGGCTGACAGAGCTTGAAGAAACGGAAGGCGCCGTTTGAGCGAAGCCGCGTTACGGCGGTGACCCGAGCGGCGCCTTCGAGTTTGTGAGCCGGGCGACGCTCGGCTAGGAACCCTGGAGAGTGCGTGTGGCAGAAAGAGTGAAGCCGCGTCTACGCGGCGTCTTTCATCAGTGGGCGTTCGTCCTGGCGATACCGCTGGGAATCTTGCTCGTACTCGAGGCCGGGACGACCCGTGCCCGCGTTGCCGCCGCCGTGTTCGCGATCAGCGTTGTGACGATGTTCGGAGCGAGCGCGCTCTACCACCGGCCAAACTGGACACCCAGCCGGCGGGCTTGGCTGCGCCGGCTCGATCACGCCGGGATCTACTGCCTGATCGCGGGCACCTACACACCGGTCGGGCTGCTGGTCTTGCACGGCGCCTGGCAGACAGTGGTACTGGCAATCGTCTGGAGCGGATCCGCGAGCGCGATCTTCATCAGGCTCTTCTGGATCACCGCACCGAAGTGGGTGTCCGCGGTCGTCGCCATCTTGCTCGGCTGGGTCGGCGTCGTCGCTCTACCCGAGGTGGTCGCCGGAGCAGGGCTGGCGTGCATGCTTTTGATACTCGCGGGCGGTATCGCCTACAGCGTCGGCGCGGTCGTCTACGCCTTGAAGCGGCCGGATCCGTTTCCCACCGTCTTCGGTTATCACGAGATCTTCCACCTGCTGATTGTGGTTGCGGTTGCGCTCCAGTACAGCGCGATCGCCTTCTACGTCGTTCCGACGTAGTGGGTCCGCACGATCGGAACAAGCCGAACGTGAGGGCAGGAGGGATGTTCTTAACTGCTCGCAGCCGCGAACTGCTCGACCAGCCTGACGAAACGGTCCATGTCCTGGAACATCATCATGTGCGCTGCGCCGGCGAAGATCTTCAGCCGGGCGTGGGGGATTCGAGCGGCGATCAGCCGGGCGTTCGCGGGCGGCACGATCTGATCGAGGGCGCCGTTGGTTATGAGTACAGGAAGCTTGATCCGCGGCAATCCGTTGTAGGTGGCGTTCGTCCGGGCGAAGCGGATCTCAGCCTGCGCCTGCCTGCTCGAGATCTGGCGGCTCACCTTCTCGGGCGGGATGGCCAGCAGGCCGGCTAGATAGGCGAGCGCCGCGGCGTGCGCGGAGGCCGGGAAGAGCGAGTCGAGCAATCCGACCGCCTCCGACAGACCGCGCGAGCGGAAGGAGGCCTCGGTCTTCGGCGAGGGTTGGATCGCCGTCGGGCCGCCGGCCGTGGCGCCCGAGAGAACGAGGGCGCGCACCTTGCCGGGATGGCGCACGGCCATGCTGAGGGCGATCTCGCCGCCGGTCGACCAGCCGACGACAATCGCCTTGTTGATGCCGAGTGCGCCGAGCAGGTGCGCGCTGTCGTCGGCCATCAGCTCGATCGTGAGTGGGCGTGCGGGTTGGTCGGTCGAGTAGCCGACGCCGCGGTTGTCGAACATCGTCACGCGGAAGTGCCGGCTCAGGCGGTGCGGCAGGAAAGGTCCCCATTCGACCATCGAGGAAGCCTCGCCGGCGATCAGGAGCAGCGGCGGGCCGCTCCCGAACTGGCGATAGCCGATCGTGATCCCGCCGGCTCGTACCTGGCGCACGGGTCCCAGGAACGCCGCCGTCCCGGCCGGACGCGTGCCCGGCACGAGCTTTCCGATCGTGGCCGTCGGCGTCGTTTTAGCGTTCTGCTGCCGGGAACCGCCGCAACCCACGAACAGGCTCAGGGCTATGAGCACGAGCGTGGCCTGGCGCAGGCCTCGTCCACCCCACAGAGGTCGAGCCGTCATGACCCTGACGATACGCCTCGTCGCTGGATCCGGCCCCGCAGGGCCTCTCGGCTTCGCTGTTATCTGAAGCGGAAGACGATCCGCCCGCGGGTCAGGTCGTAGGCGGAGAGCTCCACCTTCACGCGATCGCCCGGCAGCACGCGAATCCGGTAGCGCCGCATCTTGCCGGCGGTGTAGGCCTGAGTCTCGTGCCCGTTGTCGAGCTCGATTCGGTACTTCCCGTTGCTCAGCGCCTCGACGACCTCGCCCTCGAACTCGATCTTCTCTTCCTTCGCCATTGGACTAGAAGGCGCCGATGAGGTCGAAGATTTCCAAGGCTTCTCCAATGCGGCTCGAGGCGATGTCGCCGAGCGCCCGAGACTTATCTGGCGATTTCGCAGTAACGCGTTCCATCCAGAATGCACCTTCTTTCCTGTGCGGAGTGGGGAGAAGGCGCCTGCGCGCGGACCGCACTCGTAGGTAGTCGTATTCACGGTAGCAACTCTCGGGACTGCGGGTACTTCTGCTACCGTCTCAGGACTAACGGCGCTTAGCCGTTTCGTGGGATTAAGCTTCTCGTTCCTCCTTTGCGCGGTTTCGAGTCGATGATCTCGAACCAGTAACCAAGGAGTTGAACAAATGAAAGAGCAGTCCTTTCGCACGCTGGGCGTCAGCGTGCAGGTCGAACGAGTGCTCGCCGAGCGCGGCATCGTACGGCCCTTCCCGATCCAGGAGCTCGTGCTCCCGGACGCTCTCGCGGGCCGCGACGTGCTCGGGAAATCCCCTACCGGCTCGGGCAAGACGCTCGCCTTCGCCGTACCGATCGTCACGCGAGTCAGCCGCAACCGCTCTCAGCCCGCGGCGCTAGTGCTTGTGCCGACGCGTGAGCTCGCCGGCCAGGTGAGCGACGAGATCAGGCCGCTCGCCCAAGTGAACGGCCTAAGGGTCGCCGCGGTCTTCGGCGGAGCGCCGGTACGCGAACAGGCCAAAAAGGCGCGTAGCGCGCAGATTCTGGTCGCCACGCCCGGCCGCTTACAGGATTTGGTCGAAAGAAGGCTGGTCTCGCTGGAACAGGTCGACCTGCTCGTGCTCGACGAGGCCGACCGCATGCTCGACATGGGCTTCAAGCCACAGGTCGAGCGGCTGCTGAAGCGGCTTCCACGCGAGCGCCAGACAATGCTTTTCTCCGCGACTCTCGACGGCGAGGTCGGGCAGCTCGCGCACTCGTACACGCGCGATCCGTCCCGCTTCGAGACGGCACCGCTTGCCGACCACGAGGAGGGCAAGATCGCGCACCGTTTTGTCTCGGTCACGGCCGACGGCAAGGTCGAGAAGCTCGTCGAGGAGCTCTCGGGAGAGCGCGGGCTGGTGCTCGTGTTCGTCCGCACCAAGCGCGGCGCCGATCGATTGGCGCTCAAGCTCGCGCGGCGTGAGGTGAACGCTCTGGCCTTGCACGGGGACATGCCCCAGAACGCCCGCCAGCGCACGCTTCGGCGCTTCCGCGACGGTGAGGTTCGCACGCTTGTCGCGACGGATGTCGCCGCCAGAGGGCTCGATCTCGAGGCGATCACGCATGTGATCAACTTCGATCCGCCCGAGGAAGACAAGGACTACGTGCACCGGGTCGGACGCACCGGCCGCGCGGGCAAGAGCGGTAACGGCATCACCTTCGTTCTTCCCGAGCAGCAAGCCGACGTCAGTCGCCTCGCGGCACGGCTCGGCTATCGCGAGCAGTTCGAGCGCGAGGGCATGCGCGTTGCGGCGCCGCGGCGCGTCTACACGAGTCGCCGCGGCCGCGGCTCGCGCTGGTAGGTGACGGCAGTGTCGCTCATCAACATGCGCTCGCAGTCCGAGACGGGATTGCTCCGAAAACGGAGCGGCAGTGTCCCTCTCGGCGCGCTAGGGTTTAATAAATCAGGACGAGTACCGGATTGCGCTACCAGCGCTCCTTGCTTGTTCGTGACACAGCAAGGAGGTGAGTTTTATGGCAACCGGAACCGTCAAGTGGTTTAACAACGACAAGGGCTACGGCTTCATCACGCCCGAGGACGGCGGCAAGGATCTGTTCGTCCACCACAACGGCATCGCTGGCGAGGGCTTCAAGAGCCTTCCCGAAGGGGCGAAGGTCGAGTTCGAGTCGAGTGAGGGTCAAAAAGGCCCGCAGGCGACAAACGTTCGCGTTATCGGCTGATCGGGATTGAAGCTGAGATTCGAGAGGCGCCGCTAGGCGGCGCCTCTCGCGATCTCGCCAGAGCGTTCGGACAGGAAGATGAAAGTGAGCAGTTCGGCACAAGCCCGAAAGTTCACTCCTGATCCTCGCCTGCGGATTCGCCTACAGCATCGGCGTGCGGTCTACGCCTGAAGCGCCCGGGTCGGTTTCCGGCCGTCTTTGGCAACTAAGAGCTCTTCCACCTGCTCGCTATTGCCGCGGTCGCGCTCTACTACAGAGTGATCGCCTTCTTCGCGGTGCTCACCTGATTCGGTGCCGCTCATCCGGTCGTGTGGGGCTCCCAGTCGCTGGTTCGGCACATCGGGCAGCGCGGCAAGATGCCGCTGACGACTATCCCGTAGCCGCAACCGGTGCAGCGAAATTCAACCTGTTGGGCCGCGCTGCCAGAAACGGCAGGCCCGGCTTGATCACTAGGCGCGAAATCCTTGCGGGATTCGCTCGCGGCACGAACCGGCCCGCGATCCGAGTCGGTGGCAGTTGAGCTCGGTCCGCTCTTGCGTGTGAACCACTTGACGGTACCGGCTGCCATAGAAAAAGCGCCCCCCTCTCGAACGAATCGGGAAGGCGCCAGATAGCGCGACCGGTGCTCGCTCTAGTGTCACCTCCACTTTAGAGCCTGTTTCGGTAGGGATGTGCGTTCGAGGGGGTCAAGCCGTGGATGCCAGCGGCCGAAGGGTTGTGAAGGCGCACTGGTGGTGCGGTTAGCGGCCCTTCGGGTGCTGGCGCGGCGGATCGGCCGCCTCGGGCGTGCAGGCCTAGCGAAACAGGCTCTTAGCACGAACATCCGTTCGGTGAAGGCGGCGGAATGGACAGGGTGGCACCAGGTCGGGCGGTCGCGGCGGTGGAGAGGCTCAAATCCCGATCACGTCTATCCTTGCCTGGCCGCCCCCATCGACTAGCGACCTTTACCGACGAAAGTCCGCCCTCCTGCGGAGGGCATGACGACTTTCGTCGGTGTAGAGAAGCGGATGATGAGCCGTGGTTCGCCGCGAGTTTCTCGCGAGTGAGAGTGCGCGCTCGGCGGACCGGCCGGAGTCTCGTTCCACGTCTATCCTTGTCTGGCCGCCCCCATCGACTAGCGGCCTAGGTCACAGCCCTTTCAAGGCTGCAGCGCGGGTTCGAATCCCGCTGGGGGCAAATCGACCGCTTGACGGTAAGTCACGGCCGGCCCCTTGACGGCCGGGTCGTTCGTCCGGCGTTCCACCCTCACTTGAGACATGTACCTTGGGGCACAGGCGAGGAGCGCTTGCACGCACGATGTCGACAACTCAGATCCTTTTCCTCGGCGCGATCGCCGGCTTCACTATCTACCTCGGCCTGCCGCTCGGGCGCCTGCGAAATCCGCGGCCTGGCCTGACCGCGTTTCTGAGCGCCACCGCGACGGGGATCCTTCTCTTTCTTTTTTGGGACGTTCTAACCGCCGCAAGCGAGCCGATCGAGTCGGCTCTCACGGCAGCTTCCGATCACGGTGGCTCGTGGCTTCGCGTCTTCGGGCTTGGGTCGCTCTTCGCGGTCTGTCTCGGCGCGGGGCTGCTCGGCCTCATCTACTACGACGGCCGGATCGAACGCCGCCGCGCCGAGAGCATGGTCGGTCCGGTGGCGGCCTCGGCCACTGAGCTCGCGGGAGGAGCGATCGTGGGTCTGACGCCGGCGCGCTGGCTTGCCTTGTTCATCGCAACCGGGATCGGCCTCCACAACTTCGCCGAAGGCCTTGCGATCGGCCAGTCGGCGGCCGGGGGGGAGATGAAGCTCGCGCTTGTCCTCGTCATCGGCTTCGGCCTGCACAACGCAACCGAAGGCTTCGGCATCGTTGCGCCGCTCGCGGGCGCGGCTGAGCGGCCGAGCTGGCGCTTCTTGGCGACTCTCGGACTGATCGGCGGCGGGCCGACCTTCCTCGGTACCCTCGTTGGCCAGGCCTGGGTCAATGATGCCGTCTCGATCGCTTTTCTCACGCTCGCCGCAGGTTCGATTCTCTACGTCGTGATCGAGCTCCTGAACGTGAATCGCGGCTTCGGCATGAAGAAACTGGTGACCTGGGGACTTCTGGTTGGGCTGATGTCCGGCTTCGCGACTGACTGGGTTCTGGTCGCGGCCGGGGCCTGATCCAGGCCGCAAGAGTCGGCGACTACCTTCGCGTCCTTCCACCGAGGAGGGGGCACCAAAAGGTGTCCGACCTTCATCTTCGTATTCCCAACGGCTTGGTAGGCGTGGCTGGGTAGCAAATCGGGAGCAAGGCGCTCTGCGTTTGGCTCTACCGACGGGATATTCGCGCTGTTCGAACCCGCCGCCTCCAAAAAGGTTCGAAAGGCCCTGGTTTGGACCCCAGTAGCGCGGAGACACCAACCTGACTGAGATTCGTAGGACGTGATCGGAGCCGAGCCGAGAGCCGCGAGGACGAGGCGATGCATCGGTCTGGCGGAGGATCGAAAGTGGAGGCGCTTGCGGCTGGTGATCAGTGGTCGTTCCTGAGATGCCCTCTGTTTGGTAGTTCGCTCAAGCGGTTTCTTGAGGTCTCTAGATCGGCCGGGCGCTGGCGGAAAGAGCTAGCGAAGGTCGCCGCCGCGCTTTCCCGTGTGGCGGTCAGGAGATCCACTCCTTGATCCGCAGCCCGGCCCAGATGTCGAGGCCGCCGCCGATCACGCTGCCGACCAACGATGAGATCAGCCCGCCCCCGATCAGCATCGGAGCGATGCCGCCGAGCGTCGAGCCGACGATCATCCCGAGCATCGTCATTGAGCCGGTCGCGTCGATGCTCTGCCGATCACATCTACGTGTATCGGCCGAGCGCAGGCCTGGCTTGAAGGCGCCGATGGTCACGCCGTCACGCCGCGAGTCTGAGGTGCAAGTCGCGCGGTCAAGTCGAGGTCAGGCAGACCTGGGAGGATGGACAGCAGCTGGCAAAGACAGCGACCTTGAGTTTCAAGCGCTACGTGGTCCAGGCCGGAGGCCTGTGAAAACCCGGTGCCAATTCTCTAGAATAAGTATTCGACGAAATACAAAACAACACCGGAAATAACAGATAGCGACCAAAAGAAAAGAAACACAAACGTCGGGCGCTTATGGACCAGAAAGTAGTTGACGTTTCTTCGGTAATTCTTGATGGCAAGCACAAAAAAGGTGATAAGGCTAAGGAACATTAATAAAGAAAGCGTGCCGTGGAATATACCCAGGCCCGTAAGGAGGGACCTGTTAGCGCCGGTCTCGCGGGCAGGCAAACGGTAGATCATGTAGCTGATGTTAAAAATTATTTCGTAAACAAGGGCGCCGATGGCTACTTTCTCTGGTAGCTTATTGTGTTTGTATCCTTGGTAGAAAGTATAAAAGATCGCCGAGGACACGAGAATCTCGGCTAGTAGCGCTATGGTGCTGTAAAGGGGAGCGTGCATACAACTAGCTTATATGGTCCGCATTTTCTTCACAACCAAAGCATTGGCGGCCTCGACCCAGGTAGTGCGTCGACACTTAGGTGGCTGTGATCGATCAGGCATGATCGGGATCGAGCTGACGCCTTCGAAAGGCCGACATGAAACCGGTGCCGAACACGAAATGTTCATGATCCCTGCCGGGATGCGCTAACGACAGCCTGTCGGCGACGTGCAGCCTAGCCTGTGTCCATCGTATAAGTCCCGTGGGAGCATTTCACCGAGATCCCTAATCTCGGGAGCAGGGTTGGAAAGCTGTCTCATGAGGTGCATATCGTTGTCGTTACGTCAACGATTGCCCTGCGTATGGGCACTTTTGCATGTCCGGTCGCCTCGGGTAGACAGTGGCCAGGGCATCGAGTTCGGCTTTTTGAGCAGGCGAGTAGCCGGATAGCGAGCGACCTAAGGGCTGAGATAGACGGGCTTGAACTCCGGACCGACCACAGTAATCTCTTCGGCGCCGTGAGGTTGGTGCTCGTATTCCTCTCCGACCGTGGCACCCGCAGCCTATGACCGATCTATCGGCCCGGCTAGCGAAAGCGCCTGGCGACGGCCGGGAGTAGAGCTACCTCGTTCGGGCGCCCTCGAGGAACAGGGCGGTGGCCGCGGCTGCGGCGTCTTCGAGCCCGATCCGCCGTTGTCCGACGAGTTTGATCGCGGTGGCGAGAAGGCCGCCGAAGAACTCGAGCAGGATATCGAGCGGGAGGTCGTCGCGGAGGGCAGCGGTTTCGACGCCGCGTGCGAACACGGCGCGGATCGGCGCGCCGAGCAGCCGCTCGGCCTCGTTACGGTCGGGCAGGATCTCCTCGCGCACGAGAACCGCGTAGCGATCGCCGACGGCAACGAAGGCGCGGACGATCCTCTCTATCGCCACCTCTACGGGGACGTCGTCGAGCCCGGCATCGGCGAGGCGGGCGCCGGCATCTGTGACGGCGTCGGCGGCGAGCGCCTCGAGCAGCGATTCGCGGGTCTCGAAGTAGCGATAAAGGGTTGCTCGACCAACGCCCGCGGCACCCGCGACATCGGCCATGCTCGCGCCGGTGCCGCCCACGGCGAGCACGTGCGCGGCGGCATCGAGAATCGCCGCCGTTGTACGGTCGTGGCGAGGCGAGTGCGCAAGCGAAGCATCCATCGGACATTATGATACCGTAGTGAGACATTAGTGTCTCGGTAGAGGAGGAAGCTGTCTGATGTTCACTCGCCTGGGGAAGTTCGTCACCGCGCATCCGTGGCACGTGATCGGAACGTGGATCGTTGCCGCGGTCGTGATCGTCGCCTTCGCGCCGGGCCTGCCCACGTCGACCAATGAGAGCGACTTCCTGCCGCGCCACTACGAGTCGATCCAGGCCCAGGACGTACGCACGGAAAGTTTCCCGGCCGCCTTCTCACCGTCGGTCGTTGCCGTCTTCCACCGCTCCGACTGGAAGCAGCTGACCAAGGCCAACTCGGCGAACGTGCAGCGAATCGCGAGCACGCTGAGCCGGCAGAAGCTGCCCCAGGTCGAGCGGGTCGCGGTTGGCGCGCCGTCGCCGAACGGGCTCGTGCAGACGGTGAGCGTGCAGATGCCCGAGATGACGATGGGGAACCAGAACGTGCTGTTCGACGCGGTCAAAGCGCTTCGCACGAGCCTCCGGACAGCCAGCGCGGGCAGCGGATTGATCGAGGGAACGACGGGAGCGGTTGCCCAGGGCTACGACCAGCACCAGGCATCGGGGAACGCGAACTTGATCGTCGGGTTTGGAACCATCGTGGTCATCTTGCTGCTCTTGCTCGTCATCTTCCGCAGCCCGCTGGTCGCGACGCTACCCATCGTCCTGATCGGGCTGGTCGCCGTGGTCGCGAACGGGTTGATCGCACTGTGTGTGAAGGCCGTCGGCCTCAAGACCGACTCGTCGATCAGCACCATGCTGATCGTGGTGCTGTTCGGGATCGGCACCGACTACATCCTTTTCCTGCTCTTCCGCTACCGCGAGCGGCTGCGCCTCGGCGAGGATCGCCGCGAAGCCATGGTCAGCGCCGTCACCCGCGTCGGCAAGGTGATCTCGTCGGCGGCGGGCGTCGTGATCGTCGCTTTTCTGGCGATGACGCTCTCCTCGCTCAGTTTCCTCCGCTCGATGGGCCCGTCGCTGGCGATCGCGGTCGCGGCGACGCTCGCCGCCGGCGTCACGCTGGTGCCCGCGGTCGTCTCGCTGCTCGGGCCGCGCATCTTCTGGCCTTCGAAAACCTGGCGCTCCGAACCGAAGGCGGCGCGCTCGGGCAAGATCGGCTTGGTCATGGCGCGGCGGCCGGCCCTGTTCGCCGGTGTCTCGGGCCTCGCGCTCGTTGCGCTTGCGCTCGGGGCGCTCCGCTTCAATCCCACCTTCGATCTCACATCCGGCTCGACACCGAAGACCGCCGAGTCGAGGGTCGCCCTGCAGGCGCTTCAACGCGGGCTTCCGCCCGGGGCCACCGACCCCACCGACATCTACCTCTCCAGCGAGAGCGGACAGCCGCTCGACACCGGTGCGCTCGCGGCCTACGGCGCCCGGCTGCGCTCGGTCGACGGCGTCGGCACCGTCTCGCAACCGCGGCTCAGCGGTGACCGCCGTGTCGCCGACTACGCGGTCACGCTGAACTCGGCCCCGGAGTCGGATCGCGCGCTCGCCGTCGTCAAGGGGCCGCTCCGCCATGCGGCACACACCACTGCGCCCGCTGGCACGACCGCCCTGGTCGGCGGTATCACCTCCGTCTACGTCGACATCGAGGCGGCCATGAACCGCGACTACTCGGTCGTCTTCCCGGTCGCAGCCGTGATGATCATGCTGATCCTTGGGCTCTTGCTCCGCAGCCTCGTCGCGCCCTTCTACCTGATGGTCTCCGTCGGGCTCGGGTTCGCCGCCACGCTGGGCGCGACGACGCTGATCTTCCAGGATGTCGTCGGGCATTCCGGGTTGATCTTCATGCTGCCGCTGATCATGTACATGTTCGTCGTCGCGCTGGGCACCGACTACAACATCTTGATCATGGCCCGCCTCCGCGAAGAGGCGAAAGAGGGACGCGACCCGCGCGACGCACTCGCCACCGCGATCCGGCACACTGCTCCGACGATCGCCGCGGCGGGCGTGATCCTTGCAGGCTCCTTCGGCGTCCTCATGCTTGCCGGGAACTCGCTACTGGCGGAGATGGGCTTCGCGATCGCCTTCGGCATCGCTATCGCCGCCTTCGCCATGGCAACCTTCTTCACGCCCGCCCTCACAGGCCTGATCGGGCACGCGGCCTGGTGGCCCGGGCACGGCGATCAGCCGGATTCCGCCGCACCGCCCGAGCGGGCCGTGGGCTCGATAGCGGAAGGCCTCCGCAGCGAAGCCTGAGCCGTCACCGGCCAGTGCCGTTCGATCGGCAGCCTCGGGTCTCACCGGAGCGGCTGATGCGAAGGCAGAGGCTCTCTGGCCTTGGCCCAAGCGCTTCCGGCGTACGACGATCCGCGTGCCGGGCGAGGTATCGCCTCGCACTTGCTCTTGCTTTCACCGATGCGACGCTCGATGTAGGCGATCGTCTCTGAATGGACCTTCTTACGGGCACAGCGTTGCCAACACTGGCATCACCGGTGTAGACTAGAAGCGGTTAGGTCCAGCTTCTCGGACTCGCGCGAGTCTCTCGCAGGCGCCTCACCGAGTCTTCGCACCTCTGGAGAAGGGTTGGAAAGCTGTCTCATGAGGGGCACTCCTCAGGGAGCTAATGCATCTCTTCCTAACCCTCGTCACGGACTTCGTCGCGAGGGTACAGCCAATCAGGCGACGCGATAACGCTTGCTCGCGGCTTTCGGCATGCGTCACTGCTCGGCCCCCATTCCTGCGTCCTACAGGGTCGCGAGGACACGGCTGAGATTGCAGTGCGACTGCCGAGGAAAGCCAGCGCTACCCGGGCTGGTCTGAGGGCGGGGCGAGGTCGATGGAGCCCGTCTCGCCGCGCGTGATCCGAAGCGGCCGGCGATCACCCGCGCGGCCGATGAGCCGAGTCCGCGGCCGTGCGGGATGCGGTTGGCGCAGACGACCTCGAGACCGCGTGGCTGGCCGCCAAGCGCGTCGAAAGCCGCCCGCACAGCGCGGACCACGAGGTTCTTCTTACCCCGGTCGACCTCGTCGGCCCCCTCGCCCGCGACGTCGACGTGCAAGCCGGAGTCCGCGACGCGGACGACCACGTCGTCGTACAGCGCAAGGGCCAACCCCATCGCGTCGAAGCCAGGTCCGAGGTTGGCCGACGTGGCAGGCGCCCGCACGCGTACGGGGGCAGCGCGAAAACTCGGTCCTGCTACCACCAGCTGTTTCCTCCGTCAGGTCGGTCCGCCGTCGACGTGACCGTATCCATCCGCCGCGCAGTTCGCGTGGTACGACTTGTACATGACCGACAGCTACCACATGCCGCTCGACGAATTCCGCCGGCACGGGCACGCGCTCATCGACTGGATCGCCGGGTATCTCGAGACGGTCGAGGCCCGCCCGGTGCAGTCCGCGGCCGCGCCGGGCGACGTACGAAACGGCCTGCCGGCCCATGCACCGGAGGCGCCGGAAGCGTTCGACGACGTACTCGCCGACCTCGACCGCGTGATCGTCCCGGGCATCACGCACTGGCAGCACCCGGGCTGGTTCGCGTACTTCCCGGCCAACTCCTCACCCGCGTCGGTCCTCGGCGAGCTCGTGTCCGCAGGCCTCGGCGTACAGGGCATGTTGTGGTCGACCAGCCCGGCGGCGACCGAGGTCGAGAGCCTCGTCCTCGACTGGCTCGTCGAGCTGATGGGGCTGCCGGACTCGTGGCGCGTCGACACCGGTCCGGGCGGCGGCGTCCTGCAGATGAGTGCGTCCGACGCGACGCACACCGCACTCGTCGTCGCCCGCGAAAGAGCCGTCAAGACCGGCGCCGACGTCGGCCGGCTCGTTGTGTACGCGTCGTCGCAGGCGCACTCGTCGATCGAGAAGGGCGCGCGGGTCGCCGCGATCGGGCACGTGCGGCTCATCGGCGTCGACGAGCGGTTCGCCATGGACGCGGCGATGCTGCGGGACGCGGTCGAGCAGGACGTCGCAGACGGTCTCGTGCCGTTCGCCGTCGTCAGCGCGGTCGGCACGACCGGTACGACGGCGGTCGACCCGATCCGCGCCGTCGCCGACATCGCCAGGTCGCACCGCATGTGGCATCACGTCGACGCGGCGTACGCCGGCAGTGCGATGGTGTGCCCGGAGTTCCGCCAGCACCAGGACGGGCTCGAGCTCGTCGACTCCTACACCTTCAACCCGCACAAGTGGATGTTCACCAACTTCGACTGCTCGGCGTTCTGGGTGGCCGACCGGCGCGAGCTCATCGGCACCCTGTCGATCCTGGCGCCGTACCTCAGGGACGCCGTGTCGGAGTCGGGACAGGTCGTCGACTACCGCGACTGGCACGTGCCACTCGGCCGCCGCTTCCGCGCACTCAAGCTGATGTTCGTCCTGCGTTCGTACGGCGCCGAGGGGATCCGGCACCACATCAGGGAACACGTGCGGCTGGCCCGCGAACTCGCCGACCGGATCGCCGCCGACAGTCGCTTCGAAGTCGTCGCGCCGGTCCCGTTCGGGCTCGTGTCCTTCCGGCACGTGGACGGCGACGCAGCGACGCGGGCACTCGCGGCCGCGATCAACGCGACCGGCCGGTACGCCGTCACGCCGTCCGTCCTGCCGAACGGCAGCGCGTTCATCCGCGTGTCGGTCGGTCAGACATCGACCGAGCAGCGGCACGTCGACGGCCTGTGGGAAGTCATCGCGCGCCGCTCCTGACAACACTGGTGGGCCGGAGCATCGAGGCTCCGACCCACCAGGGGCTGACGGTGGTGCTATTCAGTTGCCGTCCACGCCCGCCTTACGGAAGCGGGTAGTGGG
>Ga0066798_10000412_pt1 | contig 22793 bp, 7 predicted proteins | sample PersoiDNA2013203_FD_70961 | JGI IMG/M metagenome (GOLD analysis project Ga0066798, IMG submission 70961) | Permafrost soil microbial communities from the Arctic, to analyse light accelerated degradation of dissolved organic matter (DOM) -... | ecosystem: Environmental > Terrestrial > Soil >... | reverse complement strand
CGTCGCCCTGCAACGCACCGACACCCACCCGCAGGCGGTAGCGGAAAGTGACGCTGGCGTTGGGCGCCAACGATTCGAGCTTGAACGACAGTTGCGGACCAGGCTTGCCGCCCGGGTCGGCCTGCACCACATTGTTGCGCGTGGTGGTACCGTCGATGTAGCGGAAGCCGGCCGGCAGCTTGTCGAGCACGCTGACGCCAAAGGCCGTCACCACGCCCGTGTTCTTCACCTCGATGGTGTACTGCAAGCTGTCACCGAGTTCAGCCGCGGTCTTGTTGGCGATCTTGCTGACCAACAGCATGGGCTTGTCCTGGGTGTTGAACAGCACCGGCGTAAAGCTGGGCGGGGTGGCGCCTGGCGTGGCTGGCAAGACGGCGGAATTGGCCGAGCTGCCCTGCGCCAGCGCACCCGTGGGCGCCACCGGGGTTGCTGCTCCACCGGTCCCCGCAATATAGCTGTGACCGATATTGAAGCCGCCCGTGCCCGTACTTTGCGAAGTGCTGGCATGTACCTGGTTCAGTTGCGGCACGGTAGGAATCGCCGCCACGCTGCCAAAGTCCACCACCACCGTGAAGGCAATGCTGCAGCTTTCCTGCGGTAACAAGTCGCCCTTGCCAGTCAGCAAGCCAAACACCGTCACGCCGTTAAAATCCGGGTTGGCGATACAGGCGGTGGCGCCGGCAGGCTGCGGCGTCACCAGCAGGCTGCCTGGCTTGAGGACCACGCTGGTGGCCGTCGGGAAGACTGCCTTCAGGTTTTCCGCCACCTGCACCATGGTCGAGGCAGGCGCGCCGGCCGCATAGCGGTTGGCCGCCTGCACCACATACGCGATCTCGAACCTGGCGGCGTCGGTCTGCTGCTGCGACGCCACAGACTTGATCACGTCCACCACCTGCGCCTGCAGGATCACGGGGGTCGGCGTATCTTCGCCCGTGAACGGCACGCCATCCACGGTTTCCGAGGCATTGCCGTTATGGTTGGGGTCCACCTTGTCTATCATGGCCGCCACTTCGGCCGCCGTCGCCACCGTGCCCACATAAGCACCGGCATTGTTCGAGGCATCGAACACGGCATTGCCAGCCGGCGGTGTATAGACAGGATTGGGGGCATTGGCTGCCACCGCGCGCGCCGCCAACGCCCGTGCCAGGCTGATGGAGCCACCGGCATTGGCTGTCGTCCCGCTCACGGAACTGGCAAACACGCTGTTGTTATATTGCGGCAAGGGCGTGCCCTGCACAGTCACTTGCACCGTGAAGGTAATCACGGTCAACTCCCCTTCCGCCAGCGCCGCGTCCCCCGTCAGCAGACGCAAGTCGCTGCCGTTGCAAGCGCCATTGAAAGCCGGGTTGACCGGCAATTGCTTGCTGCCGCCTATGGCCGGCGCAGCCGGCGGCGTCACGATGCTGCAGCTGGCCGGTTCAGGGAAGGTGGCAAGCAGGCTGTCGAGCGCCTGCACATTGGCCGTCGTGCCCTTGCCCACATTCTTGACCACCACCGTATAAGGCACGTTGTAGACCTGTGCCGACAGCTGCGTCACCTTGCCCACGGCCAGCGAAGCACCGATGGCGGGCTGCGCCACGTCGGTAACGGCCGTGCAATCGCTGGCCTGGGCGCAGCGTGGGCCATCGGGGCCGGATGGCGCCACCGTGTTGTTCAGCGAACCACCACTGCTGACGATAGCGCTGACGGTGACGGCCGCCACCGCGTTCGGCGCCAGGCCGGCCGGCACCGTGCAAACGAGCTTGTTGCCAGCCAGCGCCGCACAAGTGGCGGGCGCCACCGGCGTGACCGTGATATTGGCGAGATTAGCCGGCAAATCATCGCTCAGGGTGATAGGCGACGTGGTCGCTCCGCTGCCGTTGTTGGCGGCGGTAATCGTCCAGCTGACGGTGTCGCCCACCGTCGCCGTGGCTTTGTCGGCCACTTTTTTCACCACTACGCTAGGGCTGCTGACGGTGGTGCTGGTCTGGCAATCGGCCGGCTGCAGACACTGCGGCGCATCGGGACCGGATGGCACGACACTATTCACCGCCACGCCCGCTTGCGTCACTTTGGCCGTGACCACGATGCTGGCTACGCCGCCACTGCCATTCAAGCCGGCCGCAACGCTGCAAGTGAGCACATTGCCAGCGACCGGGCTGCAAGTGGCGCCCGTGGCATTGACGGTGATGCTGGCCAGGTTGGCTGGCAAGGTGTCGACCAGGGCAATCGCTGCGCGGGTAACGCCGCTGCCCGTATTGGTGGCCGTGATGGTCCAGCTCACGGTATCGCCCACGTTCGCCGTGGTTTGGCTGGCAACCTTCTTGATGGCCACCTTCGGCCCCGTCAACACCACACTGGACTGGCAATCGCTGGCCTGTGCGCACGCTGCATGGTCCGGACCGCCAGGCACCACGCGGTTGGACAAAGTGCCTTCCGCGCTGCCGCTGGCCGTGATGCGGATGCTGCGCGTGCCATTCACGGCAGCCAATTGACCGGCAGCAATGCTGCAAGTCTGCACGCTGCTGGCCAGCCAGCTGGCCAATGGAGGACAAGTCACGCCAGCATCCGCCACCACATTCGATACCGTCACATTCGCCGGCAGGATGTCGGCCAGGGTCACCACGCCCAAGTTGGCCGCGCCACCGCTGTTGAGCGCCGTAATGGTCCAGACGATGCTGTCACCCAGCCTGCCCGTCGCCACGCTGGCTGTCTTGCTCACGCGGATCAGCGCCCCCGGCATGGTGACGACGGCCGTGTTGGGCAAGTCGTTCTGCACTTCGGTGGAACTGGTGGCGATGGTGCTGATGATGGTCGAGATATTACTGGCAGGCTGGATATACGCCAGGGTGAAACTATGCGTCTCATTGGCTGCCAGGCTGGACGGCAAGCCCGTCACGGTGAGAATGCCGCTGGCCGTATCGTAGCTGCCGGCCGCGCCGCTCAGATTCACACCCACCAGGCCCTGCGCCAGTTTCAGGCTGTAGGTGACATTATCGGCCGTACCCGGTCCCACGTTGCTGAAACTCACCGTGCCCGAAATCTGGTCGCCCGCGCTGGTGCTGCCGGGGAAACCGTTCAGGCTGGTGGTCACATCGACCAGCAGCCTGGCCACCGTGCTGCTGGTCTGGCAATCGCCGGCCTGCACGCAGACGGCGTTGTCGGTGCCACTCGGCACTACACTATTTTGCAAGGAGCCCGCCGCCGTCGCCGTCGCGCTGACGACCACTTGCGCCACCGCGCCCGGCGCCAGGCCGGCCGTCACGTTGCAGCTGAGGATGCCGCCCGCCGCAGGCAGACAAGTGGCCAGTTGCGTGGACAACACTTGCACATTACTCACACCCGTAGGCAAATTGTCCGTCAGGAGGATGGCTGCGCGGGTGGCAGCCGTCCCGCTATTGCTGGCCGTAATCGTCCACGTCAGGGTATCACCCACGTTCAGGCTGGTTTTATCGACGCTCTTGCGCACGGCCACATTCGGCGCGGCCAGAGTGGTTGTTGCCTGGCAGGCACTGGCCTGTTCGCAGGCAGGATTATCCGTACCGCCAGGCATGACCCGGTTCGACAGGGGGCCGGCCGCGCTGCCACGGCCCGTGATGCGCACGCTGCGGCTGCCGTTCAATGCGGCCAGCTGACCGGCGGCCACGCTGCAGCTTTGCACGCTGCCGGCAGTCCAGTTGACCAGCGCGGGGCAGCTCACGCCGGCATCGGGCGTCACGCTCAGCACGGCGAGATTGGCTGGCAATACATCGCCTAGTGTCACCACGCCCTGGTTGGCCAGGTTGCCCGTATTGCTGGCGGTAATCGTCCAGCTCAAGGTATCGCCCACGGCCGCCGTGGCCTTGTCTACCGTCTTGCTGACGCGGATCAAGGGGCCAGGCAAGCTGGTGGTGGCGGTCTTCGGCAAGCCGTTCAGCACGGCTGGCGAGCTGGTTGAAATGATGCTGGTGATGCGCGAGCTATTGCTGGCAGGCTGCACATAGAACAGGCGGAAGCTGGCGCTCTGGCCGCTGAGCAGGGTAGCCGGCAAGCCGCTCAGGATATACATACCGGTGCTGCTGTTATACACGCCGCTCACGCCAGGCGCGCCGCTGATCGCACTCAAGGACACGCCAAGCAAGCCTTTTTCCAGTTGCAGACTGTAGCTGACATTCTCCGCCACGCCAGCGCCTTCGTTGCTGAAGGTCACCACACCGTTGACAGCGTCGCCGGCATTGCTGCTGGGCGGGAAACCGTTCAAGGTGGTGGTTACGTCCACCAGCAAGGCCGACACCACCGTGTTGGTACTGCAATCGCCCGCTTGCAGGCAGACAGGATTGTCCGGACCGCTGGGCGCCAAAGTATTGTTCAGGCTACCGGCCACGGTGGTGGTGGCGCTCAGCCTGACGCTGGCGCTGGCGCCCGCAGCCAGGCCGGCCGGCACGCTGCACGTGACGACATTGCCCACCGGCGCGGCACAAGTGGCCGGCGCCGTCGGCGCCAGCATGATATTGCTCAAGCCCGCCGGCAAAGTATCGGTCAAGGTCACGATGCCGGTGCTGGCGCCGCTGCCGCTATTGCGCACGCTCAAGGTCCAGGTGAGCGTATCGCCGGCGGTCACTGCCTGTTTGTCCACGCTCTTGATCACGTTCAGGTTCGGGCTATTGACCACGCTGCTGGTAGTGCAATCGCTCGCTTGCAGGCAGACGGGGTTGTCCGGGCCGTTGGCCGTGACGCTGTTGCCGAGTGATCCGGCCACCGTGGCGCGGGCGCTGATCTGCACGCTGGCAGTGGCGCCCACATTCAGGCCGGCCGGCACACTACACGTCAGCACATTGCCGGCAACCGGCGCGCAAATGACAGGCGCCCCTGGCGTGACGACGATATTGGCGACGCCGGCCGGCAAGGTGTCGGTCAAGGTGGAAACAGCCGTGCTGGCGCCGGTGCCGCTATTGGCCAGCGTGATGGTCCAGGTGAGCGTGTCGCCGAGATTGAGCGCTGCCTTGTCGACGGTTTTTTTCAGTGCCAGCACCGGGCTGGTGACATTGACCGTGCTGAGGCAGGCGCTGGCCTGGGTGCAGGCTGGATTGTCGGGACCGCTGGGCATGACCTGGTTGGCCAGGCTGCCGCCGGCACTGGCGTGGCCGGTCAGCACAATCTTGCGCAAGCCATTGTTGGGTGCCAGTTGGCCAGCGGCAACGCTACAGCTCTGGCTGCTATTGGCCAGCCAGCTGGCCAGCGGTGGACATGTCACGCCGCTGTCGGGCGTGACGCTGGTGACGATGATATTAGGTGGCAGAATATCCGTCAGGACCACGACGCCCTGGTTGGCCAGGCTGCCCGTATTGCTGGCGCTAATCGTCCACGTGATGTCCTCGCCCACATTGGCCACGCTCTTGTTGGCTGTCTTGCTGACGCGCACGATGGAACCCGGGGTGGTGGCAGTGGCCACGTTCGGCTGGTCGTTCGGCACTTCCGTCGAGGTGGTGGCGATACGGCTGGTGACCGTCGACAGATTGCTGGCCGGCTGGGTATAACGCAGCTGGAAGCTGATGCCCTGCCCCGCCGTCAAGGTAGTCGGCAAGCCGGTCAAGCTCAGCAGGCCGGACGCAGCATCGTAACTACCAGATACGCCGGTGACGCTCACGCCTGACAAACCAGGCGCCAGTTGCAAACTGTACGTCACGCCTTCGGCCGCGCCGGGACCGATATTGCTGTAGCTGACCGTGCCCGTGATCGTATCGCCCGCGTTGCTGCTGCCGGGGAAACCGTTGAGCGTGGTGGTCACGTCCACCAGCAATTTCACGGCCGTGCTGCTGGTGCTGCAATCGGCTGCCTGGGTACACACTGGATTGTCTGGGCCGCTCGGCAACACCGTGTTGACGTAGTTGCCAGCGGCCGTGGCCACGCCCTTGACGACGATATTGAGCGAGGCGCCTGCCGCAAAACCAGCCGGTATCGAGCACACCAGCTGGTTGCCATTGACGGCGCCGCAGGTGGCTGGCGATGCGGGCAGCACTTGGCCCACGGTCAGGTTGGCCGGCAAGGTATCGGTGAGAGTAATCGCACCCGTGGTCACGCCGGTGCCCGTGTTGGCCACGGCGATGGTCCAGGTCAGCGCATCGCCGACGTTGATATTGCTCTTGTCGACGCTCTTGCGCACCGTCACTTGCGGACTCAGTATGGTCGTGGTGCTCTGGCAAGAAGATGCTTGTGCGCAAGCGGGATTATCTGGGCCGCTAGGCAACACCTTGTTGCCCAGGTCGCCGGCCACCGTGCCGCGCGCCGCAATCGTGATGCTGCGGCTGCCATTGCCTGGCGCCAATTGGCCGGGGGCGATGGTGCACGCCTGCGCGCTATTGGCTTGCCAGCTAGCCAGTGGCGGACAGCTGACACCGGCACCCGGCGTCACGGCGGTGACGGCCAGGTTCGCTGGCAAGATATCGGTCAGGGTCACCACACCCAGGTTGGCCAGGCTACCCGTATTGATGGCGGTGATGGTCCACGTCACCGTATCACCCACGTTGGCCACCGGCTTGTCGGCCAGTTTGGTGACACGGATGATGGGCCCTGGCACCGTCACGCTGGCCGTGTTCGGCAAGTCATTCGCCACTTCCTGCGTGGTGGTGGCGATGGTCGACGTGACCAGCGACAGATTGTCGGCCGGCTGCGTGTAGCTGATAGTAAAGCTGGTGCTCTGGCCGCTGCTCAGGTTAGCTGGCAAGCCCGTCAAAGTCACCACGCCGGTGGCGCTGTTATAGCTGCCCGCTGCGCCCGTCACCGTCACGCCGGACAGGCCGGCCGTCAGCTTCAGGCTATACGTCACGCCATCGGCCGGGCCGGGGCCAACGTTGGCATAGGTAACAATGCCAGTAATCAAGTCGCCGGGCTGGGTATTGGGCGGGAAATTGTTCAGGGTGGTGGTCACGTCCACCAGCAGCCTGACCACATTGGTGCTGGTGCCGCAATCGCCAGCCTGCACGCAGATGGGGTTGTCTGGGCCGGAAGGCTGCACGCTATTGACGGCAGGACCGGCCAGGGTGGCCGTGGCTTTCACCACCACCTTGGCCGAGACGCCGGCGCCCAGGCCTGCCGGCACGCTGCAAGTGAGGGTGTTACCGGCCAGCGCAGCGCAGGTGGCAGGCGCTTGCGGCGTGACCTGGATATTCGTCAGGCCGGCGGGCAAAGTATCGACCAGGCTGATACTACCCGTGGTCGGGCCCGTGCCGCTATTGCTGGCCGTCACAGTCCAGGTGATCGCATCACCCACGTTGACCGTGGTCTTGTCGGCCGTTTTCGTCACCGCCACCCTGGGACTGATCACCGTGCTGCTGGTGGCGCAATCGGCCGGCGCCAGGCACAGCGGGTTATCGGGACCGGATGGCACGACGCTGTTGGCAAACGTGCCCACGACCGTGGGCTGCGCCGTCACGTTGACGCTCGCCGCTGCGCCACCGGCCAGGCCGGCCGGCACCGTGCAGGTCAGCACATTGCCGGCAGGCGCCGCGCAGGTGGCGGGCGCTGCAGGCGTGACTACCAGAGCCGTCAAATTGGCCGGCAAGCTATCGGTCAGGACCACCGGCGCCGTGGTGGCGCCGGTGCCGCTGTTGCTCACCGTCAAAGTCCAGCTCAAGGTGCCGCCCAGATTCACGCTGCTCTTGTCTACCGTTTTAGTCACGGCCACCCTCGGACTGGTGACGGTCGAGCTTGTCTGGCAATCGCTGGCTTGCAGGCACAGGGGATTATCCGGGCCGGATGGCAGCAGACTATTGACAAACGTGCCCACGATGGCCGGTTGCGCCGTCACATTGATGCTGGCCGCCGCGCCGCCGCCAGCCAGTCCGGCCGGCACTGTACACGTGAGGATATTGCCCGCGACTGGCGCGCACGTGGCGGGCGCCACCGGCGTCACCACCAGGCCCGTCAGATTGGCCGGCAAGGTGTCGGTCAGGATCACGGGCGCCGTGGTGGGGCCATTGCCGGTATTGCTCACCGTCAAGGTCCAAGCCAGGGTGCCGCCGAGGTTCAAGCTGCTCTTGTCAACCATCTTGTTCACCACCACTTTCGGGCTGGTGACAAGCGAGGTCGTCTGGCAATCGCCGGCCTGCAGGCAAACCGGGTTGTCGGGTCCGGACGGCAGCAGATTATTGGTGAGGCTGCCGGCAATGGTCGGCCGCGCCGTCACGCTGACGCTGGCAGTCGCGCCGGGCGCCAGGCCCGCTGGCACCGTACAGCTGAGGACATTGCCCACCGGTACGGCACACAGGGTGGGCGCCACCGGCACCACCAACAGGTCTGCCAGTCCGGCCGGCAAGGTATCGGTCAGGACCATGGGCGCCTTGGTGGCGCCATTGCCGGAATTGCTGGCCGTCAGGGTCCAGTGCAGGGTGCCGCCGAGATTCACATTGCCCTTGTCTACAGTCTTGCTCACTGCCACTTTCGGGCTGGTGACGGTCGTTGTCGCCTGGCAATCTGCAGCCGCAGCGCAGGCAGGATTGTCCGTGCCCGATGGCAACACGCGGTTGGCCAGGTTGCCGCCCTGCGTGGCATAGGCCGTAATGATCAGCGTGCGCAAGCCCGTGGTGGCCGCCAGCTGGCCGGCAGCGATGGTACAGGTCTGCGTGCTCGAGGCTTGCCAGCTGGGCAGCGGCGGGCACGTCATGCCGGGCGCGTTGACGGACGTTACGACCAGATTGGCCGGCAGGATATCGGCCAGGGTCACCACGCCCTGGTTGGCTATGCTGCCCGTGTTGCTGGCCGTGATGGTCCAGGTAATCAGATCACCCACGTTGGCCGTGGCCTTGTCGGCGATCTTGGTGACGCGGATATTCGGACCCGGCACCGTCACCATGGCCGCGTTCGGCAAGTCGTTCGCCACTTCCACCGACGTGGTGGCGATGGTGCTGTTCACCGTCGAAACGTTCGTCACGGGCTGCGTGTAGCTCAATGTAAAGCTGAAAGTTTGTCCAGGCGTCAGGGTCGTGGACAAACCGGACAGCGCGATGAAACCCGTGACCGCGTTATAGGTCCCGCTCACCCCAGCCAGGCTGACATTGGCCACACCGGCCGGCAACTTCAGCGTGTAGCTGACGCCTTCAGCCGTACCCGGCCCCAGATTGATATAAGTGACGGTGCCGCTGATGGTGTCGCCGGCATTCGTCGCGGAGGGGAAACCGTTGAGTGTCGTAGTCACGTCGACCAGCGGCTTTTGCACGGTAGTGTTGGTCTGGCAATCGGCTGGCAACAGGCAGACTGCGCCATTGCCGCCCGATGGCAGCACGCTATTGATAAAACTGGTATTGAGTGTGGCCACGGCGGACACTTTCACCTGGGCAGCCGCGCCTGGCGCCAGGCCGGCCGGCACGCTACACGTGAGAAGATTGCCCACCGGCGCGGCGCAAGTGGTTGGCGCCGTGGGCGTGACAACGATATTGCTCAAGTTACCAGGCAAGCTGTCGCTCAGTATCAACGGCGCCGTGGTCGCCCCCGTACCGCCATTGCTGGCGGCCAAGGTCCATGTCAGCGTATCGCCCACATAGGCCGTGGTCTTGTCGACGGTTTTCTTCACGCTCACGAGCGCAGTGACGACACCCAGCGATTTGGTGTCGGTATTATTGGCGGGGATCGGGTCCAACGTGGCCGAGGCGGCAGTGGTGGTGATCGCCAGGTTGCCGCTGGCCGGCAAGTTAAAGGTGGAACTGCAATTGATGCGAGAATTGACGCCAAACGGCACGCCAGGCGCGCTGCAGGTCGCCGTGGCGCCGGCCGGCAAGCCACTCATCACGCAGGTCGGCGTGACAGCGGGGTCGGGACCGTTATTTGTGCAGACACCCGTCACGGTGATGCTCTGGCCCGCATTGTAAGGCCCTGCCGGTATCGTCGTGACGGCTTGCATGTCCGCCTGCAGGCGGCGGTTGCTGATGGTGCACGTGACGGGCGCATCAGGCATGGTCAAACTGCCCGATGCCGTTGCACCCGTAGCGACGACAGCGGCCGTATCGGTGCGCGCACAGCTGTAGCTGCTCTGGTATTGCAGCAGGCTGGTTGCCGCACCCGCCGTTTCGGCCAGTGTCACGGAGGCGCCCACCCGCACGCTGGCGTTGGCCGTGGCGCCATTGCCGGCCGCCGTGCCAAGCGTGCCATTCGCGTTCATGATGAACAGGCCGGCGTCGCTCGCTGGCGTCAGTGCCTTGATGAGCGTCAGGGTATTGGTCTTCGCCGTGGCGGTGCTGCTGCTGCTGTTGTTGCTCAGGTCCGTATCGGTCTCGTCGGGCGACACCGCCGCGCTGGCCGTGTTGCTGATGCTGGCGACATTGCCTGGCGTGGCAGTGATGCTGACAGTCAGGTAGGCGCCGCTGGTGGGAGCGGTGCTGGCCGTATTGGCGGGCAAGACGCCCATCGTGAGGCTGATGGTATTGCTGCCCGAACCCGAAGTAGTCGTGCCGCAGGAGGCGCCGCCGCTGGCTACGCAAGTCCAGCTGACATTGCTCAAGCTGGCAGGCAGCACATCGGAAAAGGTAGCACCCGTGCTGCTGGCAGGTCCCTTGTTCCACACTTTCACGGTATAGCTCAAAGGCGCGCCGACGGTGAACTGGGCCGGGCCCACCTTGTTGACGGCCAGGTCAGCCTTGCTATTAGTGCAACCGGCATACGAGCTGGCCAGGCCGGGATCGCGCAACTGGGCCGCTGGAATGATTTCCGTCACGCCGTCCGGACGCTTCCAGCGCATGTGCATGTAATTAATGCCGCCCACGTTATTCCACAGCACACGGGCCAGATAACATCCGCCTGGCGTGGCGCTATTGAAATTGCCGGGCAAGTTCTGGAAATCCGTTTCATTCGCGGAGTAATCAGAAACACTGCCTACCGGCACGTTATAGACGGCGGCGCGGTAATTGGTGGAATATTGCGTGGAGAAATCTACTTTCACGTCATCGTCATGCGCCACGCTAAACTGGTAATTACCGGCCTGGGGAAATACCACCAGGGTGTACATTACGCGGCCCTGTATCCAGTTGCGGCAAGCGGTCAGCGTGCTCTGGCTATCCGTATTGCATAACTGCGCGCCGTTGCCGGTGCCTGCGTTACTCCACTCCATCTGCGGCGAGCTGCCCGTGCGCGCGGCGTTCAGGCCAGGATTCGCATCGAGCGCCAGCAGACTGGCGACCCGCGCGGCAGTGCCCGCATTAAAACTGTTGTCGTAATTCGGCGTGGGCGGATTGGCCGGCACGCGCGAGGTGCCCCGGTAATCGGACCACAGCACTTGCGCACCGGCTGGCGCCGCAGCGCCCAGCAGCAGACCGGCCAGCACCCATGCCGTCGCATGGCGTCGACGGGTGGACAAGGCGGCAATGGCAGTGCTAAAGCACGAGGCAACTGAAGTGAGGCGCTGGCGGCTGGGAAGATCAACCGCTCCGTGGAAGAATGTTGTCATATTTTCCGCTATGAAATGCTGCACTGTGAGGAACAGACATGCATATCAACCTGTCATCTTGTGACATGACGATATGAACACTTAACAGTTCAAGCGTACGACAGTTGAGTCCGTTTTCTTTTGTGCAATACGACTTTCAGCATTCGTTGACATTCCACAACAAATTCAATGAATTAATACGCGCACAAATAAGATATTTTATTTTTTGGCTATACTGGCCGATTAACAAAAATACAAAAAATAATATTTTTATAACTAATAAAAACTATCGAATGAATAGTTTTTCTTTTCAAAATAAAATAAAATCGTGAATTATCACCAATTCACACAAATCAAATTAATACAAAGCCTTTTCCTCCCTTACATTGGAAACTATTTATCGATTGATCTCGCCAATGATTTACCCTCCGCTTTATGCAGCGGCATTCAGGCAGGCGGCGGCACAGGCAACGCTGGCTGAAACGGCGCCGTATCGCTTACTATCGGGCCATCGCGCCACGCGCCCTTTGCTTCACGCTACGCCAGGAGTTGCCACCGATGTCCATTGTCCGCCGCCACGCCCTATTCGCCTGCGCCTGCGCCCTGCTTGCCGCCTGCAGCCCGCTCACGCCACCGCCCGCACTGACCGCCCCGGTCCCGGTCCCAGTACAGCCATCACTGCCGCAAGGCGCACGCGTGCTGCATATCGCCCCACAGGAATCCTTGCTGACCATTACCGTGCGCCGCGGTGGTCCGCTGGCGCGCCTGGGGCATGACCACGTGATCGCCAGCCGCACCCTGCAAGGCACGGTGGCGCCTGCGCTGGGACGGACCGAGTTCCAGTTCCGTCTCGATGAATTAAGCGTGGATGAAGAGGGATTGCGGCAAGTGGCCGGACTGACGACGACGCCGTCGGCCGACGCGATTGCCGGCACGCGCCACAATATGCTGGTGCGCGTGCTCGACGCCGAGCGCTACCCGTGGGTGCACATCGCGGCGCGGCGCACGGGCGACAGCAAAGTACTGGAAGCGGACATCACCCTGCATGGCGTGACGCGCACGGTGCAGGTGCCCACCGAGATCGTCGAGGCGGCCGATGGCGGCAAGCTGCAGGCCAGCGGCAGCTTGCTGTTGAAACAAAGCGATTTCGGGATTACGCCGTTTGCCATCCTGGGCGGCGCAATGGCCGTGCAAGACCAGATGGAACTGGCCTTCCGCATCACGGCCACCGCTGAAGAAAAACTCAGCGCGCCAGGATCAGGCGCAAGCCCAGGCCAATGAAGATGGTGCCGGCCACGCGGTCCAGCCACAGGCCGGCGCCCGGGTGGCGGTTGACCCATTTCCCGATGGCGCCGGAAAAATAGCCGAGCAAGCCGAACAGCAAACAAGCCTGGGCAGTAAACACCAGGCCCAGCTGCGCCGTTTGCCAGGCGACACTGCCGTGACCGGCAATCACGAACTGCGGCAGGAAGGACAGGAAAAACAGCACGACTTTCGGATTGATACTGTTGGCGAACAATCCCTTGGCAAACAAGCGCCGCAGCGATTCATCGGGCAAGGCGTTGGCGCCATCGACGCGCGCGCCGCCACGGCTGCGCAAAGCGCCTATGCCCAGCCACACCAGATACAAGCCGCCCACCACTTTCAAGGCAGTAAAGGCGATCGGCGATGCAGCCAGCAGGGCCGACACGCCGATGGTCGCCAGCAGGGTGTGCGTGAGGCAGCCCAGGGCGCAGCCCAGGCCGAACGCCATGCCCTGGCGCCGGCCACGCGACATCCCCACACCCAACACCATCAGGTTATCAGGGCCGGGGCTGGCGGTAATCATCAGGGCCACGCCCAGGAAGGCGATCAATTGTTCGGGACTCAGCATGGTGCGTGCTCGCAAATAAAAAGCGCCATGATACTGGATCAGCAGCGCCCGGCGCGATGGCCATGCAAAAAAGATGCATTTATGATATTAACTTGCGCGCACCATACACTTGTCGATTAAAATGGCGTATCTCATGCACAGGGCTTGCCGCTTGCATTCCGAGCGCCACTACCGACCTGACCGATGCCAGCCCAACCATCCCCACTCCAGCATGACAGACCTGCCCCTCTCCGGCAGGCGAGGTGGCTGACGATATGGCTGGCGGCGATATTGTGCTCGCTGCTCTGCCTGGCCGGCGCCGCCCGCGCGCAAACGGCGCCGCAGCCGCAGGCAATGCCGCTGACGGTGCAAGGCATCCACAATCTGGGCGACGGCGGCCAGCTGTTTTATGCCGACGACGTGCTTGCGGAAGGTGAAACCGGCACGCCGCCAACCACCGCCGCCTTGCCTTCCTGGCTGGCCAGCTTGCGGCCGGCAAAGGACATCAATCTGTTCGGCGGCGCCTACTGGCTGTATGCGCAGGTGCGCAATGACAGCGGCGAACAGCAATGGGTGATCGATCCGAACGACACCCTGATCGACCAGGTGGCGATACACGTGTATGAACCCGACGAGCCCGGCGCCCCGCTGACCCTGCTGTCGGGTTACCAGCAAGAGCATGATTATCTGCTGCATTACGGCAAGAACGTGCTGCTGGAACCGGGCGTGACCTACCGCGTGCTGATCCGTTTTTCCAGTCCCTATTATGCGCGTGCGCCGCTGTTCGCGGTCACGCCGCAACAGGCTTACCGCAAGCTGGTCGGCCGCGAAAACTTCCTGATGGTGGGCTCGCTCGGCGCCCTGCTGGCGCTGGGCCTGTTCAATTTCTTCATCTTTTCCATCACCCGGGAAAAAGCCTCGTTCTATTACGCGCTCTACGTGCTGACCTATGGCGTAGCCTGGGCCATGACCTTCCACGTCTTCGCCGACCTGTTCGACTGGCACATGCTGAAGCTGCACTACGTGCCCTTCTTCCTGCTGCCCGTCTTGAGCACCCTGTTCTATACGCACTTCCTGCGCCTGAGTGAATATTCGCCGCGCCTGGCACGCATCAGCAAAATCAATCTGATACTGCCGCTGCTGCTCTTGCCCAGCTGCTTTTTCGCGCTGCAATACGCACACGCGCTGGCCACCATCGCCATTACCGTCTGGATGGTGCTGGCGCTGACCTGCGGCATCGTCGTCTGGCGGCACGGTTACCAGCCGGCGCGTTTTTTCGTGTTCGCCTTCATCTCTTTGATACTGCCCGGCTTCATCATCCTGCCGGCCAACCTGGGCCTGATCCCGGCCGTAGTCAGCAATGCCCAGCTGTTGACCTTGCTGGGTGGCACCCTCGACGGCCTGCTGCTGGCCTTTGCGCTGGCCGACCAGATCCGCGTGCTGCGCAACAATCTGGAGCAGCGGGTGCAGGAGCGCACCCAGGCCCTTACCCTCAGCAATGAAGCACTGATGGTGGCCAAGGAACACGCGGAAGTGGTTAGCCGCCACCGCATCGATTTTCTGTCGGCCATGAGCCACGACATCCGCACGCCGCTGGCCGGCGTGATCGGCATGCTCAAGTTCGCCCTGCGCGACCAGTCCGTACGCGGCCGCACGCAGGAATACCTGCGCATCGGCTTGCATAACGGCGTGTCGCTGCTGACCATCCTCAACGACATCCTCGATTTTTCAAAAATCGACGCGGGCAAGCTGAGCCTGGAGACGGTCGATTTCGACTTGCTGGCGCTCATCGGCGACGCGGCCGGCATCGTGCAGGGCCAGGCTGACGCCAAGAGCCTGCTGCTGCGCCGCGAACTGGCGCTGGACCTGCCCCGCTATGTGCGCGCCGACCCCACGCGCTTGCGCCAGATCCTGATCAACCTGCTGGGCAACGCGATCAAGTTCACGGCCAATGGCGAAGTGCTGCTGGAAGTGCGGCGCAGCCGCGGCGGCGAACGTGCCTATGCGTCCGGGGATGTGCACGATATCGAATTCATCATCAGCGACACGGGCGCCGGCATCGATGCCGACACCCTGCCCCGTTTGTTCCAGAAATTCGAGCAGGCAGACCATTCCACCACGCGCCGCTATGGCGGCACGGGGCTGGGACTGGCTATCTGCAAGGAACTGGTCGAACTGATGCAGGGAACGATAGGCGTGGAAAGCCGGGTCGGCATCGGTTCGCGCTTCCATTTCTGCCTGCCGCTGGCCGAAGGCATTGCGCCGCCCCCAGACGCCCGCCAGACTCTGCACCATGCGCACCATGCCTGCCGCCTGCACATCCTGTGCGCGGAAGACGTGCGCACCAACCAGATCATCATCGGCACGCTATTGGAAGGCATGGGCCACGAAGTGACCGTCGTGGAAAATGGCGTCGAAGCGCTGCGCGCACTGGCTGGCAGCAGCTACGATTGCGTGCTGATGGATGGCCGCATGCCGCTGATGGATGGCGAGCAGGCCACGCGTTTGATACGGGCTGGCGGCAGCGAGGATTTCCCCATTATCGACGCACAGATACCCATCATTGCACTGACGGCCAACGCCAGCGAACATGACCGCCAGCGCTACCTTGATGCGGGCATGGACGACTTCCTCAGCAAACCGGTCGATGAAGCGCTGCTGTTCCAGAAAATCGACGCGGTGATCGACCTGCTGCTGGCGCGCGGCCATGCGCTGTCGCCAGCATCCGAGCCGGCGCTGGAAGACGATGCGCTGGCGCGCCAGTTTGGCTTGTCTGCGACGGAAGGCGGCGCTGCCGCCAAGGACGTGTTAGCTATTGATCCGCTGACGCAGCCGGTGCACATCCTGCCCTTGGCCGGCCTGTCGCCGCAGCATTTGCAGCGCATCGCGCAAGCGTTTTTAGATGAAGCCCCGCGCCGCTTCGACCTGGCGCGCGATGCCGTCCATGATGGCAACGCCAGCGCGGCGGCGGCCGCCTTCCATGCCCTGAAAGGCAGCGCCGGCTACCTGAGCCACCCTACCCTGCACAGTCTTTGCCACCAGCTGGAAACCCTGGCCTCGGAGGGGCAGCTCGATGAAGTGGAAGAACATCTGCCGCAAGTGCAGGCGGCGCTCGATGAGGCGCGCCGCGATTTGAGCCAGCCAGACGCCTAGACGTTCAACGTTTAACGTTCAATCAAGGTAAAAAACCTTCGCCGCGCACCCATTCCAGGAATAATTGCGGCCACACGGCAGGCTCGCTACCGGGCTTGCCCAACCCCCAGCCATGGCCGCCTTGCTGGAACATATGCAGTTTGACGGGCACACCCGCATTGCGCAGGGCTGCGTGCATCAGCCGGCTATTTTCAGGTGGCGAAATTGGATCATCCTCGGCTTGCGCCAAAAAGGTCGGCGGCGTCTGCGCTGTGACTTGCAGCTCCACTGACATGGCGTCGCGCTCGTCCCGCGTGGGGTGGGCGCCCAGCAGCTCTTTCTTGGCATGCGTGGTGTCATACGGCTTTTGCATGGTCAGCACCGGATATAGCAGCACGGCGAAATCGGGCCGCGCCGAGACCGTATCGCTGCTATCGACCGGCGCATACAAGGACGCCGCCGGCCGGGCCGCCGTCATGCCCGCCAGATGGCCCCCAGCGGAAAAGCCCAGTATGCCGATACGGGCAGGGTCGATATGCCATTCGCTGGCGTGCGCACGGATCAGCCGCATGGCGCGCTGGCCATCCTGGAACGGCGCCGTCACGCCGCCGCCCTCTTGCGGCAAGCGGTATACCAGCTCAAAGGCACTGATGCCCTGGGACTGCAGCCAGGCCGCCGTCGGCCCGCTTTCCTTGCCCGCTTCGATATGCGCATAACCGCCGCCGCTGATCAGCAGCACGGCCGTGCCGTTGGGTTGCGCGGCGCGGTGCACGATCAGATAAGGCTGGGCCACCTGGGTGATCGAGCCTTTGCCGGTTTCACGCTGCGGCCCGGGCGCCGCACCGCCCGGAGGCGAGCCTGGCCACAGGGGTATCGTGGCCGCTTGCTGCGCGGCGGCGCTGCCGAGAGCGGCGGCAAACAGAACAAACAGGGACAGACTTTTCATGCGTGCTCCAAAAAAGACCAGAGACAGGGAAGCACCATCATAGCAAGCCGGCGCCAGGGCAGGCGCCAGCAACTGTAACGGCAGCTGTCTTTTCCAGCTGCGCTTAAAAATCCTTCTCGCCCTGGATCACGGCCGGATAGCCTGTCATGGCGCGCGAGGTCTGCATGCCCGCCATCACGGCCGCTTCCACGCAGCCCGCATTCAAGCCCGTACTGATCCAGTCGCCCGTCAGGAACAGGTTAATAAAACCTGACTGCTCCGTCGTCAGCCGGTATTGCGTGCTGCCCACCACCGACATCACGTAGCGCTCGGAAGGGTCGACATTCGCGCGCCAGTACTGGCTGTCGAAACGCGCCGGACCGCTGCCCTCTTTGGCGTCGATCAGCCATTGCCACGGGAAGGTAGCGCCCACCCCCGCTTCCGGCCACAAGGCGCTGATCTGCGTACTTAACTGGTGCACGGCGCCCTGCTTGGCCCTTTCCGCGCAGCGGGCCGGGAAACCCGTGTCCGTCACGGGCGGATAAGCATCGACAGGGAAGGCGCTGCAAAAATAAGACACGTTCTTCGGTTCCAGGCCGGCCGGCCAGTCTTCGTGCACCAGCAGCTGGTCCATCGGCGCCCAGGTATCGTACGGTTCCGTGAAGGCCGACAATACCGGCTGCTGGCCTTGCGGCTGATACGTCCAGCCCATCTGCCGTAAATCCTTGTTCAGCCAGACCTGGTAAGCCTGCGTGGCCACCGTTTTTACCTTGTCGGCCGCCAGTTGCAGGGCCGGGCTTTGCGCCAGCAATTGCGGGCACAGGGCCGGCAGCGAGCCGATGGAAATGCCGAACACCACCTTGTCGAAATCTACGCCCTTCCGCAACACCGTAACGGGCAGCGGCTGGCCGAACGCCTGCTGGTATTGCTGCGGCCAGTCGCTCCAGTACGATTCCAGGTTGATGTCTTTTGCTTGCAGCAGGGCCGCCTGCGCTGGCTCGATCTGTGCGTAATCGGGGCCGCTGGGCCAGCAGGCCAGGCCTTTCACATCGACCAGCGGCGCATAGTCCGCAGCCGCATCCGCCAGTTGTACCTGTTCGGTGATGCGGATGCTGTCGATATCGCCCGCGCCCGGCACCAGTTCTTCCACGCGCTGGAAGAACTTGAACTTGACGCCGCGCTTTTCCAGCACCTCGTACAGCGGCGTGAAAATCGTGTCGCCCATGCCAGCCTGCATCTTGAACATGATGCCGCCCTTGTAGGCCAGGCCGATGCGCGCCATTGCCCGCAGCAGGGTGCCCGCTTCGATATTGGGCTTGCCGAAATCGCCGCCTTCATAGGCAAACACCAGGTCGTAAAAGCCGCGCACGGGCGCCGAATTGACGCTGAACTGCTCATCGCCGCCATGCTTGCGCAGCCAGGCACGGAAATCGATATCGTTGATCACATCAAAACCGTGCTTGAACACGCCGTCCTCAAACATGCCTTTCATGACCGTGATGCCCAGGTCCAGGCAGGTAAACAAGCGGCGCAAGCGATCGTCGCCATCGATCTTGCTGCGGTAGCGCAAACGCAGCCAGGCACGGATGCCATTCAGGCTACTGGCCAGCAGCTGGTGGCGGGCCACGTCGTGCTTGCGCGAATCGGGCGCCAGGTCAGCCACCAGCGCCACCAGCGCACCCACCGACAAGCCCACGTCCAGCCCCAGCTCATCCACCTTGCCCACCGCCTCGTCAGCCAGGCGGCGCAGCCAGGCTGGCCAGGCGCCACCTCCGCTATTGTCCGCTGCCACGACGATGCGCGCATCGGCCGCAGCCACCTTGCGGATATCGCCTATCCACTGTTCGATCCAGCCCACCATGGCCACCGCCATCTGCCACAGGGTGATGTCTTCGCCGCCCTCGCCCGGTTCTCCCGGCAAGGTAGGGAAAACGATGGACCAGTTGCGCCAGCCCCCCTTGACGTCTTCCGACAAGGCCACGTAATCGTGCTGTTTGAAGGCGTCGCGCCAGGTGGCCAGCGGTGAGCCGGCCGGCCGCTCCAGGCTGGCGTAGGCTTCCTTGATCATCTTGAAGGCATTGGCATAAAAGCCGAACCAGATATGCAGGCCGTGTTCCTCGATGCGCTGGCCGATCGCCGCATTGCGTCCGCTGGCGCCCTTGCCACCGAGGCGCCAGCCCAGTTGATAGACGGTGATCTCGCGCTCGTTTTGCCAGCCCGGCTGATTGGTCAAATAGTAAGCCGCCGTCATGGACGCCACGCCGCCGCCCAGGATGGCGATCTTTTCCGGCGCGACCCGTGAATTGTCGACCAGTTCTTCGCCCGGCATGGCCGTGAAGTCAAAATTCACATTGAAGGGCAGGATGGCTGCCTGCGGTCCCAGCTTCAGTCCCAGGGTGTCATTGAGCGGAAAACTGTCGAAGGCGTGCAAGGTGCATTCGTACTCAAACCCAAGCAGGCGCGCGCTGTGCAGGCGGTTGATGGTGGCCGGCGCAGCCACCAGCGCCTGGTACACGGCTTTCACGCCTGCGCTGTCGGGAAACTGCTTGAGGAAGATCTGGTCGATACGGGGATTGCGCAGCAGCGACAGGATATCCTGCCAGCCGGCCGCATCCATATCGAAGAAATCCGGGATGGACAAAAAGATCTTGAATGCCTGTTCGATCAGCTCCAGAAAACTGTTGACGGGCTTGTGCGGCCCCTTTTGCACGGTAGCATTGACCTCCAGCAGCGGGTGCAGCGCCAGCTTGGTTTCCGGCGAAAAATGCTGGAAACCCTTGGCCGCCACGGAACAGCGCAGCGGCTCGCTGCCGGCGGCGGGAATCTCGTATTCGCACAGGTATTTGGGATAACCGAACAGTTCGCGCCCGTTGATCAGGGCCATCGCATCGTCGACAAAGATATGGCAGGGGTACCAATAGATCTGGGCCAGCTTGCCCTTGGCATCCATCTGGCCCACCATGATCCAGGTCACGATATCGACTTCCGTGATCCAGCCCTTGGCCTGGTCGACCGGGTTGGCGGAATCGGCGTGATTGACCCGCGTAAAGGTCAGCATCACATAGGGCGACAAGGCCTTCAAGGTCATGCGCTTGCCCGCCACCTGGTTCAAGGTGGTGTTGACAGTCGCTTGCAGTTTCGCCAGGTCGCCCCTGACGAAATAACCGTACATTTCAGACTGTTTCAATTGCAGCGGCGAGTGCATCATCACCGAACCGCCCTGGTAAATATAAGAAGGTCTTGCCGTCATCTTTTCACCCCAGATTTGATTTCAATCAAACAATATTCCCTTAGTGTGCCAGAGAATGAAAGATTAATGATATGAAATAAATTAAACAATTTGCCAATATGCATAGGCTCAGCAATAGAGGGGAGAAAGGCGGATGTGCGGCGTCAGGTGTAGCATGGACACCTGACTACTTTCACTGCGCAATGATGATGACACCCACGGAGATGATCACCACCGACTATGTATCGACCTATTCGGGCAACCGTTTTTATCCGCTGCGGCCACATATCGACAAGGTGGTCATTGAAGATATCGCGCACGGGCTGGCTTACCAGTGCCGCTTCAATGGACAGACGCAAGTGTTTTATTCAGTCGCCCAGCACAGCCTGACCGTGGCTGAACTGGTGCCGCCACGGCTCAAGCTGGCGGCCTTGCTGCATGACGCGGCCGAAGCCTATCTGGGGGATATGGTGAAACCATTGAAGGTACTGTTGCCGGAGTTTGCCGCACTGGAAGACAAGGTCAGCGCCATCATCGCCGCCACTTATGGCCTCGACTTTTCCGATTACGGCCCCATCAAGCGCGCCGACCTGATTGCGCTGGCGACGGAAAAGCGCGACCTGATGCTGCATTCCGTCGAACGCTGGGCTTATCTTGACGGTATAACACCCTTGCCCGGTATAATTGTGGCCATGGATCCCAGTGTCGCAAAGCAACGTTTTTTGCAATGCTTTGCGCAATTGCAGGATCATGGCGCCGATAACCGGCTAGCCTGAAGACCCATGCCACTCATCGGCATACCGAGCTAAGTCCACGTTTTTACAGGACTTTTTCAGATATCCACAGCAACTGTGGATAAAGTTGTTGATAAGCCCCTATTGACAAGCCGCAAAGCCAGTATTGATGCGGCTTTCAACAATTTGCCGTTTTCACAGGCAATATTTTTATCGAATAAAATCAATGACTTGTACGACGGAGTTTGTACGAAAACAAAGTTACCTGGATTCATGAAAAATATATTTTGCTGTGCATAAACAAGCGCCCTTGCACGCTTGCCTGCAGCTTTTCGAGAAAGCGCGCACACTGATATGGTGTAAATCTGGCACCGCATGATCACGGCAGGGAGCAGCATGAACTCCAATATAGCAAGCGACAAGGCCGCCACGGCGGCTGACGATCCCGACTGGCTGGTGGACGACGCGCAGGCTGGCAGCGGCGCCGCTGCCGAGCTGGCCCCGGCAGCGGCGCCATGGCGCATCTTGATCGTTGACGATGATGTCGACGTGCACGTAGTCACCAAGTTCGCTCTCAGCCAGGCCAGTTTCCAGGGCCGCCGCCTGAGTTTCCTGCATGCCTACTCGGGCACCGAAGCGCTTGCCGTGCTGCGCAACACGCCCGACGTGGCCGTCGTCTTGCTTGACGTAATTATGGAAAGCCAGGATGCAGGCCTGCAAGTGGCGCGCCAGATCCGGGAAGAATTACACAACAGCGCCGTACGCATCATCTTGCGCACCGGCCAGCCAGGGCAGGCACTGGAACACCGCATCATCGTCGACTATGACATCAACGATTTCTGGTGCAAGACGGACTTGACCACGCGCAAACTATTTACCACGGTTATCTCGTCACTGCGCACTTACGCCAGCCTGCGCGAGGCACAGCAGCAAGTGACCGATCTGGCGGCGGCACTGGAACACCAGGACGGCCAGCACTGAATGCAGCGCGATGACTTCTGGTTAAAAAACACGCGCACTGGATGGGCATACAGTTCCACTTCGCATACCATCTGCGCGGGGCGCATAAGCGGCCTGGCGCACCGTTTTGATCAAAATCATCTAAGTAGCGGATTGTTAAGCCATTTTTCAGATATCCACACGGACTGTGGATATCTTTGTGGATAAGGGCCTATTGACAGTCCTCAAAGCCACAGCCAGTGCGGGTTTCAATAAAATGCTCAATCAAACAGCAAAAATAAATCCATTAAAAATCAACAACTTACAAAATCACACATACTCACAGGAAAATTATTTCACGAATTTCGCTAACCCATCATTTGTGCATAACTGCGCCACAATGAACAATTTAATAACACTCAATTATGATCTGTAGCAACATCTGTTGTCAGTGCAAGACAGGGCGCCGACGCTCCGGCTGCAGCAGCACCCGCTCGATCAATTCAGGGTCGATATTGTATGACTTCAGGTATTCGAGGGCGCACAAGGTGCTGAACGCCGCCTGCACGGCGATACCCATATTGATGATGTCGCACATTTTTTGATTGGTA
>Ga0066798_10000410_pt1 | contig 22821 bp, 18 predicted proteins | sample PersoiDNA2013203_FD_70961 | JGI IMG/M metagenome (GOLD analysis project Ga0066798, IMG submission 70961) | Permafrost soil microbial communities from the Arctic, to analyse light accelerated degradation of dissolved organic matter (DOM) -... | ecosystem: Environmental > Terrestrial > Soil >... | reverse complement strand
CTTTGCCATATAAGGCCCAGCGATGCGCAAGACCTTGAGTTCGGAGTTGTGTCTCGAACCGAAGTTTTCAAGATTTTTGCGCGATAAATCTTGTGCGGACTCAAAGGCCATTAATTCTTTACTGTCAGAATTCATTTATCTCTGAATCCTACTTTTAGATTTATCAAGGAGTTAGATCGAGACGATTTATTCATCTTTGTACTGGTTATTCATTTATCTCTGAACTTTCACTAGCTTCCTTCATTTATCTCTGAACCTTCTACAAGAGCAGCAGGGAACATTCCGCCACATCACATGTAGACAACCTGATATTGACTAGCGCGAGATGTACGCGAACACCTAGTCACTGGCCATTGGTTCGCCGGCCATCCCCCTGAGATCACTTGTTGATTTGCAGCTCTGATTGACCCTGTTTTGCATTATTCGTTGCGCCACTATTCGCTTGACGCGCCAAGTCTCATAGATATCTTGAATTACTAGCAAGGTCATCACTCATTGCAAACGTGGCTCAAATCCACGCGCAAATCAACATTTCGTTATTTTTTAACTGAGCCAAATCAACGCATAGGCAACCTAACTCGGCCCGCTCCTCACTTCTGTTGATCATTTTTAATAGTCGGCTCTGTGATCATTTTTAAATAAATTTGAAGCCAGAATAGATCTTGATAGTTTTTGGCACAGAGTTGTTGAAGCAACGCGATTTGCTCTCTCTGTTCACCAGTCAATCCTTTCAGCTCAATCAAAGGACAGGCAATGCGTTTTTCCATCGCAGGCTTCAATAGCGGATGCGACTGCAACATGCCGAGACTAGATGCGCTAAATTGGTCTCCAGCTTTACTTGAAAAAGCGACGGGGGAATTTGCTGTGATCAGGTCGATTGCCCATTTTCTGATTTCAGAATCGTCTGCACGCCTTGGTTCTCGTAAGATCTGTACGGCTATCTGAACGTAGTCTTTGCTTGTACTAGCCTGACTAATTGAGCGCTGCGCAATCCATCCGGAAAAAGCAACTACGATAGGGATTCCGATAAGAGCGAAAATCTGCGCGACTTTGTAGCACTTCTCTAGAAATTGATTATCTGCTTTCCTCCCGTCTTTATTATCTTCAGAAAACAGAGCTCTAATTTTCTTTTTTTTGAAATGTAACGGCATAAATATATTATGAATTTTTAATCACTTCTTCGCGCCAACTACTCAATTCACGCTTCCTTAGAACAAATCTCTGCTGCTCCGCACTCTTTGAAAAACCGGTGCGACTATACATGACAACTCGAAAAATATTCCTACGGACATGATCTCCATTTGACACGTCTGACCTCAAGCAAATGTTATCTGCAAGACCTTACGTCCCTTAAGACATTTTTTTGCTCATACGGGGACCATATTTCTCTGTGCAAATCAGGAAAATTAATGGACGCCTATATTAAAATTTGTTTTACCTATCTTTTGTTCTCTCTATAACTTTACTCGTTGAGACTCGATAAACATTTACCTTGCCAGCAGCACCCGCATGCCTCGGCCCGATTCTCTGCGCGGCCGGGGCTCTCTGGGCGGCGCATGAGAAATCTAGATCTCAAAAAACGAGCAGATGTGCCGCCAAGAAAATTAAGATTCTAAACGCAAAAAACTCTTTTTCTTTCCGAAAAAACAAAGAGCTATACACCGATAGCGCCTGCGAAGAGCGGCAGCTACGAATGATCTAAACTCGCCCGCACGACTAACAAATGACCGCGAAGAGATATTCTTAAATTTGCTACTTCTGTTGTAGGGGCCCAACATCTCAGCCAATCAACCGTAGCGTGGGCCCAACATCTTTGAGCTATATCTTGCGAAAATACCGATTTGATTGCTAAATCGCATCTGTATAGGGACAATGACAGATTTACCCGTGAAGAACGTTAAGCGATTTCAGCACCAATGACCAAGAATCTCAGTTTTATTAGCTTATTTTCCGGCTGTGGCGGACTTGACGTTGGATTTGTCGAGTCAGGCTTCACATGCAAGCGTGCATTTGACATTGATAAGAATGTGGTTGACGTTCATCGGCTGAATTTAGGCGAATCGGCAGTTGTCGCGGACCTCACAACGATTTCCAAATCAGAACTTTTGTCGAAGGGTAAGCCTACTGTAGTAATTGCGGGTTCTCCATGCCAAGGTTTTTCAACGGCAGGAAAACGCAGACTCGACGACCCCCGTAACTCCCTACTTCTTCATGCAGGGCATTTAGCTCTTGAAATAAAGCCGAAAGTATTTGTTGCCGAAAACGTCTCGGGGGCATTGTCTGGAGAGCACAAGACTTACTGGGATCAATTGGAGTCACTGCTCCGTTCAGACGGATATTCCACCGTCACGCTACGCCTCAATGCCTCACAACTCGGATTGGCGCAACTTCGATCAAGAATATTCATGATCGCTTGGAAAGGATCTAAAACTCCAAATTTAGACTTCCACAACAGTTCTCCTAAAACCCTTAGTGAAGTACTGGAGGGTGTTGATGGTCTTCCCCAACACGATGAGTTACTGCTCGCAAAAACTTCCGCTCACTACCAAATCTCAAAACGTATTAAACCAGGACAAAAACTGTGCAACGTTCGAGGCGGAAGCTCTTCTATTCACACTTGGGATATTCCAGAAGTATTTGGAAAAATTACCGAACAAGAGCGGTCAATTTTAAAGACTACGATGAAGCTTCGCCGGACCGAGAGACTAAGAAATTTTGGTGATGCGGATCCGGTCGCCATTGAATCACTTCGTAGAGAATTTGGATCGAATGCTGACGTTCTGGTGGAAAGTCTAATAACCAAGGGATATATGAGGCGCATTGAAGAACGCTTCGATCTTGCAAACACTTTTAATGGAAAATATCGGCGCCTCGACTGGAATTCAGTATCCCTGACGGTAGATACTCGCTTTGGTGATCCTCGATATTTTTTACATCCGTCAAAGCACCGTAGCTTTACGGTACGCGAAGCTGCTCGTATCCAAGGCTTTCCCGATTGGTTTGTTTTCCCTGGGCGTCCTGTAGATAGCTACCGCATGATAGGTAACGCGGTGGCACCTCCAATGGCAAAGCATATCTCCAGTATTGTTAGAGGACTGCTAATCTAATACAGCATTTTTCGTTCTGGAGAAAAAAATTAGTGGCCATCGCCGAGAACATATATGAGCATAATTAATACATGGTCTACCTCTACAATCGAACGGCAAAACGCGACGTTTAAGCTGAAACAATTGTACGAACTACAAGCCATATTTTTGTTCGATCAGTACGAGCCTGTCTTGGCAAATCCTGCCGAAGCGGCTATGTCATTTATTAATCGACTAGATAGATGGCTGTCTTGTTTTAGTGATCCAATTGATCAGTGGGCAGTATTCCGTACGTTCCAATATTTTTTCTTTGTCGGCAAAGACGAAACAGATGAACTGTATCGATGTGCAGTTAATCATAAGCTTTTGCCGTGGCTAGTTGAACAGGAAAAATTAGATATTTTTTCTCCAGATCTTTCATCCCAACTTAATGATGTCGTATCTCAGACTTGGCCGTGTCCCGTAACAGATAGCTTACGGATCAATAGTTTGTTGCATAGAACAAATTTGAAGGGACAAAGTCTGAGGCCTGATTGGCTGAGCCTAAAAGAACTGGGCGACAAAGACAGAATTGCGAAATATATTTCCAATAGAAAGAATTCCAGAGGCGAAATCACCCCGATTAAATATTTAGTTTTATTTGAAGACTTTGTGGGTTCTGGCAGCCAGTGTGGGCGTGCAGCCAAATTTGCCTTAGAGGGGTTCGACGGGCCAATTTTGTTGGCTCCCTTAGTTGTCTGCCACCCTGGTGACAAATATCTCCGAGACCTTGCATCTAAATCAAACGGTCGCTTAACGTATGATCCTGTAGTAGTTCTTTCTGCGGAATGCTTAGTCAGTGAACAACCAACTATTGGGGAGCCATCTTCGTTCCCCTCTTTAAGACTTGCAATGAAGAATGGCCATACAAAAGGAAATTTTTCCGATCCTGCTTTTGGCTATGAAGGAGTAGGAAGCTTGGCAAGTTCATATAGCAACTGCCCCAATAATTCTCCGCCCATTTTCCATGGAGTTACTTCCACTTGGCCATATCCGTTGTTCCCACGAAAGGGGAGAGCCTAATGGTAGCTCTACGATTTGATAATCCTTTTCACGATCTCTGGGTAACCGAGATTTTGGATTCGAACGCGTTTGTCCAAATGTTTAGTCCTTTGCTTGTGACCGATGCAGAAGAACTATTCTCAAGTGGGCACGTGGTCGTTCGCGGACGTCAGGGAAGTGGTAAAAGCATGCTGTTGAATCTCTTGCAGACGTCCACTCGAGTCGCCTACGCAAAGAGCAAAACAGAGTTCCCTGCACCACCTAAGCAGCGGGCGTTTATATCAGCTGGCGTTCAGCTTACAAAGGAAAGCGCATCACTTGTTGCATCTAGGGCTGATGAGCTTCCCGAAGATCAACGCATGAAGCTAGTGGCGGCTAACTTTGCAGATTATTTGAATTCTTTACTGTCCTCAGACCTTATCCGAAATATTTTGTTCTTGGCAGTAGAACAAGAAAAAAACTCGGGAATACTTTCTGAAGTGAATATCAATTTAAGCGCTAAGACACAACAACGCTTCATTGATCTGTTATATCAAGCCGAAGCTTGGAACGGCTTTATCCCGAAAGAACTACAAAGCCTGAAAGATATTGGCACTGCTTTGGAAGGGCGAATTCGTTCCTACAAGAGTTACTTTAACTTTCAGACGGATGAGTTTCCTCGAGAATTGGTAGCGTCACGTTCTCCTGCGGGCGAGCCCATGGCAGAGTTAGCCGAAGCACTCCGGGAATCGGGCGTCATGCCCGCAAATACTTTGGTACTCCTTAGAATTGATCAACATGAGGAATTGTTTGAACTGGAGCGCCATACCAATCTTGGAACCGTCTTCCGTCAAGTAATTAACTCGGCACTCGCCAAGCGAGACCCTCGAGTAGCGTACCGCATTGGTACAAGACATTACGCATGGGATAGAGATATAACTGCTTGGGGCAGCGGCGCACCACTGGAAGCAATGCGAGATTACAGCATTATCGACCTGGATCAAATTCTTAAAAGAGGGGAGCACACCAAAGGGTGGAAGTTTCCTCTTTTTGCGGCGGACGTTGTAAGTAAGCGCCTTGATGCCGCCGGATTGCGATTCCAAGGCAACTCCATGGAGACGATGTTCGGCAAATCGTTAGAACCTGCCGATAGAGCCAGGCGATATGTTGGCGACACGAAATGCGCTCTGCAATTTGAAGAAACTTGGGCTCCAGCATGGAAAGCATACATTGAAAAACTCTGGAATGACGGCGAACCATTAGAAGCCAAGTTTGGTGAGGTATGGCTGCGTCAACAGACACAAGTCAAACAGAAAGTTGCAGATGACGAAACCCGAGCTCATAGCACTCCTTGGAGAAAGAGTAAGTGGTGGGTAAAAGAGCGAAATGAAGTCGCCCTTATGCAACTTGCCGGCTCTCGCCAGCAGGCACTAATTTGGAGTGGTGAACGCCAAATCATTGATTTGGCTGGCCATAACATCTTGGCTTTTATGACGATATGCAAATCGGTATGGGCAACTTGGCAGCGTCGCAATCCTGCAGACGCAGAGAAACGCTCCGCACTACCGAATTTTTCGGTCGAAGATCAAGTCATAGGAATTTCCGAGGCAAGTCAAATATGGTTCAAAAAGATCCAAGTCGGCCTCGAAGCAAATCAACGGACCCGTTTAATAAGTGGTCTAGGACAGTGGTTCAGACGCCGAATGCTTGGTGATCGAGCGATTTCTAATCCTGGCCACTCTGGATTTAGCTTGCTCGAAAACGAGCTATCATCCGACCACTTCCTCGTCCCGATAATAAAAGCATGCCGTGACCATGGTGATTTAATGGAGTCGCAGCATACGACTAAGGAAAAAAATCAAGCTCAGCGGCTTAAATGGTATCTACATCCGCTGCTATGCCCTCTTTTTCGAATCCCTCACATTCGAACCAAAGAACCTATCTACACGTCGCTATATGAGCTGCAAGATATTTATAACAATCAACGACGACCTGGCCCGATTGCTGACGAAACACTCAAGGCTGAGTCAGAAGGTCAACTCGGCCTGCCTGGCTTTTAGACGAGTACTCGATGAGTATTAAACCTTGGGGATCTATTGATTGGTTACTACCACGCACGAAAGTAGAGGCATGGCATTTAATTACCTCTTCATCTTTCGAAGAGCGCTGCGTGGGCATTTTGCTATGTTCACAGCAGGTTGAATTGAAGCTGACATCGGCGACTTTATTGCGTTTAACGAATCCGCCTTCTGATTTTTGGACAGATGCACAGCCTGCCATTAATAAGAACGTTGAGGCCATGCATGCCTTATTGGATCAAACTCCGTTCAATGAGGTCGAGGGCAAGTTGTTGGCTATGCCCAGCTCGCTTGTGCGCCCATCATCGCTTAACCCCGATGATTGTGAATCCGTAATTTTAGATATTACGACCATTCCTAAAAGATTCTTCTTGTTCGCGATGCAGCAACTAATGCGCTCCGAAAAAGTTAAAAATTTAGTAATTACCTATACGAAAGCCAAAGAATATCCAGAGGCCGCCCTATGCGAGAACGCGCTTCCGCCAACGGCGCTGCAGGGCTTTGCTCGCATGTCTGCTACAGGAGAAAGTCCGAGATTGATCGTAGGCGTGGGCTATATGCCACTGAGCGTTGAAGAACTGGTCGAGCAAGCGAAGAATGTAAAATTGGACTTTATTTTTCCGTTCCCACCCGCATCTCCCGCATTTCGGAGAAATTGGGACCTTCTAGCGATGTTGATGCCTACGGACCCGCCCCGTAATACGGATATTCACCGTGTGCATGGAATGGATGCGTTTGAAATATGCGAACGCATCAAGGCGTGGGGTGAGTCCAGAGACGTGGATTTACTACCATTAGGTCCCAAACCTCACGCACTTGGCATGGCCATGGCTGCTATGCGCTTAGATGGCCACGCAGAAGTTCTATATTCGCAACCTCAGTCTTATCGACCAAACTATTCAACAGGTATTGCCGCTGATGCATCAGGACGCCCTCAAATACTAGCTTACTGCTTAAAATTAAACGGTCGCGATTTATTTTGAAACTAACCAATTGCAGTCGATTAAAGTCATTCCAGAACTGCTCCTCCTAGGCAGTAATCTTTCTTCACACTCTCGCTATTACGCCAAACTGTTTCCTTTCGAAATTGAAGGGAGACATTTGTTTGTCACGTCAAGAACGGCCGATATCGACTAGCGGCACTTTGTCGTATCGACTAGCGGCACTTTGTCGTTCAGGCGAACAGTGGGCCAAGATATTGGGCATAATTCCCGGGTCAAAAATACTACCGATTGGCACGAAATTATTGTGTGGCGCCCCGGCATGGACAAAGACCTCTCCATCGTGATGAATAATTGGATATGTATCTCTACGTGATTCGCGTGAATTTATCTCGACTATAGTTGTACTTTGGGAAAAGACATTTCGAACTTGTTCGGCGCTGCGTAAAAACTCAATATCCGAGATTGAATGCTTGTCGACAACCTTAGCCCCAGGCCCCAGTGGCCAATATTGGTATACGCTCCATCTTGATGGACCATACGATGCAATGAGATTAGATAGTGCTGGAAGATCAGAAACATTTACAGAAGATATGACTGTATTTAGCTTTAGGCGAGAACGTAACGGTTTAAGCCAGTTCAGTCTCTGACTAATAATTTCAAAATGTCCTGATGCACTCCTCATTACATCATGCCATTCAGATCCAGAACCATCTACTGGCAACCCCAAGAGATCAATATGAGATTCTATCAATTGGAAATTCTGAAGATTCTCTCGGAGGCTCTTTCCATGAGTGTCCACATGGACAAAAAGTTTTAACGCCTTGGCCCTAAGCAGAAGGTCTGGAATAAAGCGATACTGGAATGGATCTCCCCCCCCAAAAGTGATCGACGTAAAGCCAAGTTCCGCTATACGATCAACAATAGATGCAACTTGATCCTTGCGAGCGATGTGAGAACCGAATGGCACGTAGCACCATTCACAACTCATCGCACAGCGATGCGCAAAGTTTAATATAGCTCGAAAGGGGCGCGACTCCATATCCACTTAACGTGCCTTCAATACTGGAAGGCCCGACGGGAGCCGGTCTTCAACAGACGCCAGCCATTCTGCAAATGCAGTACTTGAAGTCCACAGTGTATTGAAATGACTTTTAAAAAGCTGGTACAGACCGACACCTTCATCAGGGCTCGCGTGCTCGATTAACATAGAAAAACTTCTATTTTCAATTCGCTCATTAACCACCCCCACTTGATAAGGATCGAAGAAAAGCACATTCTCACTCGCAAAGACCGTTGCGTGCATTCCCGATTTAGCAAATCGGATCTCAAGTGATGGATAGCTGTTGTGAAGCTTGATTAAATTGGCGACATTTATTTTCGAATCGAAATTTTCACCGTTAACGTTTATTTTGTTTCTAAATGCCTTTTCCTGAGAGTATGGATCAAGAAGAACTACTCGAAACTCAACCCCAGCCTTCAATCTTTTTTCCACAAACTGCCAGTGCCGATATACCGCAGGGTCCAGGAAAGATGCACCAGAGTTTGCACATAACCATAGACTCTGAGCTCGCTCAATTTCCGTTTGTGTGCACTGGTTACGACACGCCTGATCCTGCGCGCTTTGCATATTAAAGTACTCTCGTACACCATAGCGTTCAGCAGCAAGTGCCATCTTTGATGCCTTGTCCTCTCGGATCAATAATTCGGTCAACGCAGGCGACGCATCAAATATTTTGAGAATACTGAAGAGGATCGTTGCACCGATAGAGAGCCCCAAAAATCCAGACCAAGCATTGACCTGACTTAAATAGGCACTGCCAATAGCGCACATAAAAACAATAACTTCTATCACTATGAGTGACCAATGAATACGTATGCGATTTGAATGGGCCATTTTTTATTTATAAGATGATTATTGCGCCAACGTTAATAGAAAATTTTTAGAATCTCGCCTATTGAGCCAATTGGCGTGGAATTACCTAACTTTAGAAAAAACAGCTAAGAACGTGAGTGTGGGTTGTATTAATTTAGTGATCCAGCCCGAGGTCAATAGGCAGATAGTGGCTTTGAAATAATTAGATTTAAATTTTTCATTGCTTGAGTAATAACCAATTTCGATGCATATCCGAGATTTTCCAGCATGATGGCTACAAAGATATAACCAATGACATATAAGTAAACATTCGACTTATAACTTTGTGGATTTGTTGTATCGCTATTCAGGCGAGATGAAACTTTACCGTGGGATAAATTATTTCTCGATGCATAGAGAACATACCGCAATAGAAGAGAAATTTTCTCGTCCTGAGATATCCATATAGTCAGAGGCTGCTTATTTTTGTGGTCACTCATGCTAGTGAAGCCAAACGCAAAAATATCTTGGAAGCAGCGAGAAAGTGATCTGACAATATTTCTATTTTTTTCTGCATCATCAGAGTGTAAGAAAATTTCACGATTTTTCAGTGAAATAGCTGGGTGGTTTACTTCGGAGAATGCTGAACCATGGCAATTAATTATTGCCTGACCGAGAATAGAAAATTTGTTTTTTAGCCCATTAAAAGCCATTGACTGATATCTTCCCCCACATTCGTAGCGATCAAAACACACTGATCGCACCGCATTTGTCGCAATCATTGACGTTAGTTTTTCTGGTATGACTTGCATTGCTATGTCAAGGAAATCTCCAATCGCTCGAATGCTTCCATTAACTCCGACTGCAATATTCTTTGCGCCGATAATCGCCTCCGTTGCGCAATCAATTCCATAGTCGTCGCTAATCTTACTTTTGCCCGTTTCATAAGATCTTTTTATCGCGACTTGATAGAAGGCTGAATTGAATGCCATCCAAAGACACAAAAATGCCAAATCTGGTCTTTCAGGTAAGTGGTAATAAGAATCTAGAAGAAGACTTGATATCTTGCTGGGCATCTCTTTGCTTGGCTCATCCCAGTCAGGATCGTACATGAAGGAAAATTTGCTCATGTCTAGGGACTTCGATCCGATCGCTATCTCAATTCGACGTGCATGTTTTTTGCGATCGTAATCCTGGAGTAGTGTAGTTATTTTTATCATATTTCTTATGTGAAGATCTTCAGCGTAAGCTGTGGAATAAATGCGTGTGGACTCATCGTGCGGTGGACAAATCTACGTTTGCGCCGAAAAACCGGTCATGAAAACAGGTTCAAAGTTTGCTTCCAATTTATAGCAGTGCTCTCTAGTACGCCGCATTACCTTCCTACTACATAAGCTACCAATAGCCGAGGAAATAACTCGCTCTATAGTCGTGTCGAACTCTTCCGCAAGCAAACTTGCTTTTAACCATTTATCTATATTAGGCTTCGAACACTCATTCCGACCCGAAATCGCCACATGGTGCAAGATTAAAACACTGCCCAGAAAAATAGCATCACTACGCCCCAAGGTTCCGATTTGAGTAATAGACGAATCTCTAACTCTTGAATTGGAAACCATCGCTAAGACGTTCAAAAGTGATTGATTTCCATGGATGCGGAGTTGATTTGAGCGTATGGCCAGCTTTGGCACCTCATCAATCAACTGCTGTTGTGGTGTCGTCGCGGAGCAAACCAAGCAACGTGAAGGGAGCGTGAGTGTCTTTAGGACGTAAGTGGCGCAATGCTCACATTGATCGATACGATTATCGCTACCAATTCTGTTTTCCCCTACATGAAGTTGCCTAACTTTTACGCCGGTATAATCTTCCAAAAACCGCCCCCACAAAATGGCTTCTATACTTGGCACATCAAGGCATGCTGCCACCCATGTTTTCCATGTGGGAACATATCTAAAATTAGCATTTCCAAATGCATGCTCCGCCTCTCCACCTCCTATTTGATCCATAATATTTTCGATAAAAGCAGGCGGTTTTTTTCTTTTATCAAGCTCAAATAATTCTCCCAACTTTTTACTACATGCGGACTCGATGTAGCGTGAGTGAATGAATCCTGCTCTTGGCGGAACTGTACGTACATTGACAATAAGAATCGCCTTGGTCGTGCATCGCCCCATAGCGCAAGCCAGAGCTAAGTCGTCTATGGTTGTATCAGGAACAATCAACACTATAGGTACTTCCATTCCACGGAACGCGGCGATGGAAGAAGTCGCGACGGGATGTTCTATGCCAGGTATAAGAAAGTCGAACTTGGTTAGCAGCACAATATCTTGGAGCGAAGCGCCGGCATCAATAAGTGCCGAAATTTTTCGATTAATAGTACCCGCCAGATCCCAAGAAAAAATTCGCTCAAATCCGAATTCACTTTGCCGCTCTCCTCGCATATTTATAATCTGCTGACGAACATTGATTATTTTTTGGATCTCTTCAGTTATACGATAAGGATTTCTGTAGACGACCGAAAGATTATATGAAGGTGCTCCATACATAGCTTCCAGACTGGCATAACTCGTCCCCTTCTCTAAAGGAGCTAAGGTCTGGTATTCATCTGCAAATATGTATCGGTTGGCATTGTTAAAGTATTCAGCTAGAGCCGCATGATCAGATTCGTTAAGGCCTTGGGCTTCATCGATTAGTACGCTGCCATAGACAGCATTCTTTTGTCCTTCAAGATAAGTAAAGTATTGATCGTACTCTTTTGTGTTTGTCCCGAAACCCGATTTAGCCGAGGAGCGTCCTATATTCTGGCAAAAAGCGTGAAATGTAGATACGTCGATAGGAGTCTGTAATGCTTCTGCTGCCAACTCATTCTGAACATATGCCGCTATTTTTTTATTCTTAAATAAGATAAGAGTTCTTATTCCTGCTTTTGCTTGTGCAATTGCAATTGTCATAGCAATTATGGTCTTGCCAGTTCCTGCAAATCCCGTTACCACACAAGCCTTTTTACCAAGACAATGATAGACGACCTCGGCCTGTTTTTTATCCAACCGCAACCAGAGATTATTATCACAAGCAATAGCTCGACCGACTGAATTGTCACGCAACTGGGTGGGCCATACCGCTTGAAGAAACTCCTCAATTTGTTCTGCGTAGTCGTAAGATTTTTGTGGGCGACGTAATGCGTTTCTCCAGAATTCCAACAGTTCCTTTACGCGCTTTCCTATATCAACTTCATGCTGCGGCAAAATAAGAATGCCATCATCTAACGGAACAGCCGAGGACGGCTTGTACGCTACAGGTAACACGTCAGTATCAATGTCCGTATCGGGAAAATAGATGCAATAACCGACGGGAAAAGCAAGATTTTTTTCGCCTAACGTCTCGAGTATTGTGAAGGCATTATTCCGGACCTGTTGCAGCGGATTAATTGAATATCCCTCACTCTTGTGAATAAACTGAGCTCCCTCAAGCACATATTCTCCTCCTTTTGCTTCGACGCAAAGAATCCCATATTGGGGATGGCATATGACGAAATCAATTTCCCCTGATACATTCTTCTTTGAATGTGAATACAACCTAATGTGCTCTATTAGTTCGGGAGAACGCAATCGTTTGAAGGAAGAACGTAGCCATGGGAGGGAATGAACTACAGTAAAGCTATCATCCAATTTTCCCAAGAGTCGATAGAGCCTCAACTCGGCTGCGCTCTGAAAATCAGCGTGTTCAATCGAAGGGAGAAATCTCGGCATGCAAATAATCCTGGAATAGTACTGTGGACAGATCTAAAAACGAAACACGACAGCAAAGATTGACATGAGAATTCGACTACGTTAAAGCTCGTCAAATTTTGGAGAATATTGAGTGTGAACGTACTTTTTCGTAGCAGAGAGCGAACGTACCTCAGAAAAATTACTTCGTTCCGACTTCTTGAGCAGGTCTGCACGCCATGGCCACGGAAGGACGTGATATCTCTACTCCTAGTTGATCGCGCTCCGTCGAGAGAAACTTCTTCATTGGCCGAACACCTTGAAAACTTCTAAATGGACTCTCAGCTACCGTAGAACTCTCAAGTTGATAGGCATAACCATCCAGCCCACAAAGTGCCATTTGGCCATTTTCAGCTTGTCCAATTCTGAGAATATTGGGCATATGCATGGATGGCAAATCCCATATTGAGGGCCAAATTTTGGCCATCTGGAGAATAAAAAAAGCGCCAATAAAGATTCCGACAAAAATCCCGCATATCACTGCGAAGGCGATTTTAAAATTCGGAGCGAGCTCCCTTTTTGGGGCGTTACGCCATGGCTTAGGCCATTCTTTTGTCACTTCCCATTCTCGTTTCAATAGTTCTCGCCCTAGGTTGACTGATTTCATGGCGAGATCTCGCCATGACGCGTCAAATTGATCCGGCAAAAGAGCCCTAGGATCAAGCAGATCCTCCAGACTTTTGACAAAGGCGTCGTCGTAGCTCTTAAAACGGTTCTCGCGTGGATTAAATCGGAGCTGAATTCGATACAAAATTACCCGAGCTTCGTTCGATATGGGAAACGCTTCTACCTCCACCCTCTTGCTGCGCTCAGCGCCGTCTACACTGTTTAGCTCGTCCCATTTTCGAATCCATTTTTCCGCCATACCAATATATTCCGCAATGTCCTTACGGAGCTCATTGATCCATTCCTGCCGGAATTCAGATATCTTTGTTCTACGAGCTAGCCAAGCAGCTATAGTCGCCCCTATCCCAATTGCTACACCACTCCAAAGAGCCCAAGTAAAAAACGAATTTGCATCAGCCATTTTTGTATTCGATCAAGTCACAATGAGTTTTTTATGGTCATTTTCTCGATTCTCTTCTGCGCACGCACAGCGGGCTCTTCGACGGATTCATATACAGCCACTGTTGTGATTGCTAGCATTGCCAGCGAACATACCGAGAAGGTCAAAGTCCTACAGAACTCGCTTAATGAGAAAACATGTGAATAGGAACGGCGGAGAAACGCGGACGTATACGCCGTCACTGACAAAATTGGTGCCGTAAATGACACAAGCCTCTCCCCAGATTTAGAATTTTTATTTCATGTTTCCTAAACGGTATCAGAAGTGATTCTGTCCGTCACGTTGAACTGATTTGTCTTGTTTAATTCTCAAAACATTCTGCCAAGTAGCTTTTTCATTCAATGATGCCAAAAGGAGGTAATCAGCGCAGACTCTATGAGTGATTTATTCTCACGACCTCACTTTTCGTCCGCCGGGCTTGAAATTAAGCTACCATTTACAGACCCGGCAATAGGCACATATGGTGCCTATCCTTATGGTGTCACTCAGTGATATATATCGGTATCTATAGATGACTAATATTGATGTCATCATAAATATTTGGTTGGTTGTTAGTCATGCGCTTTGCGCTAGATCAGCCGGGTTACTACCATGAGGAGATGATTATGAATGATCATAAACATCGTCTAGTTCTTGCATGCGTGGTGTTAGTTACTGAAGCCCTGCGCTTCGGTAGCGAACTCTTAGCATTCTTGAACATGACTTCTAACTATCTAACAATACATGCCTTCCAAATGGGCACTAAAATTCGAACTTAAGCCCGGCACTTGGGTTCATGTCCCGACTACGGAAACGATCACGCTTGGAATTAAAATAAAAAAATCCCTGGCGTCTCGTTGGTCACCTCCCCGCAACTACTATCATTTGCGGTCTGGTGGGCATGTCGCTGCATTAAGAGTCCATCTGGATAATCCAATAAGATTGCGGTTGGATATCAAAGATTTCTTTGGCACCATAAATCGAAGTCGAGTAACTCGAGTTTTAAAGGAATTTTTCGGCTATAAACTAGCGCGTGAATGGGCGAACGCTTCTACCGTGCCACATCCGACCATCCCAGGGAAATTCACTTTGCCGTTTGGCTTTGTGCAGTCGCCCGTAATAGCATCTTTATGCCTTCATAAAAGTACTCTGGGTGCGTGCCTATTAAATTTGAAAGCGAACGGCATTGCTGTTAGCGTCTATATGGACGACATTTTATGTTCAGCTGATGATGCTATTAAATTAGAAAACGCCCTAGAAGCATTAGTCATGGCATCCAATCGCTCTGGATTTCTATTAAATGAAATCAAGCAGCAAGGACCGGCTAATGAGATTTCAGCTTTCAATATTCGGCTTGCAGAACACCAAATGTTTATTGACGACATGCGACTACAGGAATTTTCTTTTTCCATAGAAAATTCTCAGAGTGATAGTCAGCGCGAAGGAATATTTGGTTATGTCAACTCTGTAAACACAGAACAGGCAAATAAATTGCGCGCTCTGTGAATCAGAAGTACTGGCGAGAAGACAAATAGTCTTCAATCCAAAAAATACAGGTTCTCTACAGAAACGAAGATCTATACCGAAGCTGAGTATAAGAAGCACTAAGGCTCCTTGTGAGAAGTGCAAATATATTGCGCTACTCACCGCCATTGGACTTTGCGATAACGTTTCCAGTTTCGGCAACTTCTTGCCGCAATAGGCATGTCGTCCCAAAAATCCGGCAAGCATTTCACATTACGAGCAGCTCTTGGAGCCGGCTCGCCTTCTTCCGGAAAGTGTTGCGCCGCTCGCTTTGCATTGACATAACGAATATTCCTGAAATAGCGAGTACCGGTTTGTTTGGCGGTACCAGGTACTGAACCAACACCATTCCAATAACGAAATAGGCGAGAAGTGTAACTACCAGAATGCCGAACTCGTAAAAATACAAATGATTCTGCAGTGAGTGGATTACTTCGATCATCGCGCATGACGTAATCATGCTCGACGTAAATAGGCCGCCGGATTGCGATACCACCGATTTCTTTTCTATTACGAACAACTCGGCCATCCTGAGAAACATAGACATGGTGAGAGAACGTGCGGAAATGAGGTCCGACCTTGGCGGCGATCCACGAAAATCCTAATTGGCGAAGCGCCGCTTGCATTGAAGAAAACACGACAACATCACCGTTGCGCTTAAAAAGCGTAACGGCGGTTTGATATGGCTGAACGATATGCATGATAACTCCTAGGTAATAAAAACCTAGAAGCCATCCAACGTCGCCTTTATATAGATATTGAAGTGCATGCTCTTTCCTACCAATCAACCATTTTATTAAGCGGCACAGAAAATTACGAAACAACCTCGTCGCAAAAAATTTCTTTTAGCATCAACTTTTTAGAATTTATTTCAGATCAATGGATTGTGAAATTATCTGCAAATCCAACGTGGATCTCGACCTCAGAAATAGCCCAAAAAATTCAAATATAGTTTTTCGTAGATTTAAATTTAAATTTAAATATATGAAATAATTTCCTTAAAAATCAATTGGTTGACATACATTTTTGAGATAGCTATTGTTACGAAAATTGTATCATTGCAGATCTAAAAATTGAAAAATTTAGTCCCAAAAAAATCTTTTCATGAGCAGCTTCGCGCCATGCGTGTGGCTCGATCTTTGCCGCGAAAAACTATCGCGGCAGAAACGGGAATGAATGTTTCTTATCTAGCGGCGCTAGAAAGAGGTAGTCGGAACCCGCCAAGCCCCAAAAAATTGGAAAGACTCTTAGATCTTGTTACTACAGGCCCGAAAGAAAGGGAGCAACTACAACTCGCCGCATATTTAGCGAGGCTACCCAGTGAGGATGAAGAAGCCGTGCCACCCTCTGTAAGAGGCACGATGCAAATTATCAAAGCGATTGCACAATTAACGACCGACGAAATTCGAATGATTAAAACCGTTATCGAGGCAGTTGTTGCCAATCATATTTTTATGGAGACAGACATGTAAAAACGGCGAAAAAACTTAAGAGTCTTTTCGCCGCCGCAGCCAGTTTAGAACTGATCGCCTCACAACCCTCAGTATCTCTTCTGTATCACGCCTAGTCAAGACTCCTCAAAATCAATTAGTTGGGAAAAGCATCTTTTTGGAACAAATTTTGTTTCAAAAGGGTATGGCCTGCTGCGCGTTTTTTCCTGTTAAAAATTAAACCCAGACTCAAAGAATTTTACCGAGGAGTCTGGAGGGAGATCATTTTGTCCGGAAATAAATAATCAGCTCTTGTGTAGAGCACTAGTTCTGCGCGGCCTTCTACACATATATTCACTTGTCTTTCAGCGGCTCACGATTCTCGCTAGCTTGCTCAAGACGAATCCGACATCACGGCGTCAATAAATCTGCCTGGCTGTCCTTACACAGCACTCCTCGGGACATTGATCCCGTGGCGTGAAGGGATAATTTTGTCTAAAAAAAATCGCTCAAGAGATAACCCTCCTAAAAACATTCCAGCAATAGAAGAAGCCGATAGGCCTGCTCGTAACGTTGTAACACGATCGCCTCACAGGCCTGTAGGTATTGTTGCTTGCTCATGGATTCAAGATTATGCAATCGAATACGAATCACAACTGGAACGCAGATTCATACATCAGATTCTTATCCTTCCTTTTGTAAGACGTGTATTGCATCAGCCATTTAAGCTCGAATACCAAGTTGATGGAAAGTCGCACACGTATATCCCTGATTTCCTCATTCAACTGAGCGATGGCACCAAACTTGTCATCGAAGTAAAACCGAGGAAATTCGTCAAAAAACATTTAATCAAATTGACGGCCGCAGAGGAAATACTTGCCAATCACGGCATCCATTTTCTTGTCATCACCGATGAGGAAATCGACGATGGGGTGAAATCCATCAATGTCAGTCTAATTCTGAGATACGCACGTGGATCAATTTCTGAACAAACACGGCAGCAGTGCTTGAACACACTTCGCAACGCAAAAACGCCTCTCAGCATCAGCGAACTCAAAGCAACAACGAATGCTACTGAGGGAGACATTCTTTATCTAGCCGGACGAAGAATTGTATCCCTGCACATCTCTACACCAATCACCGACGAAACAACAATCTCTCTCGCTGAAAAGGACAACAGCAATGCCTATCTTCTCTTTTGCAATCGGTTTAACGTTACGCCGGGGTCAACAATTACTCGAATTTCGGCGGAGCCTTGAAAACGGTGAAGTTCAATTCGAAGATCCAATGAATGGACGTATCTATAACTGGCCCCTCGATAAGATTTACCGAGAGATCAATGACAACACGCTACAAGTCGTGTTCGGCTCCCGACAAGGTATTTCCGCCAGCGATGAAGAAAACAAGGAAAAATCTGGCTTGATCACGAGCCTGGATAGCATCCCCATAGATCAAAGAAATACTCTGGAGCGCAGACTCGACTACATCAACAGTGCAAAGAAAAAAGGAATATCAAAAGGTCAACGAAGACTAATCAAAGAAGTCATCAAGAAAACTGCTGAACGACGCAACGAAAAATCACCTTCGACTTCAACAGTAATGCAGTGGTGGCGATTGTTAGATGATGCCCACATGAATCCATCTGCATTGGTTTCGGGTTACTACAAGCGCCAGAGAAGGAAAAAATTAAGTGAAAAAATACAGGATTTAATTCGAAATATTTTACGCGAGGAATATTTCACTCTGTCTCGCCATTCACTCAGTCGGTCACATCTACTCGTGAACCGACAAATAAAAATAGCGACAGGCGAATGTACCAATATCAGTATATCTACTGTGCGTCGTATAGCGAATGAAGTGGATGGATATAAACGAGACATGGCCAGATTTGGCGCCGCCTTTGCCAAAAACAAATGGCGATATTCCCTATCAGGAACAGTCACTAAACGTGTACTTGAGCGTGTCGAAGTTGATCACACCCAATTGGATATCGTTGTAATTTGTGATCGATCAGGACTGCCGCTTGGCAGACCCACGATTACCATCGTTATCGATGCGTACTCTAAATATGTAATCGGCTTTTTTGTCAGTTTTTGGGGAACCGGTCTCGGACCAACATTAAATGCAATGCGCGTCGCCATTTGCCCGAAAGACATCTACTGGCGAGACATTGATGGAATATCGAATCCCTGGATGGGCCATGGTCTATTTGAACTTGCCGTCGTAGACAACGGCCTTGAATTCCATTCCCAACAATTCAAATTGGTTGCCTGGCATCTAAATGCCGATATTCAGTATTGCGCCGTTCGACAACCGTGGCTGAAACCGACGGTTGAACGGGCACTTGGCATCGTGACGCAAAATCTTCCCTCGTTCGGAAAAGTGCATAAACCTGAGAATAATTATCTCCCGCCGGATCCTCGCAAGACCGCGGCGATCACGTTTAGCCAGCTGTGCAAAGGGTTATTAAAACATTTCTTAGACGTGATGCCATTTGAAACGAACAACTACACGCTAGAAGAACCATTTGAAATTTTCAGAGCGGGATTTGAGAGTATGCCTCCACCGTCATTTCCTAGCTCTTTCACTGATATCGAGCTAGTCAGTGCGATGTCGAAAAAAATGACCGTTGGTAACGAAGGCGTTGTAACAGATTATTTGCGCTACAACAGCACCGCCCTACAACAGCTACGGCGCCAAGTTTCGCACACGTTCAAAACGAACATTAAATATTATCCAGAAGACCTGAATAGCATCTACGTCCAAGATCCTCGTTCCGATGATTGGTTAATGGTGCCAAGTTGCGACCCTGAATACACAAGGGGCCTATCCCTAGTTCAACACCGCGCTATTCGCGCACATCTAAAAGAACAATTGAAAAGACGGGGAACGTACGACTCTTTAATTCGAGGAAAGCTCGAATTGATTGACCTATACGACGGATTCCTCAGAGGGGACCGGGCCAAGAAAAGCATCAAGATTGCTCAACAATTTGGTTCTTTGACGTCATCTCAGACATTACTGGGATTACAAAACGATGACCAAATCACAATCCGCAGAGAAAGTCAGTTAGTTGAATCGACCAGCTCTCTTTTGGTACCGGCCCATCAAATCCCCAATTTCAGCAGCTTTTCTCTTGATTAATTTGGAGTCGATCTTGTCCCAAAAACTTATCACAGCAACCACTGCAGAAATCAATGCCACGATCGTCATGCATCCCGCTTTTAAGAAAGCATTCGACGGCATTTTGAAGCTCATTCATCTAAATAGCTTGAGCGAAGTACCATTTGGAGGCGCTGTCATCGCCCCGTCCGGCTGCGGAAAGTCTTCCCTTATCAAATGCATTAAACAACATTTTCCGAATAGCAGCTTATTTCAAGAAGGATCTTCCTGCCTTTCGGTATCGGCTGAGGCCAATACAAATATTGGCCATCTGGTATCCAAATTGATGAAACAACTGGGATACCAAACAATTGTTCGTGCTTCGACTCTCTATGAACAAAGTGCGTTATTGGCTGAGGCGTTGAAAGAACGCAAAGTAATAGCCGTTTTTATCGATGAGTCTCAGCATATTTCCAGGGGAAAAAGGACGTTGTCGGCAGCAGCAATTACCGACTGGATTAAGCAACTAAGTGATGCCTCAGGTGTTGTCATGATCATGCTGGGAACACGCGATTTCATTCCGCTGTCCCAGAGCAATGATCAACTCTCTTCGAGGGCTCCTGCTGCATTCACTATGTCAGAATTTCAGTGTGATGAAATGTGGCAAGGATTGCTGAAACAGTTCGCAGAGACTGTCAAATCTTTTGACCTCACGCCCGCCTATAAAAATTTTTCAAAAAAACTTCATAGAGCAACTGCCGGCACACCACGTACTTTAAAACAGCTTCTTATTGCCAGCAGCATAGTTGGCCTGCAAGCGGGGAGAAAAGTACTCGATCAGGAAAGCTTGAAGCATGGCTACGATCAAGTTTTCGGAAGCAACCCACAAATTGGAAACATGTTCAATGATGAATAAATTTCCTGTGCTTCCCTGTCAAGGCACCCCCTATGAAGAAGAAGCGTTAATGAGCTTCGTTTTGAGGATGGCAAATTTAAATAACATGTACGGAATTCATTGGCTATATCAACTGCTAGATCGAGAGAAAATTAAGCGATTCAAATATGAGGATTGTCCATCGATTGCGTCCATATTCGGTGCGGATATCGATTTAGTAAGATCCGCAATGCCTCGATCTCGACGCATTGATGGCGTTACTGTCTACGATATCTACAAGCACAGATTCTCAAAGTCTTATTTGATTCGGCCGTTGAGGCCGCAGATATGCCCAAAATGCATGATGGATTTCGGGTACTCAAAAATGGAATGGGATCTTCTGTTCGTATGTGCCTGCCCGGAACACTTCTGTGAACTAGTGGATCAATGCCCTCAATGCGGAAATTCAATACGGTGGGCAAGACCTTTTTTTTCAGCATGCAACTGCGGCTTTGCCTGGGACAGAATCTCACCTATATGGGTGCCAGACACATCGCCCTGTGTACGAGTAGCAGCAATTCTACGCAACAAATTACGATTCCCGGACTTAAAGGACATTCCTAGTGACCCATTTGAAAATGCAATTGCAGCCTTGAGCATTAGCGCAATATCGAGGCTACTCTGGATCTTCGGCATTAGGGAGTCCTCGCAAGATTATCTCGTCACAGGAAGAAGAAAAAAAACTCTCCGAACCAGTCAGATTACCGAATGCTGTCAACGGGGATTTCTCAGACTGAAACAACTAATCTTTAATGCCGACACATTGGAATCTGAGCAAGGCATGAGTGCCATTCACATTTCATCAATTCGCTCTTTTATAGAAGAGACAAACACCGCCGCCGATATTAACTTTATGGAACAGATATTCCAGAAGCTAACTCAATATCCGAGTTTTAAACGTCATTTAAGTGGCGTGATGCTACCTCAACGTCCACTTTTCTGATCATGCAGCAATATGTCCCGAAAATCCCGACTCCGTTTTTAAACGAGTCCCTGGCATCCTGGATTCAGCGCATATGCCAAGTCTACGATTTCACGCTAAACAGATTTCATGAATCATTTCCGACTTTAGGCGACAAAGATCTCGACTTGTGCCTGACCTCTCGCCATCTTGGGGAGATTATTCAAAAATATAAAATACCAGCATCTCACGTGCAATTAATTAGTGCGTGCTTTTGCCGCCTGGCTGAACGTCCAAACTTGCAGAGTTTGCTTTTGATGGATGTAATTGACGGCTACAGCTATCGATTTTGCCCGGCATGCTGGGCGGCGGACAGAATTCCCTATATGCGTATTGAGTGGAGATTCCGGACATCTGAATACTGCTTCGTCCACCACAGCAATTTGCAAAGCGGCTGCCATTCTTGCGGCAAGAGCGTACCTATTCATCGCTCGATACTAGGAGGCTCGATCATGCCTCCTCCGGCAAGCAATTTGGCGATGTGTTTTTATTGTCGGGCCGACTTGCGCAAGATGCCCAATAAAATTGAGCTTAGTCTCAAAGCTGCTACGCAGCTGAAAAATAGAGTTGATTTGCAGAAAGCGATTGTTTCTGCGGTACTTCACAATTACTTCGTCATCGCACCATTCCCAGAAAAGTACAGTTTGGACCACTTACCAGTTATGTTGGATGGGGCTGGCCTCCACATTTTAAATGCCGGAGCTAGCACTATGCTTTTTACAACATTTGAAAATAGGGATCTCAATATGTTGCGAAAAATCCTGTGCACAGCCCTTCGTGGGAATACCTGGCTTAAAGCAGGGCACCCTATACAGCGCAAACTATCGCGCAAAGCAGCTAATCTAAGAAAACAGAAAATTGCAAATTAACAACTAAAATGCAAACTAGCAATACATCACTTGAAGTCGAAAAGTTCAGAGATAAGTGAACAAAGTTCAGAGATAGAAGAATTCCGACATTTACTTCACGCCGGCTTTAGTAATTTTCATCTGAATCCCGCCAAAGTTGTTTGGTGGTCTTACCAATTAATTGGTATTATCTCGATTCCCGAATAAGACCAAGCGCCGCAGTTTTCTCC
>Ga0066798_10000409_pt1 | contig 22854 bp, 27 predicted proteins | sample PersoiDNA2013203_FD_70961 | JGI IMG/M metagenome (GOLD analysis project Ga0066798, IMG submission 70961) | Permafrost soil microbial communities from the Arctic, to analyse light accelerated degradation of dissolved organic matter (DOM) -... | ecosystem: Environmental > Terrestrial > Soil >... | reverse complement strand
GGCAATGACAGGAAAGCATTCACGATACGATGCGACACTTGGTGGTGGACCGTGGATGACGCAGATTCGTCAACCTAATGGGTTTCTGAAAAGTAGCCAAGTAGTTGGCCTCGGTCGCAGCTTAAGCTGGAATCAATGGGCTATTTCAAATTCTGTCGTTGATGAAAATTTTAAGGTATTTGTAGGCGCCGATGACAAACATCGCTTCATCGCTATGTCCGATCTACTACGGACCTCCGATAATGCATTAGATCAACGCACCACACACACATCAACGAACTCAAAAGTCATTCCAATTCTCTTTGAATCATAAGAGAATGGTTGTCCTTTTGGAATGTTTTTCAAAGAAAGAACACACACATGATCATCATCCGGACGGAACATTTGAATTCATTTTTAGTTGAGCAAGCAGACGTGTATGGTAAAATTTTCGGGGAACACCGTAAGGCGAGAATTAACAGCAGGTTGGTCAAATTTCTTCACGAAGGAGATGATATTTCACACCACAACACTTCCGTGAAGAAAACTACTATTATCTCTATTCTCAGCGCCGAACCAAGACCAGGATCACATCTCAGTGTTTTGGATAGTGAATTGCAAATTTTAAATGCAATGAACATTGAATCAGTTATCACCGCGAGATTTTTTAGCCCGAAGTACACCGGAACGTCGCGCGCAAATAAAACGCTTCACATCAACTTATCAACCGTGTCGGTTGCATATGAACGTGGCTCGTACACTGAACTTTGTTTCTGTGACGGCGATAGTATCTTCATTGAAAACCACAAAGAATTAGCTTTTAACTGACATTTCGAAACACCATCTCTACCAGAACTAGACCGTCGAATTGCATTTCAGGTTCTCAATTTCTGATAATAATTTGGTGTTTTCCTCCTGAATTTCTTGCAATAATTGGGTTCGCTCCATCTCAGTTTTCAATATGATTTGGGCGTTCCTCTTTAGCTCACTGATTTCTTGATTTTTTTTGGCAATTTCAACCAACAATGCTGCGATCATTTCGACGCTCACAAACTCTCTTAACCTCTCTTCCTCAGCGCGTTTTTGTTCCTCATTAGTGAGTAAGGAATGACGTGAGACGATGATTCTCAAGGTGTTCAACGTCGATTTCAAATTAGTTAAGTCGGTCATGACAAACTAATCTTTAGATTTTCAGGTATGTAATACGATTGCCCGCAACTGTCACATAATTCTGTACGGCCTCGAGGATCCAATACCCACCCTTTCTGCTCTGAATCGCAGTGAGGACAGATGACTTCAACATCCGAAGCATTTAATTGGTTTGCATGCAGTAATTTTTCTGTATCAGCATTCATGATGGGAAAATTCCTATGAAATATATGGTTGAATATTGTCAGTGCGGGTATGTTTCGATGTACAGGATTGCTTCTGCGATTTGCCCACACTTCCACCCTGCTAGCACTATCTCCAGTGATCGTATCGAATCATCCTTATTCCCACACATACGCTCATAGCGAGATAGTGTCTTACTCAGCCAGCGAGCTCTTTCGTTGTGACTAAATCTCTTCTGTTCAACGACATGTGCGTCGTTAATTTGCTTCCTTGCATTAGCATGTAGATGCCAAGCAAAAAACAACGCTCCACTAAAAAAAAGCTTGTTATTAGCGATATATTTTTCACCACCAGCACGCATGATCAGGTTCCGCAGAGAGTCGTTCAAAAGTACTGGGCCACCTTTCATGAGATATGCTAGTGCATCCAAAATTTCGCACGCGTGAATATAACCATAATTTCTATCAATATCAGCCCGTATTTCTCTCAAGCTTTTGGTTATGGCCTCGGTGAGTTCAATATATTCAGCTTTGATCACATCACTATTCATCCGAAGCTCTGCGATTTCATCAATGTAACTATCAATACGATCAGAGAGGTAACTCTCAATTTTCGCTTTATTTTGCATTACTCTTATAATAATGAAAACAAAAATCACATTACAAAGAATTGAAATCACTAATATGGATAAGCTCAACATGACTATTTACTTCTCAGGTCAATTTCATTTGCCCAATCGGCTCCTAAGTCAATACCTAAATCGCGTGCGATGGTTATCAACCTTTGTTGTGCTAAGTCGGCGTTCGATAGAGGCGTTGATGATTCATATTTGTCGAGTGTGATCCCTGTAGCTATACGAATTGCTTTCATCGCTCCAAAAATGTTATGAGCGACCTTTTCTAATGTCTCTGTGCGGACGATTAAGGAGTTAGATGGAGCATGAAATTTCAACGACATAAAAACTTTCACTTAGATTTCGTAGGCAGTGCAGGAAATTCTTCTCTGGGATTTGCTGACCAAGAAATGAGTAATTTCCCATTTCGCTGATATTCTTCAATCCTTTTAGCTTTATTCTCTAAATACTCGGGTGTTTGCATCCCCCATACTTCAATAAATGAACGTGGATTAGTGTCAAGCAAAATATAGTCGGGGCGTTTAACGTCGTCGTTCGACTCGTCAACAACCAGTGGCTTAAGAAATACGCGTTCGTTTGAAGATAGATAATTCTCAAATTCAATTTCAAAACTACTTTCCACTGGTATGAAATTTTCACTGACAGCCATCGATCCTATATTTACGGTCTTCCACCAACCGTTGGTGGATGGTTCAATACAAGCTATAACAATTACATTACCTACATTACCAACTAGGACGTTCTTATAAAATGTTCTGTTGCTGATCATGTTATCTAACTGCTCTAACAAGACTGAAATACGAGGTAGTCCACCATAATCCTTAAATTTAAGCATCAAGCGCTGCTTATCTCTGTCAAATGGTGCCAATCGGCCAATAACAAATAATCGGCGATGCTCCACCGTACAAGCCTTGATAACATTTTTGTTGTGCTCTATCGCTAGCTTATCTGTCGATCCACCACCTACGAGAAGATATTCACTTAGCAAGCCACCTTTCTTATTTACGTGAAAATTTTTGGCAGTGTTGAGCAACATGAAAGTTGTTTTGAACCAATTTCTTGGTTTGCCGCGATATATATTGAGATTAGCTCTCCGCCATAAATTCAATAACAATGAAATATCGCTTGCCCGCTGTTGAGTATTCTTTTTTCCTTGTGCGACAGCGTCTTTTTTGGCATTGATGTTGTCAATATTGCGTTGAATAATACTGAGTGCCGTTGACAAATGGACGAGCCATTTTCCTGGACTGAGTTCTTGAAATGCAGGCTGAGTATCTTTTGAAGATTCGTGATGAGAATCCTCACCAAAGAAAACGCAATCTGGATGATGATCTAGTCCGGTCTCTTGCCATTTTGCCAGATCAAAATACATATTGGGAGTTCCAGCACCATAGCAACGAACAACTAACTTCACTGGATGTAAAATTGAGCACCGGCAAAAAGTCATGTCTTTTCTATGTGCTCTTGCTAAGGCTCGCTGAAGAGTTAGCTCTTTGATTGAACTCTCCGACACATTAAAAGTTGTGCCGGCTATCTCGATTGGATAATATCGTGGAGAGTTCATTACATCGAATTTATTGACTAAACAGCCGACTCAACTAATTCACTATTCAAATTTGATTTCGAATGTGCTTCTTGCAATCCAGTTTGTACCGGTGTTAAGAAAGTACTTTGACTAACTTCAATAATTGCAGTTGCAATATCTTCCACGGATGGTTTATTTTTTGATTGCCATCTAATTGTTCTCACACCCGCGCTTCTAAAGTAACGATCGCGTTCTACGTCCTTGTTTGCGTCATGAGTACGATCATCCAGTTCAACGATACAAATGATTTCAAGTTGTTTTGAATATACCGCGTAATCGATACGTTTTTGATTAATACGATTTCTATCTCTAGTACGATCCTTAGCATCGGAAGAAAGTGGATCCAACAAAGCACCTACAGCTACTTGTGGAAATATCTCATACTCAGGAAGTGCCCGACGCAAACGATGAAAAAACTCTATTTCGTTTTTTGTCATAATTGGCTTCAATTTATATTTTTTCCCATTTACAGCTTTCTTTTCACCAAGAAGCAGTTTAGGTAATACCGCCAAGACAAATAGTGCAATTACGATGAAGATAATTTTCAGCATTTTGATTACCTTGAAATGTGATGAGTTCTGGTTGATTTATAGAAAGAAATGATTGATTGACATCCGTTTATCGCGGAGATGTTTTAAACACCATTTTTTGCTGATTCAATATTTGTCGAGGTTTAGAATTTTGTTTTCTCATATTCAAATCAGTATTGAATTTTATTGTGGTGACCCAAACAGACCAAACCAATAATCCAACAATATCGATATATAAAAATAAGTTCGCATCAGACAATAAAATCATGACAATGTCTTCTACGTAGATCACTGTGTAATACGTATGAACCACACCAAGTAAAACGATCAATACTATTAAGATGAAATCAAAAATCATTTTTTAAGCTCTAATATTTAGTGGATCGAACTACCGATGTATTTATGGCATTGAATCAATTCACCATAAACTGCGTTCTTAGTTAACATTCGACTGATGCAATTTTTCTTCAATATGAAATATGACGATGCAAGTACATGCTGAAACTAATAGAAAAAATATTGATATAAAACAAATTAAAAGAAATAGATCTACCGTGAAGACATTTTCAAATGTTGGCAGACAGAGATACACAATTGATGACGTTATGAGAAAGCAAAACGAAATCATAGGTAATACTAAGTATAAGAATCTCATCGTGAAACGATCTTTATGTTCTGATATTAAAACTAATAGTTTTCATTTTCTTATAAATTTGACGTCCTCCCCTCCCTCAGTCTAAAGACTGCCGCTTACGCGGAAAGGACGCGTGTTTGTCTTTGATACGCAAACGGAGCTCTACCCTGAAGGACGGTGTCTCACGCGCTGTGCATAAATTTACATAAAGCGATTTCTTTAATTACATACGTATAAATTACCGGAACCGTCACGCCCTATAGCGCCGCCGACAGAACATGACGCCCCGGATGAGGCAACTTGCCCTGGTTGAACGTATCCACTTGCTACGACAGAAGCAGAGTAGACGTTTCGGTTGCTATCTATTACTGTGTTGCCGTTGATTGTGAGTCCAGATCCAGCATCAAGGAAAGCATCGGTATGGAAGCTTTTTCCGCCATATACTCTTACGTAAGTTGAATCGCTCATCCAAATGCCGCCACCATAAGTTTGGCTATACCACCCGAAATTCCCATTTGAGCGATACCATCCATTATTGTAAATTTCTGAGATCGTAGCGCCATTTGATAACGTTCCAGCTGTTGTTGCATAGTTGACTGAAAAGTTGGCTGGATTGTACACATACATATTTCCTGGTGAATTTCCACCCCACACCCACGTTGGTTGCCCTGGTTGACCAGACCAATTAAACGTCGTTGCTGAACCGCCGATCATTAACGTATTCGCAGAACCCGTAACATTAATAGCCCACGTGCCGGTTGCTCCAGCTCCCGTAAGTGACGGTGCGTATGTCGCGATATTTTGATCAGTAATGATTTTGGCCCAAGGTGACCAACCATTCGTACCGACTGCGGCATCACGTAGCGACCTGATGTAGTTGTCTGCGTTTGCACCAGTGGTTCCGGACCATCCAATCAACAGTTGACCTGCCCCACCTCCCATCATGGTCATCACGTTGCCATATGCTGTTGGATAACCATTGTTATAAACACCTTGCAATTGCAGTCCTGGAGTAAGTATTCCTGAAGTGTTTGCTGTCGTATTTCCCTGATACTGTAACGTTGCGGCGTTGCCAGTAATATTAATGCCCCACGTTCCGCTGGCACCAGCACCCGTCAACGAGGGCGCGTATGATGTGTAATTCGATGATGTCAGAACATTCGCTCCGCCAATATTAATTCCGGATGCTGAAATCACCGTACCTGTGTTTGCATATGAACAATCACCGCTCAAGTTTCCGACGCACATTGTTCCGTACGAGTAGATAGATTTTTGTGCGGCGATCATACCGCCAGCGATATCGTAACTGCCCCCAAACGCATTACCACTTGTGCCTGACGCATTTGCATATATGCGTTGACTATTAATGTTGCCTGAAACGTTGAGGGAGCCATTTATTGTTGCCCCTGATGATGAAATAGTTTCAATATCTCCACCATTGCCAATACGCAGATGAACGGCTCCGGACGCTGCATTAATAATGGTGTCCGTTGAATTAGCGACCATCGCATAATTTCCACCGTTCGGCGTGACTGCATTTGAATAAATCGCACCCCAGCCACCACCTGTATATGATTGCAACAATAAACCTGATGTTCCAGAACCTACATTGACTACTGGGGTTGTTACGGACCCAGATACAGTTAGTGGCAATTGAAAAGTAATTCCTGTATTTGCAAAATTTGCTGCTTGCGTATTACCAGCATAAATATTCATTGAGCCGTCTTGAGTACCGCCACCGCGCAAAAACTGAAAGTATGTGTTCCAAGCACCGCCACCATAATTAATACCAAATCTAGACACCTCGGCACCAACAGCGTTGTTAGATGCGCCATTTTGAGCAGTTAGAAGAAAGTTTGTATCAGCACCATGGGCTAGAAATGCTGTTACGCCGGATGCAGCTACCGAACTACCTACGTTTAAAACATTCGTAACATTGGCGTTACCATTTACACTAAGGCCACTCGTAACTAGGTTGACGACATTCATTACCCCTGCAGAAGTAATGTTTGCAATGTCACTGCCATTTCCAACCCGGAAATGAATAGTCCCAGATGGTGCGTTCAAGTAGGTATCAGTTGTGCTTGCTAATAATGCATAGTTATTTGCGGCCGGTGTAACTCCGGAGTTGTAAATTGCGCCAGCAGAACCAGTAGGATACGATTGCAAGATTAGCCCGTTAACTCCAGAGTTTACGTAAATCGTTGGAGCAGAAATAGCACCGGTAAATGCCGCGCCGCCAAGTTGCGCGAAGTTCGATGCATTCACTCCGCCTAGTGTCAGTGCATTCGTCGCTGTGCCATTGAAGTTTAGACCAGATGACGTCTGAGTAATACTGCCAACTGAGCTTCCAGCAGAATTCAAGAAATTAATAGCTGTAGTATTGTCGGCAGTTGGTCTCAATGTCATACCATATTGAATTCCACTGCCGGAATATGCGAGTGCTAATGCAGAAGAACTTCCTGAAACTTGAGACGCATTATTAATCAATATTGGAGATGCTGTAGTTAGATTCCCTGTTACTTGCAGCGCTCCAGACACAGTGCCGCCTGCTTGATTTAATGGTGTGTAACCTAAAGCGGTGGTGATATTTGAGCTGGTGAGATTGGCCGCTGTTAAAACTTGAGATCCATTAACGGTAACATTCCCACCAAGTGGATTCAGGGATAGTACAGAAGCCGCACCATTGTTTCTTGCCTGAATTGACGTGGTATCAGCAACCACATTCGTGCCTGATTCACTTCCAGTTAGTGTGTAGTAGGAACCACTGGTGAGTCCAACATTTGAACCGCCACTCACACCAATCGGACTTGCTGAAATATAGGAAGATCCGCTTTGAACCCATGGCAGCGAGGAGCCACCAGTAATGCTTACCCAAGACGCTGAGCCAGCATTCCAGCTATACATCGCGTTCGTTGCTTTGACGACGCGAATTTGTCCGTCTTTGAGCGTCGCTGGAGACAACGCATTTAAAGCAGCAACGGTCGGCACCGGATCACCGAAGAAAAGGGTACCACCCACGCCCATCTGAATTTGAGTGCTATTGTAGGAGACTACATAATCATCGCCCTGCGCACCCTGTCCGGCTGCAATATTTGCACAGGTTGTTTGGAAAACGCCATCGATACCCGCTGAAATAATTGCCAGTACGGGCGCGCTCGGACTATTTGTCGAACCAGTAATACGATTAACACTACTATTGGTCGAACCATTGTCCCATGCACAGTAACCTAAATTACCGCCATAGCTATCATTTTTCGGCGCGGAGCTTGTCAGAGGGATCAAACCACCGCCAGTGGGTCCACCGGATCCAGTGAGCATTACAGGTGACTCCATAAAGCCGTCACCATCAATGTCGCTCGATTCAGTTACCAGCGCCATCGCCGCTTGTTGCACTGCAATTCGTTGTGTTGATGTACGTGTCATATCGCCAGTCATCAACGCCACATCGGCGGTTGCTGCTGTCGCAAACTGAATAATATTAGCGTTGACAAACAAAGCTAATACAATGGTGGCGATTTTTCTCGTACTCATGGCAATGAATCTCACTCAAATATTTTTCTATAAGTCTTAGATCATCAATGTGATGGTAAGAACTGGTCCGACTACTGTTGCGATACTGCCCAATTTTGTTGCTGTTGCATTTAAGACTCGCATTGCTTGCAAATCTGTTGTTCCAACAGCAGCCGTAAGACTGATACGAATACTAGTGCCATCATTTGTATAAATCCATGGCGAAAATCCAGCCGGCGGAACGGGGGCCGTTAAACCACCTACGCCAGTCCAGAGATTATTTGCAAGCGTTTGTCCTGGACAAACCATATCGCTCACAAGTGTTGAAATGGGTGTTGCTGGGAATCGGATATGAAATCCAGTTCCATTATTCCCAGAGGGATAATTAATACCGCAAGAGATGACTCGTGTTCTTATTGTTGTGTATTGGTCTAATATCGTATTGCGCGCGTCAAAGGACCATTTTTCATGTGTGCCTGTACGGCTCATTTTTGCTGCCGCAAAGCCGACAACAGCCAGTAATGCAATGACCAAAAAGACATAGCTCATAAATCCTCGTTGGTATGCCTTCATTTTGTAGGATTTACTTTTCATACAAGCCCTAAAAGCAACCGGCAAACGCCACACGTTTGCCGGTTATAAATCAATTTTCCGACATCGCGCTATAGAAGACGTAGGAAGTGTCAGAGGTAACAACGCAACCCTGATTGCGACCTGAATTCGCTCCGGTACCATCCGCGACGGCTGCTGGTGCCGACGTTAATTGTGCAAGTGTTGCAGTCACGCTTGGGATCGTCGTCGAGTTGTACAACACTTGATTGATCTGCTGGCACACTGGTTGAGTAATATTACCCAGGGTTACCACATAGTCAGCTGCCGTTGTGCCGACACCTAACAATGTGTCCAATTTGGTATAGGTATATGCAACAGCTGTTGTCATTGCCGCTGCAGGTGGATTCTGCTGAATGGCGAAACCACCAGCTGGATCAAACAAACCGGTACCAGATGTTGTATCGAAAGTGATCGAAGCTGGTGTCACGGTACCATTTACGACCAAACGGTCGTAGCCAGTTTTCATGTCAGCTACTTGTTTCAAAAGCACAGAGGCCGTTGTTTTTGCACCTTGTTGGCTCACACCACTTGTGCTGCTGCGGCTCATGTAGGCAATGGCGGCCATCACAACGGCGATGAGGGCGATACCAATGATAATGTAGCCAATGAAGCCTTTCTGGCGATGCATGGTCTTATAACGATAGAGGCGCGATAGCTTTTTCATTTTTTCTTTCCAAAGTGGTAATTAAAAGGTACATCAAGGTTTACAGCGAATTTAGCGTCAGGATTTAAGTTCAATTTTTGCGGTTTTGCGTAATGCCTGAACCTCATCATCAATTTTTGAGCTTAAAATTTGCATCCGGATCTGCTCCTTCAGCTTATCGATGCCAGGACGCTCTTGCTGCCTGACTTCTTCTAACATCGATACCAGTACACCCTCGCGAATGACAGCCGGTTGCAAGACATCGCCGTTCTTCTTGTCTTTGAACACCTGGCCCATGTTGTAGGGAAGTTCTTGAATAGCGGCGAAGTGATCGCCTTGCTTGGATAGGTATTCCAGCTTCGCAATAGCGTCAGCCGTTGCCCGATCATTTTTCTTTGCGGCCAGCAGTTCATAGAAAGTCTGTGCTTCTTTCGCATCCGCGAAGAGCTTGAACTTGACTTTCATTTGACGGAACAAATCTGAAGTGACATTTTTCTCATAAAATTCAGAAATATCCTTGTCCGTAATTTCTGATTTCAACGCTTCAGAGCGCTTGCTGACATAAATCTGCGCCAACACATCATTTTTCACAGATTCAATGGCGGCCTTCGCTTCATTGGCATATTTGGATTCTGCTTGTTGCGCCAGCACTACTTGGCTGATACGGCGATCAAGTGCATTCGTTTTATCCAAACCGTTTTGCATCAAAGGAAGTAAATCTTCCTGACGGATTGCGGTTCCGTTGACTGTCGCGATCACCGCGAGGTTGCCTGTTGTCACTGGCGCTTCTTTTGAAGCTATATGCTCATTCGGTTTTAACTGAGCGACGCCAAAGGCTGAAGCGGCTACGCCACCAAGTACGGCAATTGCGATCAAGCTTTTATGTAGAGTTTTCATGCTCAGGAATATTTAAATGTTGGTGTATGTATTGTGGTTAAAAAAAACAACTGCATTTAGTCGAAAGCGGTGCCATTTACGAGTTCATTCACATTTTTTTATTTTTTTGTCGTAATGGCTTGGCTGTAAGCTGTGAGTTGGGCTTCAACAGGCAATTTAGACTTGCAGTTATTGAGACAAATCATCGATGCCTTCCAAATTAAACCCGGCCGATAGGATTGCAAAGTGGATAGCAAGTAGACCCATTCTGTTAAATGTTCAGCCGATGAGAGAGAGACATCAATCGAATTGTGATCTTCGTTGAGGGCAACATGAACCGCTGGGTTATTGAGCGATAGAACATTAATAATTTCTTTGTAGCTAGCTTCATCCAGTCCCACTTTATTAATGACTTGTGTCGCCTTATTCTGCTCGACAGCAATCGATTTAGCGCCAACGTTCAAAAAGTCGTGAAGCTGTGTTGTAGCGTAGTACACAGAGCCGGCAGCTAACAAGACACAAATTGGTGCCGAATAGTTGATGTACTTGCTCAGTTTTGATAGCAGCAAGACATTACTTTTTGCTTTTTCAATTGGGTTTGACATTGGATTTCACTTTAATCAGATTGTTTTTGATGTCATGGTCAGCGATCGCATTTTTACCAAGTGCCTCGATAAAATCGTTGGTGACCCACTCTGGCAATGACACTTGAAACGACACCACGTCTTTCTCTAAGTTATAAGTGTCAATCCATCCACCAGCTCGCACAACGACAGAGGAAGTCTTCTGAAATTGAGCTAATTGTGCGGACAAGGGAGATGCATGATCAATTTTCGTCAGCAACAGGTTTAGTTCCGTCGCATCTTGGGCAGAGGATGTTTGTAATTTGTTGCTGTAATACGCAGTTCCTATGTTTGCACCAACACCAACAGCGAACCCAATACCGATAATTGCTACTGATACTTTGAGCGTGATGCTGGAAATTTTGTCGGCAATTAAGCGCAACCGCCCAGATACTGACTGCATAGGTAGTGGAGAGAACTTCTCGACGTTGATGACTGGAAGACCTGAATCTTCAACTGCCTTGATAATTTCTGAGGTCGTGTTGGTCAACAAACTAAATCTGGCGCCATCCTTAAATAACACGGACGAGATGGCCCCGCCCTCAAGGAAATAGGCACCGTCGCCCTGATGCTGAGGGTGATCTGGGAACGCAACTGTTAGTGCGGTTTCAAAGTATGGAATTGAGCTGAACTTCGCTGAAGCTTGCGCTAGGTAATAATGTGTTTTACCGTCTCGACTTTTCCCAAATGCAAAGTGAATGTGTTCAGTGTCGAGCAATGATCGTGCGATATAGAAAATCGATTTTTCCACGTCGCCGCTGAATCCGGCAACTTGGCCGGCAATCATATTGCTGTAGACATCCTCAAAATTCGTTTGATTATTAAGAGTACTCATGATTTCCTATCATTGGATCTTTACTGGGTAGCCAAACCAGACATTAATGATTCGTTTTGGATGAATAAGGCATAGACGGATATAGCTACGGCAGCCACACTGTATGCAGCCATAACAAAAAAAAGGATGATGGCGAACCTCTTGGCTGAGCGTTTTGCCAAATCTTCACTACGCTCTGCAATAACAAAGAAGGCCTCGGCGAGCTGCTTACTATTGACGGGCGATGTCACCAGCAACTGATTTGAGTTATCTAGCAACGATTGACGCAGACATGCCGCCATTCCTTCGCCATTGTCGTGTCGCCGTTGTGCTGTGGACCAGTAGTCGCTCACACTGGGGTTGCGCGTACTCTTTTCTGCAATTTTCATTGCAACATTAAAGTGGACCCCTCCCTTGAGCAAGGATGCAGCAACGCGAAAGCTACTCGCCATTGATCCATAGCGTATCGTGTCACCAAGTCCAGGAATCTTTTGCACTTCCTTATCAACGAGAAGCCTGAAGCTTTTATCCTTGTCGAAATAGGCAAACGCGCCAACAATACCCACGACAGCAACAAGAATAGACACCACAATCATGATGTCATTGGTAACGTAGGCGTATTCCAATGTATTTTTGAAATGTTCAAGCTGCTCAGGTGTGGCATTTTCTGGCGGGTTTTTTGATAAATTAGGTAATAATCCAAAGCGATTACCTATCAAAGAAGAAAATGCCATAAACAATTCAAAAATCGCTACCACCCCCATACCCATCATGATTTTCATGAGCATGGCTGAGGATTTGAGATGTTCCACTGCTGTGTTGATAGCTTCCTTGATCGTACCCGTCCGCTCCCCGGCCTCCAAAATAGCCAGACAACTTTCATCAAATACGTTAATAGAATCAAGTGATTCCATGAAACTGCCACCGCGTTTAATGATTGCCAACGCTGGATTTAGCTGCGCGCGCACAGCGCTCGTTTCTGACTCGATGACTGCTTCTAAGGCTTTGGATGCTGACATGCCAGCGCATGTAAAGTAGATCGCCTTGAGAAACTGTTCCTTATAACTAGCACTAATGTTATTCAACATCCGGTTTCGCGGACGCATGACAACAACACTGACCGGAATGCCGCCGCGGTTAAGCACCTGGTCAACAATCGCTTCTTCCGATTCTCCAACCATCAACTCGACATGATGAAACATGCCATCACTAACTGAATCCTTGATTGCGTTAGGATCTTCGCGAAACGGGAGTAGAAAATGTACTTTGAAACTACGAATAGGACTAAACATCAGACTAATTCCTGATCCATGAGAGAAACAGCAGATTCAACATCAATAATTGACGCCTCTAGTAAGCTACCTAACGTGTCAGTACGTTTTCTTAATGAGACGCCTTCTGTAGTGAGGAGATCATCAAATTTTCCGTCACGTATTTTTTGTGAAATATCTCTGCGATGTTGCTCATTGATAGACAGCACCATGGTTTCATGTGCCGCAACCCGACCTTTGTAGCCTGTATCACGACACAATGGGCACCCGACTTTTTTCAACAGTGGTGCCGAAGGATTAACGTGAATGTGAACAGCGCCAGCTTTCGTTAAAGACACCTCAGTATCGGTATCCTCAACAGCACAGGTGCATAATCGACGTATCAATTTTTGATTGACAACGACACGCAAGGTGTTGGCAAGCATAAACAGTGCTTTCGTACTATCTCTACCATCAACAAAGGACAGCACACGCTGCAGTGTTTGCGTCACATCGTCAGCGTGAATTGAACCCAAAACCATGTGACCAGATGTGGCGAACTGCAGTGCGGCGCTCATCGTGTCCATGTCACGAATCTCACCCATCACGATGACGTCCGGATCCTGACGCAGTAAGGAACGCTCAACATCAACCGATTTTTCTGCTAATAATTGATTGAGCTGAATTTGACGAACGAAAGCGACTTCGTATTCGACAGGATCTTCCACCGTAATGACGTTTTTCTTGTCACGCGGAAATAATTCGATCAAGGCATTCAGTGATGTTGTTTTACCGGAGCCCGTCGGTCCGGAAAACAAAACAAGACCGCCCTGCTTCCCTTTCACATTTGCCAGCCCGCGGAAAAGTCTGGTCATAAACTCCTGGTTAGGGAATAAATCATCCAAACTCACAAGATTGGATTTATCCAAAGCACGCAACGTCATGGTCTCGCCATTGACAATTGGTTGTGTCGCCACACGGAAACCAATCCTTGTGCCGTTTGCATCGAGATAGACACGGCCATCCTGTGCTCGATGTTCGTCAGCCGCATCCATATTAGCGTCTGATTTGAGCTTGGTGAACAACGCGGCCATGATTTTTGCCGGGACCAGGTGTTTATGGGTGATATCACCGTCGTCACGATAGCTAATCCATGCTTGTGGATCCGGCTTCTTATCGATGTGAATATCGGATGAGCGCATCGTGATCGCGCTAATCAATAAAGCATCAATCGCTTGTCTTAGCAACGATCCATTGATTTCCGTATTCTTCATCTTTTCCAGCACAACCTCGAAGGAATACTGAGAATCAATGACGTTTGCCAGATATTTAGCGATTTCTGCTACGTCAGTAGGAATGATTTTCACTTCGTTGACGCTCACAACACCCGCGTGCTTAATGACATTAAGCATTTTCTCGTTGAGCGGTATGGCAGATTTAAGTTCCATCACCCCATTCGTTACACGTAACGGGAATACTTTGTATCTTTTACATATATCAACTGGAAGGATTTGCGTGTAAATGCCACTCTGTCCCGTGGATTCGGAAGCAATAATGGAATCGATCTGAGCACTGGTGCAAAACCGATTATTGAGAAGGATTTGCTCAATAAAAATATTTTCACCCTGCGCCAGCATCATAGAGTGCTGACGTAAACAGATGGAAAGCTGCTCTGCAGTAATAATTTTTGCGTCAACTAAGCGGTTGCCAATTTCAACGGCTTCGATATGCCCGCTATGAGCCCTTGTTAATGCCCTCACTGTCATTGTGACACCGAACCATTCATGCTTGGATTACTCGATGGAGGATTACCATTCGAACTACTGCCGCCGTTGATATTGGTCGAGAAGCTACGTTTTGGCGTCACGTCGATGGACTGTTTAAACGTTGCGCTTTGTTTTTCAAGCACAATTTGTGGCTGCGGCGCACTCATTGACGATTCAACCTGACCAACAAAAACAACTTGCCTGTGTCGATCGCCTTTTTTGAGCCCGGTTCCATCGTCTGTGAAATAAATAATAACGCGGTTATTTTCGACCTTCGTTGTTAACGTAATTGAGTCGCCCAAGAAATCTAGATTTTCACCATCTCTCACCGCCAAACTTTCGTTGGGATTTTGATTCTGATTTAGCTGTGAATTTTGTGCGTTTGGGTTCATGGGATTGACCACGCCATACGCCGAATTCATGACCTGTGTCGATGGATTAGGATTGGAAAGTTGAGCTCCACCAGCACGCAGTCCTTGATTGTAGCGACGTAGAATCGCGCGATCACCCACGATGGCTGACACATAAAATATTGCTAATCTGTCTTTTACTTCCTTGAAAGGTGTAATGGTGGACATATAGCCCTGTTGAGGCATACCGACATTTTGAATTTGATTGGCTATGGGCGGCGCCGACGCTTGCGCTTGCTGTGGTCCATCCTTGCCCGGCACAATAGAATCCAATTTAGGTGGAAGTGGACGAACAAGGGGATTTGGAACGTTCATGTCTGCAAATGCTGCTGAAGATGTCAAAGCAAGTGCTGCAACTAAATATTTAGTAAGTTGGTTCATTGTCCACCTAGCTGTGTTTCGTTCAGGACATCGGTCCAGTTCAACGCTTTAGCATCGATACGTTTTTTTTCATCATCCATCGCCTTTTCTTTATTCATTTGCGATGAATATGCTATTTGTTTGACATTATTCTGATCAGCAATGATCCTGAGATTTCTTGTTGTTATCTCGTTGGGAACAGGGGTAACGTTAGTTTTATTGGCATCAACACTAGCCAGCGCCGCGGCAGTTGCTACTTTGATAGCGTGGGCGACCTCTTCTTTTCGGACCTGCTCAGCTTTTGCCATTGCTTGAGCAGTCGCTGCCTTGACAGCTGCTGCAATCTCGGCAGCTTTTGCAGCATTTGCTTTTTCTTGCTCCTCTTTTTTGGCAAGCTCGATTGTCTTAGTAAGTTGTTCTGCTTTCATTGCCTCTTCTTTAGCAATCTGCGTTTGTCGAACTGCTTCCGCTGCTTTAGCTACCTCAATTGCTTTAGCTGCTTCAACCTTGGCCATCTCATTTTTCTTGGCTTGTTCGAGCGCTGCAGCAATAGCAGCTGCTTTGCTTTCTTCTGCTTTTGCTATTTCTTCCTTCTTAGCTTCTTCGACTGCCTTCGCAATTTCTTCTTTTTTCAACTTCTCCGCTCGGGCGAATTCTTGCTTTTTAGCTTCCTCGACGGACTTGGCGATCTCCTGCTGTTTTGCGATTTCCGCCTCTTTCACCTCTTTCGCTATTCTTACTGCTTCAGCTTCCTTCGCAGCCTGGTCCGTTTTCGCTTGTAATTCTGCTTTCTCTGCTGCAGCTTGCTCTAATTTTTTTGCTTCTTTCTGTGTATCGAGTCCGATACGTTGCGGTGTAGCTTGGCCAAGGACATTGCCTCCAGCTTCAGCCGTTTTTTGCTTACTGTTAAAGCGAATCACGCGTGCTTGTAGCGTCAACACAATCTCAGATTTATTTACTGATTTCGCTGTATTGTCACCATTGATGCCTTTACTTGCGTTGGTGGAATCTGTTTGCACATTAATGCCGCCAATTAAAATCATATCGCCCGGGCGCGCGCGAATGATGGTGGAAAGATCGCGATCTGCAAGTTGCGGCAAGGTAAAGCTTGTACCCAATGCAGATGCCGGTGTCATACTTGTGATTTCAGATATCGACATACCAATACTGCTAGTCACAGTACCATCGCTTACGTCACCCTTAATCTGTAATTCGAGGCCAGTCTTAATCGAGCTTGTTTCGGTCGTCACCTGATTAACTGCCGTGGAGAAGTTCGTACCAACCTTTGAAACGTAGGTCGTCACTTGTCCAACGCGCAAAGAACCTTTTGTGCCATTGATCATGGCGAGTTTAGGGTGCGAGATGGTTTTTACTGTCCCTTGCGTTTCTAAGAAGTTGATCAGAGTACTGACATTGAAATGCGTTCCGGAAACAACAAATCCCATACCAGTCAACGATTGCGTTGCTTGAATTGTGGTGCCAGGCTGTATTGTTGTTGACGCTGTTGCGGTTCCAGAGGTTGATCCCGAAGTGGTAGATGCAACTAGTGGTGCAGAGTTTCCACCGATAGCGCTCCACTGAATACCTCTGTTGGAATTGTCTTGCAAATTGACTTGTAAGATATTGACGTCATAAACAATAAGCGAACGGGTCTCGCGAATTCGGTTGAGATATGACTCGATCTTGATTAAGGATTTTCGGTTACTCTTAAAGACTAATGACCGGCTCATTCGATCTATATACACATCTTTGGCGCCAAGATATTGAAGTGTATTGGTCAAATCAGCAGCATTGTCGTCATTCAAGGCGGGCGGAAGTTCGACGACAAATTGTTGCTCTTGTTGAATAAATAACGTCTTTTGTCTCACGCTATAGAAAAATCCCATTGATTCGGATAATTCTTCCATAACGTCTTTTAGTTTTCCGTGTACATCAAATGCCGATGTATTACCAAAGCGCTCGCTACCGTTAATGCCACCTTCAATATTGAGAGAAAGGCCCGCATCGAGACTTATTAATTTCAATGCATCAAAAACACTCGATTCTGTAATCGATATATTGTTGACCATTCTCTCAGGCACTAGATCTGAATCACTCATTTGGCGAAGCATGAAGGCATCTGAATTACTGTATCCGGCGTCTATATCAAAGCTTTGAACCGTACCTTCCGCTTCATTGATTAATTGATTTGCTGACTGAGCCGTATTTGGTTGTGCCAAAGGTCGTGGGAATGTAGCGCACCCATCCAACGCGAGCGCAACAAAGGCGGCTATGCCACCTTTTTTGATAAAACCGGAGAATCTTTTTTTAGACATAAAGGACCTTGTCACCCCTCTTTGGAGTGGAGAAGTGATTTTTTGAGATTCGATCGATTGATCGCGTTGGATAGTTTTTGACATGTTAATAATTTGTGTGGATCTGTTTCGCTTCGTAGCGGTTCAGTACATCACTTAGGGATTTCAGTTCCTGGTGGAACAAAGTTGATTGTGTTGTCTTCAACAGACATGCCACGGATCTTCTCTAATCGACGTTTTTTAAGGTAAGCGATGCCTTTAGACATGGTGATCGCATAAATAACGCCGGCAATAAGAATACCTAGCCAATAAACCCAACTCAACGGATCAACACGTGGACACATACAATTCCTTCTGTAATTTATTAAATCATCGATGACAATACTGCGAGGCTGTTTTAGAAAATTGATGAAAGCGTCACCATTTTTTGCTTATTTCGTTCTAATCAGAACGATGTCGACGTTTTTGCCTTGAATAGTGAAACTTTCGTTGATGCCAATTACTAAGTCCATGTCTCCATTTTCAACAGACACATCTGGCAATTGGAATTCGCATAAGCCTATTTTGTAACTTTTTATTGCGTCTAATTTTTTATAATCCCAACTAATATGAGCTTCATTTGCTTTGTGATCTTTGGAAGGAGCAATTTCAAATGCAAATCCCGTCACCAGTTCTTTTGCATTGGCATTACGGTCATCACAACTCGATACGTATGATGTGATGTCTTTCTCCGCGACCCCGACACCCTTCCCCAAAACATCATTCAACGAATACTTATATGTCGTGCCGTCTTTGAGAATGGTGCGAACCTCGTAACGTGCTTTCGCAACAAGGTCACTACTCATACTCGTTGGCTCTGCAGCTGCTACGCCAGATACCATTAGAAGGACCAGACCTACGATATTTGCGATATGTTTTTGGTTCATGATCGGTTTTGCTCTCAGTGATTGAATATTCATCGTTTATTAAATTTGCGCGCAATACCCGTCTTTTAAGGCGGGTGTGTATCAACTGATTCGATTTGCCATGAATGTGTCTGGCAGTTCTTCAACCGCGCGACAAAAACCGTCAACTTCACTACCCGGTGTTTTCAACTCTCCGTTCTTTGACACACTTTCTTTTCCAAATATTTCATTAAAAGCGTCCATCGATTTTTTCCCTTGCCCAAAATTCAGCAATTTTTCTAAATCCATACAATTCTCCAATCAGTAATACAAAGATGCGACAGGGGTATTTGCTGATTTATTTTCGATACCAAACCCATGCCTTTTCACAACAATCTTTTTCTTGCGAGCCAAACTCATGTCCCAATTATTTTGCAGCTCAAGGCAATATATTTTTTGGTAACCTACTTCTTCCCAAGAACATTCGAACTTGATCGATCTAATCGTCAATATGACGTCGCTTAGTGCCCCCATATATTTTCTATTCATGTCGCAAAGCTCAAGCAAACAATCTTTTTCGTTAATACAGGTGAAGCACTCGGAAACATTGTCGATTGCCTCTTCCAAAAAACTCATCTGTCTTTCACTGATACCAGTAAATTTCAATAATCGACCCGCACACTCTTTCGACGTCATTCCTTTTTCTTCCATTGAACCCGCCTTCTCTAATATCCGTGCCATATTCTCTGCCCACCGTTTTTACCTATTAAAGAGCCAGTATCAAGATGAACAAAGTTCCGCTGATAAAAGCCAACTCCACCTTGCTGCAACAATGCCGCCAGTTTTCCTAAGTAGTCTGATGGAATCGTCCTAGTTCGAAAATCGATCGCGCGAAACACGCCTCGACTATCTGGTAGATGACAGGAATTTTGTGCTGCACCTTCTGTACGGCTATTAGTAGCCTCGGTGCGAAGACCAGATAAGGCATCAAACTGAACGTGATGACCATACATCGCAAGCCACGTCTGCATCCATGAAAGTGTTTGCAATAGGCGCCAGTCAGGATATCCTTGCCGGCCCGCCTGAATATCTCTCAATAACCACGCTGCACTACGATACCCTTGCTCTGTTGAGTAATCGAATTGCAAATCATCCGTGCCACGCTTAAGCCACAAAATTGTGGGTGTACGATAAACAGCGCCCGTCTCTTTTTGTTCTTGCGCATTCGCTTGACTTGCCATGGCCGCACAACTCAAAGAAACCGCTTTTAGGAAATCTCTTCTGTTCATGTCAAAATGTTATTTAGTAGTTTTTGCCAATTTATCTTCCAGCGTTTTGGCATCAACCGCGCCTGGAATTCTTGATCCATCAGCAAAAAAGATGGCAGGTGTTCCAGCAATACGGTATTTTTTGCCTAAATCTAAAACAGCTTCGTTCGGTGCATGACATTTATCTGCAGCTGGGGCCGGCGCCTTACCGTTAAGCATCCACTCATCCCACGCTTTGCTTTTGTCAGCGGCGCACCAGATATCTCGCGATTTGGTTTTAGACTCTGGTGTCAAGATGTTGTACTGAAAGGTATAGATTGTTACGTTGTCCAAAGATTGGAGTGTCCGGCGAAGTACTTTGCAGTATCCACAATTCGGATCCTCGAAAATGACCATGACTCTTTTGCCATTTCCTCTAACAAACTTGATCGCGTCTTGTAAAGGCAACGTATTGAAATCAACCTTGTTTATTTCATTTAACCTATCTTCAGTTAAATTTTTTCCACTTGCCACTTCGATGATTCGGCCTGAGACCAGGTAACTTCCTGATTTATCTGTGTACACCAAGTCCGTCTTCGTCTTAACCTCAAGTAGGTCTGCAAAACCAGACTTGCTGATCGTCTCTACTTGCCCTACCCCTAGTCTTGTTTCAAGTTTCTTTACCAGTTCATCATCCGTGGTTATGGCATGAGCATTCGCTGCAATCAAACCAATTAACGCTATGACGTTATTTACTTTCGTCTTCATCTAAGTCCTTTTTTTCTTGTCTTGGTTTCTGAAAAAATAGCTGATAGATAATGACGAGCACAACTATTACCGTTAATACCATATGGAAAAGGTCTGACATTGCATTCTCCATTTGAGATCTCCACCAACTAATGAATGGATTTCATTTTGCTCAAATTTCCACGTTTTAAACATGCATAAAATAGTGGCAATTCATGGTCATATCGCTTTTAAGCTTGTTATATGGGTTCGATTTAAGCCGTTGTTCGAGTTGTGCACCGTTTATACACATGTTATTCACTTTTTCTGTGGATAACTTTTTATCTAATTTAGAAATGCATGAATCACAGATTGGATCCATTGCATGATGGTGTGTGGGCACAGCGACGCGACTAGAATGTTTTCCTTACTCATTGATCGCAAAGAGTTAACTTGTAATTTCAACTGCGATCAATGTTTCTCGATTTAGACCTATAACACTCACTCACCTTTTAAAAGGCTACAGTTACTCTCCTACCCTACACACTCATCTCTTTGAGGCGTTTGTAAAGGTAACTTCTCGCACACTTCAATGTCTCAGCTGCTTTCATCTTATTACCTTCGCATTCTTTAAGTGCAGCGAGGATTTGCGCGTCCGTTAAATCTTTCGCCGTTTTCACCTTCATCGCAGCATGACTACCTATATATGCGTTAGCTTTGCTTGCCACGGAATGTCCAGCATGTTCTGTAATAATCTGTCGTGCGCTCTCTAATATGTCCTTAGTTGGTTTTTCACCTCCACGCACTGGACTATCGAGTTCTGTCAGTATCTTGTATAGATTATTTAAATACTGTGCCCTCAAGCCATGGGCTGTTATTCCTAGACTCTTTTTGGTAAGTCCATATTTCCGAAGGGTATTCCAATATTTACTCTTCCACTGCTTCAGAGAGTATTCTTCAGGTATCGTCGTTTTAGACTTTTTATTAATTAATGCTTTTGCAATCTCAATTACTGATAGTTGCGATTCATGGGTTATTTCTACACGGCGAGGTCTACCACCTTTAGAACCATCCTCCACCATCAGGTACGTTTCGCCGGCAATCCGCATCACGGTGTCATATGGCCTTAACAGCATCGATTCTTGCGATCTCAATCCAAAAGTTAGCTGCAGCATAAGCTGAATCCCAATATGCTTATTTTCCATAGCTATTCGACCAATCAGTGCATTTGCATCAATTTCCTTCGCTTCCCAACTCTTGTCATCCAGCACTATGCCTGATCGCTTCGGTAATGCTTTTACTGCTTCATAGCTTTCTGGAGATTTAACTATATTCGCTTTTTTTAACCAAGTTGATAACGTCCCCATATACGTCAATTTGTTCTCTATCGTGCCGCGCGTCTGGTTTTTACCTAACCAATATGAGACCAAAAATGCTATATGCTTTTCTTTTAAGCTTTGCAGACTACCAATCTCAAACCCGCCCTCGTTATACAAGTCATCGATAGCTGATACGATTCCCTGGCAGCGAAATCTCTGTGTGAGCACGCTTAACGCTGCTTTCGACGTTCGCGTTTTGCTGTGCGCAATGTGAAGGTTATTGTTAAACAAGTCGCTTAACTCGTCTTTGATCGATTTTGGAAGTTTTGCTCTCGATACATCGTGATAATGCTTATACGTAACGGCCATGATGCTCTCCTATAACACGACAATGAAACTGGGTAATCAATTCTTTCAATTTAACGTTTTGACAACGGCACCACGGCTGGCCAGGCTCTTTAGCGATAAATATTGGCTGTCATGCTCTGGCTGGCACCATCACACAACACGGCATTGCCGTAACCTCACCTGCTTAACTAACTCAACACCCTTCGAATCACAAAAACACTCACGCTTCGCGTTGGAGCTCACCACTTTATGGGAGCATCTCTACGTCTTGCGTGAATTGCAAATAATGAAAATATTCCAAATTGCCAATACCAATTTTTTGGTTTCTGCCATCTAGACTTATCTATCATTGCTCGTTTGTGTGGTTTTCATGGTGCCGATAGCTGTAACTCCGCAAATCAGGGCATCCTTCAGCTTTTTGGGGATAGGTAGCTACACCTAGTTTTAGAAATAACACACGGATTTCAGACTTACC
>Ga0066798_10000407_pt1 | contig 22862 bp, 21 predicted proteins | sample PersoiDNA2013203_FD_70961 | JGI IMG/M metagenome (GOLD analysis project Ga0066798, IMG submission 70961) | Permafrost soil microbial communities from the Arctic, to analyse light accelerated degradation of dissolved organic matter (DOM) -... | ecosystem: Environmental > Terrestrial > Soil >... | reverse complement strand
CTGCCGCACTGCATTCGTCACAGCGACTGCATCAGTGCATGGGTCACTGGCAACTAAGCAGAAAGCTTGCCAGCTCCGTAAAAACCAATGATTTCAGTCCCTTGGTCGCTATGGAGGGTGAAAAAGCACGTTGCGCCCGGGCTATACGCACAACAACGGTGCGCACTGCGCCAGCGCGATGCGCGATAACCGTGCGCCCGCCCCCATGGAAATGACTATAGACACTGCGTGGTACACTGGTCGGTAATCTGTTTCCGGAACCTTAGCCATGCTTGCGCCCAAAGCTTTCCTCGATGCCCTGAGCGGTCACGCCTCCCGTTTGTTCAGCGGCGAAACACCCCTGCCCCGCCAGGAATTCGAAAGTCAGTTCAAGGTGCTGTTGCAGAGCGGCTTCAGCAAGCTGGACCTGGTCAGCCGGGAGGAGTTCGACAGCCAGATGGTGGTGTTGGCACGCACGCGGGCACGGTTGGAGAGTCTGGAGGCCAAGGTCGCAGAGCTGGAAGCGCGGTTGGCTCCATCCCAGCAATAAGCAACAGCAGACGCCACCCGCTGCGTCACAACCGCTGAGCAGCAAGCCTGACTGACAGGCCTGGGCACTGCCCAGGCGCATTCAGTCCATGGGCAAGCCTGCAACGCTCCTGCCACATGGGTCAGAGACGGAAGCGACTGACCAGCGTGTTGAACGACAGGGCCAGGTTGGACAGTTCCTGACTCGAAGCATTGGTCTGGTGCGCCCCGGCGGAGGTCTGGGTCGAGAGACTCTGGATATTCACCAGGTTGCGATCCACCTCGCGGGCCACATGGGCCTGCTCCTCGGACGCCGTGGCAATCACCAGGTTACGGTCATTGATCTGCGAAATGCCGTCGGCGATCCGCTCCAGCGCCTCGCCCGTGGCCCGGGCCAGGCTCTGGGTTTCGGTCACCAGCAACTGGCTCTTGCCCATGGCGTCGACCGCGCTGTCGGCACGGTTCTGTACTGCGTGGATCATGCTCTCGATTTCACCGGTGGACGCTTGGGTGCGCGCCGCCAGCGCGCGAACCTCATCGGCGACCACGGCGAAACCGCGACCCTGCTCACCAGCGCGGGCGGCCTCGATGGCCGCGTTGAGCGCCAGCAGGTTGGTCTGTTCGGCGATCCCGCGGATCACATCCAGCACCTTGCCGATATCGCGAACCTGCACGGCCAGATCCCTGACCTGGCCGGTGGACGAGGTGAGTTCCCGGGTTGCATTGTCGATCGCCTGCACCGCACCACGGGCCTGGTCGCGACCATTGCCGGCCTGCGAGCTGGTCGATTGCGAAGCCTGCGAGGTAGAGACCGCATTGCGCGCCACTTCCTCGACCGCCGCGGTCATTTCGGTCACGGCCGTGGCCGCTTGCTGGATCTCGTCATTCTGCCGAGTCAAGGCGCGACTACCATCGTCGGTGACCGCCGTCAGCTCCTCGGCAGCGGAAGCCAGCTGGCCCGAAGCGCTGGCAATCTGCTGGATAGTGGTCTTCAGGCTGCCCTGCATATCGCCCAGGGCCTTGAGCAACTGGCCGGCTTCGTCGCGGCCGCTGCTGGTGATGTGCTGGGTCAGATCGCCCTGGGCGATGCGTTGCGCGCAATCGACCGCCGTGGCAATCGGCCGACTGATCAGGCGGCTGATAAACAGGCCCAACAGCAACGCAGCTATAAAAGCCACGACAATGCCGCTGTACAACACGGTCCTGGCCGACTCCTCCTGAAGCGTGGCGGCCTTGGCATCCTCGCTGATCTGGCGATCATTGGAGTCGATCATTATGGTCAACTGATCCATCACCTTGCGATACGTGTTCTGCAGGTCCCCCAGCAGCAGAGTGCGGCCCTTCTCCAGGTCGCCGGCCGCCATCAGCGCCACGTACTGTTGCACCATCGCCTGGTAGACCGGCCAATCACGTGCCATCTGGTCGCCAGCAATACGCTCGTCTGCAGCCAGGGGGCCTTTGCGGTACGCGGCGAAAGCCTTCTCGCTGGCCAACTGGTTGGCCTTCATCGAGGCGAGAAATTCATCCTTCACACTCTGCGAGGCATTGCCGGCGGTGGCGACATACAGCCGGTACATGTCGCGCGTCTGGCCGACCGCCTTGGTCTTGGTCTGCGACGTGTTGGCGACCGATACCAGGTTGTTGCTGAACACCGCCTGCAGGCGCGCCGACAGCGCGGAAACACCGCTGATGCCAAGCATGCCCACGGCGAGTGTGATCAAGGCGCAGAGGACAAAGGAGGTGATTAGTTTGGTCGAGAGTTTTGCATCATTGAGCCAGTTCATCGGTGGATCCTCATGGGCGCTGGTCGAGCAGCCCTGTTAGGTGTGCATTTCCCCGCCCCCGCGTAACGCCAGGTGAAGGGCCCGTGTCGGGACTCCATTGCCACTCGAGCCCGCCTGGCGACAGCACAGGTACTGCCGGCACGACGCTTGGCCGGTTTTTTGAGCAAGACGTCGTACCACGGCACAAACGCACAAGCTAAAACCAGCGCTTGCTCTCAAGCTTGATGGGATCAAAAAGAACAACCTCCTTTCTTGCCTTCCCATCGCGCTCACGACGCGGCTGGCCACTTCCATGCTGAAACACCTGTTCCAGAGCCATCCACTGGAACCAACAAACAATGGCCATTTGCCATACTTGTTGAGAAATATTACCTTATGTGAAACATTAACTGCAAATGTACGACATCATATAACTTGACCAAGTCCATTGAAGGTCCCAGCCAAGATCACGCGCGCAAGCCAAACCGCGAGGAGTTACACATGCATCCGCAGAGGATGAGTCAACTGTTGCCTGGCGTGCGCAAGGCAAACCCCATGAGGAATATGCTCGCCGGGGGCCTGGCCCTGATGACGCTCAGCCTGGCGGCCCATGGCGCGGCGCTCGATGCCAGCGCCTCGCCAGGCAAGCGCCTGGCGGTGGCCGCCGATTGCGTGGCCTGCCATAGCACCGACGCAGGCAAGCCCTTTGCCGGCGGTTACCCGCTCAACTCGCCGATGGGCGTCATCTACTCGACGAATATCACCCCGTCCAAGACCGCCGGTATCGGCAACTACAGCCAACAAGACTTCGCCCGCGCCGTGCGCGACGGCCTGACCCCGGACGGCACCCGCCTGTATCCGGCGATGCCCTACACGTCCTACGCGAAGATGACCGACAGCGATGTCGCGGCCCTGTACCAGTACTTCATGCATGAGGTCGCGCCGGTGGATACGCCCAGCCGCAAGACCGAACTCGACTTCCCGTTCAATATCCGCGCCTCGATGCTCGGCTGGAACGCCCTGTTCCATAGCCGCAAACGCTTCGTGGCGGATCCGGGCAAGTCCGCGCAGGTCAATCGCGGCGACTACCTGGTCAATGCGCTGGCCCATTGCGACACCTGCCATACCCCGCGCAACTTCCTGATGGCCGCGGATAACGACAAGGCGCTGTCCGGCGGCTCGCTGGGGACTTGGTACGCACCGAACATCACCTCGGACAAGACCAGCGGGATCGGTGCCTGGTCGAACGACGAGATCGTTGCCTACCTGCGCAGCGGCCATGTCGAGGGCAAGGCACAGGCTGCCGGCCCCATGGCCGAGGCCGTCGAGCACAGCCTGCAGTACCTCGCCGAAGATGACCTCAAGGCCATCGCAGCCTACCTGTTGCAGACCCGCCCCATCACCAGCGGCGAGCGCCAGGCCCGGCATACCTTCGGCCAGGCGTCGAGCGACGAGCTCAGCCTGCGCGGCGGCAATCCGCAGGACAATCCGGGCTGGCACATCTTCAGCGGCACCTGCGCCAACTGCCACCAGGCCAACGGCCAGGGCACCCGCGAGTACCCATCACTGTTCCATAACACCGCGACCAGCCGCCGCGACAACCTGATCGCGACCATCGTCTACGGCGTGCACCGCGAAGTCGACGGCAGGGCAATCGATATGCCGGCCTTCGGTCCCGACGCGCGGTTCACCGATCGCCTCGACGACCAGCAGATCGCCGATGTCAGCAACTATGTCCTGTCCCACTACGGCAATCCCGAACCGAGCGTGACCGCCGCCGATGTGGCGCGCGTACGCGAAGGCGGCCCCAAGGCGCCGCTCGCCGTGCTGGCGCAGTTCAGCGTGCCAGGCCTGATCATTCTCGGCCTGCTGATCATCCTGGCACTGTTCAGGTTCAATGTTCGCCGTCGGTATAGGGAAGCCTGAGCAATGGAAACTTCGATGACTGACAAGCACGTGCCCGTTCCATCCGCCCCCTCCCATGCCTTGTCCCGCCGCAGCCTGCTAAGCGGCTCGGTCACCCTGGGCCTGGCGGCCCTGGTCGGTGGTCTCGGCCCCTGGCAACCGGTCATGGCCGAAAGCGACCAGGACTTTATCGTTTTGTCGCAATTCCTGGTCAGCCGCCCGGTCAACCCGGTCCTGGCGGCACGCTACTACCGCGCCCTGAGCCGGCGCGCGGCGAATTTCAGCGGCAATGTCGGTGCCCTCAAACAACTGATCGTCGGACAGGGCTTCAAGCATGTGGATGAATACCTCGCCCTGGCCAACCCCGACCCATCATTGAAGGCGACCGCGACCAGCATCATTTCGGCCTGGTACCTGGGCACCGTCGGCGAGCTTGCCGACGCCGAGCTGGTCAGCTACGCCGAGGCACTGATGTACCGCCCGACCCACGGCATCCTCATCATCCCAACTTACGGTGGCGGCCCCGACTCCTGGGGCAGCAAGCCAGCCGACACTCAGGATTTCAAACTATGAGCAGCATGGCTTACGACGCCGACGTGGTCGTCATCGGTTCCGGCGTGATGGGTGGCCTGATTGCCAGCAACCTGGCCAAGGCGAACAAATCCGTTATCATCCTCGAAGCAGGCCCGCGGGTGAACCGTCGCGAGATCGTCGAGACCTTCCGCAATTCCGCAGTCAAACTGTCGCTGGCCAATACCAAGCTGCAGGGTGCCGGCTCGCCCTATCCGAGCCTGCCGCACGCGCCGTCCACCTATGGCGACTACCTGCAGCAGGTCGGCCCGGTCAAATACAACACCTCCTACCTGCGTGTGGTCGGCGGCACCACCTGGCACTTCGGCTCCTCGCTGTGGCGCATGCTACCCAATGACTTCCGCCTCAACTCCCTCTATGGCCGAGGGCGCGATTGGCCGATCAGCTACGACGAACTGGAGCCCTTCTACGCCCGTGCCGAAACCGAGCTGGGCGTCTCCGGGGTCGATGGCCAGGACGAAAGCGGCCAGGGCGGCAAGGCCTATCCGCCTCGCTCGATCCCCTACCCGATGCAGGGCCTGAAGCCGAGCTACATGTTCCAGCGCCTCTCGACCCTGCTGAGCAAAGGTGGCTACCACCCGATCCTCGAACCCAATGGCCGTGCCACCCGCCCCTATGGCAAGCGCCCGCCGTGCGCAGGCAACAACAACTGCAACCCGGTCTGTCCGATTGCCGCCAAGTACGATGGTTCGATGCATATCGACGAGGCCGAGCGTCATGGCGCCAAGCTCCTGGACAACTCGGTGGTATACAAGATCGAGGCCGGCGACGATGGCAAGATTACCGCGATCTGGTACATGCGCCCGGACAAGACCCAGCATCGCCTGACCGCCCGTTACTTCGTGCTGGCGGCCTATGGCATCGAATCGCCGAAGCTGTTGCTGATGTCCACGTCCGAGAAATACCCCAACGGGATCGCCAACACTTCCGACCAGGTCGGCCGCAACCTGATGGACCACACCGGCGTCAGCATGAACGTGATGACCAAGGAGGACATGTGGCCCGGCGAGGGACCGACCCAATTGCTGGTGTACCTGAACAGCCGCGACGGCGCCTTCCGCAAGGACTACCCGAGCTACAAGATCAAGGTCCGCAATACAGTCCCGACCTCGCAGATCACCAGCAACCTGATCGCCAAGGGCGTGCTCGGCTCGAAGCTCGACGAACAGATACGCCTGCAGTCGGCACGCTCGCTGAACTGGGCAGTGGACTTCGAGACCCTGCCGCTGCCGGAAAACCGCATCACCCCGAGCAAGACGCGCTTCGACGCGATTGGCCTGCCGATGCCGGAGATCTACTACAGCGTTGCCGACTACTGGCATGCCGGTAAGGAAAAGGCGCTGGAGGATCTCAAGCAATTCGCCCACCTGCTCGACGCCGATATCCTCGGCACCGATGTCAACTTCCAGAACCGCCAGCACATCATGGGCACCACCATCATGGGTGACGATCCAAAAAACTCGGTGGTCGACCGCAACTGCCGCAGCCATGACCACGCCAACCTGTTTATCGCCGGAACCAGCGTGATGCCATCGTCGTCTTGCGTGAACCCCACATTGACCGGCGCCGCGCTGAGCATTCGTATCGCCGATCAATTGCTGGGGGAGGTCTAGACCTCTACCGTGACAAGCCAACCCGGCTTGTCACGCTCCCTCGGACACTGAGCGAATTGTCCCTTTATTAGAATCAATGATTCCCGTTTTTGCCGGATTGTCTCGAGAGATACAGAATAATAAAGTACACCCATGCCGCAGCCACTGACCGAAACGACAAGCTGCTGCCGAATTCAATCTCTCAACACTCTCGACTCATAAGGAAATCAATCATGTCCAACCGCGAACTGCTCAACCCAACCAACTCCACCCTGATCCTGATCGACCACCAGCCGCAAATGTCCTTCGGCGTGCAATCGATCGACCGTCAGACGCTGAAGAACAACACCGTGGGCCTGGCCAAGGCAGCGAAGATCTTCAACGTGCCGACGATCTATACCTCGGTGGAAACCAAGAGCTTCAGCGGTTACATCTGGCCTGAGTTGCTGGCAGTGAACCCGGGCGCACAGCCGATCGAGCGCACCTCGATGAACTCCTGGGAAGACAAGAAATTCGTCGAGGCGGTGAAGGCCACCGGTCGCAAGAAGCTGATCATGGCCGCACTGTGGACCGAGGTGTGCCTGAACTTCCCGGCCCTGGAAGCCCTGGCCGAAGGTTTCGAGGTGTACATCGTCACCGACGCTTCCGGCGGCACCACCCAGGAGGCCCACGACATGTCCGTGCAACGGATGATTCAGGCTGGCGCCGTACCGGTGACCTGGCAGCAGGTGCTGCTGGAGTTCCAGCGTGACTGGGCGCACAAGGAAACCTATGACGCGGTGATGGATCTGGTACGCGAGCACAGCGGCGCCTACGGCATGGGCGTGGATTACGCCTACACCATGGTGCACAACGCACCGCAGCGCACCCTGAGCTGATTCTCCCGACAATTTGCCCGCCAGGCTGCATGCTGGCGGGCTTGCATTGTATCTTCCAGAATCAAGGGATTTCTCCCATGCCACATGAAGGCAGCCTGCTGCAGGCCTCGGTCATTCTCCTGATGGCCGCCGTCATCATCGTTCCCTTGGCCAAGCGCCTTCAGCTCGGTGCCGTGCTCGGGTACTTGCTGGCTGGCGTACTCATCGGCCCACAGGCGCTGAAATTGCTGGGCAACGCGGAAAACGTCGCGAACTTCTCCGAGATGGGGGTGGTATTCCTGCTGTTCATCATCGGCCTGGAGCTATCGCCCAAGCGCCTCTGGCTGATGCGCAAGGCGGTGTTCGGCGTCGGGCTGGCCCAGGTGCTGCTCACCGGGTTGGTGATCGGCACGCTGGCCATCGTCGCCTTCGGCCAGACCCTCCAGGCGGCAGTCATCCTCGGCTTGGGCCTGGCACTGTCATCGACGGCACTGGGATTGCAGAGCCTCGCCGAGAGCCGCCAATTGAACAGCCCCCACGGCCGGCTCGCCTTCGCCATCCTACTGTTCCAGGACATCGCCGCCATCCCCCTCATCGCCCTGGTACCACTGCTGACGGTCACCGGCGCGCAGGCCACCGGCGAAAGCGTCCTGGCCCACGGGCTGAAGGTGCTCGGCAGCATCGCCGTAGTGGTGGTGGGGGGTCGCTACCTGCTGCGCCCGTTATTCCGCGCCGTGGCTCGCACCGGCCTGCCGGAAGTCGCCACCGCCACCGCACTGCTGGTGGTGCTCGGTACCGCCTGGCTGATGGAACTGGCGGGAGTGTCGATGGCGCTGGGGGCATTCCTTGCGGGCCTGCTGCTGGCCGACTCGGAATATCGCCATGAGTTGGAGTCACAGATCGAGCCATTCAAGGGTCTGCTGCTGGGCTTGTTCTTCATGAGCGTGGGCATGGGCGCAAACCTGGCGCTGCTGTTCGAGAACCCCGGCCTGATCGTCGGCCTGACCCTCCTGCTGATCGCCCTCAAGCTGCCCTTGCTGATGTTCGTCGCACGCATGGCCGGTGGTCTGTCGCGCATCGCGGCACTGCGCCTGGGCCTGGTACTGGCCGCCGGCGGGGAGTTCGCCTTTGTGGTATTCAAGCTTGGCCAGAACCTGGGGCTGTTCGATGCCCGCACCTACGATACCCTGATCATGACCATCACCCTGTCGATGGCCGTCACTCCGCTGCTGCTGGCCTGCGCGCGAGGGCTGAAGACGCGTCCACAGCCGACCAGGGAGGTGCCGGAAAGTCTCAAGGCGATCCAGAGCGAAGGGCCACGAGTGGTCATCGCCGGCATGGGTCGCGTCGGCCAGATCATTGCGCGGATCCTGCATGCGCAGGACATTCCCTTCGTCGCGCTGGACACCTCGATCGATACCATCGAGATGACCCGCAGCTTCGAGCACGCGCCGGTGTTCTATGGTGACCCCCTGCGCCCGGAAATCCTGAGTGCCGCCAAGGTCGGCGAGGCCGAATACTTCATCGTCGCCTTGGACGACCCGGAGAAAGCCGTGAAGACCGCGCAAGCGGTGCAGCGCCTGTATCCACAGGTCAAAGTCCTGGCCCGGGCCCGCAATCGACAGCACGTACACCAACTGCTCGATGCCGGTGCCGAGCCCGTGCGAGAGACCTTTTATTCGAGTCTGGAGATGACCCGCCGCACCCTGGAAGGACTCGGTATTTCCCCAACCCAGGCCGAGCACCGGATCCAGCAGTTCATGGCACATGATGAACAGGTGCTGGCAGCCCAACGGCTGGTACGCGACGACACCTCGAAGATCAGGCAGACCGCGCAGGAAGCCCGCCTGGAACTGGCCCGGCTGTTCGAAAGTGATACAGGGGAGCCGGAACAGGCGGTGCCACTCGATGCCCGGTAGATCGGTGCAAATAAATCAGCCGTGGACCAGGTTGCAAGATGTTCCCCATAAGTCCATCGCTAAAATCGTTAGCCTATAGGCGTACAAAACGTGGATTTTGTATGCCTATAGGCTAACAAATCGAGCTATGGGGAATGACGAGCTAGCCTTGCGCTCTCGCGAAGGCAGGGGCCATGTAGTCTTGTTCACGCGGCGAAAGGCCCAGGGCTAGAGCGACCGTTCTCCATTGGCTAACAGCGTCAACGCAGTCGGCAATGATCTCATCTGCATCACCCAAACCGACCCGAAAAAAGCCGGCCACCTCTCTGGCGAGCTCAAGATCCAGAGCGTTGTCGTACTCGGTGATATTGAGCTTCAGACCGTCGCCATCGGGCACGGGATTCAAGTCGTATGCATCGGATAGACGCCAGCCCTTGCCCGGCTCAAGGATGAAGCCATGATTGCGTAAGTGGTCGTCCGTATTCGAAACCAGAATGTTGAACACTATGCGCGTCCAGAGCTCTTCCAGATCCCGCTTGGTATCTGAGCCATTTCGCATCAAGACTTCGGCCAATTCCATATAGCTGACACCACTGCCAGCATCGTCACCGTCCACATGGCCGGTGAGCGTCATGGCGGATGCAAAATGGAGGCGGCAGCCCGTCGCAGTTCGGTCGAAGCGCTTGACCATGAAGCAGTGATAGTCGCTCGCATAACGCTTGGCCGTTGCCGAAGCGACGTTCAAGCCGCAGGCTTTCGCGAGGGCATTGACCACCAACTCCCAGCCCCCGACGTCGTAGGTATCTCGAGTGGAGGGGAACTTGGCAATCCACAGATGCCCGTCATCGTCAGCCACGCAGGCCTTCGGCCGGGCACCACCGAGTGAGCCACCGGGCGCGATCAGCATGCGCAACCATTCCCGGCCATCCGCCGCCATGTTGTCCGGATCAAGCTCCAATTCACGGCTGGCGCGCTCAAGAGCATGAATCTCAACGAAGGGTGGAGCAGCTACATTGTGCTGGTCGTCGAGGAAATTGCCCTCGTCATTCAGTCGGTACCGAAGAGCACCAACCCGATAGAGGTCATGGACACCAAGCAGAAAGTCCGACTCGCCAAGTCTCTTGTTCACAGGAGCCAAGCCATCACGGATATCGCGTTCCAGGCGACGCTTCATAAGTAGCCGCCCCCAACGATCGGGACAGGAGTCGCCAAACACCCCGAACATATCGCGGCCACCGCCTGGGTACTGGGCACCCGCGTAGGGCCCAATACTGGGGTCGATCTGAACGGTACTCAATGCGGGATTTTTCAGCGCCACCGGGTCATTTTCGTACTCGAACTTCTCCGATTGACGAGTTTTTCGGGCATGCAACCAGCCGAGACGCTGAGGCTCATCCAGCCCATCCCAGTCGGCGTAAACCCCAATCATGGTGCTCATTACTTGTCAGTCCTCCGACGAGGCGGGATCAAGGCAGCCAGTGAATCGCTACTGATTGCTCCACTGTCGCTTCGGATTACAACCTGGGAGGCCGCTGGTTTCTTGGGGGCACGCACTTTGTGAACCGCGACTTTCCCCAACGGATCCTGCGGCGTGCTCCTTTGAGGCGTTGGCGCTTCGCCTGGGGCTCGTACAGCGGTAAGTGTTTTCTTCTTGCCCGGAAGAAGACTCACATCCTGCAGGTGTCGGCCAAGCTCATCCTCGCCAGCGAGCTTGGCCAGGTCCTTCTCAAGTCCCAGCACCTGCATTATTGCCAAGTAGGCACCGATGGTGCTGCCGGACGAGCCGTGCTCCAGGGCGCGAAGGGTCATCTGGGACATACCGGCGCGCTCGGCGGCCTGTTTGGCCGTGATTTTGCGTCGCAACCGGGCAAGCTTAAGCCGCTCGCCGAGGTCAGCAAGCAGGCGTTCGGTTGCCGGCAGAAGCGGTGCAGTTTTCTTGGCCATGCTGTTATTCCTTCACTTAAGCGAAGTAAGTGCAAGAATAATAGCACTTCACCGGCGCCACTCAAGTGCAATTATTCTTGTTATATTGACGCCTAGATACCAATTTAATTGCACTTTTACTCAGCCCTCCTGGACGGACGCCTTCCCTGATCATAAAAAGAAAAGGGGACGTATTTATTTACTCCAACGAAAAATCTAGAGACAGACTCCCCCTTGCGAAACCTCATGCGCCGCTCTAACCTCACAACTGCCGACCACTTCGGCACTGGGTTTGGCGACCCGGAAAGCTTAAGGCGCACGACGCCCACCATCCGATAGCGGGCGTTTTTTCATGCTCGTCGATTCGTGTCATGGCGGCTGTGCGTGGGAGACCTTCGGGTCTGCCGGGTTCCTTTTGCTCCGGTTCGCCAACCCGCGTACAGCTGCCACCCAATTGTTTGGCGACGATTGCCGGCAGTCCTTCAAGCAAAAGGAGCTGTCTTGATGAATAACGCTGAAACGTATCTGGTTCCTCACGTCTTTACTCGTCACAAGCTCAATCTCCACACGCTCCTGCTGGAAAACCAGGCCTGGTTCAGCGCTCGGGATCTTGGGCGATTGCTTGGACGTCATCTCGAGACCATGCCGTTCGCAAGCTCGATGCCGACCAGCATCAGAACCTGTGGATGCTCAGCCATGGTCGGGTCGAATACACACTCCTGATCAGCGAGTCTGGGGTTTACGCTCTGCTGATCTATCACTACTGCCCGGAATACCGGGGCCTGCGGGAGTGGCTGACTCATGACGTGGTACCGGCTCTCAGAGATGCCGAGCAACCCGACTCAACCGAACGCCCGATTCTGAGCTTGCTGGATTGGCCCGAAATGTCCCTCAGCCTGCTGCACTGGAACAATCAGCCCTGGATCAGGCTGCAAGATGTTCCCCATATGCTGCCGGAGGGAGAACAGCCACGTAGCACGCGAAACGCACCGTGGTGGAAACGAGCGTCACGCTTGCTGCCTTCATTTTCGTGAAACTGACAGCATTGAAGATCGAGTTGGATCCTCCGGTGGAGTGGGATCACTACGCTACCGGAGCACTTTTCCAACGCCCCCACTCAGCACATGTCTCCGGGAACCGATCATGGGTCTGAATCCAGGCAAACAATGCAGGGTCGATCCACTTGATGACTTCTGATATGTCACGGTGGAGCGCAAAAAGCGGTTGCCAGAGCAATGGCTCGTGGTGAAAGCATCTGTTGCGAAGATCTCGCCCATTGTTCAGACGTGTACGAATCAAGTCAGGCCGGCGTAGTGTTTTGGGGCAATGGAAAAAGACCTTCATCAGCGGCTTCGACAAATCTTGAATCGTTGCCCTGTTGAACAGGGTCGTCCAGAAACCAAAGCTGAGCTCTGCAACTATATTATCCGGAGTGATCGCAACCCGCCGCTGAGTCAGACCTGCTTTGGCCTCTCTGATTTTGTCGTAAAGCCTTTCCAGAGCGGGCTTGGTGCAGCCATCCCAGACTTCATACCAGTCATCACGACCGTAGTACAAAGCCATTTCTTTTTGGATTCCGTTGCGCAACGCGACTTCCAGCACATGAAAAACAGACACCAGAGACTCGGCGATTTTCATGTTATGGAGATAGGCTTGTGCAGCCCTTGCTTCCTCTCCCTGATGCCCCTGCAGATAGCGCGACATTCTGGGGGTGGAAAGCTTTGATTCCAGCGTCTGCCATACCATCTGTCGTTCATGGCTCCTTAATTTTAACGTCTGATTTCCAGGTTTGACCGGGCCGTCACAGTCGAATATGATTCCTTCGCTGCCCTAGCCACTCCACTCCCGGGCTACTGAAACGGTGAAGAGACTAGGTATGTTATGGCCCCGCTATGCGGGGCCTACTTGTTTCTGGCGAGCTCACCACCAGTGTTTGTATCCCCTGCGCGCGCGCCATGCATAGCGTTTGCCAGAAGTCGATCATTCGGATGCCGGCCATTCCCGATCATTGTTCACCTCAGTAATGTTCAACGGTCCCGCATGATTAACGCTTGGCGCTCTCATGACTAGACAACGAATCGTCTCGACACATAAAAGCCCCCAAGCCCCTCCCCCGCTCAACTAATCTTCCAGAACCGCAGGAAGCGGCCCCTTTGCGTTCAAGGAAAGAGCATGTCCCTGGCCATCGTCCACAGTCGCGCCCAGGTGGGCGTGGAAGCCCCCGCCGTCACCGTCGAAACCCATCTGGCCAACGGCTTGCCGATGCTGACGCTGGTCGGGCTGCCCGAAACCGCCGTGAAGGAAAGCAAGGATCGGGTCCGCAGCGCGATCCTCAACTCGGCTCTCGATTTTCCGGCACGGCGCATTACCCTGAATCTCGCCCCAGCCGACCTGCCCAAGGACGGCGGACGCTTCGACCTGGCGATTGCCCTCGGCATCCTGGCCGCCAGCGTGCAGGTGCCCGCCCTGACGCTGGACAACCTGGAATGCCTGGGCGAACTGGCCTTGTCCGGCGCCATTCGCCCGGTGCAAGGCGTGCTGCCGGCGGCACTGGCCGCGCGCGCCGCCGGGCGCACGCTGGTGGTGCCACAAGCCAACGCCGAGGAGGCCTCGCTGGCCTCCGGGCTAACAGTGATTGCCGTCGACCATCTGCTGCAACTGGTAGCCCATCTCAATGGGCATGCACCGATCAAACCCTTCGAATCCAGCGGCCTGCTGCACCTGAGCAAGCCCTACCCGGACCTGAGCGAAGTGCAAGGCCAACTCGCCGCCAAACGCGCCCTGCTGATCGCCGCCGCCGGGGCACATAACCTGCTGTTCAGCGGCCCACCCGGCACCGGCAAGACCCTGCTCGCCAGCCGCCTCCCCGGATTGCTACCGCCGCTGGACGAACAGGAAGCCTTGGAAGTCGCGGCCATCCAATCGGTCGCCAGCCATGTGCCGTTGAGCTGTTGGCCCCAGCGGCCTTTTCGCCAACCGCATCACTCGGCCTCGGGACCCGCGCTGGTGGGTGGAGGATCGCGGCCACAGCCCGGTGAAATCACCCTGGCCCATCACGGCGTGCTGTTTCTCGATGAACTGCCGGAATTCGACCGCCGGGTATTGGAGGTCTTGCGCGAACCGTTGGACAAAGGATGTCTATATCTCACATATTAATTAATCACCAAAATACTGAATATATATACAGTATTCTTGACAGCTATCCGATGCCGACGAAATCAGAACGATGTAATGACGATATGGTCCTCATCACGCTGTACTCGCCCTCTTCATCGGACAATTTTTTGCCTATTCCTTGGCTTAAATTAATTTTTTTATTGCATCAAATTGAACGCTGGTTAATCTGTTTAGAACGACCGAAAACGGTGATAAGATTCCATCAACCTCTGCACTGTTTCTTCGACACTAGAAACCTACTCAAGCCCAGACGCACTGCGCTATGCCGAAGTGTGGGCGATTGCTTCCTTAGTAATATCCAATAGGGTCATGGCAACAGGAGAGATAACCACCATCAAGGACAAAACGAATTGAACAAGCCAAAGATGCAAAAAAGAAAAAATGACATCACCTTCAACCGTAAATTTGAAGGTCTACGAATCAATACCGGAAAATTCAAACAGTTTGGGGTGTACAAGTCGATGCTCCGGCCTATGCTCGGCCAGATCAATGCGCTGCTGACACATCACTCTAGAGTTTCATTGTTGGTGTTTGAACTGCACGTTAGCGTTACGGATAAAGTGTCCGCCGCATCGGGCAACCAGATGATCAGTAAATTTTTCAAACAAATTAAAGAAGACTTCGCAAGCTCCTCTTGGGAAAATCAGAAACACGTCATCTATTGCTGGTCAAGAGAGGTTGGCGAATCCAAGAACGGGCATTATCACTGTATGGTCGGTGTAAGCTCCACAGTTCGAATAGGGACGCTTTACACCCAACCTAGTACGGGCGCATGGGAATTGTTAGAACGTCGCTGGAATAAACTCTCAGGCGGCTCCCTGAGCGAATCTAGATACCATGTCGTCAACCGATCAATCCACAAAGAGCTTGATAATGCTTTTTACCATTTAAGCTATATCTGCAAGGTTAGAGACAAACAGTTTGGCACAGGTGAAAACCACAAACGATTTTCACCGTCTAGATTGAAACCCAAAGAAGTGGCAGACCAGCTTTTAATCGCTGACTGCCACCACGATTCACTGGAATACTTCTTTGCCGCTTAGAAGATGATCAATCATCGGTACTTTTAACCAAACTTATATAGTATTATAGCCGACGTAAAAGTCACAATCACCGATACAAAAGTCCACTTGACTGATGACAGAAAGGTGGACTTACTGGCCATGCCGAATTTGAACCCCATCCCCCACAACCTCCACTTATTGGCCGAATAAATCACCATCGGTGCTACGATAGCGGCCAAAACCCAGAATAGGATACCCGGTTCCTGGTTAGTTTTAGTACCAGCCAATGCGAACCGTACATACCCAGTCAGAATTACAACGAACATCAATGTGATTTTGCTCATAACGCTCCCCCTACAGACAAAACATTCAGATCGACCCACATGAAACTGTCACATCATCCGTACGCTCGTCCGGGTGCCAGACAATTTTCCCCGTCAAATCGGCGGGAATTCGAAAGATTAATTTCGTTCGATAGGTAATTAGCGGATTCAGAGGTTCGGCGTCGGATCCAAAACCGCTCTCATTTACCATCTCGAATTTATCGAACTTATACACTTTCCCATTTTTACTAACCACCACACTACCTGGAAACATATACTTGCTAGATGTCGACACGTTTTTAAAACTGGCATCGACAATCAGAAACTTAGAACCATTCCAGATTTTCGGTTCTAAGAATGGGTTTAATGTTCCGACTTTCCCACGTGCTACACAGGAATTCGCAGTAACCTTAAAGCCACCTACAGTTGCTGCATTACCTTTGGGGGTCAGCAGACGTTTCTTATAGGATTTCTCTTCATCACGAACACTTTTGGCATAATCTTCTTTATCAGCTTTCTCTGCTGCTAGAAGATTGACGTGTTCTGTGGTTCGATTGAGAAGCCACTGAAAGTAACTTTTTAATTCCTTATTGGCCTTGGAGCCCACATCAACATAAGCCTCAACGAAATGGCATCTATACGCATTGTTCAGATAGGTTTCATCAACATTCTTTCCTATAGAGAACATGTCTGAAAAGTAACCGAAATCCCTTTCTACGGTGTCTTGTGCAAAATCAAGATTTTCAGGTTTCTTCAACGTTCGCAAGAGCGTAACCAACTCAACATCATTCGAGAGGGACGTATAGTCTTGGCTAATGGAATTTTTCTTTAACATCTTATCAATTAGTTCATCGTACCCAGAATCATTAACCGGTCGTGACAGCTTGGGGCATTCAGATTTCAGTTTTGCAATGTCGCCTTTGTCATCGGCAAATGCGTTGACTGCGGCACACATAGCACCCGTCGCAATCAGTAAAATCGAGATAGGGCGAAGCTTCATCACTACTCCTTATAGGTGCAGATCGTCAGACGCGACGGTTTTGACGCCATAGTGCCATCACTCGGCAGAAATTCATAGCATACTATGAGGATTTTTCAGGCCCCGTGCCCGAAGGTTTCCCTTTGCCGGGGGAACGTCGTGGAAATCGAAGCTGCATTTGGGAAAGCACTGAAAAACAAACGTAAAGACTTGGGGTTAACCCAAGAAGAATTAGCATATCAAGCCGAGCTTCAGCGAAATTACATCAGCTTTTTAGAGCGTGGCATCTACCAACCCACAATCACGACGATTTTCAAACTGTCAGCTGCGCTAGGGTGCCGACCAAGCGAACTGGTTACAGCCACTGAAGAACTAGTAAATACCGAAATTTCTTGAAACGTGCAGACATAGACAGAAAAACAACTCACCTAGTGTGAGTTCACGCCTTACTCCATTGCACTCGGGCCTTTCGGCCAGAAGAAACGAGCAATCCAGACCATCCTGTCCCGATCTGAACTAGGATTTCTATTTCAACACTTCAAGGACGACTCCCCCCATGTCAGACGATAACGCCACCATTGCCGATGTGCTGGAACTGCTGCTGATCAATCAGAATGCTATCGCTGCTGGACTTGAAGAAGTAGCCCTATGGATCAAGGCGAGAGGCTCCGTGGATACCCACGAGAACATCGTCACCGCACTGGAAACTCTCGACCTCAACGCGGACGCCATCAATACCGGGATTGCATCGTTGGCTGGTACAAGCTCTATGTAGCCAATTGGGTACACCCATGTGACAACAAACCGGTGAATACAAAACCCCCATTTAATCGTGTTCAATAGGGTTGATTTTAGAAATGAACACGCGCACAATCCAAACATCTAGAATCTAATGAATACACACAGGTAAGAAAATGGCAAATGTAGGCTACGTCCGGGTGTCGTCGATTGATCAGAACACAGCTCGGCAGTTGGACGGCACAACGCTGGACCGAGTGTTTGAAGATAAGGTGTCGGGGGCCACGACAGATCGCCCCCAGCTACAAGAAATGCTGAAATTCATCCGTGAGGGCGACACCGTTCACGTTCATTCCATCGACAGATTGGCCCGGTCATTGGAAGACCTGTTGAAGCTGGTCAGAGATTTGAACGCTCGAAAGATCGGCGTCCAGTTCCACAAAGAGCAATTGCTGTTCACTGGCGAAGCAAACGCCATGCAGGAACTGATGCTGTCGTTACTGGGTAGTGTTGCTCAGTTCGAACGCGCAATGATCAAGGAACGGCAGCGTGAAGGCATTACCAAGGCTAAAGAAGCAGGCAAGTACAAAGGTAGGGCAAAAACCGTTGATGACGCGGCTATCAGGTCGGCAATGCAGGTTGAAGGCGCATCGTTTCGCAAGGTTGCAAAGGATTTGGGCGTTGGTTTAAGCACAGTACAAAGGGCTATGAAAGCCTGATTGCAAGGTGTCTCAACGGCCCTTATACGGCGGGCCTTGTCATGCTTGGGTTGTGTACTACCCTGTGCCTGTAACGTGCGGCTAGAATGCTCATACACCAAGGCCTACAACGTGGTAATAATTAACTACATCCGCAGGGCATACCCGTCATCAGGTATTCTCATCACGCACCTATTTTTTGGAATGACATGAATTCAAAAAATCTGATTACCGCAATCGTGATACTACTTACATTGGGCGTCCTCGTCTCCGTAGGTGTTCTCGCGGCTTACTGGTATTATCTTGGGCCTATATCACGACAAGCCACAGACTGGGGCAGTTTCGGTTCAGTGTTATCGGGTGCTTTTACACTGTTAAGTTCTATTGCAACCCTAGCCACGTTGCTATTTCTGTATACACAACAAGCAAAATCAGATACCAGACAAGCGAAACAAGACTTAAACAATGCAAAAGCACAGGAAGAACACGATATTATCATTCAACAACAACTAGCAGCGCAGACGTTCGATCAATATTTCAAACATCGAGCTGTATTCCTTGATCGGCTCACATCTTTGGAGGCAACTACAAAACCGTTAATGACTTTTAGAAACAAGGATGAATTCTACCAAAAAATATTCCCCCTCAACAAACCGACACATTGCGATTACACACTAACCAACGTCGATACAGGTCCATGGGGCAACCTAGACGACCTAATATCAATAACCGTTACTCTTCGCACAGTATCCGACGCACAACCACAAGACGAGAACTCTGCATATAATATTGCAATCTTGCTGTGGCAACTGCAAAAGTCACTATTCATGGAACACGTAGCACCTGCAACTGACGGTGACATTTACTTCCAACAGACAAACTTAGGCATCAACATATACAGCATATCAGAAAGTGCGCTGCGAATTGAAAAAGTACTGAACTCCATATTATTTTATGCTGGAGAAAAATTTGAAATCAGGTTAACTGACAATATTAACGACAGCATAATCGCTGATCAACTAATCTCTTACTTTAAGATGGCACCAGTACAAACCACAGTCTATATCAAACGCGAGATAACATGGCTAGTAGACCTTGAACAGCTAAGGGTTACTGTGCGCAGATTGCATAATTCAAACAAACAGTGGGTTCTACCAAAGACTTTCAAAACCCTACAAGAGCTATTCTTATCTAAATTATCAGTTCAGCGTATGCGCACGGAAGATAGCTATGTCGTTTTTTTGGTTGATCTGTTAGATGAAATCAAAGAGCAATCTATTCTGTATGCCGCAGATGCGCTGATAATGGAGAAACTGAAGGATGTTACCGATACAACGTTAGGACTCCTGAAGCCCATGTTAGATATACGCACCTTTAACCGATACAAGGTTATGTTTTATCCAGACCGTTAGTGATCACCTATTGCGGATCCGACTACCGCCAAACCCATCCTGTTCGAACTCAGGGACTCATTGACCCTATAGTTGGCGTATACACCCCATACCGGGGTGAAGTTAACGATGGTTCCATCCAATAACCGGTATCTGCTAGTTGGTAGCATGTACCTAGTACCGTCATATCAAAAGATAAAAAATCAGTGTTACAAAAAAACAATCCCATAGAAATTTCCCTTGGATAAAATGCTTCGACGCATCTGTTCAGAATTAACACCTAAAGTTATATTTGCTCATAAAGGTCAGCCAGTCTTGGGATACCAAAACGGGCAAGCGGTTTATGAAGCGGAAACTTTCCGCTCACGCTTAAAATCTCTTGATCTTTCCGGCTTACCCACATGTGAAGACCTCTAGCAACTTTATCGTATCTGAATTTGAATTGAATCCCCGAAGATTTGAAAAACTGGTTCAGTTCTAAACGTCCTTTTTCAGTACTGAAACGTTCGATGACATCTTCATATGTAGTTAACTTAATTTCGGTAACGCTCGCGCCGTACTCGCCACTAAGTTTATCCACCAGTTCGGACTGATTATCAATATCCACTTCCAATTTATTCATGTTATTAACTATGATTTTGGGAATGTTCCCGTCAAGTCCGGCAACCGACTTTTCATAGTTTTCATATGTCCCTTTTAACCCCGCCAGAATCTCCGATGCGGCAGCTAATTCTTTCCCCAAAATTTCCTGTAAGCTTTTATCATCCGCCAAAAACGAATTCAGATCATTACCGAATACAGCCATACCCGCCCGGCGTTCCGAACGCTCTTTTGGATCAGTCTGAATTTTTTTATACGTAATACCTTGCGTAGGCGATTGCGCCTCCCTTACTTTCACCCATCTTTTTCGTTCTGCTTCATTCATGGTATACGTGAAACGTCGAATGACTGGTGTGGGTTCCGACGTAATGGCCTGCATGGCGTGTAGAAGCATACCGAAGGCCAAATCGAATCTGAACCGTTGGTCACACTGTCCTTTTAGTTCCTTCCGAGTAAAACAGTTAAAATAAGGGTACAGGATACCTTTCTGGTTAGTTTGCTTCTCGAACACCATCGTTTCGCCGCAATCAGCACACTTTATTACATGCCTGAAAATATTCGTACTTCCTATGGTAGTGTTGCCATAGTGCTTTCTATCTTTACGCTTCCGCATCGAAACAACAGCTTCATTGAACGCTGTCTGAGTAATTATTTTTGGATAGTAATCTTCTATATACTCGATAAATATTTTCTTCCCTTTCTCATTACGTCTTTGTGACATTAACATACCCAACGGGTACTTGCTCTCTATCATCAAAGAAACTTGGCGCCCGGTCCATTTTCTTTTTGAGTTTGTATTTACCCGCCTCGTTGCATTAGATACACCCATTGTTTTCAACAGTTCAAATATCATTCGTATTTCTGATGCTTCTTCTTCCACAATAACAAATTTATCAGTTGCAACATCATAGCAATAGCCATATGGCGGATTATGTGCGTTGAACTTTTTACTACTTTCACTTGCCGCCAACTTCGCCTTATTCCAAGCAGACCTCCGTCGCTTAGACTTTATTTCTGACTCTTCGTTTGCCCTCTTGGCAATCAAACTGATCATAATCAGGTTTTCAAAATCTTTGGCCGGGTCTTCGTACGAGTAGCATCGCAAATCGATGGTTGTATAGATTTTTACTCCGTTTTTCAAAATACCTTGCAATAACTCGACGCCATCAAGTACTCGTTGCCGGGTAATCCTGTCGATTGACTCTACTACCAAGTAATCGCCGGACCGAATGACTCCGCGATCTATGCGAGCCAATACTTCTTTAAACTTTCCTTTGTTCGCGTTATCCCCACGAAATGATGAAACACCTTCATCGATGATCGTTTCAACAACTTCAACGCCAGTCTCAAGGGTGAACGCTTTCAATGGACTGATTTGTCTATCTACAGAATCGCCCGAGGATTGGACGGTTGAAGAATAACGGACATAAGCATAGGCGTTTGGCATGGAGCCGACTCGGGAATAAAATATGTGAGTATTATATCACCCTTGGAGTCCGACCATATCGTGATTTCCCGCGCCCGCGACCGGGTGCGCTTCCCCGCACGCTTCCAACTGGTGGCGGCGATGAATCCCTGCCCCTGTGGATATCTTGGCGACCCCAGTGGACGTTGCCGCTGCACCCCGGAACAGATCCAGCGCTACAGCAACAAACTCTCCGGCCCATTGCTGGATCGTATCGACCTGCACCTGACCGTCGCCCGCGAAGCCACGGCGCTCAGCCCCAGCCAGCAGGACGGCGACAGCACCGACCAGGCCGCCGCCCGGGTCGCCGAAGCCCGACAACGTCAACAACAGCGTCAGGGGTGCGCCAACGCGTTTCTCGACTTACCGGCGCTGCGCACGCACTGCAAGTTATCCACAGGCGATGAAAAGTGGCTGGAGACGGCCTGTGAACGGCTGACGCTTTCGCTACGGGCAGCCCATCGACTGCTCAAGGTGGCGCGCACCTTGGCGGATCTGGAACAGGTGGAAAATATAAGCAGGGAGCATCTGGCCGAAGCGCTTCAGTATCGGCCAGTGTCCCAATAGGCAAGACATCGCTTGAACAAGGTCTGACCGAAACATTGCGTTATCGGCCAGCCCATCCCCCAAAGGGTTATTCCTTGCTCAAATCCACCAACGGCGTGCCCCGCACCTCCGTCTTGCGCCCGTCCTGGATCTGTGTCACCCGTTGCACCGCCTTATCCACAGCCGCCTTGTCCGCCAGCAGGCTGTAACTGATCTGGAACTGGCGTTTCTGCCCGGCCTCGATGGTCGGCACCAGCCCCAGCGGACGCTGGTAATGGCGGTTATAGGAGAAGCTGGTCCCCGGCTCCAGCCCAGTGACATAACCCTGGCCCTGGGTATCGGTGTTTTTCCACAGTGAGAACACCGGCAGTTGTTGGGTGTTGAACCCGAGCGAAACCCCGAGGCTGCCGGCCTTGTTGTGCAACACCGCCAAGGTGTCGCCCTTGGCATCCGCATACGGCACGACGTTGTAGACGGTCTCGTCATAGTCCTTGGTCGGCGCGCGATAGGTCTGCCAGTCCGGCAGATCGCCCTTGGCCTTGTCGTTGAATGGCGAGACCTGCTTCACCGGCGCCACGAAACGCGCGCCCTGCTCCAGAAATGGAGTGCTGAAGTTGCTGTGATACAGCGCCTGGTATTCCTTCGGATAATCACCGTTGTTGGTCAGCGTATCGTTGAGCGCAAAGCTCACACTCCCAGGCACCGTCAACAGTTCGGTAACCACCGAGAAGTCGACCTTCTTGAACGCCTGCTCCTTCAACTCGCCTTGCAAACGAATGGCGTAAGGCGGCTGCTCATCGATATGCAGGGTGACCTTGCTGGCCGGAATATTCGCCGCCCGACCATGCAAGGTCAGCAGCTCACCGTTATCGAGCCCCGGATGCCCGACCCACTCATAGCCGCAA